>WNGJ01005990.1_pt1 | contig 16400 bp, 16 predicted proteins | sample 5400611 | NCBI WGS metagenome assembly WNGJ01 (sample SAMN13153375, study PRJNA577476) | soil metagenome | isolation source: 40 cm soil or saprolite under Garry oak tree replicate 1 | place: USA:California | collected 2016-06-15 | reverse complement strand
CTGGCGCATCTCAGCATTCAAGATAGCAAAAGGCACCAGGAAGAGTTGCTTCATCCACATGCGACGCTCAATATCGTCTACCAGAGCTGCTTCAACGCCAGCTGTTTCTAATGCATCTATCAGGGGATTCAGCGCTTTCAAGTGTGCTACAGGCAAAAATAATTGCGTTACGCCTGGTTTCACTTCTATTACACCAGGAGAGACAATGTGTGAGCCGACGTATAACACACCCATAACAGCTTGATCTGATCCAATTGCGCTACATACAGTATCGTTCGCGGCAAATCCATTTTGCACGGTAATAACAAGTGTTTCTGGCGTAATGCGTGAGACCATCTCTTCCATTAATGTGGGGATGTCGTAAGATTTGGTGGTAAGCAGCACAATGGGAGCGAACTGCTGCACATCATCGAGCGCTGAACAGCTAATCGGGAAGTAGGTTGATCGTTTGTTGTCTAAGATGGTTGTTAGACCCACCTCACGTAGCTGTTTCAACGCTGCACCGCGAGAAATAACGCGGGGATGTATACCTCCCCGGTAGAGCGAGGATGCCAGGAAACCTCCTGCTCCTCCAACACCTATCACATCAACTTCTGAGTCCATAACTGTCTCCTCATTATTGGTCACTTCAAGTTGCGCTGTCGTTGAATTGTGATAAGATCGCTGAGTACTCCATATGCTGTTTGCATTACAGCTGGTTCGTGTTCGACCATAGTGATTGTGCCCATGGCTTCGGTTTCGATTGAGATCACGCCTGTTGTGCCTTTGCCCACGTGCAACATGTCATCTGAGCTGATTCGACGTGGACACACTTCGGCAAAGAGCACACCGTGTTTACGATGCGCTTGACTTACCAGGCGGTAAGGTGAACCTGCCAGAGCTGCTGCGCAAATTTCATCCGAGGTGAGATCGCGAATACCCTCACGCTCGACCATTTGAGGAGTGAGTTTACCTTCAAGAAGCGTATTGGCCAGAATAGTAGTCTTCATCACGGCATCCCAGCCATCCAAATCGTACCAGGGATCAGTTTCTGCCACACCAGTCTGCTGCGCTTTAAGGATTGCCTCATCACGCGAATATCCCTGCTCTATCATATGTAAAACCAGCGTGCTGGTTGAGTTCAATAAAGCCTTGAAGGATCGTATACCAACAGCAGGAAGAGTAAATTCTGCCAGGTTTATCAAAGGGAGTCCATCCATGACAGCCGATTCGAAACGAAACTGTACACCATGGCGTCGTGCCAGTGACTGAAGCTCTCCTTGCGCATATGCTACGGGACCTTTATTTGCTGTAATTACATCCATACCTGCCTCGAAGGCCTTACGAATATGTCTGAGCGCCGGTTGACCATCTTGAGGATTGAGTGTGGTAAGCTCGATGAATAGCGAAGCGCCTGCTCTTTTTCCTGCTTGAATAAACGCTTCAAAATTTTCCATACGAGTTCCTGCAATGCTAAGCCAGCGTAGTGGATCCTGTTCGCGAGCAAGCAGATCGGCATCAATCCCATCAGGATAAATATATAGGCCTCGGCTACGTGAGCCGATCCCTGTAATTGCCGGGCGTATGCCTGATACGCGACCCAACCATTCGCTCCGAGATGCTAATAGTGGAAGGAACGCCTTAGCGACGTGTCCATAACCCAATATGAGTATGCGGAGCGGTGGAAGTAATGCGGAGAGAGATGTTTCGCTCATAGAAACCTCCGCTTTCGGATACCCCGCCCCTTTGAGGCCTGGGAGGAAGCAAGCGTTCCTTTTGAGGCGGTGGCGATGGGCACAAGCCGCGTCTTCCACCGTAACACCTCGATCAGCCTACAATCAGATACCTTGGCCGATTGGGTGAGCCGCTTGCCTGTCTGAGGATCGTGCAGGCTCAGTTTCCCATCCATCGTGCCGCCCACATAGGCTTTCCCCCACTTCGGGTGCTTCACCAGCGTGCCGCGCTTGATGCCTTGCGAGAACGTGCCGCCGTAGAGCTTCCTCTTACCGCCTTTCTCTGGCTCGAAGCGATGCAGTTGGCGGTGGTGCCAGGTGAGCGGGCTGATGCAAACCAGCCTCGTGTTATCTGGCTTCTTCCGCCCTCCCACAGCACTGTATGCCAGCACCCAGGCGTCTATACAGTGCGCTTCCCAGACCTCTGCCAACTTCTTCCCCGTTTTCTTGAGCCCAAACTGCTCACGCAGATCCTTCGTTTCGAAGCCCTGTTTGGTCTGGACAGGAGCCAACTTACCGAGTTCCTCGTAGAACCATTGCTTGCCCACTTGCAGAGGAGAAAAACGGCTATTCCAGCGACGCTTGTTCGGTTTGGTCTGGGCTTTTATGTCTTCGACCACAAAGACGCTCACCTGGAAGAGTTGGCACAGAAACGTCGCCAGGCGCAATTTCCAGTGCCAACGCGCTCTGGTGGAAGGCGGAAGCCTCTTCTTGCTCTGCTTGCGGTTCTGACGCGGCTTGCGACAAGGGGTGTTACGCCCTCTGCGGGTACGGCGCCTCTGGGTGCTGCGCTTCTCCGCTTCCTTCACACCGTATCTGGCCTCCGCCTGGATGTTGGTATAGGTGTGGGCCGCTGAGGTCACGCTATAGCCTTCGCGCTTGCTACCCGGGTCAATCCCCACCGCAACGGGCTGCGACACGCGTGCCGATGGTTCGACATTCAATCGGACGCAAAAGAGCCCTCCTTTCCAGAAATGCGTTGCCTTGCCGCTTTTGATCCACTTTCTGGCTCTGGACGGAGTCGTGGGCATGAGTGGTGTGCGTTCCTGATCGACCACAGGGACAAAGATGTGCGACATCGTGCTGTAAGCCTCCTGCGAGTGTACTATGTTCCCTTCGCTGCTGACCATCGGAGCGGTTGCAAATTAGGGAGGCGTTCACAACGTCCTGTGGGCTGCCACGCCCGGATGGTTCAGCTTCCTTCGGACGCCCCGTTGCCGAGGCTTGGGCAAGCTAGTTTCGCAGTTACCCTTGTTAGGTCCCCGGAGGCAAGCCGGATCCCTTCACAAGCCCATCCAGTTTTACCGGATGGGTGCTTGACAATTACATACCTGTGTCAAATACGCATAGTGCTGATCGATTGTGCTACCTGAAGATTGATTTCCAAAGATTTTCAGAACAATGAAGACAACGATCAGCAAAACCACAATAAAGACGATTACCATGTAAAGAAGTATTTTACGTTGTTCGCGAGAAACGTCGCTGTTCGCAGATTTCGTGGTTGGTGCCGCAGATGGCGTCTGTGTGATCGGTGTATCTTGCACAAGAGTAGGAGCTGAAGTCTGTATGAACGGTTTAGGTGGGACCTGTGGAGAGGCAGGTGAAAAAATCCTATCTTGCGTTGAAGATTTCGATTGAGTGCGTATCATATTTTGCTCAGGAGTTGGGGACATTGAAATTGGTGAAACAGTAGACCCCTGCTGTGGAGTACCTGTTGAATCAGATGTTGTTACAGGTAATTTTGGACTGACAGCCATTGTGGATTCTGCTGAACCTCCGGGCAGCGCTCTATTATTTTCCTGCGTTGGTTTGATTGAGTTTTGTGTAGTGAACGTAGGTGTTATAGGCACTGGTGGTGGAGTTGCTGCCGGATTATTCTGAGGTTTATTTGCGAGTGAAAAACCACACTGAGGACAAAACGTAGCCTGTCGGCGTACTTCAGTGTTGCATTGGGGACAACGAACAGTTGAAACCGGTGTTAGCGAAGGCTGTAGTTGTGGTGCAGAAGGTGTTACAGATATATCTTGCGATGCTTGATCTGTAGCTGCTTGCGCATTTTGCATACTTTCAAAAAGCTGAGGTAAGTCAGGTTGTGTGCTATGAGGGTCTACCGGTCGCACAGGATTCGTTGTGGGTGGTTGTGTAGATGATGGCACTGCCGCCAGCACCAATTTCAGATCATTGCTCATCTGTGCAACTGACTGGTAGCGTTGCTTAGGCTTCATTTCCATCGCCTTTTTGATGATCTCATTCAGACGCTCAAGGAGTTCGGGTGGGAGAGTGCCCAACTGTGCAAGATGTCTTGAATGGCGTGGCACGGGTTTCGCTGGCTTCGTGACGCCGAGTCGAAATTGCCGGACGGCGTTAGGTGCTGCGCTCGTTTCTGGCGGATTGTGAGCAAGTTGCTCTTGTAATGATGGTGAGTCAGGAATGTTTTGTTGAATCGATTGGTTGCGGGTTGATACACTCGGAGGCTCGTGAGTAGTGAGCGCAAAATAAAGTGTTCCACCCAATGCATAGACATCTGAACGCGTATCAGTGCCACTTCCCCCAGGATATTGCTCTAAGGGAGCATAGCCAGGTGTGCCTTGATGTCGGATGAAAAAAAGCGTACGTGCTCCATCGGCTGTTGCTTTTGCATTACCCAGGTCAACTAAAATTGCTGTACCGTCAGGTGTAATACGGATATTGTCAGGTTTAATGTCGCGGTGTATGACAGGGGGGGTCTGATTATGCAGGAAAGTAACGGCATCACAAATCGAAATAATCCAGGTTAAAATACGTGCCAGGGGCACTACCTCGTTGCGCTGTCGCACGACACGAATTAAGTCGGTTAAATCACTACCCTCGATATAGCCCAATACAATATAATAGCGACCACGCTCGTCAAATGCATCCTGGAAAGCTGGCAGACTTGGATGATGCAACTGACTGAGCACTCGCGCTTCGTGCTCAAGTTGAACCTTTCCGCTTGCTCCTGCTACAAGGTATTCTTTAATCGCGAATTGCTGACTTGTCTTCAGGTCAACAGATAAATATACATGACCAAAGCCGCCACTGCCAAGAGCACGCTCAATACGGTAACGCCCGTACAGTACGGTACCTTGCGGAAGCGTTTCCATTCCCATAAATGGTGTCTCCTTTTTGTTCTCACGAACAGTATACCGGCAATGGGCGACTTAGAAAGTGAATTGCGTAACATTTGGCAACGTTTTGTGCCTTCGCAGGCATTATACACCAGATGCATTGAGGCTGTCATGTATTAGGAGTAAGCCTATCCATTCCTTGTACGAGGCTGAAACTTTGGAGCCGCAGGAGATACCCGAGCCTGGGAGAGGAAAGCCCAGTTATTTTGCTTGCAAACACGTAAGTACATAAATGTTTCTGTTTGTTGCACACCCTGCACTTTGTAAAGCTTTTCAGTCAAAAAATCCAGGAGGTGATCATTGTCGCGACAGACTACTTCGGCTAAAAGATCGAAACTGCCGGCACAGATAATGAGGTAGATTACTTCTTCGAAAGCCGAAATCTCGTTTGCTACTTCAAAAAGACGATCACCCGAAACTCGAATACCAATCATGCTGGCATGTGAAAAACCTAATTTCACTGGATTCGTAATTGCCACTATCTGCATTACTCGCGTATTGATCAAATTGGACACACGTTGACGGACGCTTGCTTCGGAGATCCCAAGTTCGGCAGCCAGTTTGGTAAAAGGACGTCGTCCATCTATTTGTAATGCATCTATAATCTTCTGGTCGATCTCATCTATTGAATTTTTGTTGGTATTTTGATCCATGATTGGCTTATAGTACCATCTTGAGTCGCTGTATGCAATAAGGATTGCGGTGTCATGAGGTAAAACAATTAACAGAGTGTAGTCTTATTTGTCGTAACCTGATTCCCAATTCTTCAGTTCAACTTTCCAATTTGAAGGACCCGGTCTTTTTATAGAGATATGACACATAGCAGTGTTTCGAGTAGCGCCATGCCAGTGCCAGATTCCAGCCGGAATAGTGACTACATCGCCCTCAGAAACCATTAACTTCTCAGTCTCGGTTGCCACGATTCCCTGGCCTTCAATGATCTGTAAAACCTGATCTTGTTCGTGAGTATGAGGTATGGTGCGTGCACCTGCGCTGAAGTATACAGCCAGCAGTTCAATTTCATTGCTCTCAGTTGATCCAACAAGCTGTTGTGTTTTCACTTCACCGTCAAAGTAGCCTTTGCGGGCGGTGTCAGGTTGTGCCTGAGAGCGGTCGATTCTGGTGAGCTTCATGATTGTTCCTCCTGGTATTTAAGATTGACGTATCTCCTCAAATGCGTTCATAGCTCCAATTGACCATTTCGCCATTGTGAAAAGGCATACAACCATGGAATTGTCGAGGATCAGAATCGAATACCATTGGTAAAAAGTTATGGTCACTGGGCCAGAGTGGTAACTTGAGGAGAGCATTGAGCGGTACCCATTCAAGAGTACCTTCATGATTGCCATCATTGAGTTCTCCATGGCAGTTTTCGATCAGAAAGATGAACCCGAACCAATCTTCGCCGTCTTTTCCAAAACCAGGCCATGAGATGGTACCACGCAAAGTGAGGCGATCAGATATTAACCCCGACTCTTCCGTAATTTCACGACGCATTCCGCTTACTATATCTTCCCCTTCTTCCAGTCTTCCTCCCAGTCCATTGAATTTACCAAAATGCAGATCATTTGGTCTCTTGTTGCGGTGAATCATCAATACGTGGTTTCTATCTGGTGATAATACGTATCCTAAGGTGGCTAGAATTGGCGTAAACATTAGAATGTAAATTCCTCTTCAACTGTTTAAAATAATGAGAGATTGTTTTATCAATTTTACTCCCTCATGCTAAGGAGCAAATAGATTACTCCAAGTATAGTCAAGCCAATCGTAGGAAGCCATAGCGAGAGCATGAAGGAGATAAAACGTTCGGGTGTAAGACCTCCTATATTATACACGAGTGACAAGCAATTGATTTGCTCGGGATGAAATAACAAGGCCAGAGCGGCAAAACTGCTCGCTCTGGCTCTATGGATGATTTATCCTGGCTGGTTTAGGTTGACTTCCCAAACTTATAGGGTTGTTGGGGGTTCTTCGCTAACGGTAGAAGTTGGTGTCTCCGTGCGGACAACCTCAATTGAGCATTGGGCAATCAGAGCGCTTATAGCACCAACTGCAACCAGCACTGGGGCCGCAACAACACCTACAACACCTATAGTTAAGGGAAACTCCACGATAGTGCGACCCTCTTGTTTGATGATGATGCGGCGTACATTGCCTTCGTGGAGCAACTCTTTGACCCTGGTGAGTAACTGCTCACCCATTACCTGCAACTCTTCGGTGTAGGATTTCTGCTCTGGTGGTGTATTATTGTCTGTCTGTGTCAAAATGAACTTTCTCCTTTGCACTGCATTCAATGAATGTTGCTGTTGTACTATGCTAGTCAATACGCTTCACATTCTCAAGAGAGATGTGCTATGCTTTGCCTGATGTCATGTAGATTCGTCAGTCTTGTGGGCGACTGTATTATATATACGGATATCAAAGGTAATAAGTTGAAAAAGGAAACATTGATGGCATATTTTCTTGCAAAGACTGATCCTAAGACGTACTCAATCGAAGATTTAGAACGTGATAAGACGACGGTTTGGGATGGTGTACGCAGTGCTGCGGCACTACTTGCAATTCGAGCCATGCATCCTGAAGACGAAGTGCTGATCTACCATAGCCAGGGTGAGGCTGCGATTGTGGGTCTCGCGCGAGTTGTCTCTGAGCCGCGTCCCGATCCAAATGATCCCAAAAGCTGGGTAGTGGATTTGACTTTTGTGCGACGATTTAGCCAACCTATAACTTTACACGAGATCAAGGAGAGCCACTTGTTTGACGATTGGGCATTGGTGCGCCAGGGCCGACTTTCTACGATGAGCGTACCTGAGAATGTGTTGGCATGGTTGGAAGAGAAAAAGGCACTTTAGTATAAAGGGATGAGGCTGAATGGATAACAATGCGTGGTGGTATATCGAGGGACAATGGGTACATCCAGGAGAAGCAACCATTTCAATTAATGATATCGCTTTGCTCCGTGGCTACAGCGTGTTTGAATCTTTTCGAACCTATAATCGCCGTCCTTTCCACCTGGATGAACACCTGACACGCCTCTATCGTTCTGCCGGGCTGATTGAGATGACGATTCCCTGGTCTCGTGAATACATTACAGATGTTATACGAGACATCATAGCTCGTAACGTGTATAAGCATGCTTCCATTCGGCTGCTCGTCACCGGGGGTGTAAGCGAAGACGGAATACTGCCTTCGGACATCCCAACATTAGTTGCAATGATTACTCAATTGGCTGAACGCGATATGGAGGGGTTTGCACGAGGTTGTAAACTGATAACGACGAAACTGCAGCGTATCTCACCAGAGGCGAAGACAGCAAATTATATCGCTGCTGTGCGTGCGTTAAAGGAAGCTGTACGACGTGATGCTTATGACGCGCTATTTGTCAACGAGCGAGGACATGTATTGGAGGCTACACGCAGCAATTTTTTTATTTTTCGGGGAGACATGCTTATTACACCACGTAAAGGTGTTTTGATAGGTATCACTCGTAATGTCGTGCTAGAACTTGCTAGAGGCCGTTTTACCGTTGAAGAGCGGCCAATTTTGCTCGAAGAACTAACGCTAGTTGATGAGGCTTTTATTACATCATCTTCGAAAGAAATTACTCCAGTTGTGCAGATCGATGATCTTGTAATCGGTGATGCTAGACCAGGCCCACGTACCTTCGAACTTGAGCAGCGATTCATTGAGATGTTGGAATGGACAGAAATTTAAATAATTGCCATATTGGAATTGTCGTTCTGCAATTCCAATATGGCAATTATCATTCGGGTATGGTGGCTAAAACTACCAGATCAATGATCTAGCTTACAGAAGAAGTGATCGACTCAGCTAGTGCGACGGTTTCGAGCGAAGTCTCAAAGATATCAAGGCCCTTGTTCAGTTGTTCATCAGTTACACAGAGTGGTACGAGTATGCGTAAAACATTATCGTACATGCCAGCTTTGATCAGCACCAGACCCCGGTGATGTGCTGCTGCCAGTACATCGCTAGCTGCCTGCGAATCTGGTTCTTTGGTTGAGCGGTCCGTAACGAGTTCCATAGCAGCCATACCGCCCAGTCCACGTACATCGCCAATCAAGGGATAATGTTCTTGCAGATTTAGAAAGCGCTTTGTAATAATATGGCCTATTTCGCGTGAACGAGCAGCGTAATCCTCTTTCTCGAATAAATCGAGAACGGCAAGTGCTGCTGCGCAGGCTACTGGATTGCCGCTGTAAGTGCCCCCTAGTGTTCCAGGTGGTGGTGCATCCATTATTTCAGCGCGTCCTACCACGCCGCTAATCGGCATGCCTGCACCCATCGATTTAGCGATAATCATGAGATCAGGCTCTACACCATCATGTTCAACCGCAAACATCTTACCCGTACGGCAAAAACCAGATTGAATCTCATCTGCGACAAATAGAATATTATACTTTTCACAGACTGCTTTGAGAGCGCTTAAAAATCCAGGAGGTGCAACCATAAAGCCACCTTCACCCTGGACAGGCTCGATGATGATCGCAGCTACCTGGTCAGGAGCAACTTCACCGACAAACATACGCTCAAGCTCCTGAATACAATAATCAATAGACTGCTGAGGTGTCATATTCATACGATATGGATAGGGGAATGGCGCTCTGTATACCTCTGGAGCGTAAGGACCAAAACGATACTTATAAGGTTTCACCTTGGAAGTCATGGTCATGGTCATCAAAGTACGACCGTGATAGGCATTGTCAAAGACGATGATTGCGGGTCGCCCAGTTGCCCAACGAGCGATCTTGACCGCGTTTTCGACTGCTTCAGCACCACTATTGAAGAAGATGGCTTTTTGGGGAAATTCACCTGGAGTCAGTTTGACGAGCCGCTCGGCGAGATCGATATATGGCTCATACATCATCACGCTAAAGCAAGTATGCGTGAATTTGGCCGCTTGCTCTGAAATGGCTTTGGTGACTTCTTGGCGGGAATGGCCAATGTTCATCGCGCCTATGCCACCTGCAAAGTCAATATATTGGTTGCCATCTACATCTTCGATAATAGCCCCATCGGCCTTAGCTGCAAATACGTTCATGGTAGAAGCAACGCCCCGTGCAACGAATTCCTGGCGGCGTACCATGAGTTCGTGAGATTTGGGGCCTGGGATGTTTAGATACGAAATGTTGTCGGTCATAGAAGCCTCCTATGTTGAGCAGACAGAACGAACGTGACCTATGTTAGGCTATTCAGAACTAGCCAGGTTACCTGCTACAATTCTACCATACAATATAGGAGGCTTGAACGACCAAGTTGTCTATAATAGGTCATCCATAGGGGCATCAGGTGATATTTAAAGAGTCTTTACGCAGCTCCTCCAAGTTGAGTTTGCTCTGCTTTTCCTAGTAAGAGTGCAGCAGCCATTTTCAATCGTTTCTCACTGAGTACGCCAAAGCCTCGCAATTTGCGGATGCGTTGCTGGTGCGCTGCCCACCAGAGCTTTTCGGGTGTATCAATGCCGAGTTCTTCGTACAATAGGACAGCGGAATGAGGCCCAACATGTTCAACTGCCATTAGTCTGCGTACGGCAGGAGGAAGGGACTGCATAAACAGGTCGTTGTAGAAAGTCATAGTGCCGGTATGAATGAATTCAGCAATACGAAAATGTAGACGTCGCCCAAGTCCTGGGACAGGTAGTTTCTCTCCTCGCTGGATGATTTCTGCAGCAGGTTCGTGGAGTTCAAGTATACCGCGCGCGGCATTTCGGTAGGCCTGGATGCGGTATGGGTTACCATTTTGAAACTCCAACATTTCTGCAATGCTCGAAAGGGCTTCCGCGATCTGTCGGTTCGTAACTTTGGGTGGGACTATTTCCTCTGGCTCTAATCCAGGCAATGCAGGTTGGCTCGGATATCTTCCTGCTCTGATGTGAATTGGAGGCAGAATTTGTATTGTTTGTGTGAGCTGCATAATACTCATGATGCCAGCTCCTTTCCTTCACGGGTAGAATAGACTTTGTCTATTACTTATTCTTAGAACGCTATTGAATCATGGAAATTGGCTAATTAGTGTACAAATTACATTGAAACCATGTTCTAATTATATCATGTTACACAAGTATCGTCAAATGTCATCTAGGGGTTTAAAGAAGCATTATCACCCGCATCAAGTGATTACGATGCAGGTGGTAAAACCTCATTTTGCCATGCACAATACATGATTTTTGGGAGTATTCACTGTTTCTACTCCCAAAGTCGATTTAGCTGGCAACAATTGTTCGTCCAATAGCAGTGGAAACCGACTGCAGTTGTGGCATGAGTTTCTGAAACAGTTCTGGGGTTAGAGATTGAGCCCCATCTTTTAGTGCCTCATCAGGGTTGGGGTGGACCTCGATCAATAAGCCATCAACGCCTGCGGCAACTGAGGCAAGTGACATAGCACTTACAAGATCACGGTGTCCGGTACCCTGGCTAGGATCGGCGATGATTGGTAGATGTGAGACTCTTTTGATCACAGGTATCGCGCTGATATCCATCGTGTTACGTGTCATCTTCTCAAAAGTGCGAATGCCGCGTTCGCATAGGATAACGTTAGGATTCCCCTGCGAAAGTACGTATTCTGCTGCTAGTAGCCACTCTTCGATAGTAGCGGACATGCCACGTTTGAGTACTACCGGTTTGTCTGTTCGCCCAACCTCATCAAGTAGCATATAGTTTTGCATGTTTCGGGTACCAATTTGTAGAATATCGGCGTATTCACAAACCAGTTCGACATCTGAAGGTGTCATGACCTCGGTAATGATCGCCATGCCAAATTCTTTACGTGCCTTGGATAGTAACTTTAACCCTTCTTCACCCATTCCCCTGAAGCCATACGGAGAAGTAGAAGGTTTGAAAGCCCCGCCGCGTAGAATAACAGCGCCCTCTTTTCTAACCGCTTCTGCCGTTGTCAAGAGCTGCTTTTCACTTTCGACTGTACAGGGGCCTGCCATAATTACCACGGAGGTTTCGCCGATACGAACCACACCCTCGGCTACACATGGAGTTGGAATCTCGACAATGGTGTTTTCGGGGTGAAACTCCCGACTGGCCAACTTGTAGGGTTTTGTAACTATCACCACTTGTTCAACGTAGGGCAGACTTTCCAGGGCTTCCCCGATAGCTGGATTGATACCTCCAGCGGTAGTACGTGTACCCGAGGGACCGACTGCGCCGAGGACGCCAATAACCGTGCGCTCGACACCTTGAGACAGGTGCCCACTAAGTCCATGATTTTTTAGATAGGTCATCACATGTTCGATGGCTTCGTCATTACAATGTTGTTGCATTACGACAATCATGAAAAATCTCCTTCGTGTCAACTAATGGCATGCGAAAGGCATTCTTTGCCAGTGCACCGGCTCATCGTGACACCATCGTCATGACTGCCTATCCTGGCGGTCTCCAAGAGACTGCAGCCAGTGTTTCAAAAAGGGTAAAAAAACAAACTACACTGAAATATTTCCAGGGTGATTTATCTCTACATTGCTGTACGTGGTTTTGATGTACAATGGCATCTATTTTGAATACAATACTATTGTAGAGGATGGAGACAAGAACAGCAAGATACTTGTTAGATTTTCGTCAGATATGTGACTGTCTCAACAGGGGCTGCTCTTGAGAGGATAGCGGAGGCTTTACCATTGTGAATGTGCTCAACCAGAAGCTTGCCTGACATTGGACCTTGCTCAAAACCAGAGGAGCTTAAACCCGTGATAATGTAAAGGTTTTCGTGTTGTGGAATCTTACCGATGATGGGTTCCAGGTTTGAGGTGAAAGGCATCAGGCCTGCCCAGGTTCGTTTGATAGGAAACTTGCGTAGAAAAGGAAAGATCTCGATAACATGGTTTCGATTTAATGCAATCCCGGCTTCGTCCGGAGTTTTACTATTACTGATATCCTTATTGCTGTAAGGGTTATTATGCCAGTAGAGGGTGGATTCCACTGCTCCAAGAGCATGGAAGAGGCGGGCAGGGACGGGGCCTGTTGACCACATCTGGCCACGCACTGGAAATACAGGGATGTTAAGACCCAACATAAACCCGATGGTTCTGGACCAGGGTCCGGCTGCTAATACCAGCTTTTGTGTTTGAAAGATGCCCCTGGAAGTAACAACTTTATAGCTCGCGTTTTTGAGGTATTCGATGGATGTGACCTCATGTCTGGTCAGTATACGAGCTCCGTTTTGCTGTGCCTCTGAAGCAAAAGCATGCGTAGTTTTTACTGGATTTGCTTGGCCACCTAACGGATAGTACAGGCATCCTAATAGCTCCGAACCGAGTTCAGGTTCGATTGAACGGGCATCCTGAGTCGTTATGATGGTGAAGGTATAACCTCTCGAGTTGAGATCTTTCACTTCCTTTTGCAGAAAATCTAATTGTTCTTCAGTCTGAATTGCCTTCAAGGCACCAGATTGCCTGAACTCGATATCGTATCCATGATCAAATTGTAGCGTTTTAAGTATCTCCAGACTTCCCATACTTAGTGTAGATGATAAATCGGGGAATGTACCCCAGCCAGTTTGCCACAGCGTACCAGCATTGAGTCCAGAGGCTTCAGAGGCAATCTCATTGCGTTCGAGAAGGATGACTTCGTGCCCGGATTGAGCCAGGTAATAGGCAGTAGAGGTTCCTGTTATGCCACCACCAATAATTAGGATTTCAGCTATCATATTGATCTTGGTCTCATCAGCTATCATAGGTTGACCTTCTTCAAACAAGTAAGGGTATGTGTTTTCTTTATTAATGTACTATAGGTTTGTGTTGAGCAAGTAAGGAGGTTTAAAGCGGTTGTTTTGAGACAATACGGCCGATGGTTTGAGATGTGTGACGTTTGGCTATAGTGATCATTTCGCTATTCGTGATTCTCTGGTCAGAACATAGAAAAAACGAATCCGATATTGGACAATATTAAGGCTGGTGGGCTATACTATTCAAACTAATAGATTGTTTCAAGAATCGGGCGGCCCACGAGGTCGCTCACTCTTATGCCTCTGATTATGAAGAAGGTTTTTCATGTTGGAAGAGTGTGATGTTTTAATTGTTGGCGGAGGTCCTGCGGGTTTAGCTGCCGCCGAAGCAGCCGCGAAGCTCAATGCGCGCACAATATTATTAGAACGACAGAACGAGATTGGGTATCCTGTTCATACAAGTGGTGGTAGTTGGATTAGTGATATGAAGGCGCTTGCTATCCCCGAAAATCTATATCATCAAATAACAAAAGTTATGTTTATTTCTCCCCATCGCGAGGTGCCATTATATTATAATCCGGCGGTTGCTTGTGTTCTTGATGTGCGCGGTGTCTACCAGCATCTGGCTGGTCGTGCCATTGCTTCGGGTGCTTCACTACGTGTGCGTCACACCGTAGAATCAACGATCATCGACAATGGTCGGGTTTCGGGTGTAATTGCTAAAAATCACATCAGCGAACGCATAAGTGTCTATGCGTCTGTGACGATTGACGCCAGCGGCTTTTCGCGACATATTGGAGTACGCACACAGATGGGCAAAGCCTTTCATCGCTATGGCTATGGGGCAGAATATGATATGTATGCACCAAACTACCCTCAAGATGAGCTATTTCTAATTATGGGAAGTAAGTACGCGCCTCGAGGATATGCGTGGGCGTTTCCGCGTGGTAATGGTCGGGTACGTCTGGGAGTTGGTGTGCTTCATCCCGATTGTGATGATGATGCGCGAGTCTATCTGGATAGCATAGTGCGCNNNNATCAGATAAATTCAAAGATGCCAGTCCTATTGAATATCATACGGGTTTGTTTCCATCGGAAGGGCCGCTTGATCTGTTTTCAAGCGATGGGTTGCTAATAGCAGGTGATGCTGGAGGACACGGTTCGACATTGGTTGGCGAGGGTATTCGCTTTGCGATTTACTCTGGACAAATGGCAGGTAGTGTTGCTGCCGAAGCTGTCAAGGCTGGAGATACCTCGGCTCTATTTCTTGGACGCTTTGATAAACAGTGGCGTGCGAGGTTCGGTCGTGACATGGACATTGCTTACATGCTTAATAAGCGCATATCCAATTATAGCGATGAACAATGGGATAATGCGCTTGACGTGATGAAGCGACTGGCTCCGGCACAGGTTGCACAGGCTTTGCGCGGTGATTTTAATGCAGGCCTGATAATGGGCGTTCTGGCACGTAATCCTGGTTTGGTAGTTACTGGAGGAAAAAAATTCCTTGATGTGCTGTTGGAACGTATCAACAAGCCAGCGGGGAATATTGCGAAGTAAAGATATGTTAATTTAGATATAAGTGAACACTTCAAATTTGGATTACTACGAGGAGTATTTTGTGCAGCAATTCTCAGTTAATTCTTCAGCAAACGAACAAATAATAAAGATGTATGTTACTACGTGGTGTGGTGATTGCCGCATGGCAAAACGATGGTTTGACGCTCATGGCATATCTTATGAATCCATTAATATCGAAGAGGATGATATAGCAGCCGAATATGTGGCGCGTGTAAATCGTGGCTACAGAAGTGTGCCAACAATCGTTTTCCCCGATGGCAGCGTACTGGTTGAGCCAGGCCCACGCGAACTGGCTTCTAAGTTTTCAGAATAGAGTTGAAGTTACTAAGGACGACTAACGTTAGTCGTCCTTATTTTTTTAGAATGCTATGGAAATGACATGAGAGATTATGAGTTTGTCTAGCTTGTTATTTATAGGATTCTCGCTCGTCTTGCAGGTTCTCTCTCAAAGAGATATGCTGGTAGGTGATATAGATCTTATATCTTAGGAGAAGCTAATATTCATGGAAGAACATATGTATCTTGATTCTGCACAACAACCAACTACAACAGGCGACATGGATCCCGAATCATTTCGTATCTATGGACATCAAATCGTGGACTGGATTGCGGATTATTTAGGGCATATCGAGGAGTATCCTGTGCTAGCTCAAACTGCTCCGGGTGATATTCGTCAGGCTTTACCTGGCAAGCCGCCAGTTCAACCAGAACCAATGGAGACGATTCTTGCTGATTTTGAACGAATAATAATGCCAGGGATTACTCATTGGAACTCCCCTGGTTTTTTGGCATATTTTGGTATTACCGGCTCGGGTCCTGGTATCCTTGGTGAAATGCTTTCAGGTGTTATCAACGATACAGCATCTTCCGGGGTATTGTATGCCCTGGCGGCAGCGCGTGAAGCTCTGCCCTTGCATATTCGCCAACAAGGAATTGCTGGCAGGGATGACATTCCTCGTTTGCGTTATTATGCCTCGCAGGAGGCTCATTCCTCGGTAGATAAGGCGGGCATTGTGCTGGGTGTAGGTCAAGAGGGATTGCGTAAGATTGAAGTTGATAGTGAATTTCGTATGGATGTCAAGCAATTGGAGCAAGCTATTCGAGAGGATATCGTTGAAGGCTGGCAGCCTTTTGCGGTAGTTGCCACTGTTGGTACAACTTCTACTACAAGTGTAGATCCTGTTCCGCAAATCGCTGATATATGTGAACGTTATAGCTTGTGGTTGCATGTCGATGGAGCGTATGGTGGTTCTGCCGCAGTTGAATCGACAAT
>WNGJ01003601.1_pt1 | contig 16401 bp, 12 predicted proteins | sample 5400611 | NCBI WGS metagenome assembly WNGJ01 (sample SAMN13153375, study PRJNA577476) | soil metagenome | isolation source: 40 cm soil or saprolite under Garry oak tree replicate 1 | place: USA:California | collected 2016-06-15 | reverse complement strand
ATGGTGGATATGGAAGAATCGGACAAACTGGAAGCGATTCTGGAAGTGTACCAGCAGGTAGCAGCGCGCCATCAGCATGTAGGAATCACGTTGTCAGCGCATCTGTATCGGACCCCGCAAGATCTTGAGGCACTCATGCTGTAAATTTGGGGATTATGATGACGGAATCTTGATAATTATGCTGTTGAGCAAGCGATCAATATGAACAAGCCTACAAAGCGGGGACCTCAATCAAGGCCTCTATGAGTTACAAAATTTTGTACGCTATTGCCCGTTTTACCGCCAACATAATTATCAAAATTCGGTCAGAATCCGCCATAGCAATTTGCAAATTTACATTTTCTGCGACCAGATCTCCTAGAATGTCAATAAGATGGTTAAGTGATGGAAAAATCGGACAATTATCAGAGGTAATAGCGTCTTCACCTGTTTCCTACCTACACTTTACCTCAGACAGTTGTCCGATTTTTCCACCATTTCATTGTCGTATTTGCAGAGGACCAACAGGAGTTGTGTCTCCCGTCAAACCATCTCTGTGCTGTCCTCGTTGCGCACCTCGTGGGACACCCGAGAAGAAGTAGCCAAGGAGGTAGGCGATGCAAGCTCCCATAAAGCCAAGTGCCATCCATAGTGACAGGTCATTGTGCTGGGTTGCAAGAAACTGGTCACCACTGAGCCAGGCAAAGACGAGCAGAGCCAGGCCAGCAGCGGCTGCGACGATCCCAACAGGATGCCGCGCGACGAGACTCAAAATCAAGGCCACCAGCGCAACGACAATGAGCAGTGTCCCAATATAGATGTGGAGTTGAATGATCATGCTATTCCGAAAGACCCAGCTCCAGGCATTTCCGCTCGGAAGCTGCACCTCGAGATTGGCAATCATTCCCAAAATGTACTGAAGCACTAAAAGCACAAGGGTAATGAGAACGGTGAGACGAAATGCTCTCCCACGAGCGTGTGTTTGACTCATGAATGTATTCTCCTTCTGATAGAATATTGATTTTTCATTCCAATCAATGGACGGTTGACAGTGGAGAAGCCCAGAAAGGTAGCTCCTTTCTGGCAAAGGTTCCGCAGAACTCTTGTTCTCCTTTTCTCTGCGTGATGCGTCAAGCATTGCCGAACATCCAGGCAGCCGCCCGCGACCAGCACGCCTCCACCAACCACTTGCAGTATCGAAAGCCACCACCTCGTACCGAAGAAACGGTGACGAAGAGCCGCGATGACAGCCAGTTCGACGCCGACCACCAGGTAGGCTGGAAGCCTCGCCAGCTGGGGGTCCGGGACGAGGAAGAGAAGGGTGCCCAAAGCGATGAACGTCCTCCACAGGTCGTGCCGTGTTTCCCAGGGACGAACGAGCCGAGCCCCGGTTGTGGACGTAGCTGGACTAGTTGAGTGCTGGGACTCCTTGCAATTTGTCCGGGTTCGCGATCAGATCAATCTCCCAGATCTGTCCATCGTGCATCTCCAGCGTCAGAAGTACAGCAGGCACACCATAGCGATACAAGATCATTCCAGGCTGCCCATTGATGAGGGCGACGCGGAAACGGGAGTCCTCCGGCACTTTTCGCATCAGGCCCAGCAGATAGCGCGCCACTCTGTCCGCACCACAGATCGGATGGCGAGCCGCAGGAGCCTTGCCACCGCTATCAGCATAGCTCACGATATCGTTGGCAAGCAGGCTCAGGAGGCCATCCATATCGCCATCCTGACACGCGCGCAGAAACTGGTGCAGGATGGCCTCCTGCTGCTCCTTGGAAGCAGAATACAGAGCGTGACGCGCTCCCAGGTGCTGACGCGCTCGGCGCACGATCTGGCGACAATTGTCCTCGCTCTTCTGCACCATCGTCGCGATGGCTCCATAGTCATAGTCAAAGACCTGGCGCAGCAGGAAGACGGCACGCTCCAGGGGAGACAAGTGCTCCAACAGATGCAACAAAGCCACGGAGAGCGCCTCCGAGAGTTCTACCATCCCTGTCACACTGGTCTCATCGGTGCTGATCAGAGGCTCGGGGAGCCAGACGCCGACATACTGTTCGCGCCCCACAGCGGCTTTGCGCAGGCAGTCAATCGAGAGACGCGTCACAATCGTACTGAGGTAGGATTTGGGAGAGCGCACAGCCTCGGTCTCGCCATTGTCGCTGGCTTGATGCCAGCGCAGAAAGGCCTCCTGCACGCAATCCTCGGCATCCATCACGCTCCCCAGCATGTGATACGCAATGGAAAAGAGTAACGGTTTATACGCTTGAAAAACGTCTTCCTGTTGCATAGTCTTGTTCCTTTGAGATCTTCCACCTTGTCTCCCACACGACAGGCCCCTCAGACGCGCGAGACCCTCGTCGCCATGATGGGGCATCGGGTGGGAAGTGGAAGCGGTCAATGGTGTGTCGTCCCCGTTCAGATGAGCGCGCGAGCCTGTTCACCCACCCGGAACGAACACGAAGGAGCCCACAGCGATAAACAGTGCCAGAAGCAGCAGGACGGCATTAACGCCTACTACCTTTGCCTCGTGCAGGCTCACATGCGTGAGAATAGCTCCCATCATAGTGAGAACCAGGCCAACTGCCGCGACCGGTGTGAGCCAGGGCAGGTAGCCAGTAGCTTTCGGGACAATGAGTCCAAGCGCCCCCAAGATCTCCAGGCTGCCGACCAGGCGGATGACGAGAGGAGCGACGTGCCTGGGCCAGTTCCACCTTGCACGTAACTTTTCGACTGGCTGGAAGACTTTCGGAAAGCCAGCCCGCGCGAAAACCAGGGCCAGCAAGATTTGGACCACCCAAAGCGCAAGAGTCATGGTTTCTTCTCCGATCTCAATGATACATATAAGCGGATCTGCGCCGAGCCCGCAAGCGGCGTGGTGTCGAGGTATCTGACCGGCGTTCTGCGCGAGCCGTCTGCGGAGCCAGCGTGGCCGTCTTCGGGAAAGCCGGATGATGCGCACACTCCGCTCGCTCCATTCGCACTCCGGCAGGATTCGCTTCCCCAAAGAAGCTCGCTCCTGCCCACAGGCTACGCGCGTGGCTATGGCTTGAGGTCGAGCACTGCGCGGCCTGTCTGCACATCGAACGGCACCGAAACGTGCATATGCACGATCAGCCACTTGCCACCCATCTTGCGCCAGCACGTGGTCCAACGCAACCAGAAATCGGTCTTCTGCCCGGTGGACAAGGTGACGCTCGACCTGTTGAGGCTGCGGGTGAAGGCCACGTCATCGCCCACCGTGATGTCCAGGTCAGCAACTTCATAGCCCATCGAACCCTGGAGCAACGACCATCCCTCGAGCCAATGGTTCCTGTATACATCTGCTCCCACGTATTTCAGCGGGGGTACGAGGTCGAACGCCACCAGTTCGGGTGCGTAGATGGACATCACCCCATCGATGTCCCTGGCGCGCAACGCCTCGACATACCTTTCTATTGCCCTTTTGATTTCGGCTTCGTCGTTGTTCTTGTTGTCTTCGACGGTCATTGTTTCCTCCTTACTCTCACTTCTTGTGAATCACCAGGTATCGTGGTGATGTGTGCATTTTAGGGAGAAGCGGCTGCTTGCCTGGCACTTCTTCTGTTGAAAGCATCTCCCTTTCTCTCCGGTATGGAGAAGATTTCTGTGCAAGATTCGTACACGAGACGAAATACGCTTTGCATTTGTGACACCCTTTCTCTCGCGCGCTCCGCCTCGCGTTTGCGTCATCATTCCACTTCGCCAAGAAGACGAGAGCAGGGGGAGAGTGTAAATTCTGTAATTACTCGGGTCTGGCACACTTCTGGTGATAAGGTCTTCAATAAGTTCGCCACCATCTTGGATCTGAGCCCGAAAAAGAGGAGAGGCCAAAAAGATAAACTCATCCTTCACCAGTAGTGTGCCAGACCCAGGAAATCGGAGAAATGACACAACCTCGCCGGATTCTCATCCTGGTTTGGTGAAGAGAGCTTGCTCTCTGTCACCTTTCAGAAAGTCCTGGACCAGTTGATCGACCTGTTGGGGCTGATCTTCTTGCACGCAGTGCCCTGCGTGATCGAGCACGATGATATGGGCTCGTGGATCTAATTGATGCCACCTGGTGAGCCGGTCCACCGGTTGAAGCTGATCTTGCTTGCCCCAAATGAGCAGCAGCGGCACTCGCACCTGCGGCAAGAGCTGTTCGGTTTGCTTCCAATCGAGTTCGCGCACCAGTTGATAGAAGGCTTCTCGATTGCTGCGAAAAGTCGCGGGAATATACCGTTCCTGGACCATATCAGTGGTAATCTTCTGCTGGCTGAATAGACAGGTTTGGAGTTGCTGACGCATCAGGTCTGGCGTGATGAACTTCGTGGTTAATTCTCCCACCAGCGGCCATTTCATGGCCTCGAAGAAGGGGACATAGGGAAGGTTGAGCCCAACGCTATCCAGCAGGATCACTTGTCGGACCCGAGATGGATAGCGTTCGGTAAAGGAGAGGGCATATCCCCCTCCAAACGAATGTCCGATGAGCGCCACCTTAAAGAGGTGCAGCGCGTCCAAAAAGTGCAGCAGGGTGCTGTCGATAGTGGGCAGATCATAGCTGGGGTGAGCCGCGAGCGGAACGGTATAGCCGTCACCTGGCGGATCAAGCGCGTAGACGGAATAGCGCGAGGCGAGCGCACTGGTCAGGGTCCGCAGTTCATAGATCCAGGTGCCCCCACCAGGGATCAGCACGACTGGTGCTCCCTGCCCAACATGGAGGTAATGAATCCGGAAAGGACCGGCGTTGACAAATTGCGAGTGAATCTGTCGCTTGTAGGTGGGAAGCTCTCTTCGATCCTCTGGAGGTTGGTAGACATAGGCCAGATACACCAGAGCCAGGCCACAAAGCGCCAGGAGCATCAGGAGCATTCGGCGCGCCCACCGTTTTTTGGTCAGTACAGATTTCATCTCTTTCCCTCCTCTTCAGAAAGTGCTATTCCAAAGCCCGGTCGTGAGTGCATGAAGTGGCCTTGTGGCAATGATGTATCTGGTTGCGCGTCCCGTGGGTAGGTCATGAGAGGAAACTGTGCCTCTGCCGCCACCAGCAGCCATAGCCGACGAAAGCCAGCAGAAGCCCTGTCACCACCGGGCTCGCCACAAACACAGGGCTATAGTAGATGGGGATGAAGATCGCAGCGCCAATCATTTCAATGATCAGCCCGATGGCAGCCAGTGGTGTCAGAATGGGGAGGATGCGCAGGGACGTAGGCAAGATCAGGCCCAGTCCCCCGAGCATTTCGCTGATGCCGCTGAAGTAAACCAACGACTTTGGCAGTGGGGAGAGGAGCCATGCGAGAAGTCGCGCCCCCGGCAAAGCGTTCGGCGGAACCAGTTTGATGAGGCCGCCGTACAGAAAGAAGAGGGCAAGACAGACCTGAACAACCCAGAGGACTCTCGCCATGCTCGGTTTGCTCCACAGCGCAGAGCCGTCTCTGCTGCTCGTCTGTTGATGGCTCAATGTATGTTTCATGTTTCTTCTCCTTTTCTTGAGAAACCAGATCTCTCTGGCCTGCGTATGATAGTCATGAAGGGAACAAGCCTTCTCGTCTCGCAGATTGACAGCATGGATCGCGCTCGCCAGCACATCCGTCTCATGACCCATCGATTCGATTTCCCTTGTCACTTCTCTGACACATCACCACGAGAGAATGTGACCGAAATGGTAAATTGGGTGAAAATTCGGACAAAAGTGAGCGTGGATAGCCTGGGTGTCCGAATATTCACCCCAATTTTTCGTGGGTGAAGGTTCGGACACGATTTCCACAATCTGACTTATTAGAGAAGAGTAGGGTACTTTTCAAGAGAAAAGATGTATGACAGATTTTCATCTACTGTCTTAGCACAATGCGCTTCGGGAGCGCTATGAGCTCCATGGTTTCCGGTTTGTCCGAAGCTTAGGCCGGATTTCCGATTATTGGGTCCGATTTGTCCGAATATTCACCCAATTTACCACGAAAGGCAGAGTCATACTGTGATCCTGGTAGTAAGCGCGAAGGGTGGACAGAGTTTAGGGCGGCGAGTGAGCAATCGGCGCGAAGAGTGAGCAGCTCAGCCATTGGCTGGTTGAGAAGCCGCTCTCCATCTTACTTTTTCCAGTAACATCTTGTCAATTGCCATGCGGATGGCGGAGAGGAATGCAACAACCAGCGGGTGTCACATCTGCCCGCGCTCTCTCGTCTCCTGTACGAGCCTCTGAAAGAGGCATGCAAAGGAAAGAGCAACACTCTAGATAGGAGGAACCTATGACAGTCGAAGAAGCCAGGAAAAACGATGAAGCCGAAATCAAAAGGGTCATAGAGGGGTACGTCGAGGCGCATCGCGCGAAGGACATCGATGGGGTGATGTCCATGTATGCGCCGGAGATCGTGACGTTCGACGTCGTGCCCCCGCTGCAATACGTGGGAGCAGATGCAATGAGGAAACGTTGGGAAGAGGTCTTCTCGTCATTGCCGGGTCCGGTCGGCTATGAAATTGCTGACCTGTCCATCACGGTGGGCGAGGATATGGCCTTCACCCATAGCTTCAACCGGACGAGCGCAACCCTGCCCACCGGGCAGCAGATCGGTACTTGGCTGCGTTGGACCGCTTGCTGGTGCAAGATCGGAGGCCAGTGGCTGATCGTGCATGATCAGATTTCGGTGCCGGTCGATGTGCAGACAGGCCGCGCGGTGCTCGACCTCAAGCCATAGCCATGTGCAAGGCCTGTGGCGACAACAGGCCTGAAAGTCGCGATTCTGACGAAAAAGTATGGTATACCGTATTTTCCCGTCAGAATCGCGACTTTCAGGCCTACTGCTTGTTTCTCTTCTCGACCAGCCTCATGGTCCCTCCTTGCTCTTCCCGGAAGCATCCCAGGTACTGCTCCGGGAGCGGAAGATACGAGACCACGAATGGAAACCTGTTTTGCATCTTTTCTACTGAAAAATATTCTGTTATCAGGAAACGAGGAAGACAAGTGGAAATCGTGTCGAACATTCACCCCAAATTTTTTGTGCTGAATGTTCGACGCTATGGCCTTCAGCCCAGTATTTGCGTTCGATGATTCTGCCCAATTACCAGCGGGCTACCCCTTGTCACAGGGAACAAGTCCGGCGTGTCACGCGTCTTCCAACACCTGGTAGAGGAGGAGAACCTATGGAGAAATGCGACTGGCTGGCACAAGCATTCGAGGCCGAGCGCCCCCACCTGCGCGCGGTGGCCTACCAGTTGCTCGGCTCCCTCTTGGAGGCAGAGGACGCGGTCCAGGAAGCCTGGCTCCACCTCAGCCGCTCCGACACGAGAGCTGTCCGCAACCTGGATGGAAGGCTGACAACGGTGGTGGCACGCATCAGCCTGAATATGCTGCGTTCACGCAAATCGCGGCGCGAGGAGCCCCTGGAAGCTGCCGAGCTTGAGTCAGGCACGAGGGAGCCTGACGTGACCGATCCTGAGCAAGAGGCGCTGATGGCCGACTCGGTCGGTCTGGCGCTGCTCGTGGTCCTCGACCGACTTTCTCCCGCCGAGCGCCTCGCCTTCGTGCTGCACGATATCTTTGCAGTTCCTTTCGAGGAGATTGTTCCTCTGGTGGAACGCTCGGAGACCGCAACAAGGCAGCTCGCGAGCCGCGCCCGTCACCGGGTGCGTGCAGGGGCAACGGTCGCCGATGCTGATCTGTCCGCAAGCCGAGAACTGGTTGACGCTTTTCTCTCCGCCTCGCGCGCCGGCAACTTCGACGCGCTGCTTGCCCTGCTCGACCCAGACATTGTGTACCGGGCCGACTGGGCTTCGGGCAAGTTACAGGTGGTTCAGGGGGCGGCGGCTGTAGTCAAGCAGGCAAGAGCCTTCGTGTGGCTTGCCTGGTTCGCACAATCGGCACTGGTGAACGGCTCAGTCGGAGTCGTCGTGGCGCCTTTTGGGCGGTTGCGCTATGTCGCAAGTATCACGATCACCGGTAGCAAAATCGCCCAGATCCACGTGATGGCTGACCCCGCAGTGCTTCGCCAGTTGCACCTTTCGGTGCTTCCCGATTGACGAACGGCAACGGGAGGCTTTAATCTGAGGCTTGTATCTCACAATCGACCGTTTTGTGAGACGGCCAAACAGCAGTCGGCAACGGGCTCTTGCGTCTGATTTCCTTCGTCTCATAACCTGATGCTTTGTGTCAAAACTCGTCTCAAAAACAGCGTCTCAAAAGGTGAAGCCGTTGACGGCAAACGTGAGACGAATCGCGCGAGAAGAATGGCTGGGAACAATTCACTACTCGACCATCCACGGTTGACCATTCTTCTTCCCTTCGGAGGCGAGATGAAATTTGTCCGCCAATGAGATCTTTCATGCATGTCTCACACCAGATTAGGCTTCTGCTCTAACAGCCTAGATTAGCTTGCGAAGCGGATTTATGGGCTTATGATAGATTTTTACACGAATCCTGGTTCTGCCTCCATGAGGCACGATCAGAGGATCCGTGCTTCTGGAAGAGAATGTGCTTCCCTCCAATCTGCGATACACCTCTGGACGCCGAACGCTGCTTCTCTCTTGTTGTGATAGGGGCGTCCTTTTTTGATCTTCTTCACATCGCTGGTATCTCTCTTGGGGGATGGTGCATCCTCGCATGCCACCTGTTGACTCTGTTCAGCCTCGAGTTCCCAGAAGGGCCCATTTTCGGAACTCTCCTCCACCCGCTTGAGCACGATTGCCACGACTGCTGGTCCAATAGAAACGCTGATTCAACGAGTTATAGGAACCAGTTTTTCATCACATACGAAATTGACATTGCACCAATAAATCGGCATAGTTACAGCATGACAACACTAACGCCGTACACAACATTGGCATCATCATTGGACCAGTTTATCCGCGAACTGGATAAAAGTCCTTTGACGATCCAGGCCTATCGCACAGATATCCAGCAATTTCTCGCCTGGCTGACTGAGCATGATGCTACGATCACACAAGCACAACAGGTCAAACGAAGCCATGTCAACGAATACCTCAGATATCTGGCGAACAACGGGCGAGCTGGCACCACCCGTTCAAGAAAGCTGGTCTCCATACAACGCTTCTTTTCCCATCTGCTGAAAGAGGGTATTATCCCGCACTCTCCCGCCGCAACGGTTGATCGACCTCGCAAGGAGCGCAAGCCGAAGCACTATTTACGACCCGATGAGTACACGAAGTTGTTAGCGGCTGCTGGAGGACACACTCGCGATTTTGCACTCCTGCAGCTATTTTTACAAACTGGCATTCGGGTGAGTGAAGCAGCCGCCATTTGTGTGTATGATCTAGATCTGGAGCATAAGACGCTGACGATTCACGGTAAAGGAAGTAAGGAGCGCGTCATCCCTCTTGAGAAGAAAGCGTTTCAAGCGTTGAAATCCTATCTCACTGTTCGGCCCAGGACTGCAGATCAGCATCTCTTCTTAAATTACCAGGGGAAAGGTCTGAGTATTCGAGGAGTGCGGAAAATCGTTGAGAAATATGTCAAACGCTCCGGCATTAGCAAAAAGATCAGTTGTCATGGATTACGCCATACCTGTGCTACGAACAGGGCTGCGTTAGGGATGAATGCTTTCTGTTTGAAAACACTCCTCGGTCATGAACGCATTGCCACCTCATTAGAGTATGTCCACATCGGCACAGAGGAACTACGGAAACCTATGGAGGATACCAGCTTATAAAAGTGTTCTTGTATATGAATCAATTAAGAGACCGATTTTTTGGTGGCTCAAAGTCTGCTTTAAACTTCTTGTTGCTCTTTTCATTTCTGAATGATTACGATGGAACTCCCAAGCTTCGCGCCCAACGGTACCTCAAGTCGGTTGACCTCTAGAACGAAGGAAGAACGAAAGACATTACTCTCGCGATGTACGAGTAACTTTCTGATCTAGTTGTCTGCTGGTAATAAAGTGACGTAAAGTAGCTCTATTGACCCCCATGATCCGGGCAATGGCACTGCATGAGACCTTCTTACGGAGCAGTTCAAGAATAGCGTCTTCTTTTCCAGTGAGTTTTGTGACTGTTGAAAGCCGTCCTCTTGGCCGTCCGAGTTGGGTTCCTTCAGATTTTTTACGGGCAAGGGCTTCTTTCGTACGCGATGAGATCATGGATCGTTCAATCTCAGCCGAGAGTGAAAAAGCAAAGGCCAGGACCTTGGAATTAATATTGTTACCGAGTTCATACCGTTCTTTGACCGTGAAAACCTTCACGTCCTTTTCCATCAACTGATACAGTATGCTCATGACCTCCATTAAACTTCTTCCTAAACGGGAGATCTCAGAAACAATGAGAACGTCATCCGCCTTCATTCGTTCAAGGAGGGGGCCGAGTTTTCGTAAGCGAGCCTTTCTCACTCCGGTGACCGTTTCATCTACCCATTCATTTATTTGCAAACGTTTCTCGTCGGCGAACTTTAAGATTTCAAAGCGTTGGTTTTCGGTCGTTTGTTTGTCTTTGGAAATACGGACATATGCGTAAATCATTACAAATTTTCCCTCTGTCGAAGAAAAGGTATTTATACCATTAATTTACACAATTTCTGCTGAAAAGAAAAGAGGGTTTACTATAGCAATTTTTGCTGAGGAAAAACGGACGTTTTGTTTACACAACTCAAATTAAGCTCAAATGAGTCGCAATATACTCAGAAGACTTGAAAGCACGATGATCTGAGATGTGGTATGTTTATGTGAATAGTATTGGATTCACTTGTTCTGTCATTGTAGTTTTGTTTCCTATGTAAGAATGATGATCCTAATCTCACCTCCGAAGACATGATTATTACGTAGATCGTGTTCATCAATCATATATTCCCCTACCGAAAATCACCGTTTTGTTACCATTGTACGCTGCACTTCGAGTCAGCAAAAATGGAGTGGGAATACAACCTGCTGCATCCTTCTCTCAACAGCCAGTTTTCGAGGGCATGAACATCCAAGCCGCAGTTATTTACCTCACCCACTGCAAAAAATACACACCACCCGCCCCCACCGCAACAATATGCTCCCCATCAGAATGAAAAACACAGGCATTGAGATTATCAGTCACACCCAGTGTACTTAGACATGCTCCCGTGCTCGCATCCCACACTTTGAGCGTTCCGTCATTCGAGGCCGATGCGATGATGTCTCCTGCCGGGCTGATCGCACACCCTCGCACCCAATGCATATGTCCGCGCAGCGTGCGCCGTTCCTCCCCCGTATGTGCATCCCACACCTTAAGCGTGTGGTCAGAGGAGGCCGACACGATGTAGTCGCCCGCGGACTGATCGCACACCCCTCCACTGTATCCGTATGTCCACGCAGCGTGAGCTGCTCCTCTCCCGTACGCGCATCCCACACCTTGAGCGTCTGGTCTCTTGAAGTCGACACGATATAGTCTCCCTTTGGACTGATCGCATATCCAAACACCCTGTCCGTATGTCCGCGCAGCGTGCGCTGTTCCTCTCCTGTGTCCGCATTCCACATCTTCAGCTTCCAATCATTTGAGGCTGACACGATGAAGTCTCCCAATGCACTGATCGCACACCCAAACACCTCACCGGTATGCCCGCTCAGCGTCCGCCGCTCCTCTCCCGAGTCCGCATCCCACACCTTGAGTGTTAGATCATAGGAGGCCGACACGATGGTATCTCCTGATGGACTGATCGCACATCCACTCACCACGCCCGTATGCCCACTCAGCGTTCGCTGTTCCTCCCCCGAGTCCGCATCCCACATCTTGAGCGTCCCGTCATCCGAGGCGGACACAATGGTGCCTCCTGATGGACTAATCGCACACCCATTCACCCCACCTATATGCCCGCTCAGCGTAAGTCGCTCCTCCCCTGTACGCGTATTCCACACCTTGAGCGTCTGGTCATAGGAGCTAGACACAATAGAGTCTCCTGCCGGACTGATCGCACATCCGCTCACCACGCCTGTATGCCCGCTCAGCGTAAGTCGCTCCTCTCCCGTGCTCGTATCCCACACCTTGAGCGTCCCGTCATCCGAGGCCGATACTATAAAGTCTCCAGCCTGGCTGATCGCACATCCATTCACTTCATCTATATGCCCACGCAATGTGCGTTGACCTTCCCCCGTACGTGCATCCCACACCTTGAGCGTCCCGTCATCTGAGGCGGACACGATGATGTCTCCTGCTGGACCAATTGCACACCCCATAACACTAGAAGTATGCCAATCCAGCGTGCGAATCAGTGCCGGGTCTGGCAGGTCGGGTAGCGGGTGCCAGCTTGCCAGATATGGCCGAGGAATATCCTGCTCAAATGCCTGGCACAGTTCTGAGAGTTCTTGCAGGTGCACAAGACGGCTGTAGAGGACGGCAGCAAGCAGGTGATAGGTGCGCCAGTTGTTGAGCAGGTGGCCCATGTTGGCGAAGTTGCGCTTGAGTAGACGTAGTGGCACATCGGAGGGCACCCGTTGCTCAGCGAAAGCCAGGTCAGCCTCGGCGGCATACGCAGTGCGCGCGAGTGTTTTGTTGGCCAGGTAGCGCAGATCTTTCACGGCGGCAACTAGCTCTGCAAGTCGTCCGGCTGCGACGAGATGCTCTGCGAGATGATCCCACAGGTAGGGTTCATCGCCAGGCAGATCGGCCCAACGCGTGAGAGCGTAGGCATCCAGCAGGTGCGCGTGGAGCGCAGGCAGCGCGACTCCCATTTCTTGTTGTAGGTAACTGCGTATCACGTCGTGTAGGCGAATCGTGTGTGTTGTAGGATCAAAGCTCAGGACCAAGGAAAGTCGAAAGAAGGCCTCGCACAACTTTTCTGTTTTGATCTTTCCCAATCCTCCTGTCACACCCCACAACTTTTGCAGGGTTGCAAGTGGGATAACGATATCTTCAGGGAAAATGGCTAACTCTGTGTAACGGGTGTATTCATCTTCAGTTAAGAGTTGGAAGCTGACACTGAGCGTTTTGGCGACCGCCTGGCTGCGGTCCTGTGCATCTCTAGCGTCGAAGATGGTTAATCCGCACTCATCAAGTGCTTCATTGACGTAAGTCAGCGCATCGGACGCGGACTGGTTCTTGCGCACGCGTTCACGCAAGCTGCCATTCGCTAATTTGAGCAGCAGTGGCCATTCACCGAGTCTTGCTGATAACAGACGAAGCGCTCTCTCATTTGAAGGCTGACCAGCACCCTCTACACCGGCGCCTAAGAGCTGTACCGCTTGATCCGACAGCATAGCATCGACGATCTGGCTCTGAACATTGGCGGGAAGGACATCCTCATTACGCGTGGTTACCAGGCGGGCGCAGCGTTTTCCATTTTGTAGAAACGGCTTAAGGTGTGTGGCATCCCACACGTCATCGACTACCAGCAGGATGTCACGGTCAGCCAGTAGTTCCGCCAGGCGAGATGCTGCTGCGATAGTGTCCGTGAAGCCTGGTCGCTCTTGATTGAGCATGTAGATCAGGTCTTCTACCTTGCCAACCAGGTTGCCGGGTTTCTCTCCGAGCGTGACCCACAGAATGCCATCGTCAAATGTCTGTTGGATGCGCTCGTCATGGCAGATGGCCTTCGCCATCGTCGTTTTACCATAGCCGCCCGCACCACGCAGCGCAGCAGTGATGGCAATTGGCTCCTCGCGCCGCTGATCCAGCAATTTCTCGATCAGCGCCTCATATTCCTGTAGGCGAGGCACATAGTCGGTTGGCAAATCTTCGACCATGAACGGGACGCGCACCTGCATGGGTGGTTCGATACGTTTGTAAGTGAGGCCAAATCGGTTGAGCACGTCCTGAATCGGAATGGCGTATAGGACGTTGGTGGCAGGTCTTGGCTGACCGATCGGTCCGGAAAGCCGTGAGAGTAGCTGCTCGACCAGTACACCGATCACCGCGCCAGACGGCAACTTGAGCGCGACCGGGCTGCCCGAATACCCCTTGTACTGGTCCAGGTTTTGATCGACCTGCAGCTGCACTACGTACATAGGAGGTCTTCCCTGACCTTTTACGAATTGGCTGTGTGTGGCGGTTACGGTGCCCGTGAGCTTCGGGTCGTTGCCGAGAGGCTGCGTTTCCACCTGCCAGGCTGCGCCATCCATAGCGTGGCCCACCACTAGCCCCTCAGAAACATCCTCACCTAAATGCAAGACAGCGATGTCCAAGTCGTCGTCCCGCTCCACACGTTCGACCGGAATACTCCGGCCGACTTGGGTTACAAACTGAAGGGACGATGCCTCCTGGTTGCCAACTACGTGGCTCGCGGTAAGCGCGACACGAGTATACTCAGAATGAGGAGTGGCAAGCGCAAAGCCGCTCCCCTTGTATTTATCGTTTACCAGAATCCGACCAACTGTCATTGCTCACCATCCAAGTGGGTCACTTCGAAAAGAACGAGGAAATAGAAACGATAATTTTCAAGATCAAAAGCAGCCCTATCAATGGCAACATATTTGCAGGTTGACTTACTCTTGATCGCGCTTGTAGAGCACGGTAACCTCAAAGGTTGCCCCAGCAGTAGCCTTCGACAGGATTACTCCTGCCTCCGCCGTTAGCGTCACGCCAAACGACGCTGACACTTCCCCCAATCGCCAACCCTTCGCGCCTGGAAGCCCCTCGAGACTGTCTGCTACTGCCTTAGCTCCTTCCGCAATGGCACGGCGGATATCCTCTAGCCGGTTCCGTAATTGCTCGGCAGTGCTGTCGCCCCAGCCAATCTCTCGCCCTTCGTCAACAGGGACGACCTGGACGAGCACCATTTTCTCCGAATTCGCACTGTTCATTGCACTCCTCCAGTAAGACAAGATTCTTCTTCTTCACTTTACAGTTAGACTGACTAGTAACTACATCGAACGATGGCCTACCGAGAGCCTGGAAGATTACAGAGTGAGGGGATCAAGAACGCATTGCTGGTGAACTTGATGTATTCATCCCTCTTGTTTTCCTAATGACCTTTATTCCAGGATGAGAAAACTATGAGATTACTTCCTACTTTCGACTATGGCTCTCGATCATAGACATTTCGCCTGATGGCTCTTAAAGGACCTCGTTCCATATCTTTCCTTGCCAAGCAGGACGAGCAAAGGCCAGAGAACTTGATTCGCAGTTTGAGTTCCTTTGCAAGGTACCCCAACAGCTGCCCATTCTGTTCGCGAAGACAGCGATATCACGCATACGGCCATTCCAACCTTTGATGGTATTGCAGCTAATAGCCAATGAGTTGCAACAACTTTCCTGGAGATGACCAAATCGCTAGACTGAACCTTGAGTAAGAGTATACGATACACTCCGCATTAGATGCAAAAACTCATGCAAAAAGATGTATTTTTCTATACAATTTTTGTAAAGGAAAAACGGTCGTTTAATATCAGCAAAAGGGAGAACGAAGAGGTAATAACATTCAATCAGTGAGCTTTGGGTATCTTTCTTCATTTTCAACTAAGGATAATGGTTGACCCAAAAGCTTGCACCGTTCATATATTGCTGCTGTTTTTGCAGTGAAAACAAATGGGCTTCCTAGGCATTGATGCAAGAATTACAACGAAAACTCAGCAATACTAATCTGGTACTTATCATCAGGATGCAAGTGATGAAAGAGTGTCAACAACCGAAGCCAAACGAGCTTGGATGTATGGCCGCAAGCTATGCCGAAGTCACTTAAGATAACGGACACAGTGACCATTGAAAAGGCGTTCTCCACGGTCGTGCGTTCATTCTCTATGTTCTTTGGCACCAAGATTCAAATTGGCTGGAATGCCGTCCTTGCACCGAAAGCTGAAGTCGCTTGTAAAGTGAGACTTTGCAGTTTCAGAGTTGGTGTTTGTTGTAACGTGAGATTTTGCATTGCCCTAATTGCGCTCGACAAGCTCCTGCTGTGAAAAGATGATAGAATAATCATCATTGAACATACCTTCAGGCAAGCAATAACAGGGGAGCGCAAAGTTTTTCATGCATTACTTACCTACGGGCACGGTCACCTTCCTCTTCACAGATATCGAGGGGTCAACGCGACTGCTCCAACAGTTGGGTGATCGCTATTCGAGGGTACTTGAAGAGTGCCGGCGCTTACTGCGGGCAGCATTTCAAGAATGGAATGGTCACGAGGTCGATACGCAGGGAGATGCCTTCTTCGTAGCATTTGCTCGCGCCACTGATGCTGTATCGGCAGCGGTAGATGGCCTGCATGTGCTGGCTGTTCACTCCTGGCCGGAAGACGTGGTGGTGCGCGTGCGTATGGGATTGCATACAGGCGAGCCGCAGCTTTCCTCTGAAGGCTATATAGGGATAGATGTTCACCACGCGGCCCGCGTGATGAGTGCTGGACATGGCGGTCAGGTGCTGCTTTCTCAAGCAACACGCGATCTCGTAGTACATCAACTGCCGGGTGGAGTGAGCCTGCGAGATATGGGTGAGCACCGCTTAAAGGACTTACAACGCCCCGTTCATCTCTTCCAATTAGTTATTGCAGGCTTACCTGCCGATTTTCCGTCTCTGAAGACCCTCGAT
>WNGJ01003383.1_pt1 | contig 16401 bp, 16 predicted proteins | sample 5400611 | NCBI WGS metagenome assembly WNGJ01 (sample SAMN13153375, study PRJNA577476) | soil metagenome | isolation source: 40 cm soil or saprolite under Garry oak tree replicate 1 | place: USA:California | collected 2016-06-15 | reverse complement strand
TTGCCGGTGGCCTTATCGTAGGCGCGCAACATCGCGCCGCGCGGATGATCCGCAGTCGTCGTCACATGCCCTTCGCCCGCGATGACCAGCGTCTTGGTCACCAGCGTGCCGATGTTGTACGTCTCCTGCCCGGTGCGCGCGATGTTCAGGCCTTTGAGAGCCTCGTAGTTGCGAACGACATCCGGCGTTTCGCCGTGTGCGATCTGCCAGACGAACTCACCTTTATCGAGATTGATCGCCGTTATTGTTCCGTATGGAGGTTTGACCAGCGGCAAACCATCGACATCCAAGCGCACAAAGCCGCCGCCAGCAGGTCTTCTTGGAGGCTTGGGAGAATCAGCTCCGGCGTTCTCACCTGGACCATGGAGGATTTCAACCGTTCTTCCGGCGGTACCGGCGACGTAGTTGATGTCGGAGACTTCTTTGGGTGCCGGCACGAGTCCGATCGGCTCGATGCAGGAGTTGCATGCGTAGACATAAACGTTGTGAGTTTCCGGATCGTAAGATCCGCCTGGCCAGTTCGTCCCGCCGGAGGCAGTCCCCATCGTGAGCGTGCCGAGCGGACCTTCCAGTTTGCTCACGGTCGGAGGGGTGTACACCGGCCCGAGGTGAAACTTTGAGGCAATCTCCGTTGCCTGTTCGCGAAGTGCAGGCGTGAAGTCGATCAAGTCGTCGATGGAAACGCCATTGCGGCTGTAGGCCGCAGGTTTCGACGGAATGGGCTGCGTGGGCGAATACCACTCGCCCGGCACGTTGCCGACTTCCACTGGCCGCTCAGGAATCGGCCAGATAGGTTTGCCGGTCGCGCGATCGAAGACGTAAAGAAATCCTTGCTTCGACGGCTGGGCCACGGCCTTGACGAGTTTTCCGTCGACGGTGATGTCCGCAAGAATAGGCGCGGAGGAAATATCCATGTCCCACAAAGGGTGGTGCACCAATTGAAAGTGCCACTGGCGCTCACCGGTTTTCAAATCCACACAAACCAGCGTCTCGCCGAACAAATTATTGCCCGGCCGGTGCCCGCCGTAAAAATCGCTGGTCGGTGATTCCACCGGCAGATAGACCAGGCCGAGTTGTTCGTCCACGGTGATTTGTGTCCACACACCGGTGTTGCCCGTATATTCCGCCGAACTCTTTTCCCACGTGTCGTAGCCAAACTCGCCCTTCTTCGGGATGGTATGGAAAATCCAGAGCCGCTTGCCGGTTCGAACGTCGAATCCACGCACGTATCCCTTATTGTTGCGCATGCTCTTCGGCGTCATCCCTTCGCGGAAAGCCGCTCCGATAATCACCGTGTCCTTCGCCACCACCGGCGCGGACTGGATGCCGATTTCGCCGGTGATCAAATCCGGGAAAATGTCCTGATCGTCATTCAGTTTCAAATCCACTTCGCCAGTGTTTCCAAAAGAAGGAATTCGAACGCCTGTCTTCGCATCCAGGCAAACGAGCCGAAACCCCGGCGTCACATACAGGATTCGCTCTTCTTTGCCATCGGACCAATAAGCCAGCCCGCGGCCGGAAAGCTGGCGAGGAGCGGCGCCGCCGCGTTTTCCCTCATGCTCGCCGTGGATCCAGAGCAATTCTCCGGTGGCCGGATCCAGCGCAATCACCGCTCGCCGCGACCCCGCCGTCGCGTACAAAACGCCGTTCACCATGAGCGGCGTACCTTCGAGCTTGTACTCCGGCCGGTCACCGAAGTTGTCCGTCTTGATGCGCCAGGCGATTTCCAAGTCGCTGAAGTTGGCGGCGTTGATCTGGTCCAGCGGCCGGTATCGAGTCCCCGCAAGATCGGCGGCGTAGGACGGCCACTCCGTGTCCTTCGGATGAAACTGAGCGGATGCAACCACAGGCCAGCACAGGAATCCTGCAAGAAACAAGAACAACAAAACGTCTAGGCGCTTTGGTTTCCTCTCGCGCATCTTCGCTCCTCCGCTGAGTTTCCCGGCTGCCGTTATCCGCTTATCCCATCTGCTTGATTTGTTCCACCGCCTGCTTGATTTTTGCTTTTTGCTCGTCCGTCACGTCGGAGTTCGGCGGCCGCTGATAAAACTGCCGCGTCCCCATTTGCAAACTGAGAGCGTACTTCATGGGGCCATATTCATCGACGCCGCCCTCGCGCAGCAGTTTCATCGCGGCTTCCAGCTTGGCGATGGATTCGCTGAGGTCCTTGCCGGAGCGCTTCGCGGCGAATACCGAGGCGATCTGTTTCGTGAAGTTGTTGCCTTCGGCGAGGATAGCGCCCATGTTGTGGTCCAGCGCGTACTTCAGATTCTCCGTTGTGCCGGTACGCATGTTCAGCTTCGGGAACTCCGCGACGAATTGCTGATAGACCGTGGGATCGCTTGCGGAATCCTTGATCCCCGCAAGGTTCGGATATTTTTCCATGGCCTGCAACAATTCATGACTGATGGGCACGCCTGTGGCAAACGGAATGTGGTAGAGATTGATGGGAATTTTTACTTGCTCGAAAAGCATCGAAAAATATTTCGTCAATCCATCCAGCCGCGGATGCTTGTAATAAAACGGCGGCACCACGAGCAGGCCGTCCGCGCCATTGGCTTCCGCATGTTGAGAGAGTTCCAGCGTCTCGGGAAAATTCGCGGTACCCGGGGATACGATAATGTTCAAGCCGTTTCTGTGCTTGAAGGCGGTCTCGGCGACTTTCTTTCGTTCGGCCACCGAGAAGGAGGGGAATTCGCCGGTCGTTCCGAGGACGACTACGCCGTCGGCGCCGTTGGATTTCAAGTAGGCGAGCAGATCCTTGTACAGTTCTTCATCGAATTTCAGATTCTTGTTACAAGGCGTCGAGGCCGCGACCCAGAACAAAACCTTTTCGCCCGATGCGGCGGGAACATTTGCCACGCGTGGCTCGGCCACCAGCGCTTCCGGAATTCTTGCGCCGCCGGCAACTCCCAGCGCGGCGGTCGCTCCGACGGCACCCAGAAAAGTTCTTCTCGTGGTTTGCATGATTCCCTCCCTGGTAAGAAGCCCGCGAAAGTCTAAGCCAGCGGAGTGCCAGAAACAAATGTTTCGTTTAGGACTCGCCGCCATGTAGAAGTTAGCTATGGCCGTTGGCACAATCCTGGATTGGAAATTATTCCGAGCAAATACTGGGAACTCCGGAAATGGACCGCACTTCGTTCAAGGAAGTACCGCCTCCTGCTAGAATGCGCGCTATGCGCATACTCTTGCTCTTGATGCTCGTCACTATTCCTGCCGAGGTTCAGTGGTGGAAGGTTCAGGCGAACGGACTCGATACGAATTTGCGCGGCGTGAGCCTGGCCTATGCACCGAACGCAAATGGCGTACCTGCGCCGGTCGTTTGGGCGTCCGGTTCGAACGGCGCGATTCTGAAATCTATCGACGAAGGTACGACGTGGAAACGCCTGCACGTGGCTGGCGGCGACGCGCTCGACTTTCGCGGCATCGTGGCGTTCAACGCTTCCACTGCCTACGTCATGTCCAGCGGCGAAGGCGAAAAATCGCGCATCTACAAAACAGCCGACGGCGGCGAAACCTGGACTTTGCAATACACGGACAAACGCAAGGAATTCTTTCTCGACTCCATCGCCTGCCTCTCAGAAACGCACTGTTTTGCGCTCAGCGATCCCATCGATGGCAAATTCCTCTTATTGAACACAACGGACGGCCAGCTCTGGAATCCGCTCTCCAGCAGCAATATGCCCGCGGCGCTGCCCAGTGAGGGCGCGTTTGCCGCCAGCAATACTTGCCTAGCGCTCTCCGGCGCCGACATTTTTTTCGGCACCGGCGGCCCGGCCGCCCGTGTCTTTCACTCCTCTGACTCGGGGCGCACCTGGAGCGTCGCGGAAACACCCATCACCCACGGCAACGCCTCCTCTGGAATATTTTCCATCGTTCGCGCGAACGAAAAGACTATCGCTGTTGTCGGGGGCGACTATCAGGATCCCAAGCGCACGTCCGGCGTTGCTGCGTATTCCCTCGACGAAGGCAAGACCTGGCAACTCGCCGCGCAGCAGCCCGGCGGCTACCGCTCCGCTGTGGCTCACATCAATGATGGCCGGTGGGTGGCCGTCGGACCCACCGGCGAAGACATTAGCGGTGATTTCGGCGTTCACTGGAAGCGCACGGATTCGCTGAATCTCAATGCCGCAGCTCTCCTGGACATCTGGACCGGGTGGGCGGTGGGACCCAACGGCACCATCGCGCGCTTCGTCAATCGCTACGGATGCGAAATTCATTACCGCAAGCCGCATGGTCGCCAGCAGCCCGCTGCCTCCGCCATTGCCCACTAAATCCAAAAGGTGTACTCTGCCGCGTTGAAATGGCCGCACCGTGAATCATTCCACTTAACGCGCAACAGGAGGCAGTGATGTCAAATTCCTCTCACTTCGAGGACAGCAGGGGCGAGCGGGCAAAGAATCGCGCCGAGGAAAAATGCGCGACCACGACTAACGACGCGCCTTCCGCTGAGAACTTTCCGTCAGCAGACCGCCGTGCCTTCCTCCAGGGAGCCGCTGCTGCCGCGGCAGCTCTGGCGATGCCCCGCTGGGCGTCCGCTCATCCCGGCGACATGGACGCGATTCGCGCCGAAATCGAAAAGCGCCACGACGCATCCGTGAAGCGTCTGCAGGACTGGATCCGCCAGCCGTCCATCGCCGCCGAAAACCGCGGAATGAACGAGGGCTGCGAGCTGACCGTGCGCATGCTGCGCGAAGCAGGATTCCAGCAAGCGGTGAAAGTGCCCACCGACGGCCAGCCCGGCATCTTCGCCACGCTGGATGCCGGCGCTCCGCGAACCCTCGGCCTTTATTACATGTACGACGTGAAGCAGGCAGATCCCGCCGAGTGGTCTTCGCCGCCATTCGAAGCGGCTCTGGTTGATAAACCCGGCCTGGGAAAAGTCGTCATGGGTCGCGGCGCCGTAAATCAGAAAGGTCCGGAAGCGTCGTTTCTAGCCGCGCTGCACGCAATTCACGGCGCCGGCAAAAAGCTCCCCGTAAATTTGGTGTTCGTGGCCGAAGGAGAAGAGGAAATCGGTTCACCGCACTTTCCGCAAATTGTGCGCCGGCCGGAGGCAATGGCGGCCTTGAAGAACTGCCTTGGAATTTTCATGCCTAGTGCCTCGCAAGGCCTGGACGGCGAAGTTACTATGACGCTGGGCGCAAAGGGCGTCATCGAGTGCGAACTGATTTCCAGCGGCGAACGCTGGGGCCGCGGCCCGCGGAAGGATGTGCACTCCAGCAACAAAGCACGGCTGGACAGCCCCGCGTGGCACCTCGTCGAAGCGCTCGCGACTCTTGTCTCGCCCGACGGCAACGATCCCGCCATCGAAAGCTTTGCCGATAAGGCCCGCCCGATTTCCGAAGCCGAGAAGAAAATGATCGCGGAAGCGGCGCGCCGCTTGAGCGAGGCGGAAGCAAAAAAACTTCTTGGCGTGGAGCACTGGGTTCACGACGTAAGCTGGCGCGAGGCCCTGGAACTCTTGATGTCGCGGCCCACCGTGAACATCGAAGGCCTCGTCGGCGGCTACACCGGACCCGGCGGAAAAACCATTCTTCCCGGAAAAGCCGTGGCCAAGCTCGACCTGCGCCTCGTTCCGGACATGACGGCGGCCGAAGCGCTCGCCGCGCTCAAAGCTCATCTTGCGAAAAAAGGCTTCGGTGACATCGAAGTCCGCATGACCGGAGGATACGATCCCAACAGCACGGCTGCCGATGCCGCGCTCATCCACGTTGAGACCGAGGTGTATCGCAAAGGCGGAATCGATCCGGTCATTCTTCCGCGCAGCGCGGGCTCGTGGCCCGGCTACGTGTTCACCGGCGAGCCGCTCCACCTGGCGGCGGGCCCGTTTGGTCTCGGCCACGGAAGCGGCGCGCATGCTCCCGACGAGTACTACGTCATCGAATCGAAAAATCCCAAGGTCCACGGCATGGACGGCGCCGTTCGCTCGTTCGTCGAGCTTCTGTACGGGCTTGCGCAAGCGAACTAGACGGGAACGGCATCTTTTCCCTCACCGAAGGCGACCAAGTTGTTGGCGTCAATCGAAATTGTCATTGGCCGCGCATTTTGCGAATCTGGCGGATGATCGTTTTCCTCCCGCCTACTTGGATCCTGGTATGCCGATGCCGCGATATTTTGCATACGGGCTCTTGGTTTTCATCGGCCGAAAGCGGAAATTGTCGCCGTCCTTCTCGAAGAGAAGCTTATCGCCGGCTCGCACCCCCAACGCACGCCGCACTTTGACAGGCACTGTGATCTGGCCTTTGCTGGTGATCTTCGCTTGCATCTTCATAGCGTCTTTCCAATCCCTTACTTTGCCATAGGTCTTCTTACTCTTGGGTGGTTCACCTCTTCGTCAATATAGATGGAAGAAGCCATCTTGTTGGCCGAGCCGAACGGCCACGCCGAACAAATTCGAAAGATGTTCCTCAGTGAGAACGAAGCACTTTGGCCCGTCCGCGAGAACGCGCCCTTCGCGCAAGAGGATCACGCGCTCGATCTCTGGAATGATTTCTGAAACATGATGCGTGACTAGCAAGATGCTGACGCCGGATCGCGCCAGCTTCCGCATGGCGTCACGGAGCTGCATCTGCGCGCCGATGTCCAGTGCGTTGCTCGGCTCATCAAATAACAAAGTTCTTGGCTCGTGCACCAGCGCCCGCGCAATCAGCGTCCGCTTAGCCTCGCCGGAAGACATCTCTACAACAGGACGATCGGCCAGATACGAGATGCCAAGCCGCGAGAGCGTTTCGTTGGCGCGAGCAAGATGCCCGGGATCGGGTTGTTGATGGGGAAAGATGCATGTGCTGCTGAAGAACCCAGATAGCACCACATCCCGTCCGGTGGCGCCCGTGGTGCACGAAGCCAGCAGGTCCGGCGATACAATTCCGAGCAACGAGCGCAGTTCGAAAATATCCCATCTCTCACGTCCCAGGATAGAGATGGAAGACCCTTCGCGGGCGAGTGGATAGCACTCCCGGGTAATGGTCTTGATCAGCGTGGACTTGCCGCATCCGTTGGGCCCAAGAATACAAAGGTGTTCGCCGGCCCCGATTTGCAATGTGACGTCGTCGAGGGCGGGCCGCTGCTCCCGCGTGCCGCGCAGGACGGTCACGTGTTCCAGGGAGAGGAGTGGAAGCGCCGAGGCGGTCATTTTTGATGGAAGTTACTCAGCCCATTTTAGCTCAGAAGGGATTGCCTGCAAGAACCGATTGAAAATATTGGAGTTAAAGGAAGCAAGGAATCCAAGAAGTGGGCCGCTGCGATGCCATGAACCGTCGAAAGCCCGCTCAGTTCCATTTTGGAACCAGAACTCGTCGTCAAGGTCCGGGCAAATAAAAAGGAGGTGAAAACAGGTTCGTTCTCACCTCCCGGGGTGGGTGGGGTGTTGCATGACAAGACCCTCGGCGGCTCAGCAGGCCTGCCCTGCCAGGCAGGACTGCGGCCTCACTCGCGCACTGCGCTCGGCAATTCGTTAGGAGACTCACCACCAAAGAGCTTGTCTTTCTGCGGTTTGTAGCACCGCGGGACGCACCTGTCAACGGCAAAAAAGGGACAGATCGATGGGAAAAGCACGACCTTGCTCTGCTTCACGCGGGATCGCAAATGACGCCGTTGTTTACTCAATGCCGTTTTGAGCCCTTGGTTCAGCCCGATGCCTTTCGCTTTTTCACTTGGTCAAGAATTTCTCGCACCACGCGGCCGAGTGTCGTGGGGCTGTATGGTTTTTGCAGGTGGCGGGCGCCGGGCGTGGCGGGCGAAACGCTCTCCGAATCCTGTGAATAACCGCTGGTAAAGAGAATGGACAGACCAGGGAACAAAATCGTGAGCCTCGAGGCCACGGCCGGACCGCCTGGTTTGGGTATGCTGAGGTCCAGAATCGCCAGTGCGGGCCTTTCTTTTTCGCAGAGTCGCAAGGCCTCCTCGCCATCGCAGGCAGAGAGTACACGGTAACCGAGGTTTATGAGCGCCTGGCGCGCCATCTCCCGGATAGATTCATGATCGTCGGGCGCAGAGCGGTGCACCCGGCGCACCGCCTCCAACGGATCGGGATGCGCGAAGAGATATGTCGACGAAGATGACTTCGGGATTTACGATTTCGAGCGTGGCAATCAGCGTCGGGATCGTGGAGACGATTGTTAATTCCAGACCGTCTTGAGCCTCCCGGTAAAGCTCGCGCAGGCCTGCAGTGGTCTGGAGCGGGATCTCTTTCCGCAAGTAGTATGCGCAGCTTCTTCTTGATCATACGCGTCGCCTCGCTTCCGCGAAGGCTCGCAAAGAAAGTGGATCGCGTGCTCAAGAACTGCGATCGGTGAGAATCCGGTGACAGTCCACCTGATGCGACATTTCACCGCAAGCCAGCTCCATTCAGAGACTGGAGAGGGCAGTCCTACGGACCATCGGCTGTATTGGAAAGGGGTTTGTCCATTTTGCCGCAGGGGCGGCAGGAGTCAAGCAAACTTCGCTGGAAGTGACGGAAAAGCTAAGTGCTCTGCGGACGAGATTGCGAATACCGCAAGAGAAACGCCGTTAGTCCTGCGAGAAGACCTGCGGTGATGATCACGCCCTCCCAAACGATTCCCGTTGCCAGAACCTGCGACGCCGGCGCACCAAACGGCACGAGCAGCACCACGAGTGCCGCTTCGCGAACGCCAATGCCACCTTGCGTGATGGGCATGACTGCGGCGATTTTGGCCAATGGCCACGCGAAGAGCCACACACGCAGCGGCAGACGCAGGCCACAAGCAATACCCAGGAGAGCGGTGAGCAAAACATAGGTGCCCTGCACGGAAGTTCCCAGCAACCAGCCAAAAAGCAGCCGGTGAGGACGGCGCGAGATCGCGCGGATCGCATGACGAAGCTGCGCGAGCCTCCGCCGGAAACGAATGGAGCGGCCCCGCAAGAGCGGCCGGCAGAATGCCACAACGAGACCGAAAAGAATCGCCGCGCCAAGAGCGCCGGCAAGGAGCGCGCGCTTCGCCGGCCCCTGCAGGGGAACGGGCAGGGAACCCGGAAGCAGCATCAGGCCCAGCGAGACGAGCGTGAGCTGAGCGGCCACATCGAGAAAACGGTCCGCCACATTTCCGGTGATCACCGCGGCCGGATGCCGACTGCGCGAAATGCCGACGGCGAGGCGCGCGACGTCGCCGCCGATTATCGAAGGCAGAAAGAGCGCGCCGAATAGCCCGCTGGTGTAGCACTGCGCGCTCGCTGCGAAGCTAAGCTGCGCGCCCGCGGAATTCACCACCGTATGCCACTTGGCGATGCCGCCGGTCAGCGCCACCAGATAGATCAGCAGCACGGCAAGAAAACGTGTCAGAGGAACGCGCGACAAGGCGTTCCGGAGCGGAGCCGCCGGCAGCAAATAAAAAAGAATTCCAAGAATCAGCAGCGCCGCCGCCCAGCGCGCCATAAGAAAAATCCAGCCCCGGCTGGATTTTTGCGGCTGGCGGTCTGCGCTCATTATCGGAAGATCGTTTTCGACGCGAACACATCAGACGCCGAAAAGATCACTGGCCTTTTCCGCTGCCGGGAAGGCCCAGCGGCGGAAATGGCTCGAAGATTTCGTTGATTTTTTCCGCCAACACAAAGTCAAAGTCACTGATTCCCTTCACGCTGTGCGTATTCAGGTCGATCACCACCTTGTTCCACACGTTGGACCATTCGGGATGATGATTCATCGCCTCGGCCACCAGCGCTACGCGCGTCATATTGCCGAACGCGGTGACGAAATCCTTGCACGCAAACTCGCGGTGGAGCTTGCCGTTGACAAGACTCCAGCCCTTGGCCTTGGAAAGCAGCGTTTTAATCTCGGCTTCGGAAAGTTTTTTTGCTGGCATGCCGTCATCCTCCGGGATCGGTTTGGGCTCTCTCCGGCTATTATGCGGCGCAAGTGCTGCCCCAGCAACAATTCCGGCTTCGCCAGCGCGAGCTGCAAACGGTGTGAACGCTTGGAGCGGTTCTTCGTTGAATGCGCACGGGAATTCCATTATCGTAGGGGTTTCTCCTGAGACAAAAATGCGCGGTGTGTGTCATTGTTTTGGCGACCGCAAAGCGGTCAGGGTTCTGGCGATCGCAGAGCGATCGACGCCGCAAAGAGACGGAGAACGAAGTGAAAAAGAAAATTCGCGCCATCCAGTATGGTGTCGGCCCCATCGGCGCATCCATCGTGCGGCTGATGCGGGAAAAACAGGCCATTGAAATCATCGGCGCGATCGATACGGATCCGGCGAAGGTCGGGCGCGATCTTGGCGAAGTGGCCGGCGCGAAGGACGCGCCGTGGGGCGTGAAAGTGTCTGCGGAAGCGAAAGAAGTTCTGGAACAAAACGCGGACGTGGTGATCCATTCGACGTCGTCTTCGCTCGTGCAAGTGATGGACCAGTTGCTGACGTGCCTGGAAGCGGAGTGTTGTATTGTTTCGACTTGCGAAGAATTGTCGTATCCCTTCCGCACGCATCCGGAGCTCGCGGCGAAGCTGGATAGCGCGGCGAAGGAATGGGGCGTGGCGCTGGTCGGCACAGGCGTGAATCCCGGCTTCGTGATGGACAAGCTGGTGGTGACGCTGGCGGCGGTTTCACAACACATCGAGCACGCCAAAGCGCTGCGCGTAGTGGACGCCTCGAAGCGGCGGTTGCCGCTGCAGAAAAAAATCGGCGCGGGGATGACCATCGAAGAATTTCGCGCGCAGGTGAAGGAGGGCGTGATCAAGCACGTTGGCTTGCCGGAATCCGTGGCGATGGTGGCGGACAGCTTGAATTTGCCGGTCGAACAAATTTCAGAAACGATCGAACCGAAAATCGCCACCGAGCGCGTGCAGACCGAATTTCTCACCGTCGAAGCGGGGCAGGCGGCGGGTGTGCACCAGATCGCGCGCGGCCTCTCGAAAGACGGCAAAGAACTCGTGTACCTCGAACTGCAGATGTACCTGGGTGCGAAAGACCCCGCGGATACGATTTCGCTCACGGGGCATCCGAACATCAGCCTGGTGATTCCTGGCGGCTCGCATGGCGACATTGCGACGGCTTCGGTGGTCGTGAATTCGATCCCCGTGATTCTGGATGCGCCGGCCGGCTTGCGGACGGCGCGCGATTTGCCCATCGGGTTCTTTTCTCCTAACTCACGGCCGTGAGGACGTAAAGGCGTAAATAAGTAACGAGGTAACGGCAAGCGCGGCCTCAACATGGCTGACAATTCAAGAACATTCGCCTCCTTCAGTTGTGCTTTAGGAATTCTCCTTTGTGGCCGGTGAGCGAATTGTAGAGCGTCTCGATAAACACATCTTTATTGACGAAATCGCCTTTCCATTTTGCCCAGAGCGGGAGAATTTTTAAATTCTTGCTCGTTGGGATGCCCCTTGACATCGCGGAATCGCTCAACGAAGGCTTCAGCGCAACAGTGCTTGCATCCAGGGCTAACCTTCGTACCACCCCTTCCGGGATTCCACGTGGAATCAGTCCACTCGATTCTTGAACGTTCAGCCATAGAGTTCCCCTTCGTTTAAGTTTCTAGAGTTGGGGCAGAGCTAAACGAGTCCTGTAGATTATACCTGCGCTGCACGACCGCCGGCCCAATTCGGTTCTCCATAAGCCATCGAGGCTCACCAGCGGGGGAGGGGGCGGCGGGCGAGGAGGGCTTGGGCGGCCCATTGGCCGAGGTAGACGGAGAGAGCGACGCCGTGGCCGTTGTAGCCGGCAAGGACGATTACTTGTTTGCTGCGCGGATGGTGCTGGAAGATGGGGCGCATTTTTTCGGTGAGAAGGATTGGGCCGCCCCAGCGGTGCGTGATGCGCACAGATGCAAGGGCCGGGTGCAAGTGGCGGACGCGGTCTTCGAGCCAGCGGAGACGCGCGGCGGATTCGCCCCTGCGAACATCGTAGCGGCGCAAATCGCGCACGGCGTTTTTGATCGAGCGATTACCGATGGGAAAGCGAGAAGGCCGGCCAACGTACGGGGGAACTAGGCCGGCGCCAAAGATGACGCCATTTGATTCGAGCAAGCGTCCCCACAAATAGGGCAAGTCCACGGTGTAAAACGGGCGGCGCGAGGAGAGGCCGATGGTTTTGAGCTGCGCGGTGGACAGCGGAGCGGTGGCTAGCGCAAAAGTGAGTTTAGGAACAGCAGCGGCGCGGAGGCCGGACAATTCCAGGGAGAAGGCGTTGGTGGCAAGAAGCACTTGCTCCGCGCGGATTTCTTTCTGATGGATGCGGCCGCGATGGTTGCGGCGGACGTGCAGCCGCGGCGGATTCGAGAAGTCCAGCGCGCGAACCTCGGCGTGCTCAGCGATCCGGGTGCCGGCGTTTTCTGCGGCGCGCGCCAGGCCGGCGAGCACTTTGCCCGGGTCAACCGTGCCGCCGGGCACGCGGCGGAAGACTTTCAGCTCGCCGGAATCGCTCCAGGAGATGGGCGAATGTTTTCCGGCAGGGCCGGAACCTTTGGTCGCGGGGGCGGAGCGGCCAAGCTCCCAGACGCCAGGAAGTGTTAAACGTGAATCTATGCGGAAAGCGCGGAGGATTTTTTTGTAGCCGGCGAGGACGTCGCCGAGTCCGGGGAGATTTCCGGCCGCGGTTTCCGTGAGAGCCATGCCGCCGGTTCGGCCGCTGGCGCCGTTACCCAGCGAAGCAGACTCAAGCACAAGGACGGACCGCCCTGGAGCAAACCGGCCTAACCACGCCGCGGCGGAAAGACCAGAGAAGCCAGCGCCAACTATGGCGAAGTCCACATGATCCGGGAGCGCGCGCGGGGCGGGACGGAAATCGACCGTCCAGGGCGGCGCGCCCCATGGGTGGGGTTTGCGAAGCGTGCCATTTGTATGAGCTTTGCGAGGCATGGCATTTCTTTGATGCAAAGGAAACGTGGTGGGTGGCGAGAATTTCCGCGACTCCACAACGATGATGATGGCGTACATTTTCGCAACCAGCGGAATTGGGAGCGTATTTGGATGGTCCGACGACGTGGCGTACATGAATACACGGCACTTGCCGATGATTCCGGTGCTGCTGGCCATCGCGATGGTGATTGAACTGGCGGTTCGGTTTGTCTGGAGACCGGATACCAGGCACGCATCGCGGCGTTTGCGATGGTTCTGGTACTCGACCGCCGTGACGGTGTTGGTCCACAACGAGTGGGCGGCGAGCGAAGCGATCACGCGAGCTGGAGGCGTTTGACGAGCTCCGCGGCGATGGACGCGACGCGTTCTTGCGACCCGGGAGGAAGAGAGGTTCCTGGCTTGGCGTGCGGATCTCGGAGAACGATCCACAAGCCGGGGCGGTAGCTCTCATCACCGCCGGGGCAAATGGCGCCGGTCAACTGCGTGAGTTCGAGAGGCAGCGGGGCCGAGTGCGTGAAATCGAGATTGGCGTGCTCCGGAGAGCTGGCTTGATACGGAGGATGGGCCAGGAGATCCATGAGGACGCCGCGGGCGTCATCAACGAGGTCACGGAAACCCTGCGAGACGAGGACAGCGTCCACATCGCGGGGCGTGGGCTGCTCGAGTTGGAGAAGGTCGTAATCGGGGAGAGGAGTCTCGAGAGGAATTTCGATTGTCGCGGAGGGCCGATTGGCGTCGGGAGAGATGTGTACGGACATGGTGCATCTAGTTTGCACCATGCGGGCTATTTCGGGTAGGGGCTGCCGACTGCTGCCGACACCTGTTTCGATTAGCAGCCTTGAGGGACGCTAGACCATAGGAAGCTCGGCTTTGCTCCCGGTCACTTGGTACTGGTTTTCAGCCTCGTTGTAATGGCCCCAAAAATGAAAAAACGGATACCACATGAGTGCTCCGACGAACGCGTCAAAAAGCGCGGCTATCACGCGAAGGCCGCGGGAACCCAATTCTATGCCATTAGGTAAGCTTGAAGCTGGGGCGGCCACTTAAGCCTCCATAAAAATCGCAAATCACAGAATAATTCATATAAACAATTCGATCTATTTAGGATAGGGGCTGCCGGAGAGGATGGCGAAGGCGCGGTAGAGCTGCTCGGCGAGCACGACGCGGGCAAGTTCGTGAGAAAAGGTCATGGCGCTGAGAGAAAGTTTCTGGTGGGCGCGCTGGCGAAGGTCATCCGGGAAGCCGTCGGCGTCGCCGCAGAGGAAGCTGAGTTCGCGGGTGCCGCGGTCGCGGAGTTCGCGGAGCCATTTGGCGAGGGCGTTCGAATCGAGGTTCTTTCCGACAGCGTCGAGAAGGACGACGGTGGCGGCGCGATCAGCGTCAAGTTTCTTGATGGCGGCGACACCATCGCGGACCTCTGTGACTTCGATAGGACATGAGCGGCCGATGCGCTTCACATAATCGTCGAGGATGGCGCGCATTTCAGGATGACGGGTTTTGCCGATCATCAATAGGCGAATTCGCATGGCATGTTCTCAGTCGTCAGTTTTCAGTTGTCAGCAAGAAAAAATGAATTGCAGTCGAGAGGTTGCACGCTCCAGGAAGAATTCTCCTGCCAGCAAGAAGAGTTTTGACACCGGGCTCTGCCATTCCGACATCATTTCAAACCGTACTTTTTGCGCTTTTCGAGGAGGGTTTTGCGGCTGATGCCGAGGGCGGCGGCGGAGCGGCTGATCTGGTAATGCGTGGCTTCGAGCGTAGCGGCGATGACTTCGCGCTCCACTTCCTCCAGGGAACGGAGGCCGGCGACCGGGCTGGCGGCGCCGGGCGCAGCGGCGCGCATATTTTCCGGAAAATTTTCGGGCTCGAGTAAATCGCTCTTGGCTGTCGCTGTGCCGCGGCCGGGACGCGAGAAAACCACCGCGCGCTCGAGAGCATTGCGGAGTTCACGGACATTGCCGGGCCAGGCGTAGGCCGCGAGCATACGGCGCGCAGAGTCGCTCAATTGCACCGTAGGGCGGGCATGGACGAAGCGAATCATCACAAGAAGATGATCGGCGAGAGGCAAAATATCGGCGCGGCGCTGGCGGAGCGGTGGAACCTCGAGAGTGAGGACGTTTAGCCGAAAATAGAGATCCTCGCGGAAGCTGCCTGACTTCACGGCGGCGGGAAGATCGACGTTGGTGAGGGCGATAAGGCGAGCTTCGATGCGCAGGGTTTCCGTGCCGCCAAGGCGTTCGAACGTGCGCTCCTGCAAAATGCGGAGGAGCTTGCCCTGCGCTCCAGGCGAGAGCGCGGCGACTTCATCGAGAACGATGCTGCCGTTGCCCCCGAGCTCGAAGCGGCCGAGCTTGCGCTCGACCGCACCGGTAAAGGCGCCGCGTTCGTGGCCGAAGAGTTCGCTTTCGACGAGCTGCGGCGGAAGACTGGCGCAATCGATTTTCAGGAACGGCGCGTCACGTCGCGGACCGAGTTCATGAACCAGCCGGGCGAGATGGTCCTTACCGGTGCCGCTTTCACCGGTGATCAAAACAGTGGCGGGAGCGACCGCGACTTTCTCGGCGAGTTCAAATAGACGGAGTGATGCGGGGTCGGCGGTGATCCACGGCAATCGTTCCGCGGTCATTGCCGCGAACGGCCCCTGTGCGGCCGGCGGGAAACGGCTTCGCCGGAAAAGTGTTCGTGCCCGAATGGCGAATCAGACATGTTTCGTTCGGAAGAAGGACCTTCAGGCCGGTCGGGGATATCGAGCTTGGGCGCCGTGCGCCAGAGGCGCTCGAGATCGTAGTAGCGCCGGGCCTGCTCGCTGAAAACGTGCACGACAAAACCGCCGAAATCGAGCAGCGCCCATTCGGCGGAGCGATATCCCTCGCGATGTTCGGGCGAGCGGCTGAGATTCTTGTATAGCTGCGCCTCGACTTCGGTGCAGATAGCCTGCACCTGCGGCGTGCTGAACCCCGTGCAGACCACAAAATAATCGGTGAAGGCGCTCGCTGCCGTGAGGTCGAGCACGGTGATGCCCGCGGCTTTTTTTTCTTGTGCGGCTTCGACAGCGAGGCGGACGCCCTGAGGCAAGGATTCGAATTTCACCGGTATAGGCCCTGTTTGAGAATGTATTCCTCGACGCGCGCGGAAACAAGCCCATGGATGGACTGGCCGCGGTGCGCGTGGCGCCGAACGTCGGTAGCGGAAACATCGCTAGAGACGTTTTCGAGCAGATAAACAGTGGTCTTGTGAAGGTGCGTGACGACCTGGGATGGCTGATCGGCCTCTTTTCTTGCATCCGGCCGAGCCATCAAGTCCGGTGGAATGACGAGGCGCATGGCTTCCGGGCGGATGCCCGGGCGATTGGCGATGATGAAATCGCAAAGGCCGAGCAGCGTTTCGTATTCTTTCCACATGGGGATGTCCAGGAACGCGTCGGCGCCGATGATGAAAAAGAGGCGATCTCCGCGGTAGACGTGACGGAAGTAGCGCACGGTGTCCACGGAATAGTGGAGTTGCGTGCCGCTGAAATCCTCGCCGGCTTCGGCCAGCGAGGGAACGAAGTGCGGATGCTCGGTGCAAGCGAGCGAGACCATGGCAAACCGGTG
>WNGJ01003382.1_pt2 | contig 16402 bp, 14 predicted proteins | sample 5400611 | NCBI WGS metagenome assembly WNGJ01 (sample SAMN13153375, study PRJNA577476) | soil metagenome | isolation source: 40 cm soil or saprolite under Garry oak tree replicate 1 | place: USA:California | collected 2016-06-15 | reverse complement strand
GACCCCGCGCTGTCTGGGGTAGCCGACCTGCTGGCCTCCGCCTACCAGGTGGCCCGCCACAGCGACGCCCGCACGGTAGCCCGCCTCGTCGACAGCGTCCTGCGCCCCCTAGCCGAAACCCTCCCAACCTCCTCCGCCCCTCCCACCCCTCAGGGGCCCCCGCCGTCACTCTGGGACCTCGCCGTCACCGCCACCACCCTGCGTGCCCGTCTCGGCGCCAGCGCCCCGCCTGGCCTGCTCGAGGCGTCCGCCGCCCTCCAGGACCTGACCCTCCAGTTGGCCCCGGCCGGCGACCGGGCCAGCCTGATCGCTGAGCTCGGGAAGCTCCAGCGCGAGCTGCCGCCCGCGATCATGACCGCGAAGAACGGCCCCTACCTGGTCACCAACGTCACCGTGCTGCGCACCCCGCTCGGCGGCGAAGTCCCGGTGCCGCCCCAGCTCGCGCTGTGCCGGTGCGGCGCCTCGGCGCTGAAGCCCTTCTGCGACGGTTCGCACGCCACCAGCGGGTTCACCGACGACAAGGACCCGGACCGGGTGCCCGACCAGCGTGACACCTACCCGGGGCAGCAGGTCACGATCTTCGACAACCGGGGCATCTGCCAGCATTCCGGGCTGTGCACCGACCGGGTGCCGACCGCGTTCCGCACCAACGCCGAGCCGTTCGTCGCGCCCAGCGGCGGCCGCCTCGACGAGCTGATCCGGGCCGTACGCGACTGCCCGTCCGGCGCGCTGAGCCTGGCCTTCGACGGCGAGGAGGCGCGGGACCTGGCCGACTGGCACGGGGCGCGGGAGCGCGCCATCGAGGTGACCCAGGACGGCCCGTACCGGGTCAGCGGCGGGATCCCGGTGACCGATGCGGCCGGCGCGGACGTGCCCCGCGCCGCGGGCTCGTCTCGCGAGCACTTCGCGCTCTGCCGCTGCGGCCACTCGCAGAACAAGCCGTTCTGCAGCGGCATGCACTGGTACGTGGACTTCCGCGACCCGGCCAGGCCCGCGGACCCGACCCTGTTCGAGTGGGCCGGCGGGCTGCCCGCGCTGACCCGGATGACCCGCCTGCTGTACGAGAAGCACGTGCCAGCCGACGACCTGCTCGCCCCGCTATTCGCCAGCATGGCCCCTGGCTACCCTCAGCGCGAAGCCGCGCAGACCGCCGCCGCCTTCGGCGGCCCCGCCGCGGCCCCGCTGTCGTCCCGGCCGGAATTCACCGGGGAACAGCGATCCCGCTGGATGGCCCTGGCCGTCCAGGCGGCCGGCGAGGCCGGCTTGCCGGCCGATCCCCAGTTCCGTTCGGCCCTCGTCTCCTACCTGGAGTGGAGCTCGCGGGCCACTGACGCACCGGCGCCCGCCTGGGACTGGGGCCCCGGGGGGCCGCCGCCCCCCGCTCAGCAGGCCACCGAGGAAGAGGCGCCGGTCACGCTGCCCGCCCCGGACGAGACGGTCAGCTTCGCGGCGCACATCAAGCCGCTGTTCCGCGAGCACGACCGCAAGTCGATGACGTTCGCCTTCGACCTGTGGTCCCAGGCCGACGTGCAGGCGCACGCGGCCGGCATCCTGGAGCGCCTGCGCAACGGCACGATGCCGTGCGACGGCGCCTGGCCGGAGGAGAAGATCGAGGTGTTCCGCCGCTGGACCGAATCCGGCTTCCAGTCCTGAGGTCAGGCGCCGCGTTCCCGCTGCAGGTAGCCGGCCGTCATCCCGCCGTCGACCAGCAGCGTGGTGCCGGTGATGAACTCGGCCTGGTCGCTGGCGTAGAACACCGCCGCGGCGGCGACGTCGCCGGCCTGGCCGACCCGGCCGATGGGCGGCACCGGCCAGCCGTCGCCGCTCTCGGCCCCATCCTGGTCAGCGCCGTCCTGTTCGCCGGGCGGGGCCATGTGCCGCATGCCGGGCCAGATGTCACCCGGGCAGAGCACGTTGGAGCGCACGCCGTCCGGGCCGCCATCCAGGGCGAGCATCTTGCCCAGCATGACCACGGCGGCCTTGGTCACCGAGTACAGCCCGGTCGCCTGCTCGCCCCAGACCCCCGCGTCCGAGGCGATGTGGATCATGCAGCCGCGCCGCCAGGCCAGGTGCGGGTAGGCGTGCTGGGCGTACAGCAGGTAGCCGCGGACGTTGACGTCCATGACCCGGTCGTAGTCGGCGAGCGGGGTGTCGACCAGCCGGGCGGTCACGCCCACGCCGGCGTTGTTCACCAGCACGTCCAGTCCGCCGAGATGCTCCGCCGCGGCGCTCACCGACGCCGCGACCGCCTCCGGGTCCCCGGCGTCCGCGGCCATGAACCGGGCGCCCGGTCCGAGCGCCTGCCCGGCGCGCTCGCCGAGCCCGGGATCCCGGCCGGTGATCACCACCCTGGCGCCCTCGGCCAGGAAGCGTTCGGCCACGGCCAGGCCCAGGCCGGTCGTGCCGCCCGTGATCAGCGCGCGCTTCCCCTGCAGCATGCCCATGGCCGCCCAGTCTAGAAGCCCGGAACAGCCGGACCCGGCACGGTGTTTTAAAAAGCAGTAGTACGCATGCGTTCGACGAAAAGAGAATAGTGGCCCAGTGCGTTACATGCGGGAGCGAACTGCATCCCGAACGGGCAGAGAAATACGACTACTGCCTGGCACCCGAGTGCCAGGAGAAGAACCTCAAGGGCCTGACCATGGTGGCCGTCGGAGTGAACAAGTCGGCCGAGCAGTACCTGCTCCTTGACGACGAAACCCGGGACGAGCTGGCCCGCGGCAAGTTCCACGATCAACGGCGCGGCTCGTTCGGTACCTCCGTGCCGTCCGCTGCCTCCCCACCCCAGCCGGCTCCGGTCAAGCCCGCTCACGGTGCCCAGCCACCCCAGCCTCGACCAGCACAGCCCCGCCCGGCGCCTCGCGACGTCCCCCGGCCGTGGACCAAGTCCCAGGAGAAGCTGGCGCTGCTCTACAACGAGCAGGGACGGCGACCGGAAGAGATCGCGCAGAAACTCGGCCTGAGCCCCTACCTGGTGACCCAGATCATCCTGTCCTCGAGAAACCGCGGCAAGCTGTAACCCGGCCTCGCGGATGCGGCCCAGCGCGCAGCGGAGCGCTTCGGCGCGGCTGGCCGCGACGCCCGCGGTGATCAGCCGGTCCACGGCTTCCAATTCCGCCGGTTCGAGCCGGACCTGTGGTCCCAGGCCGACGTCCAGGCGCATGCGGCCGGCATCCTGGAGCGCCTGCAGAACGGCACCATGCCCTGCGGCGGCGCCTGGCCCGCCGAGAAGATCGAGGTCTTCAAGCGCTGGACGGAATCCGGCTTCCCGTCCTGACGAGTGTATCTGGATCGCGGATCGCGCCTCCTTCCGCCTGAGAGCGCAGTGCTTAAGGCGAGAGTGGTGAGGATCGATGCTGAGATCAGGCAGGGTGCAGGCGGTGCTGGCCGCCGCGGCGGTGGCGGCCGTGGTGGGCGCGGGAACGGCGGTTCCGGCGGGGGCCGCGGCGGCCGGGCCGAGCGTCTTCGGCTTCGGCAGCAACCAGTCCGGCGAGCTGGGTAACGGGACGACGGCCGCCAGCTACCTGCCGGTTCCGGCGAGCGGGCCGCCCGGCACCGTCCGGCAGATTGCGGCCGGCTACTTCACCAGTGCCGCGCTGATCTCCGACGGCACGGTGTGGGCGTGGGGGTCCAACAACTCCGGTGCCCTGGGGACCGGCAGTTCCGGCGGCTGGGTCGCCACGCCGCAGCAGGTGCCGGGCCTGTCCTCGGTGACCCAGATCGCGCTGGGCATTGTCGACGTCTACGCCGTGCGCTCCGACGGCACCCTGTGGGCCTGGGGCTTCAACCAGTCGGGGCAGCTGGGCAACGGGACCACGGCGGCCAGCTACCAGCCCGTCCGGGTGCCCGGCCTGACCGGGATCACCCAGGTGTCGGCGGGCACCGGCTACGTGCTGGCGCGCCGGTCCGACGGCACGGTGTGGGCCTGGGGCGACAACAGCCGGGGTTTCCTGGGGGACGGGACCACGACGGGTCACCTGACGCCCGAGCGGGTGCCCGGCCTGACCGGGATCACCGAGGTGGCGGCGAACTGGGCGAGCTTCGCCGTGCGCTCGGACGGAACCCTGTTCGGTTGGGGGGCCGACGACGACGGGGCGCTGGGCAACGGCACCTCCGGCGGGTCCGTCCTCACCCCGGCGCCGGTGCCCGGCCTGACCGGGGTCACCCAGGTCGCCAGCAACAACGGCGCCACGCTGGCCCTGGCCGGTTCCGGCGGGACGGTATGGGCCTGGGGCTGGAACAACATCGGGCAACTCGGCGACGGCACCACTGTCAGCAGGCTCAGCCCGGAGCGGCTCACCCTGACCGGCGTCACCCAGATCGCCGTCGGCATCTCCGGGGACAGCGCCGCGGTCCGCTCCGATGGAACGCTGCTCACCTGGGGCGGCAACGGCTTCGGCAACCTGGGCAACGGCACGCAGGGCGGCTACACCGTCACCCCGGCGCCGGTGCGGTCGCTGACCGGGGTCAGCCAGGTCGCGTTCGGCGGCGGGTACGGCGGCGGGTACGGCCTGGCCCTCGGCTCGCGTGCGTACGCCACCGTGCCCAGCCTGACGGACGAGACCACCACCGCGGCGGGGCAGCGGCTGCAGGCGGCCAACCTGGTCCTCGGCACCGTGAGGACGGTCGTCGACAACCTGTGCAATAACATCGGCACGGTGATCAGCCAGAGCCCGGCCGCGGGCACCGTCCTTATCGGCGGCTCGCCCGTCTCGGTCACCGTCGGGGCGCGCCCCAGCCACCCGTGCCCCTGACCGGGTCTGGATAAGCTGAGGCCTGGGAACGAATGCTGACGTGATGCCTGTGAGGACCACCACGATGCGGCGGGCCGGCCTGGCGGCGAGCGCGCGCTGCAGGTCACGACGTCGCGGCCGGTGGTCGGCGCGTGGTACTGGGACTACCCCTGCAACATGGCCGTCACCTGCGCCTACTTCCGGCCCCGCGACTACTGGCCGCCCGGCACCACGGTGAGCTTCACCGGCCACCTGAACGGCGTGCGGGGCGCGCCCGGCCTGTACGGCGCGCACACCCTGACGCAGACGTTCGGTATCGGCCCGTCCGTGGTGGCGGTGGGGAACACCGCCACCCACCGCACGCAGATCTACTACAACGGCAAGCTCCGCTACAACTGGCCGATCAGTTCGGGCCGGCCGGGCGACGACACCCCGGACGGCAGCTACCTGACCATCGAGAAGGCGAACCCGGTCCAGATGACCGGCCCCGGCTACAGCATCTCGGTGCCATGGTCGGTGCGGTTCACGTTCAGCGGCGACTACTACCACGACGCGTACTGGTCCGTCGGCCAGCAGGGCTTCGAGAACGTCAGCCACGGCTGCGTCGGCTCGTCGGCGAACAGGACCTTGGGCCTGATCGCGAGCGCCCGGGCCACGGCCACCCGCTGCGCCTCGCCGCCGGACAGCTCCCCGGTCCGCCGCGCGTCCTTCCCCTCGAGCCCCAGCCGCGCCAGCCACGACATGGCCTGCTGGTAGGCCGCTGCCCGGCGGACCCGGTTGAGCAGCAGCGGCAGCGCGACGTTGTCGGCCGCGGTCAGCTCGGGCACCAGCTGCCCGAACTGGAACACGAAGCCGAACGCGGTGCGCCGCAGTTCGGTTCGCCTGGCCTCGGAGAGCTGGTCGAGCCGCTGCCCGTCGAAGACGATCTCGCCCTCGTCCGGCGTGAAGATGCCGGCCAGGCAGTGCAGCAGCGTCGACTTGCCCGAGCCGCTCGGGCCCATGACGGCGAGGATCTCGCCTGCCGCCACCGCCACGCTGGCGCCGCGCAGCGCCTGCGTCTGGCCGAACGACTTGGTGATCCCGCGCGCCTCGATCAGCGGGCTCCGCGTCCCGTTCGCCCCCGTCATGACGCACGCACCAGTTCCGCCAGCTCCCCGAGCCGGGCCGCGGTGGTATCGATCCAGCGCAGGTCGGCTTCGAGGTGGAACAGGCCGTAGTCGGCCAGCAGCGTGTCCATCAGCGGGCCGGTCCGCTTGGTCTCGGTCAGCTCCCGCATCCGCCGCAGGTGCCTGGCCCGCTGCGCGTCGAGATAGCGCGCGGCCGGCCGGCCGAGCATCAGCGCCAGCATCACCTTGGCGAACAGCACGGTCTGCAGGTGCGGCTCGGGTTCGGACGGCTCGGCCAGCCAGGTCCCGACCTCGGCGGTGCCGACCGGGGTGATGGCGTAGCGCTTGCGGTCCGGGCCGTCGCCCGGCTCGGCCTCTCCGGCCACCGCCTTGCCGTCCCGGGCCAGCCGGGCCAGCGTCGCGTATACCTGCCCGTACGGCAGCGGCTTGCCACGGCCGAAGTAGATGTCGTAGTCCCGTTTCAGGTCATAGCCATGGCTCGGCTCCCGCTCGAGCAGGCCCAGCAGAGTCAGGGGAACGCTCACGAAGGGCAGAATACGCTGAGAGTATACGCTCAGTCAATAATCAACGGATGGCCGGTCCTCTTGTACGCTGATCCCTGCGGAAAACGATGGAGGTGTCCTGTCTCGTGGCTCCGGCCGATGACTGGGTGGTGCGCACAGCCGGCGAGGTGCGCGCCGAGGCAGAACGCCGGCATCCCGGCGAGGCGCCGACGTGCGCGTCGGGGATCAGCCCGTCCGGGCCCGTGCACCTGGGAAACCTGCGCGAGCTGATGACCCCGCACTTCGTCGCGGACGAGGTGCGCAAGCAGGGCGTGCCGTGTCGGCACATCCTGTCCTGGGACGACTACGACCGGCTGCGCCGGGTCCCGGCCGGGTTCGACCAGTCCTTGGCCGAGCACATCGGGCGGCCGCTGACCGCGGTGCCCGACCCCTGCGGCCGGCACGAGAACTGGGCCGAGCACTTCAAGGAACCGCTGCGCGAGTCACTGGCCGGGCTCGGCGTCCTGGTCACCGAGATCAGCCAGACCCAGATGTACACCTCGGGCGCCTACACCGGGCCGGTCATCCTGGCCATGCGGCGCCGAGCCGACATCGGCGCGGTGCTGGCCAAGTACCAGACCAGGCGGGCAGCCCAGGCGGCCGATCCCGACGACGACGACCCGCAGAACGCGGGCACCAGGGCCTACTATCCGTTCAGGCCCTACTGCGCCGTCTGCGGGCGCGATGACACCACGGTCACCGGCTTCGACGACCAGACCACCGAGATCACCTACACCTGCGCCTGCGGGGCGCAGGTGGGGCCGGTGCCGATCGCCGAGGTGGCCGGGAAGCTGGCCTGGAAGGTCGACTGGCCGATGCGCTGGGCCTACGAGCGGGTCACGTTCGAGCCCGCCGGGGTCGACCACGCCTCGCCCGGCTCCAGCTTCACCGTCGGCGGCGAGCTGGTGACGGAGATCTTCGGCGGCGAGATGCCGCTGCACTTCGGGTACTCGTTCGTCGGTACCAGCGGGGGATCGTCGAAGATGAGCGGCTCGGTCGGCGGCGCGCCCACCCCGGCGGACGCGCTCGAGATCTTCGAGCCCCCGCTGATCCGCTGGCTGTACGCGCGGCGCCGTCCCGAGCAGTCCATCACCCTGGCCTTCGACGCCGAGGTGGGCCGGGTCTACGACGAGTGGGACGCGCTGAGCCGCAAGGTCGCCGACGGGACCGCCGAGTCGGCGTCCGTGGCCGTGTACGGCCGCGCGGCCGGGACCGCCGAGGGACCGCTACCGGTCACGCCGCGGCCGCTGCCGTTCCGGACGCTGGCCTCGGTGGCGGACATCACGGCCGGCGACGAGGCCCAGATCATGCGCATCGTGCGGGACCTGACCGCGGAAGCCCCGGTCGTCTCGCTGGACGAGGTCCGGCCCCGGCTGGACTGCGCGCAGGCCTGGGTGGCCGGGTACATGGACCCGGCCGACCGGACCCAGGTCCGTCCCGAGCCGGACCAGGGCCGGCTGGCCGGCCTGAGCGAGGAGGAACGCGGCGCGCTCAAGCTTTTGACCGAACGGATGGGCGACGACTGGTCCCTGAACGGCCTGACCACCCTGCTGTACGGCATCCCCAAGCTGATGCGCGGGCTGCCTATTGACGCTCCGCGCTCCCCGGAGCTGGCGGCCGCCCAGCGGGTCTGGTTCATCCTGCTCTATCAGCTGCTGATCGGGAAGGACACCGGCCCGCGGCTGCCCACGCTGCTGCTGGCGCTGGGCCAGGACCGGGTCCGCCATCTGCTCACCCCGGGATGACGGCGGATGGCACAGATTGAGGTGACCGAGGAGTCACTGCGCACGGCCGTGGCCGAGGACGTCTTCGCGCAGGGCGTGGTGCTGGCGGACAAGGTGGCGGGGTTTTCCGCCGTCGGGCCGCAGATCGAGGCGATCGTGGACGGCATCGAGGTCAGCGTCCGGGTCAGGCCCTTCGGCCTGGACGCGCGCTGCGCCTGCCCGGCGGCTCCTCCCTGTTCCCACGCGGTCGCCGCGGTGCTCACCTGGGTCCGCGCCGGTCCCGACCCGGCTGCCGGGTTGCGCGCCGAACTCGATGACGTCCTCGCCGGGCTGGCCGGGGAGGCGGCCGACTGCGATCCGGACGACGGCTGGTATCCCGACACCAGTGAGCTGGAAGATCTCCTCGACGAGGTGGAGGACCTGGCCGGCCAGGAGCCGGACGCCGCGCGCGAGCTGGCCGGGTACGTGGCCGCCCGGGTCACCGAGGTGCTGGCCGCGGGGAATTGCCTGACCGATGACCTGGCCGACGCCCTTTCCCGCGCGGAGCAACTCCGCGGCGACGCGTTACCCCCATCGGGAGGTTCCCGTTCGTCTTTGTCTGCGGTTTCGGGTGCTATAACACCCGAAACCGCAGACATATCGTCGGCTCTGCGGACAGCGACGTCCTACACAGCAGGGCGCAGCAGCGTGGTGCGGAGCCGGAAGCCGGCCCTGGCCCGGGCGTGACGCGCCGGCCGCCGCTGGTCGCTGGGCCGGATGAACGGCCCGCTCTCCAGCCGGTCCAGCTGGTAGGACGGCCGCTGCACCATGCGGAGCGCCATGGCCATCCCGGCCGGGGTCTGCGGCCGCAGCGGGGCGTCGGCGGCCTGTCCCCGCAGGCCGCGGTAGGCGATGGCGTCCAGCATGGCGGGCACCCCGGCGCGGATCTGGCGCGGTGTGCACACGCTCCCCTTGTACCGGGGCGCGGGCGGCAGTGCGGTCGGCTCGTCGCCGGGCCAGTACCCGGTGAGCAGCGCGTACAGCATCCGGGCCAGGGCCGCGGTGTCGGCCGCCACCGGGTTCTCCGCGCCCGCGCCGTCGAGCCCCGTGCCGTCGAGCCCCGTACCGCACAGGGCCGCGTCCAGGCCGAGGCCGGTGATCTTGAGGCCGCTGCCGTTGTCCCAGCGCATCGAGCGCGGGGTCAGCCGCAGGTGCGGCCGGCCGGCCCGGTGCGCCACGGCGATGGCGTCGGCCGCGTCCGCGATCATGGCGGCGGCCAGGGCCGGGTGCGGCAGCCCGGACAGCACCAGGTCCTCCAGGTGCGTGCCGGGCGTCCACTCGGTCACGATGTACGGGTACTGCTCGTCGAAGTCGGTGTCGTAGATGGTGGCCAGCCGCGGATCGGATACCTTGGCGGCCGCCTGCACCGCGTCGGTCACGGCGCGCGGGACGGGTCCCCGCGGCAGCAGGTAGATCGTGACCGGACGGCGGAGCAGCTGATCGGTGGCCTTCCACAAAGAAAAGCCGCGCGCCTCCCACGAGGAGCCGCACGGACCCGGAAACCCGCTGACCTGATCGTCCAGGCTTATCCGCTCGTCTAGCCGGAACCGCCCGCCGAGCCACCTCTTCGCCATGCGCGCGCCGGCCGGCATCTCAACTACGGTCATCGACTACCTCCTGTCTGCCCATCACCAGACAGCAGCAGCCATGCCCCGAACACGCCACAAAATGCCAGCCGATCCCGCCCCGCCACGCCCGCCACATCCGGCGCACGCTCTCTGACCTGCGAAAACGCCCGACAGAAAAAAGCTCAGAAAATTTCTGGATCGACCTGCGGGCCGGTGAGAAACCGGTCCATAATGCGCACGCTCGCCTCGAGAGCGGACAGCGGGATGCGCTCGTCGGTGCCGTGGAACATGGCGTAGTAGTCGTAGCCCTCGGGCAGCACCAGCGGGGTGAAGCCGTAGCAGGTCATGCCGAGCCGGGAGAACTGCTTCGCGTCGGTGCCGCCGCTCATGCAGTACGGCACGATGGCCGAGCCCGGGTCCTCGGCCAGCAGCGCCCGCGCCATGCGCTCCATCACCGGGGCGTCGAGCGGTGCTTCCAGCGGTCTCTCCTCGTGCGCGTACTCCCAAGTCACGTCCGGTCCAGTCAGCTCGTCCATCGTGGCGCGGAACTCGCCGGAGAAGCCGGGCAGGACCCGGCCGTCCACGTAGCCAACCGCCTCGCCCGGTATCACGTTGACCTTGTAGCCCGCCGCCAGCATGGTCGGGTTGGCGCTGTTGCGCACGGTCCCGGCCACCAGCGCTCCCGCGGGACCGAGCAACCCCAGCAGCTCCTCCGCCGGCAGGCTCCCGTCCAGTGCCCCGTCCGGCAGCCGCGTCCCGGCCGCGGCGGCGATGGCCTCGATCGCGGCGCGCACCGTCGGGATCAGCCGGACCGGCCACCGGTAGGCGCCGATCCTGGCCACCGCCTCGGCCAGCCGGGTCACCGCGTTCGCCTCGTTCGGCTTGGCTCCGTGCCCGGCCCGGCCCCGCGCGGTCAGCTTCAGCCAGGCGGTGCCCCGCTCGGCCGAGGCGATCGGGTAGAGCCGCTGGCCCGATCCGGCGTGGAAGGTGAACGCGCCGGACTCCCCGACGGCATCGGTGCAGCCCTCGAACAGCTCCGGGTGCCGCTCGACCAGCCACTGCGCGCCGAACGCCGCGGTGTCCTCCTCGTCTGCGGTGAACGCGAGCACGATGTCCCGCTGCGGCCTGCGGCCGCTGCGCGCCCACTCGGCGGCCAGCGCGATCAGCACCGCGTCCGCGTTCTTCATGTCGACCGCGCCGCGCCCCCACAGCACCCCGTCGCGTATCTCGCCGGAGAACGGGTGCACCGACCAGTCCGCCGGGTCGGCCGGCACCACGTCCAGGTGCCCGTGCAGCAACAGTGCTCCTTCGGGCTGGGCTCCTTCGGGCTGGGCCCTTTCGGGCTGGGCCCTTTCGGGCTGGGCCCCCGCCTCTCCGTCTGCCCCCGCGCCACTGATCCGCGCCACCACGTTCGCCCGTCCCGGCGCCGACTCGAGCAGCACCGGCTCGAGCCCCGCCTCGGCCAGCCGCGCCGCCACGTACTCCGCGGCCGGCCGCTCCTGCGCGTCCCCGCCGCCCCGGTTGGTCGTGTCGATCCTGATCAGGTCGGCCGCGAACCGTGCCGCGTCCGCGCCCGCGGAGGTCATCCTCGTCCGCCCGCCGGCCGCGGCGCCAGCCCGGCCGCGCGGTACGCGTCGTCGATCAGCCGCATGGTCACCGCGGCGTGCTCCGCCGATGTCGGGACCGGATCACCCGAGGCGATCGCGGCCGCGAACGCGCGCAGCTGGTACACGTAGGTCGACTCGCCGCCGCCCGGCTCGTCGGCCACCACCGCTCCATCGCGGGTCGCGGTCAGCCGCCCCCGGAGCGGGAAGATGAAGTTGTCCAGGTGCACCAGCCCGTCCTCGCAGATCACGTGCAGGTCGGCCCGGAACTCGCCGTCCCTGGTGAAGGTGGACTCGAACCAGCCCGTCGCCCCGCCGGGGAACGCCAGCCGCACAGCCAGCGAGCGATCGGCCGCCTCCGGGACCGTCCCGGAGTCAACCGGGTCCGCCAGCGCCCCGGTCACCGACGCCTCGTCCCCTCCCAGCAGCCGCAGGCAGTCGATCGCGTAGCAGCCGCCGTCCATCATCGCCCCGCCGGCCAGGCCGTAGTCGTACCTGATGTCGCCGGGGTTGGTGATGGCGAAGCTCGTCCAGGCCTGGATGTGCCGCACCGGCCCGAGCTCGCTCACGACCTCGGTCAGCCGCTGGGTCAGCGGGTGGTAGCGGTAGTGCATCGCCTCCATCACGACCAGCCCGGAGGCCGAAGCCGCCTGCGCCACCTGCGCCGCCTCGTCCGCGTTCGACGCGAACGGCTTCTCGCACAGCACGTGCTTGCCGGCTTCGATCGCCCGCAGCGTCCACGGCCCGTGCATCGAGTTCGGCAGCGGGTTGTAAACGGCGTCGATGTCCGGGTCGGCCAGCAGTTCCTGGTAGGACCCGTAGGCCGTCGGGAGACCGTGCCGCAGCGCGTAGGCCTCCGCGCGGGCCGGGTCGCGGGCCGCGACCGCGGCCACGGTCACCTCGGGCACGCTGGCGGCCGGCTCGATCAGGGCGGGCCGGGATATCCGTGACGAGCCCAGGGTTCCGATCCGTAGCATTTGCACGGTTCAGGCTAAGCCATCGGACCCCGAATCAGCCCGGCAAAAGCCCTGGCCGACACGCCGCAACCTCTTATTCACCTCCCGTTAACCTCGCTAACGGAAATGCCGTTACGATGCCTGACATCACAAGGCGGGGGACGGGCAGAGGGAGACGGCGTGGGCCAGGCGATCTACGGGCAGGGCCGGGTCGCGCTGGTCAGCGGCGGATCACGCGGTATCGGCGCGGCCACCGTCCGGCGGCTGGCCGCGGACGGCTGGGACGTCGGCTTCAGCTACCACAGCGACGGGCCGTCCGCGCGCGAGGTGGAGAAGGACGCCTGCGAACTCGGCGCCTACGCGATCGGGACCGATGTGGACATCACCGACGCCGTCGAGGTGAGCTCCTGGTTCCGGCTGACCGAGGAGGAACTCGGCCCGGTGCAGGCGGTGGTCAGCTGTGCCGGCATCACCAGGGAGCAGCCGCTGGCGCGGCTCGCCGAGGCCGACTGGCGGGCGCTGATCGACACCAGCCTGGACGGCGTGTTCCACCTGTGCCGCACCGCGGTGTTCGCCATGATGGCCCGCAGGTCGGGCCGGATCGTCACGGTCTCCTCGGTCTGCGGCGAGTACGACCACGTCCCCTCCGGCCATGACACGCTGGCCCGGCCGGGTGTGGCCGGGTTCACCCGGGCGCTGGCCCTGCAGGCCGGCCGGTTCGGGATCAGCGTCAACGCCGTGACCCCCGGCCCCGGCGCCGGAGCCCGCTACATGGCCGCGCTCGTGCCCGAGGCGACCCGGGCCGACCTGGCCGAGACGATCGAGCTGCGCCGGTTCGGCACCGCCGCGGAGGTTGCCGACCTGGTCGCTTCGCTGCTCTCGGCCGACACTCCCGCCATCACCGGCCGGGTCTTCGAGATGCCCACCACCATCGCGCTCTGACTCCTGGCCTAGCCGGGCCTGGAGCGGATCGCTCCGCCGTCATTCGCGTCCACGCCACCCTGGCCGTGGTCAAGGGGGCCACGCTGGCCGAGATCCTCCGCCTCGCCCTGGGCACGCTGCGGGCGCCTCAGTTCGGTCAGCGCCATGTAGCCGAGGAACGCGAGCCCGGCGAGCAGGAAGCAGTTTGCGACCAGCGTCTCCAGCCAGTGGAACCCGTACTCGCGCGGCCCGGCCGCGTGCGGGGTGAACCAGAACGGGGCCACCGCGAACAGCAGGTAGCCGGCCCCCGCGGCGATCCGGTGCCCGGCGCGGAGCAGCAGCACCAGCGCGGGCAGGACCCACACCCAGTGGTGCGCCCAGGAAATAGGCGAGACCAGCAGCCCGGTCGTCCCGGTGACCACCGTCGCGCCCAGCCAGTCCTGCCGCCTGGCCAGGACGGTCGCGGTGGCCAGCCCGACCACGGCGAACGCGAGCGGGATGACGATCCACCACGCGCCGATGTGACCCTGCCCGTTCGCTATCCTGATCGCCGTAGCGTACGGCGACTGGTTGCTGATGTACGGGGCGCCGACGCGGCTGGTGTCGAGGAACAGGTGCCGCCAGTAGAGCCGGGAGGCGTCCGGCGCGACCAGGAAGCCGATCAGCCCGCAGCCAGCGAACGCGCCCGCCGCGACGAAGGCCGCTCTCGTCCGCCTGGCCAGCAGGAAGAACACGATGAAGATGGCGGGCGTCAGCTTGATCGCGGCCGCGATCCCCACGCCCGCGCCCACGGCCAGCCCGGACGAGCCGCGCGAGACGAGCCAGACGTCGGTGAGGATCAGGGCCAGCAGGATCAGGTTGATCTGGCCGAGGAACAGCGTCTCCCACACCGGGTCCAGTGCCATCGCGGCCGCCACGAAGCCCGCCACCATGAGGCGGGAGGGCCGGTAGCCGGCGATCTGCACGATCCTGGTGCAGGAGTAGGCCAGGGTCGCGACCGAGACCAGGTCCCAGGCCACCCGGGCCACGGCCAGCGGGAGCGCCGCGACCGGCACGAACACGATGGCCGCGAACGGCGAGTAGGTGAACCAGTGGCCGTACGCCAGCGCCAGGTACAGGCGGCTGTCGTCCAGCACGGCGTGCCCGCCCCACATGTAGATGCGGAAGTCCAGGGCGTTGTAGGTGGCGGCGAAGACGACGACCACCGCGAGTTCGAGGCCGAGCACGCCGTACACGACCGGGGTGATCCACCGCCCGCGGCCCGTACCCTCGGCTGACACGCCCGCATCCTAGCCCGTCAGCAGCAAGGCGGCGAACGCGTCGGCCATGAGCTGGTGCCCGCTGCCGTTCGGGTGGATCCGGTCCGGCCCGAACAGCTCCGGGTCGGCCGCCCCGGGCATCGCCCACGCGTCCAGGCAGACCACCGCCCGCGCCGCCGCCTGCTCCCTGATGATGTCGCTGGCCTGGCGCATCCGCTGCCGCGCCACCTCCACCAGGTGGGCGGGCAGCGGCATGATCGCGGCGATGTCCGGCAGCGTGCAGGTCAGCACCGTGGCCCCGGTGCCGGACAGCCCGTCGAGCAGCCGGGCGAGTTCGGCCGCGAAGCGCTCCTCGGTGAACCCGGGGTCCCTGATGTCGTTCATCCCCACGGTCACGCTGACCAGGTCCGGGCCGAGCCCCGCCACCGACGGCATCTGCCGCTCCAGCACCACGCCCGCGCTGGCACCGTCGACGGCCAGGTTGGTCAGCGCGCAGGGCACCGAGGTGCGCGCGGTCAAGATCCCGGCCAGCCGCCGGGGCCACCCGATCCGCGCGCCCTCAGGTCCGTGGTCGTCCCGCCCCGCCGTCAGGCTGTCCCCGAGCGCTACGTAGTTCGCCCAGCCCATAGCCTCACCGTAAGCGACAACCCGCGGCGGCCGCGCCACAGAGCGAGGCGGCGCCGCACAGCGCGGACCCCGAACGGATCGGCACGCCGTTGCTGCGCAGAACGTCGCGCACGTCGAGGATCAGCGGGAAGACCTCGCGGTTCCAGTCCTCGCCCTGCTCGTCCCAGGCACGCTGCTCGGCCTCGACCGCCATCCGGTCCTCGGCGAACACGCGCTCGGTGAACCGCCTGATGAAGGGCCAGGCCAGGTGGAGGGCCCCCGGGATCGGCGGCTTCTCGATCATGAGCAGGCCGTAGACGTGGTTGGTGCGCTGCTCGGTATCCTCGGGTACGTAGGCCACCCAGAGCGAGAACGCCGGAAGCTCGGCGTTCTCCGGGACCAGCTGGAGCGTCTGGTACGGGTACCCGGTCTTGATGGTGATGACGTCGGGCGATGTGCTGCCGCCGATGCCCTCGGCGGCGAGCAGGTTGGCGCCGCGGTTCTTCTTCCCGCCTGCGTGGGTGAACAGGTACCGGGCCTCCACCGACCGGGGGTCGCTGTCATAGCCGAGGAGCTTGGGCTGGATCTTGCCCAGGATGCCCCGGTGCAGGAACTGGTGGTTCATGTCCAGCAGGTTCTCGTGCATGAACGAGTAGTGGCACTGGACGGTGCGCGAGAACGTCATCGTCTTGTGCCGGCTCGACTCGAACTCCGGCAGCTCGGGAAAGGCGGCCGTGGGCGCCTTCTCCGGGTCGCCGGGGAAGATGAACACCAGGCCGTAGGCCTCGCGCACCGGGTAGGCCCGGACGCCCCGCGGCGGCCGGCCGACGCCCTTGGGCAGGTACGGAACCTGCGAGATGCGGCCGTTCCCCCGGTAGGCCCAGGCGTGGTAGCAGCAGCGCAGCACGTCGTCCTCCACGACGCCCATGCTCAGCGGAACCTGGCGGTGGGCGCACCGGTCCTCCAGCGCGTAGACCGTGCCGCTCTCGCCGCGGTACAGCGCGATCCGCTCACCCGCGAACAGCGCCGGATGAGTCTTCTTCTTCCGCACGCTCGCCGATACGGCGACCGGATACCAGAAATCCGGATGGATCCCGGTGCGCCGCAGGTCCGCCACTGCCGCGGGCTGCTCCTGCGGTACTTCCCCCTGGGCCGGGCCGGCCGCGATTGTCTCAGTCATGCGCTCCCCCTCATAGTTGGGATCCCTAGCCTGCAGAGGACCGCGCACCCCTGCTGATACGAAGTTTCCCCGAGACACCCACGCCGATCACTGAAATCCCTCACCCCCCCCCCCCCCCCCCCCCCCCCCCCCCCCCCCCCCCC
>WNGJ01016568.1_pt1 | contig 16403 bp, 16 predicted proteins | sample 5400611 | NCBI WGS metagenome assembly WNGJ01 (sample SAMN13153375, study PRJNA577476) | soil metagenome | isolation source: 40 cm soil or saprolite under Garry oak tree replicate 1 | place: USA:California | collected 2016-06-15 | reverse complement strand
CTTCGCCCCGACCACATAGCCGCGGCTGTGCGATCCGCCCGTCGGCATTGCGGCTGCTGCGATGCCGATGGCGAGCACCGCGAGCCCGGTGACCGTGGGGGCGATGCGGCGGCCAACCGCCCCCGCCTCGATCAGGCCCAGCGCCCAATCGACCACGAGCGCCAGCGCCACGGCAGCGGCGCAGCCAATCAGCACCGAAATCCAATTCTCGGTCTGCAGGCCGGAAAAAATGAAATTGCCGAGGCTCGTCTGGCCCACGGTGGTCGAGAGCGTCGCCATGCCGATGGTCCAGACCGCCGCGGTGCGGATGCCCGCCATGAAGACCGGCGCCGCAAGAGGCAGTTCGACCCGCAGGAGCTTCTGGCGGCTCGTCATGCCGACGCCATCCGCCGCCTCAAGGTAGGCGGCGTCGACCCCGAGCAAACCGGTCACGCCGTTGCGCAGGATCGGCAGCATGGAATAGACCGTGAGCGCCAGCACCGAGGGCAGGAAGCCCAGCGCCGGCACGGGAGTTCCGAACAGCCTGACGGTGAGCGCCGAAAGCCCGAGCAGCAGCGGATAGAACAGCGCCAGCAGGGCGAGCCCCGGAATCGTCTGCACGAGGCTCGCAGCCGCCAGTGCGGTAAAACGCAGCCGCGGACGTCGCGACGCCAGGATAGCGAGGGGCAGGCTTATCGCTACGCCGAGCGCGAGCGCCGAGGCACTGAGGAGGACGTGCTGCGAGGTGTAATCCGCAAGCTGCGAGAGCGCGTCGGTGAATCGCTCATCCATGGGGGGGATGCCGGGAGATTTCGCGGCCGCCTGCTTGCAGGAGTTCGCTGATGCGCTCCGCCTGCCGTCGCGGCATCGCCATCATGGCTGAAACCTCCGCGCTGGCGTGTCCGGACAGCAGCGCTCCCGGCGCATCATCCGCCACGATGCGGCCGGCGCTCATAACGACGATGCGGTCGGCAAGCAGCACCGCCTCCTGCACGTCATGGGTCACCATCACGGTGGTCATGCCGAGCCTCTCATGCAGCGCCCGGTAGGCGTTTCCGAGTGTATCACGGGTGACCGGATCGAGCGCTCCGAACGGCTCGTCCATCAGCATGACGCGCGGTCGCGCCGCAATTGCCCGCGCGACGCCAGCGCGCTGGCGCTGACCACCCGACAGCGCATGGGGAAACCGCGCCGCATAGCCGCGGGGCAATTCCACGAGATCGAGCAACTCCGCGACGCGGGCGTCGATATCGCCTTTCGTCCATCCAAGGAGTTGCGGCGTGATTGCAATATTCTCCCCGACGGTCATATGCGGGAACAGGCCGATACCCTGGAACACGTAGCCGATCCGCCGCCGCAGCGTCGGGGCATCGAAGTTCGCGACGGCTTCGCCCTCGAAGCGAACCTCGCCGCGGTCCGGCTCGATGAGCCGGTTGATCGTCTTCAGCGCCGTGGTCTTGCCGGACCCGGATGCTCCGACAAGGGCAATGAAGCGGCCGGTGTCGACCCGAAGCGATACGTCGCGCAGCGCATGGCTGCGTTCACCGTCAAAGGATTTCGTGACGTTGATGAGTTCGATGAGCGGGGCCGAAGTCATGCCGTTAGCGCAACATTCAGGCGTTTCTCGAACGCTTAGCTTGATCAATCACACTATCATCGCCGGATCATTTTACCAACGTAGCGAACAGGTCGCTAAAGTTGCTAGCCACCGCCGTAGCATATCGCCGATCCATCCCGATGAATGGGACGCGAACTACCGGCATTGCTGCATCCTGAGTGTCAAACCCATACCCTTCACCGCCCCCGTCTGAGCCAAACAGGAGAATGCCGGGCGCATATTTGTCAACCTCATACTCGCGATTAAGACTACTCAACTCTTCTGCTTTCCAGAAAATAATGTAGTTCGCGCCGAGGAAACCTTCCCCCCCATTATGCGTCCGCAGAAAGCGGACATAATCCTCGGGAAGTGCAATCCCCAATTCTGCAAGAGTATTGCTGATCACGCTATCATCAGCAGGGGCTTCAAATTGCCCATCAGTGAACCCATACTCTGTCATCATATCTCTGCTCCGCTTCGCATTTCCGCTCTGGGGTCCTTGGGCTTGCGCACCCTACAGCGTGTTCCGGTCATATTGAACCACTTCTCCAGAGTCATGGCCGGGCTCGTCCCGGCCATCCACGCCTTACTCGCTCAGGCGCCGCAAGAAAGACGTGATGCCGGCGACAAACGCGGGCATGACGGTGAGGAAGCTGATTCGATGTCAACGGAACGCGCTATAGAGTTCAGTTTCCCGTGGGAATGATGCCGACGTTTTCAACCATGAGGATCACGGTCCTCTGCGGAGCGCGCGTTCGATGCAGGATTCCTTTGGGAACAACGGTGCCTTGTCGCAGACCAAGTTCGATTGTCCGGCTTTCGAGATCAATCAGCAGCTTGCCCTCGACAACATAGAAAAATTCGTCGTCGTCATCATGCTTATGCCAGTGATATTCGCCCTCCACAACACCAAGACGAACCACCGAGCCGTTCACTTGGCAGAGGGTCTGGTTATACCACTTGTACCTACATGCCTCAGCGAGCGCCTGCTCGTCGACTATTTCCAGTGGCTGGTAAAGAATGTCGAGTCTCGTCTCGTATGGGAAGTTTTCTACGTTCGCCATGGAGTCCCTCCGGTCGTGATTCTTGATGACGATTAGTCGGTAAGGTGGCAAAGCGAAGCGTGCCCACCCTACAAGTGGCGTGGGCAGTTACCCTCTAAACCTCGGGCAGCCATTGCAGGTAAAGCGACGGTTCGCCGACAAGCGCCGCCTCTTTAAGCTTAGCGCTCGTCTCGTTGAATGAGTTCTGGAGTTCACTCGACGACAGATTGATCTCGTCGCTGTTCTCCGGCCCCGGCACAGCTGGCTGAGCGCCGATGAAAAGGCGGTGTTTCTCTTCAAGTCCACCAAAGTTTCCCCAATAGTGGTTCAGACCAACTCTTCGCGCCGCCACAGGTCGTGCATCCGATCTAAGCTCAAGTCCTTCGATCTCGTCTGGTCGTACTTGATACCGAAGTCCGAAAAATACGATGCAAGCGTCAGCACTCATGGATTTATGCTCACATCAAAGTAAAGTTTATCTCGCCTTCGCCGTAAGAATAGCGGTAGCTTCAAGTTCGCACTTCCCGTACCGTCATCGGGATACTGTCGTCGCTTGGCTTGATGGACGATCCAGAGTCCGACAGTCGTCGCCTATTGGATTAAGTAGTCAAGCCGGGGCAATTGCACAGCACGTCGGCCCAATCTACACGCGCTCTAACATCGGAGGAACCCCCATGACTCACGCACGACCATGGCGCCGGATCGCCGGCGTTTCCGTCGCCGCTTTCGTCCTCGCTGCGATTTCCACATCTGGCCTGGCGCAGGAAAAGAAGTTCAAGGCCGTCTCCGTGAAGACGCCCGATGGCCTGACCATTTCGGCGCAGGACTGGGGCAATCCGGGCGGGCCCGAAATCCTCTTCATCCATGGCTTCTCGCAGAGCCACATGTCGTGGATCAAGCAAGTCAGCAATGGCGATCTCGCCAAGGAATTCCACATGGTGACCTACGACCTGCGTGGCCACGGCAATTCCGACAAGCCGTTCGAACCCGAACGCTACAAGGACTCCAAGGCCTGGGGCGACGAGGTCCAGGCCGTGATGGACGCGACCGGGCTCAAGCGCCCGGTGCTGGTCGGGTGGTCATACGGCGGACGGGTGATGGCCGATTACCTCAAGACTCACGGGACCGCGGAGCTCTCCGGCCTCAACTATGTGGACGCCGGCCAGAAGGCCGACCCGGCCTTTTTCGGCCCGAATCTCGCAAACCTTCCTTTGATGATCTCGGAGGACCTCGCCACCAATATCGCGGCGACAAGGAAATTCCTGCATGATTGCTTCTCCAAGCAACCGACCCAGGACGAGTACGAGACTATGCTGGCCTTCAATATGATGGTGCCGCCGAAGGTCCGCCTCGGCTTGAGCAACCGGCCACTCGATGTCGATGATCTTCTGCGGAGCCTCAAGCTTCCGGTGCTGGTTACCCACGGCTCGGAGGACAAGAACTCGAACCTGATCGCCGCCGAATACACCGCAAAAATGATCCCGGGCGCCAAGCTCTCGGTCTATCAGGGCATCGGTCACTCCCCGTTCTTCGAGGACGCGCCGCGCTTTAACGCCGAACTCGCGTCGTTCGTGCGCAGCGCCCAGAAGGCGAATTGATCCGGCGCGCGGGGCGGGACCGCGGGCGTCTCGCCCGCCTCTTCTCTTATCCGCGTAACCTGGAGCAACCTTTGTAAGAGAACTTAAGGAGCGGGCGGGACGCCCGCGGTCCCGCTCCTTCCCGTCTCACGCCGCCGCCCGGTGCGGATCAGCGAACCGGGCGACAAGCGTCGCGAACTGGTCGACGAAGCCCTGCAGGAACTTTCGGGTGCTTTCATCCGCGATGGCGCCATCTGCATCAATGAGGCCCGGCTTGAAGCCGACATACGCCTCCCCGCCCATGACGAGTACGCCCAGGTTGCCGAGAACCTGCCGCAGATGTTGCTGCGCGATCGCCGTGGCGATCGCGCCGGGCGACGTGCCGGTGATGGCCACCGGCTTGCCGTTCCAGGAATTCTGGCCGTAAGGGCGTGCGCCCCAGTCGATCGCGTTCTTCAGGAGAGCCGGGATTGAGCGGTTATGCTCCGGCGTCACGAACAGCAAGCCGTCGGCGGCCGCAACCTCGGACTTGAACCGGGCGACGCTTTTCGGCAGCTCGGCTTCCAGGTCCTGATTATAGAGCGGCAGGTCATCAACCTGGATGAAGCTAAAGGCAAATTTGTCCGCGCCGAGCCTGGCGAGCGCCTGCGCGAGCCGGCGGTTAACGGATTCGCGGCGACTGCTGCCGACGATGACGGCGACCTTGAACTTAGCCATAGTGAGCCTACCTTGGTTAAGATTTGATACCGAGGCTAAATAGATGACTAAGCCGAAACCGCAAGAAGGCACAGCGCTGATACCGAGTAACCTGCATGTGCCCGAGGACTGTCGCGCCGTCAGCGAAATATTGGCGCGCGTTGGCGACAAATGGACGGTGTTGGTGGTCGGGGTGCTCGGCGACGGACCGAAGCGCTTCAGCGAAATTCGCCGCGCGCTTGGCAGCATCTCGCAACGGATGCTGACGTTGACGCTGCGGGGCCTCGAACGGGATGGCCTCGTCACCCGCACCGTGTTCCCGACGATTCCGCCGCGCGTCGACTACGAGTTGACAAAGCTTGGACGGTCGCTGCTCAAGCCGGTGAACGGCCTCGGCCTGTGGGCCCGGCAAAACCGTGCGGTAATTGCGGATGCCAGGCGGCGGTTCGATGCTGCAGAGAGCCGAGGCTGAAACACGAGAGCGCGTTCCGATGAAATCACCTCACCTAGCCACCGTGATGCCCGCGCTTGTCGCGGGGCATCCACGTCTTTCTTCCGGGTTTCATCAAAAAAACGTGGGTCGCCGGGACAAGCCCGGCCATGACTCCTGAGGGTGGTTCAATATGACCGAGCCCACGCACTTGACCGACCCGATCATCGATCCACGCGCATTCTGGCGCGCGATTGGCAATCGCGCCACCGGCAGCACGGTGGTGACGGCGCGCTCGGACGAGGGGCCTGCGGGATTTCTCGGGCTTTCGGCTACCCATATTTGCGCCGACCCGCCGCTGCTGCTGGTGTCGATCGATAAGCGCACTTCGGCATTGCAAACCGTGCTGGCGGCCCGCCATTTCGCCCTCAACTTTCTGCCGCGCGAGGCCGTCGAGATCGCCGACATGTTCGGCGGCAAGGGACCGCAAAAGGGCGCAGAGCGTTTCGCGATTGGGCGGTGGGGGACCCTTCGCACTGGCGCACCCATTCTGCTTGACGCGGTGGGGGTAATTGATTGCCGCTTGGTGGAAACAATCGAGCGCCATGGCGCGGTCATGGCCATCGGCAAAGTGGTGGGCGCGCTCGACGGCGCCGGCACGGCGCCGCTGATCCATTTCCGCGGCAGCTTCCTGTCGTGAGAATGACAACGACTTCCGGCGTGTAGGACCGACCTATCGCGAGCGCCTGTCGTACGCCCAATTCCTAGGCAAAGCCGCCGTATCGCGGTAGCCATTTTCCGGCCCGCGACTTGCATAGACAAAGTCAGTAGGTCGCGGCGCCGACGATCGGTGTAGGGCATCGGCGCCGCAATGTTCCGGGGCCGATCCCGGCGTACGCGCCAAATTGCTCCCGAACGATACCAGGGCGTTCCATGTCGATTCTTGTCGGCCTCCACCACCTCACCAGCTATCGCTACGATCGGCCGGTCAGCCTTGGCCCGCAGGTGATCCGCCTGCGCCCGGCGCCCCATTGCCGCACGCCGATCAAGAGCTACGCGCTCAAGGTGCTGCCGTCCCGGCACTTCGTGAACTGGCAGCAGGACCCCCATGGCAATTGGCTTGCCCGGCTGGTGTTTCCGGAAAAGACCACGGAGTTTGTGATCGCGGTCGATTTCGTGGCCGACATGCAGGTCATCAATCCGTTCGATTTTTTCGTCGAGCCTTATGCCGAAGAGTTTCCATTCGAATATCCGGGTGAACTGCAAGATTGGATACATCACGCGCATGGAGCCGGGCGTCCAGGCACCCGACGAGACGCTTGCGGCGGGCTCCGGATCGTGCCGCGATACCGGCTGGCTGTTTGTCCAGATTCTGCGCCATCTCGGCATGCCGGCGCGTTTCGTTTCCGGCTATCTCATCCAGCTGCGCCCCGACGTGAAAGCGCTCGACGGCCCCTCCGGCGCCGACCACGACTTGACCGACCTGCATGCGTGGACCGAGGTGTACATCCCGGGTGCCGGCTGGATCGGCTTCGATCCGACCTCGGGCCTCCTGTGCGGCGAGGGTCATCTCCCGGTCGCCGCGACGCCGCATTACCGCTCGGCTGCACCGATTACCGGTGCGGTCGATTTCGCCGAAGTCGATTTCTCCTTCGCGATGCGGGTCTCGCGCATCGCCGAGCAGCCGCGGGTCACCTATCCGTTTTCCGATGCCGCGTGGGAGGCCCTTGACGCGCTGGGCGACAGCATCGATGCCGATCTCATGGCCCAGGACGTGCGCCTCACCATGGGTGGCGAGCCCACATTCGTCTCGATCGACGACTATCAATCGGCCGAATGGAATACCGAAGCCTTGGGGACGGCCAAGCGCATCCGCGCCGACGACCTTATCCGCAGACTGCGCGATCGGTTCGCGCCCAACGGCTTCCTGCACTTCAGCCAAGGCAAATGGTACCCGGGCGAGCCGCTGCCGCGCTGGGCCTTCGCGCTGTACTGGCGCAAGGACGGCTTGCCGATCTGGCGCGACCCCTCCCTGATCGCGCCCGAGGGGCAAGACTTCGCAGGCGAAGCGCTTTATCGAAGGCGTCGCAGTGCGCCTCGGCATCGGCCGCGACTACGTCGTTCCAGCCTATGAAGATCCGGTGCGGCAGATGCTCAGGGAGGGCGATTGGCCGGATAACATCGATCCGAGCGATCCCACGATCGACGATCCGACGGAACGCGCGCGTATCTTGCGCGAATTCGAACGCCGGCTCACCGTGCCGACCGGCTTCGTGTTGCCGGTGCAACCCGATGTGGGAGCGTGGTCCAGCGAAATCTGGCCATTGCGGCGCCAGCATCTGTTCCTGATTCCTGGCGACTCGCCGGTGGGGCTTCGTCTGCCGCTCGATTCGCTGCCCTATCTGCCGCCCTCGGAGCAGCCGGTCACAATGCCGGCCGATCCGTTCATGCCGCGCGGCGAGCTACCGCATCCCGACATCCTGCTCCAGCGCGCCTACGATCACCAAGCCGAGGTGGAAATCGGTGAGGGCAACACGCCCGAAGAATTCGCGAAGGCAGACGAGCCCAGACAACGCGAGCCTGCCACGCCCGCCGTTCCGGTTCGCACCGCGCTGACGGTCGAGCCTCGCGGCGGGCATCTGTGCGTGTTCATGCCGCCGGTCGAGCGGCTCGAAGACTATCTGGAACTGCTCGCCGCCGTGGAGGCAACCGCCGCAAACCTGAAGACGCCAGTGCACGTGGAAGGTTATGCGCCGCCTGCCGATCACCGCCTCAATGTCATCAAGGTCACGCCGGATCCGGGTGTCATCGAGGTCAACATCCATCCGGCGGCACGCTGGCGGGACGCCGTCGCGATCACGCGCGGCCTTTACGAAGACGCACGGCTCGCCCGCCTCGGCACCGACAAATTCATGATCGATGGCCGGCATACCGGCACTGGCGGCGGCAACCATATGGTGCTGGGCGGCGCCACCGCGGCTGACAGCCCGTTTTTGCGCCGGCCCGACCTTCTGAAGAGCATCGTGCTATACTGGCAACGCCGACCGTCCCTGTCCTACCTGTTTTCCAGCCTGTTCATCGGCCCGACCAGCCAGGCGCCCCGCATCGACGAGGCCCGTATGGACACGCTGCACGAATGCGAAATCGCGCACCCCCTCCCTAACCCTCCCCCGCAAGCGGGGGAGGGAAAGGTGGGGGAAGGGGAGGGTAGGGAGGGGGGACCTCTGCCGTGGCTGGTCGACCGGCTGTTCCGCAATCTCCTGGTCGATGTCACCGGCAATACCCACCGCGCCGAAATCTGCATCGACAAGCTATTCTCGCCGGAAGGCCCCACCGGTAGGCTCGGCCTTGTCGAGTTCCGCTCGTTCGAAATGCCGCCCGATGCGCGCATGAGCCTCGCCCAGCAGTTACTGCTGCGCGCGCTTGTCGCCTGGTTGTGGCGCGAGCCGCTTGACGGCCCCATGGTGCGCTGGGGCACGGCATTGCACGACCGCTTCATGCTGGAGCATTTCGTGTGGGAGGATTTCCTCGATGTGCTGGGGGAAATCGGCCGCAAAGGTTATCGCTTCGATCCGGAATGGTTCGACGCCCAGCGCCAGTTCCGTTTTCCGGTTTACGGCGAGGTTACTCATGGCGGCGTGCGGCTGGAGCTGCGCCAGGCGCTCGAACCGTGGTATGTGCTGGGCGAGGAGGTCACCGCAGGCGGCACCGCCCGCCTCGTGGATTCCTCGGTCGAGCGCCTGCAAGTCAAACTGCAAGGCCTCAACGCGGCGCGCCATGTCATCACCTGCAACGGCCGCCGCCTGCCATTGACCGCCACCGGACGCGCCGGCGAGTACGTTGCGGGCGTTCGCTTCAAGGCGTGGTCGCTGCCGGCGGCATTGCATCCGATGGTGCCGGTGCAGGCGCCGCTGACATTCGACATCGTCGATAGCTGGAGCCATCGCTCCCTCGGCGGCTGCGTCTATCACGCCACTCATCCAGGCGGGCGGAGCTACGAGACCTATCCAGTGAATTCCTACGAGGCGGAAGCAAGGCGGCGGGCGCGATTCGAGGATCACGGACACACGCCCGGTCTCATGGCGAAGATTCCGCCGGAGGAGCGGTCGGTGGAATATCCGGTCACGCTGGATTTGCGGAGGTAGGGGCACTCGGGCAAGCGCAAAGGTTCGCCGCGACTGGTTAACGGTCCGTCAAGCGCAAACCGTTATACCGATGCGGTGCATCGCAATTCACGAACCAAGCGAGAAGCGACGTGGCGCTTGTGACATCGTCCAATGGCGACATCCTGATTGGACTAGGCGACCAGCCGGGCCCCGACATGACGGCGCGTCTATTGCTCGCGTTGACGGCGCTTTATGTCCAGCGGCCGGCCCATACGGCGGAAGAGCAGCGGCAATATATCGAGCTTGCGCTGCACCTGATCGGTAAGGTTGAGGCGGCAACGCGAACCGCCGTCGCGGGCATCCTGGAACGACACCCGGACGCGCCTGCCGAGGTTGTCACGCGCCTCGGCGGCAAGCAATCCTCGCACGGTGGCGACCCGGAGGGAGAGCCTCATTCCGCGCTGGAGGGGGCATTCGGCGAGGCGTTTTTCGGGGCTTCACCGGCGGAACGGCGCGGGATGCTGTCGCTGCTTGCGTCCGGCGACGGCGATGACGCCGAGGCCACCCCCGAAGACCGCGGGCGCAGCTATGGGAAGATCGATGCGGCCGCGTTGCAAGGCCGGGTCGGTGAGTTCGCCCGCGAATTCGAGCGGCTGATCGATATTCCGGAGAGTCTCTGCGACCGCATACTCAATGATCCGTCGGGAGAACCCATGGTGGTGGCCGCGAAGGCCGCCGGCATGCCGATCGCGATACTCCAGCGCATTCTGCTGTTGGTCAGCGCTTCGGCAAGCTATTCGGTGCAGCGCGTATACGACCTCACCGAACTCTATCACGGTCTTGATGGTCGCGCGGCGCGCGATCTCCTTGCCCAGTGGCGAACGCAGTCAAAGCGCAACGATCCGATCCCGGAGGCGGGAGCCGATACGGCAGACCGCAGGTTCGGTGCACCGCGCAATGCCTCGGTCACGAGCCTGCGCTCGCGGTTTGGCGCGCTGACCGAGCGCCTGCGGGCCGTCAATGCACGACCCGATCGAGGAAGTGTGTCGCCCGGCGCGGTCTTCCGTCGATAATCCACAGGTCGGGGTCGGCGTCTCTCGACAAGCAGCCGCCGTCGACACGCGTGCCGCTTTTATTGGCCCTCGACACCCAAAAATATGTAAACTACCTGACATGTCGACGTTAGAGGACCAGCCACATGCGCCCGAGTGCCTTCTTCTTCGCGATGATCCTCACCTGCCCGGCCGGGGCAGCTGAGTGGACCGAATTCCAGTCCCGCGACCATTCGTTCACGGCCCATTTTCCGACCGATCCCAAGGTCGAGATGACGGCTTATCACACGCCCGACGGCCGCTCGTTCAATGCGCACGTCTATTCCACTGCGCAAGAAACCGGCGTATTCACCCTGACGGTAGCGGAGATTCCCGAAACCGGAAACCAGGTCCAGGAAGACGCTCTGATGAGTGACGCGGTAAAGAAGATGACGGAAGGGGGCCTGATCAAGTTCGACATCCAGCACCGCATCCGCTGGTTCTACGGCCGTCAGCTCGGAATCGCGGGGGTCAACGGGGGTTACTCGTACGTCGCGGTGTTTCATCACAGCAATCGGCTGTATCAGATCGAGGGCAAAGCGTTTGTTGCGGGCGGACAGGCGGAAATCGACGCGATGCGGTTTCAACAATCGGTCGATTTCCAGTGAACGCGACCGCCCGATTAGGACTGCTAAAGCATGCCGAGTCCGAGCACAATCTCGATGTCCTCGTCACTCAAGGTGAAGTCAAAGATGTCGAGGTCCTGGCGCATGTGCATGCGGTCGGTGGTTCCGGTCAGCGGCAGCATGGCGAGCTCCATTGCGAAACGGAACACGACCTGTGGAACGGTCTTGCCGTGGCGCCGCGCGATCGCGATCAGGCGTGGTGACGACAGCACGTTCCGATTGGCGGTGAGCAGCGAAAAGCCCTGATAGACTATGTCCTGCGTCTCGCAAAGCGCGCGCACCTCGGCGTCCCACCGGTCGCGCGCGAAGCACCGGTTCTGCACGAAAGCCGGGGCGATCTTCACTTCCTCGATAAGTGTAGCGAGTTGCTCGAACGAGATGTTGCTCACCCCGAGTAACCCGACGCGGCCGGCGCCCACGGCTTCCTCCATCGCGCGCCATGTCTGCCAATCGGTTTCACCGAGGCCATAGGCGCGCGACGGACTGTGCAGGATGTAGCTATCGATGCGGGTCACACCGAGGTGCTGAAGGGAGCTGTCGATCGACTGCTGCACTTGAGTGGCGGGATCTGCACTGGGATCGTACGGCAGTCGATGATCCTGGCCACGCTGATAGGTAAATTTCGTCTGAACGAAGAGCTGCTCGCGCGTGACGCTGCCTGAGGCAATGGCGGCCGCAATGGCAGCGCCAACCCCCGCTTCGAGGTAATGCCTGCGCTGGTTCGCCGAATCGATGGCGCGGAAGCCGCAAGCGATGGCCTCGGAGGTCAGCGCTTGCGTGCGCTCCTCCTTCCAGGCCGTGCCATACATGATTGATGGAACGGCTATGCCGCGCACGCGGCGCGTCTCTCCGATCTGCATGGAGCGCATTATCACAGGCTCTCGTGCTGCTGGAAACCTCACCGCTTCCCGATCCGAGGGAATTGGCGTAGCTTTCTCGAAGAGAGCTGCCAAAGGAACGTGCCGGTGTGCGATTTCAAGAGCAGCGCGGATTCGGTCGACGGGCGAGATTTCAGAAGTACACATGGGAGGAAACACATGTCACTCCGCTTGCGCCGCTTCGCGCTGCCGCTCATGCTCGTTGCAGCCGTTTGGGCGCCATCGACCCATGCGCAGTCGAAAGTTGCCGATCTCGAACAGGAGATCCGCCAGCGCGCCGGGCAGGTCGAGAGCAGGCTGATCGGGTGGCGGCGCGACATTCATGAACATCCGGAACTTGGCGAGCAGGAAATGCGCACCTCGGCACTGGTCGCTGCGCACCTCAAAAGTCTCGGGCTCGAGGTGAAGACCGGCATCGCCAACACCGGCATCGTCGCCGTCCTCAAAGGCGGCAAGCCGGGGCCGGTGGTCGCGCTTCGCGCCGACATGGACGCCTTGCCGGTCAAGGAGCCGCAAGGCTTGCCTTTCGCATCCAAGGCCAAAGGCAACTATCTCGGTCGTGAGGTCGATGTCATGCACGCCTGCGGGCATGACGCCCACACCGCGATTCTGATGGCGACCGCCGAGGTGCTGACCGCCATGAAGGATAAGCTGCCGGGCACCGTGAAGTTCATCTTCCAACCCGCCGAAGAAGGCCCGAGCCTCTATGCCGCGGCGGCCGGCAAGAGCTGGGGTGCCAGATTGATGGTGCAGCAGGGTGCGCTGCAGAATCCCAGGCCCGATGCGGTGTTCGGCCTGCATGTCTCGTCGGGTTTACCGGCTGGCCGATTGGCCTATCGCGGCGGGCAGGCGATGGCGAGCGCGGACGAACTGCGCATCAAGGTCAGCGGACGACAGGGACATGCCGGCTACCCGTGGCGCGCGGTCGATCCGGTTACGACCGCATCGCAGATCGTGCTCGGCTTGCAGACGATCGTGAGCCGGCGTACCGACCTGATGAAATCACCGGCCGTGGTCAGCGTATCAACCATCAACGGCGGCTCGCGCTGGAATATTGTCGCCGACAGCGTGGAGATGACCGGCACGATCCGCACCTATGACCAGGGCGTGCGTGCCGGCATCCATCGCGACATCCGCCAGATCGCCGAAAACGTCGCGGCGAGCGCCAACGCGAAGGCAGAGGTCGATATCATCGAGCTCTACGATCCGACCGTGAACAACGAACGCGTCACTGCGCGCATGGTGCCGGTGCTGGAGCGCGCGGCGGACGGCGACGCAGCCCTCAACGAGCGTTCGGGCGCGGCGGAGGATGTCTCCGTCATGCTCGCCGAAGTGCCGGGCCTCTATTTCAACCTCGGTGTTGTGCCGCGCAACGTGAACCTCGCGAAGGCAGCGCCCAATCATAGTCCGGACTTCTTCCTCGACGAGAGCGCCCTCGTTGTCGGCGTGCGGGCGATCGCCATGGTGACGGTCAACTACCTCGTCAATGCCATGGGAGATTAGGCGGAACTCCTGGCGGCGCCAGCCGGGTTAGGCTTCAATGAACCGGACTACCAACAACTGTTCACTCGTTTCCGGAGCATCATTATGACCTTGATCCCGCGCAGAAGCCTGCTCGCCGGCATGGCGGTAACCGGATTTGGCGCGGTTGCCCAGAGTGCCGAGGGTCCGCAGCCGGCACAACGGCAAACGTCCGACGCGCCGCTTGCCGACCGCTTGGCCGCCTATGCGGAACGTCTCAGCTACCGTGACATCGGCGCTGCCACCCTAGAAGCCGTCAAGGTGTTGGTCGTAGACTCTTTCGGCTGTGCCATCGCGGCCTTCGATGAGAGGCCGGTGCAAATCTGCCGCGAAATCGCCACCGCGACAGGCGGCGGCAGTTCGACCATCCTCGGCACCCTGCGCCGCACCACGCCCGATCTCGCAGCCTTCGCCAATGCGGCGGCGATCCGCTATTACGACCTGAACGATGTCTATGTGTCCCGCCAGGCGAGCCACCCGAGTGACGCCATCGCGGCGTGTTTCGCAATCGCCGAGGCCGAAAAGGCCGGCGCCCAAGACCTCATTACGGCAATCGTGCTCGCGTACGAAATCGAATGCCGCCTCGTCGATGCCTTCGACCTTTCCGCCCGCCGCTTCGACGCGACCGTCTTCACCTTGCCGGCGGTGGCGCTTGCGGCCGGGAAGCTGATGAAGCTCGATCGCAAAAAGCTGACCCATGCCGTCAATATTGCGGTCAACGATCATGTTCCACTTGCTCAGACGCGCACGCAGACGCTGTCCGACTGGAAGGGCATTGCGGATGCCAATGCGGTGCGTAACGGCGTGTTCGCCGCGACGCTGGCGCGCGGCGGCCTCACCGGCCCGGCGCCGATCTTCGAAGGCCATTCCGGGTTCTTCCAATCCGTCACCAAACCCGTCACGATCGACACCGATGGGTTCGGCGGCGCCGGTGTGCCGTTCCGTATCGAGGCCGTCGGCCTGAAGGCTTATCCGGCACAGGTCTACACGCAGACCGCTACCGTGGCGGCGACGGCGATCGCGAAGGAGGTTGGCAATCTCGATCGTATCGTGTCGATCGACGTCGCCACCACCAGCCGCGGTTACGTCATGGCGGGCAGCGAACCGGAGAAATGGGCGCCCGATACCCGCGACACCGCCGATCATTCGCTGCCTTACATCGTGGCGCGTGCGATGTTCGACGGCGACATCACCAATGACAGCTACGCGTCGGAGAAATTGCGGGATCCGAAGATTCTGGCCTTCATGAGGAAAATCGCTGTGAGAGAGGATCCAGCCTTCGCGATGCCGCACGGCAATGCGCCGTCGACGCGGATCACAGCGAAACTCGACGACGGTCGGCAGGTCGTTCGTCAGGTCGATGACATGCCGGGCTTTCCGGGCAAACCCATGGAACGCCCCGACGCCGAACGAAAGTTCCGCGGCAACGTCGCCCGCCACTGGACTGCGCAGCGTATCAGAGCGGTGCTCGACGCGCTGTGGGCGCTCGACGCCACCGATGACGTTGCGGGCTTATTTGGGAAGTTGGTGGTGTGACAGAGCGATGGGGCGTCGATGCTGCCCACCCGGATAGCATCGCCGTGATTTGAGGGAGCGATGCGGAGGTTTCGATCCTGGCCGCATTCGTATCGGAACTGTGAAGTGGAGCCATGGACATGAACGCTCATCCGCGCGCGATCAAATGGACCCGCCGTGAGGCGCTTGGCATGTTGGGTATCGCTGCCGCCGCCGCGGCGTTGCCCCGTGCTGCTTCGGCCGAGCCTTCCTTTCCGGAAGGCGCAGTCATCCGCACGATCCTGAGAGATTACGCCCCAGGGGAGCTCGGTGCCGGCGCCACGCTGTTCCATGAGCACATGTCGCTGGCGCCCGACTTTCTCTTGCGATTCAGGCAGTACGCAGCCGAAGCACAGGCTGTGAACCGCCCGCCGAACGCCCCTCAATCGGCAGGACAGGGCGCCGCGGCGCCGCCTCCCGATTTGTCCTTTATGCGCGACCTCGACCTGCTGACAGAGGAGTTGGCGATCGCGAAGCGCGAAGGCATTGCTTGCATCGTCGACGGCGGTCATCCCGACATGGGGCGCGATATCGGGTTGCTGCGACAGCTCTCGCTGAGATCGGGGATGCCGATCGTGGCGGGCGGCGGCTTCTACACCCAGCCTTTCTACCCGCGCGAGATCAGCACCATGAGCGAGGAGCAGGTCTTCCAGGCGCTCGTTGAGCAGGCGGAGGCCGATCCCATAGGTGCGTTCGGCGAGGTCGGGTCATGGGACTACATCACAAAGGATGAACGCAAGGTGTTTCGGGCCATTGGCCGCGCACACCTCGCGACGAACATTCCGATCTTCACGCACACCGGTATTCCAGGGAAGTCGGCGCTCGAGCAACTCGACATCCTCGAGGACGTTGGCGTCGACCCGAAGCACATCGTCATCGGTCACCTCGGAAATCTTGTTGACCCGAATACCGAGGTGCACCGCGCGATCTGCCGGCGTGGGGCGTTCGTCGGCTTCGACCGCCAGGGCGGTCCAAACGACGATCAGGTCGTGCCAATCGTAATGTCGCTGATCGATGCGGGTTACGCCGACCATCTTCTGTTTTCGTCCGACCTCGCGAATGCGAATGCGTTGAAGCGCAGCAATAAGGAGCTGGGCTACGCCAAGACGCTGACCGTTTTTGTTCCCAAGGTGAAGAAGGCTGGCGCGAGCGACGAGGTTCTGCGGCAGATCATGAACGACAACCCGCGCCGGTTCTTGGCCTTCGTACCGAAGGTCAAGCGCAAGGTTTGACGCAGTTATCGATGCTGCTCAAAGGGGGAAATCATGATCAGGGCCTCGTTGTCATTGACGATCATCGCGGCTG
>WNGJ01006459.1_pt1 | contig 16403 bp, 15 predicted proteins | sample 5400611 | NCBI WGS metagenome assembly WNGJ01 (sample SAMN13153375, study PRJNA577476) | soil metagenome | isolation source: 40 cm soil or saprolite under Garry oak tree replicate 1 | place: USA:California | collected 2016-06-15 | reverse complement strand
CACCGTGGGCGGTATCGCGCTGTGCCAGGTGGCGGTGACCTTGACCTATGCCACCGGCCGCGGGCATGCGCTGATCGGCCGGGCTTTGTACCTGCCCGAAGGGTGCGCCGCTGATGAGGAACACCGCGAGCTGGCCGGCGTCCCGGAGGAGGTGATGTTCGCCACCAAGCCGCAGCTGGCCGGCAGCCTGATCGAACGCGCGCACTCTCGCGGGATCCGCGCCGCCTTCGTGGCAGGCGACGAAGTGTACGGCGGTCGTGAGCTGCGCCGCGGCATCCGCCAGCGCGGGATGGGGTATGTGATGGCGGTCCGCGCCAACCACACCGTTACTACAGGCTCGGGCCGCACCGTGACCGCGGCCGGCGCGGCCGGCATTATTCCCGCCCGCGCCTGGCACCGGATGCGCACCGGTTCAGAGACAAAGGGCACGCGTCACTATGACTGGGCGATGCTGGAGGTGACCAGCGACGATACTCCCGGCGGGCACGAGGACGGGCACAGCGTGCTGCTGGCCCGGCGGCACCGCTATACCGGCCAGCTGTCGTTCTACCGGTGCTGGACACCCGGGCCGGTCCCGCTGTCCCGGCTGATCGCCATCGCAGTGGCCAGATGGCGGATCGAGGAAGATCACCAGCTCGCCAAGCAGAGCACCGGCCTGGACGCTGGGCAGGTCATCCGCTGGAAGTCCTGGCACCGCTGGACCGCGATCTGCCTGCTCGCCTATATTTACCTTGCCGTCGCCGCCGCGGTCCAACGCCAGCAAGACGCCGACTCCGGCCTGGACGCCGGGCTGATCCCGGTCACCGTTCCGGAACTGCTGCGGCTCTTGCGCGACACCGTCATCCCACCACCCCGGCGAGACCGGGCCCACCGGCTGCACTGTTCGGCCTGGCGACGCCGCCACCAGCATCGCGCCCGCCAAGCCCATCAACGCTGGACCGCCTACGCCGAGACAACGCCGTGATCACAACGAACTACAGCTGCCGTATCAGTCCGGGCCGGCCGCAGGGTACGCGCAGACAAGATTCCTGCTTCAAATGGAATGGGCGCTCGTCGACTTGCCAGGCGTCGACAACCTGATCGAGTTCGAGACGCGGGTCAACTACGTGGTCCCCAAGTACGAGGATGCGGTGATCTGTGCGTATGATCTGACAAAATTTGGCGCGAGCGTGGTGATCGACGCCATGCGGACGCATCCAGTCGTGATTATCGGCGGACTGCTTCAGGAGAACCCGTTCTTCGTTTCTCCCGACCAATTGCTGCTCGAGATCCGGGAGCGGCGGTCGGCCCGCAAGAGCGCAACCACGGCGCACTGAATGTCCATCGATACCGATGCTGAGATCCGCGCGCTGCGGACCGTGCTCAGGGATCTCGTGGCGCTTTCTACCATACCGACGGCGTGGGTCGGTATGGAACCAGCTGCCGTGGCTGCCGGTTTGGCCGATGCGCTGATCGGCTTGCTGCGGCTCGATTTCGTTTTCGTTCGTTTGTGCGTTCCCAGTATCGCTGGCGTAGTCGACGTCACGCGGGGAAGGCATGGAAGACGTTTCCGGAATGGCTGGAAAGTCATCTCGCCGAGAGCGGCCGGCTCTCGGCTATGGAAGTCATTCCCGATGTCGGCGGCGACGTCGAGCCTTGTCACGGTGTTGTCATTCCTGTCGGTGTCAATGCCGAGGGCGGTATGGTTGCCGCGGCCTGTGGTCGCATCGACTTTCCCACGGAGATTGACCAGCTTCTGCTGAGCCTTGCTGGTAATCACGCTGCGACAGCATTTCAGAGCGCATGCCTCATCCACGAGCGGACGAGGGCCGAAGAAGAGCTTCGCAAGGCCCGAGACGAGCTGGAGACGAAGGTAGCGGAGCGGACAGCCGAATTGAGGAGAAGCGAAGCCTACCTGTCCGAGGCGCAGCGACTGACCCATACAGGAACTGCTGCTCTGAACGCCACCGGAGAGGTAACCCACTCCTCCGATGAACACTCCCGTTTGTACGGTTTCGATCCTGAACAAGGAATTCCCTCTTTCGAAGAGTTTCGCCAGCGCGTTCATCCGGAGGACCGTGCGAGGTGGACCGAAGCGCTCCAGAAGGGATTCATTGAAGCGACAAGAGTAGAAGGAGAGTTCCGAGTCGTTCCTCCCGAGGACCCGCTGAAACACCTCCGCGCAATCGTGCATCCCGTCTTCACCGCGTCCGGCGAGCTCGAGGAATTGATGGGAAACCGTCGTGGATGTGACCGAGCGCAGGCGTGCTAAGGAAGAACACCAGGCGCAGCTATGGTTCCTCGAAAGCATGGACGCGATCGACCGCGCCATCCAGGGGACCAGTGACCTGGAGCAGATGATGGGCGATGTTCTCGATGCCGTGCTGGTGACCTTCAGATGCGATCGAGCGTGGCTGGTTTATCCCTGTGATCCGGTAGTTGACGCCAATCGAGTGCGAATGGAGCGTACGCGGCCGGAATACATCGGCGCCTTCGGCCTCGGCGTGGACATCCCGAATGAACCGGGGACTGCCAGCGTCTTCCGGAGCGTGCTGGCCTCGAGCGGTCCGGTGCGATTCGATCCCGAATCAGACCGTGCGCTTCCGTCACCGTCGGCGGAGCGTTTCAGCATCAAGTCCATGATCGCCATGGCTGTTTATCCCAAGGTAGACAAGCCCTATATGTTCGGGCTGCATCAGTGCTCGCACCCGCGGGTCTGGACGCCGCACGAGGAACGGCTGTTCCATGAGATCGGACGGCGGCTGGCCGATGCGCTGGACACGCTATTGATGTTTCGTAACCTGCGCGAAAGCCAGCGCAAGCTCGAGGGGAGCCGGGCCGAGCTCGCCGCTTCGCGGGTGAGGATCGTCACGGCCGCAGACGAAATGACAGCACCAAAGCCCAGGCCGACCAAGCCGGTCACCGCGCCCGGCTGAACGGTGCTGCTCAGCCCATCGAGCGCCCTGCAGCCATACCGCTTAGTGAGACTCCCGGTCTCGATCATTGATCCTCCGTCTGGCACGCGTGCGCGCCCCGGAAGATCACGCCAGGCAGGAAGGGGGCCGCGGGGAATCCGGCTACCGGTCAACCTGGGATGCGGCTACCGGTCAGCCTGGCCTGGGGGATAAACCCCCCCAGGCTGGCACGGCAGCGGCGGCTCACATGATCCGACCACCTGTGCGCCAGCTGGCGTATTCAGACGCACTATCGCCCGTCGGTAATCTGCGCGCAGGTTCCCGGCCGCCTGCCGCGACGTCACCCTGCCCGTCGATGCTGTGGATCTACTGCCACTCGGCCTGCTCCCCAGTACCCCGGAACCGCCTATCGTCGCTTGCTACCTGGCCCCAAAGTGAGACCACTGCACCAAGAAACGCCCGGACCGCGATCATGGTCTGGGCGTTTTCCTGGTCAGAGCTGTGAGGACTTCACGTTTGGGCCTGACCTGGGCAGATGGGGCTGCGGCCGATGGCTGCTCACAGGTTAAGCGCTGCGTGCCCACATTTGTCTTGGCTGCTTAGCGTTCGCAGCGGGGGTCGTTGTCGGCGATTTCCTGGCTGAGGGTTTCCAGTTCGGCGATGAGTGCCCGGAGGCGGCGCTGGTTGTCGAACCAGGGCTAACAGCGGCTCGAGGATCTTGCGGCGGCGGAGCGGGCGCGGCTTGCATACGTCGATCAGCGCACTCGTCGGCTGGCGTTTCGCCACCCGCTGATCCGTACGGCGGTGGCAGAGCTCTCAACCGACGACGAGCGTCGCCGAGCTCACGCGGACCTGGCCGAGCTATGGGCAGAGCGGCCCGAACGCCGGGCGTGGCATCTGGCCGAAGCGAAGGTCGGGCCCGACGAGCACGTCGCCTGCCTGCTGGAGCAGGCCGCGCACCGCATCATGGGTCAAGGCGACGCCGTGGGCGCTGTGAACGCGTTGACGCGGCCCTCTGAGCTGAGCCAGCGGGGCGCCGACTGGAGCCGGCGGCTACTACAAGAGCCGGGTGAGCGTGCTGCTGGCCGACGCCGGGGAAGAGCAGACGCTGACCATCACGCATGTCCTGTGGGCGATGTCCGGGGTGCTGCCGACGGGGCAGGAGCAGCGGCCGCACCGGCACCAGCCGGCCGCGCTCGACCTGATCCAGGAAGCCAGGCCTGGGTGCTACACCCTGCTGGGCACCCGCCCGGACGAGCGCGGCCACATCGTTAACCCGGTCCGGGTGGACTGGAAGGCCTGCGGCGCGTTCGTCACCCCGCCGGCATGTGGCACGCCCACTTCAACAAGTCCGGCGCACCCGCTCACCTCATCCCGGTCCAGGACGCGGGGATGCAAACCTAACCCTCCGGGACGCACCCGCACCAGGGTTTTACCGGTGCGCCGGCATGCCGGTGCGCCGGGCGTCAGGCTGTCTCCCGGAAAGCGGCGCGGGTAACCGCGGAAAGGCGGCGGCTGCGGAGCGCATTGCAGCTAGCCGGGCTCCAGCGGGTGCCGCCAGCCGGGGGCGCGAATTGCTGCTGGCCACGATGACGGCGGCTCGGGGTCCCGAAATCCTTGGAGAATCATCGGCATCCGCATACCGGCCTGGTACTGCCTGTCGTCACGAAAGGGGGAAGGTGTGCCGTTCCGACATGTTTTCGGGCAGGTCTTCCCGCTGGAGTCCGTCATCGCGGCGATCGTCTTCGGGCTTGTCCTGGCGGCGATGGCTGCCGCGGTGATCGTGAGCTGGCGTAAGCGGCGCCGGGGCGCGCCCGCGTCCCGGCGTGAGCACCTGCACGTGCTGGAGGCGGCCTACGGTCTTGCCCTGGGCGGGATGGCGGCCTTCCTGGTGGTGGTGAGCTTTTCGGCAAATGCCGGGGACTTCCCGCCCAGCCATTCCCGGCCGGCGATGCGGGTGGACGTGACGGCGTTCCAGTGGTGCTGGCGTTTTCACTACGCGGGGCAGCCGGTGACCGTCACGGGCTCCTGCGCCGACGGTGACTATCCGGTCCTGGTGCTGCCCGCCGGCCGGCCGGTCGAGATCGACCTGACCTCCGTCGACGTGGTGCACGCGTTCTGGGTGCCGTACCTGGATTACAAGATGGACGCCTTCCCCGGTCACGTCGACCGGTTCATCGTCACCCTGCCCCGGGACGGCCGCTGGATCGGCCGCTGCGCGCAGTTGTGCGGCCTGTACCACTACGAGATGGACTTCTACCTCCAGGTGGTCCCCCAGGCCCAGTTCGGCCGGTGGCTGCATGCAAGGGGAGGCACGGCGGCGGTGAGCGGCCGGTGACGGCGGAGCCGGCGGTGACCGCGGCACCCGGCCAGGAGGAAACTGACGGCCTGGTCGGCTGGCTGCAGACCACGGATCACAAGCGGATCGGGATCCTTACCCTGGGCGCCGCGTTCGTCCTGTTCTTGTTCGACGGCATGCTCGGGCTGACCATGCGCGCCCAGCTTGCCCGGCCCGGCCAGCACATCCTCAGCGCGCAGCAGTACAACCAGGTCTTCACGATGCACGGCACCGGCATGATCGGGCTCGCGATCACCCCGTTCGCGCTGGGACTGGGGGTGTACCTGATCCCGTTGCAGGTGGGCGCCCCGCGGATCGCCGCGCCCCGCGTCACCCTGCTCGGCTACTGGTGCTATGTGCTCGGCGCGGTCACGCTGGTCTGGGCGTTCCTGACGCCGGGCGGGGCAGCCGCGGGCTGGTGGGGGTACACCCCGCTGTCCAGCAGCATCTACTCGCCCGGCCCCGGGATGAGCCTGTGGGTCGCGGGGGTGTTCCTGGCCGCGTCCGGGATGATCCTGCAGGGCGCCACGGTGCTGTGGACCATCCTGCGGATGCGCGCGCCCGGGGTGACCATGCTGCGGATTCCGGTGTTCGCCTGGACCATGGTCGTGACCTGCCTGATGACGCTGGCCTCGTTCCCGTCGCTGCTGACCGCCATGGGCGTGATCACCGCCGCCCGCATCGACCCCGGCCTGCTGGCCAGCAACGCGTGGAACCTGGCCTATGAGAACCTGTTCTGGTTCTACGGCCATCCGGTCGTCTACGTGATGTTCTTCCCGTTCGTCGGCTGCGTCGCCGAGGTGCTCGCGGTCTTCTCCGGCCGCCGCTTCTTCAACTACACCGGCACCGCGTTCTCCCTGCTCGCCTTCGCGGCGCTGTCGATGGCGGTGTGGGGCCACCACCTGTTCATCAGCGGCCAGCAGGTCAACGACTACTTCTCCCTGACCTCCATCCTGCTCACCATCCCGGCCGGGATGGAATACTTCGGCCTGCTGGGGACGATCGCCGGCGGGCGGCTGCGCTACCCCACGGCGATGCTGTTCGCGCTGGCGTTCATCCCGCAGTTCCTCATCGGCGGCCTGACCGGGATCATGCTCGGCACCCCGTCGGTCGACTACGCGGTCAACAACAGCTACTTCGTCGTCGCCCACTTCCACTACACGCTGTTCGCGGGCAGCGTGTTCGGCTTCTTCGCCGGGGTGTACTTCTGGTGGCCGAAGGCCACCGGGTTCCTGCTTGACGAGCGCGCCGGCCGGCTGCACTTCGTCCTGATGGTCATCGGGGCGAACGTCACCTACCTGCCGATGTTCGGCCTCGGGATCAAGGGGATGCCCCGGTGGGTCGTGACCTACCCGGCCGGCGCCGGGTTCAGCGCGCTGAGCCTGATCTCCAGCATCGGCGCCGGCGTCATCGGCCTGGCGATGATGGCCTTCCTTTACAACATCTACATCTCCGCCCGTCAGAAGAAACCGGCGACGGCGGACCCGTGGGGCGGGCACTCGCTGGAGTGGCTGACCTCCTCCCCGCCGCCCCGGTTCAACTACAACGCGCAGTTCCCGATCCCGCGGATCCGCAGCTTCACGCCCGCCCTCGACCTGCGGGAACGGCAGCGCGAACGGCAGCGGGTGACACCCTCCCAGCGTGCCGGGCGGCCGGTGACGGACACGGTGACAACAGATACCCGGGCTTACCGGGATGAAAGGTGAAGCGATGACAGCCCCTGTCTCCGCCGGGCCGCGCCCGGGCCAGGACGAGGCCCAGCCGCGGCGGCCAGCCGAGCCGGACAGGCCACGGGCGACGCTGCGGCCCTGGACCGTCGTAGCCCTCTGGGCGGCAATGCTCGGCCTGCTGGTCGCCCTGGACGCCGGGTTCGGCAACAACACGGTCGTCCTGGAGGTATCCGGCTCCTCGGCCGGCTTCGTCTTCCTGCTGGCCGGCGCCGTGTGGCTGGACCGGCGGCTGCGGCCGGACCGCGGCTACCTGCGGCAGCCCACCCGCGTCGGCAGTGTCGTCCTGTTCGCCGTGGCAGTAACGCTGGCATGGCTCGGCTTCGCGTTCGGCGCGTGGCTCATGATGGTCGCGGCCGTGCCGTTCATCGCCGCGGTCGGCCTGGAAGCCGCCGCGCGCCGCCGGGGGAAAGCCGCCCGACGGGACGCGCTGGGAGGGTGATGGAGGTGACGAGCGCGGCCCTTGCGGCGGCACTGGTTCTCGTGCCGCTGACGCCACATGCCTCGCTGGTCATGTGGCAGTTCGCGCCGCAGGTCAGCGTGCCGCTGATCGTGCTCGCGGCTGGTTACCTGCTGTGCGCCGCGCGGGTCCGCCGCAGGCACCCGGCGCGGCCGTGGCCGGCCGGGCGGGTGCTGGCGTTCTGTGCCGGGCTCGCGGTGATCGCGATGGCGACGCAGGGCAGCATCGGGGCCTATGACGACGTGCTGTTCAGCAGCCACATGGTCCAGCATGTGCTGCTCATCATGGTGGCCCCACCGCTGCTGGTCCTGGGCGCCCCGGTCACGTTGCTGATGCACGCGGCGCGTAACCCGATGCACACCCTGGTCAAGCGGGCCGTGCGGTCACCCGTGGTCGCGGCGCTGACCTGGCCGCCCGGCGCCACAGTGCTGTACTGCGTGGTGGTCAGCGGCACGCATACGCCGCCCTTCATGGACCTGGTGCTGGCCAACGGCGCGGTTCACGACGCCGAGCATGCCCTGTACCTGGTCACCGGCTACCTGTTCTTCCTGCCGGTGGTCGGCTCGGAGCCGATCCGGTGGCGGACCTCGATCGCCGGCCGGTACCTGATGCTGCTGGCGGCCATGATGGCCGACAGCTTCACCGGCATCGTGTTCACCTTCCAGACCCGCGAGGTGTTCCCGCCCTATGCCCGCACCGGGCGGACGTGGGGGCCGAGCCTGATCACCGACCTGCATCTGGGCGGCTACGCGATGATCATCGGCAGCGACATCGCCATGACCGCCGTCGCCGTCAGCCTCGCCGTGCAGTTCCTCCGGGCCAGCGGCCAGGCCCGGGACGGCGCCGGAGGAACCGGCGCCTACCGCGAAAGCACCCTGTCCCGCCAGATGGCGGCAGCCGGGGTGCCCCGGCCGGGCGGCCGGGCCGACAGCAACGAGGACGCGCACCTCGCCGCCTATAACTCATACCTGCGGGCACTCAGCAATGGCGGGGACGGACCGGACCACCGGACCGTCCTTGGAGAGCACCAGGACGCAGGCCGAACGGCGCAGTTGTGATTACGGATTTGAATACGAGTTCTCAACCGGGAAGGAGCCCGTCATGGGCGGTACCGCTCTTAGCAACCCCGAAGCCCGCGCCGCGGTCGTGGAGGCGGCACGTGCGCTGTTCACCAACGGGGTGATGTCGCATTCCGGGCATGCCAACCTGTCCGCCCGCGTCGGCGGCACCTCGATGCTCCTGACGGTAGAGGGCCGCATCCGGGGGCTCCAGCCGGACGGCCTGGCGCTGGTGCGCCTGGACGGGACCGTACTCGAGGGCACGCTCGACCCGGGCAACGCCGAGATCATCACCATGCACTCGGAGGTCTACAAGGCGCGGCCGGAGGTGGGCGGCATCATCCACACCCACTCCCCGCACCTGCTCGCGTTCGCCATGGCCAACCGGCCGCTCCCTGACCGGTATGAGGCGCTGCTGCGGTTCGGGCAGGCCGAGGACGTCCCGGTCGTCCCGTGGGCGCCGCGGGGCTCCGAGCGCTCGGTCAGCGGCATCATCGACGCGCTGGCCAGGCAGCCTGGCACCCAGGCGGTGCTGCTGGGCAACCACGGGGTGCTCGTCTTCGGCCCCGCGCCCCGGGAGGCAGCAGCCCTGCTGACCGTCCTTGAAGAGGCAGCCGAAGCCGAACTGGCCGCCGCGCCGCTGGGCGGCGCGGTCGGCTTCCCGGCGGGGGCCCTGGAGGACGTGCGGGCCTTGATGGCCCGGGTGCGGTCATGACCGCCCCCCGGGCCGGCCAGCCCGGTGCCGCCGCGCCTGGCCCGGCGGCAGAGCGGATCAGCGCCGCCTACACCGAGCTACAGTCTCGGCGCAGAGATCCTCGCCGAGATGGCCGCAGCAGAGGACCGGGGGAAGTCATGCAGGTGGAGGTTCTGAGCACCGACGAGCTCGGTGACCGCAGTTACGTGGTCCACGACGGCAGCGTGGCGGTGGTCGTCGACCCGCAGCGCGACATCGACCGGGTCGAGCGGTACCTCACCGCCGCCGGCGTAGCCGCCACCTTGATCCTCGAGACCCACATCCACAACGACTACGTCACCGGCGGCTACCAGCTCGTGCAGCGCACCGGCGCCCGGTACGGAGTGAACGCGGCCGACCCGGTCGCCTTCGACCGGCTGCCGCTCCGCGACGGCGACACGCTGACGGCGGGCAGTCTCCGGGTCCGGGTGATGGCTACGCCCGGTCACACCGACACCCACCTGGCCTACGTGGTCACCGACACCTCAGCCCCCGGTGAGCCGCCAGCGGTATTCACCGGCGGCTCGCTGCTCTACGGCAGCGTGGGCCGCACCGACCTGGTTGACGTGGCGCGCACCGACGAGCTCACCCGGGCCCAGTTCCGCTCCGCGCACCGGCTGGCCGACGCGCTGCCCGATGAGGCCTGCATCTACCCGACGCACGGGTTCGGCAGCTTCTGCTCGGCGGGCCCGGCCACCGGCGAGGACGCCAGCACCATGGGCATCGAACGGGCCCGCAACGACGCGCTCACCGCGCCCGGCGAGCAGAGCTTCGTCGACACCCTGGTGCATAACCTGACCGCCTACCCGGCCTACTACGCACACATCGCGCCGCGGAACCTGCACGGCCCCCAGCCCGTTGACCTGTCCGCACCATCTGCCGCTGACGCCGCCGAGCTGACCAAGCGCATCGCCGCCGGCGAGTGGGTGGTCGATCTGCGTGACCGCGCCCAGTTCGCAGCCGACCACCTGGCCGGAAGCATCGGCATCATGCTCAGTACCCAGTTCGCCACCTACCTCGGCTGGCTCATGCCCTGGGACACCCCGCTCACGCTGATCGGCGAGGGCCCCGGGCAGGTCGCCGCCGCGCAGCGGCAGCTGGTCCGCATCGGCATCGACCGGCCCGCCGGCGCGGCCGCCGGCGACCTGGACACGCTCACCGCACCGAACCAGGACCGCCGCCACTACCCGCGGGTCACCTTCGCCGCGATCCGCGACATAGGCCCCCACGACATCGTGCTGGATGTGCGTCGCGATGACGAACGCGCCGTCGGCCACCTTCCCGGCTCTGCCCACGTGCCGCTGCACCAGCTGCTCACCCGGCTAGCTGACCTGCCTCCCGGCCGGTTGTGGGTACACTGCGCCAGCGGCTTCCGCGCATCGATCGCCGCGAGCCTGCTCGACCGCGCCGGGTGCGACGTGATTTTGATCGACGACGACTACAGCTACGCCGTCGAACTCGGACTGGCCAGCAGCTGACTGCCGAGACCCCAACCCGAAGGAGAACGGCAATGGTCACCCTCGGGGACGGCCGAAACGGCGCCGGGTTACCCTCAGGTTGGTGAGCGTGATGGGAGGTCTGGCTGGCGCGTGGTTGAGGCAGCCGTCGCCCACCCGCCGGGTGGCGACGTGGGTCCTCTCAGTCGTTGGCCCCGCGCTCGTAGCGCTCGCTTTGATCCCGTTCCGGTCGTCCCTCGTGATAGGCGCCGTCCTACTTTGCATGCTGCTGGTTATCATCGTGATCGCGACAATCGGTGGCGTGCGGCCGGCGCTCCTGACCGTCGTCGTCAGCGCTGTGGCGACAGCGTTCTACAATGAACGCCTGCTCGCTGACCTGGGGCCCGATAGTGTCAGGCTGGTCGTGTTCGTGATCATCGGAGCTACCGTCGCGATCCTGATCGGCGAGCTCGTTCAGCTCGCCGAGGAGCAGGCGTCGTCCCGGCGGGTCGAGGCGGCGCTGCGCCGGATCGCGACGCTCGTGGCGCGTGCGGTTCCTGCGGACGAGCTGTTCGCGGCGGTTCCCGAGGAGGTCGGGCGACTGCTTCACGCCGACCAAACGACGATGAGCCGCTACGAGTCCGACGGCACGGTGACCATCGTCGCTGGCTGGAGCAGGACGGGCGACGCCGTTCCCGTTGGCGCGCGGCCAAAGCTCGGAGGGAAGAACCTCACGACGCTAATCGCGCAGACCCGCCGTCCGCAGCGGATGGACAACGCGGACCGCTCCGGCGCCCTCGCCGAGGTCATCCGCGACGGGGGTCTACGCTCCCGCGTTGGGACGCCGATCATCGTCCAGGGCCGCCTCTGGGGCGCCATGGTCGCCGCCTCGGTCGATGAGCGGCCGCTGCCACCAGACTCCGAGGAGCGCCTGGCCTCGTTCACCGAGCTTGTGGCGACCGCGATCTCCAACGCGGAGAACCTGGCGGAGCTGACGGCTTCCCGGGCCCGCGTGGTGGCCGCCGCGGATGAGGCCCGCAGGCGGATCGAGCGCGACCTGCACGATGGCGCTCAGCAGCGGCTCATCTCCCTCGGCCTCGCGCTGCGAGCGGCGCAGGCGGCGGTCCCGCCGCAGGCCTGCGAGCTCGAGGGCGAGCTGGCGCACGTGGCCGAGGGGCTGGCGAGCGTGCTGGAGGACCTGCAGGAGATGGCGCGCGGCATCCATCCCGCGATCTTGGCCCGGGGCGGCCTGGGGCCGGCGTTGAAGACGCTCGCGCGCCGCAGCACGGTTCCGGTCGAGCTCGACATGCGGGCTGAGGCGCGGCTGCCGGAGCGGGTCGAGGTCGCCGCCTACTACGTAGTCGCAGAGGCGCTGACGAATGCGGCCAAGCACGCGAACGCCTCGGTCGTCCACCTCGAAGCGAAGGCGGCCGGCCGTGCCCTTCGCCTGTCCGTCCGTGACGACGGGTCCGGCGGGGCCGATCCGGTCCGGGCCCTGCGAAGATCCAGCGCCACGGCGGCAGTCGGCCAGCCTGCAGGAGCTCGCGACCGGGCCAGAACTCCCATTGCCACGCGCCTCCTATTCCTGGTGTGTCTAGCGGCTCGGGCATCGCGCAGCCGTTCGGTATATGGATCACTCAACCCGAAGTTTCGTGTGGTGAGGTAAGCAGATGCGGCGCTGGGCTGCGGGTTTGCCGCCGGGAGGTGCCGGGATCCTGTCTACTTCAGGGTGAGACTCAGCGGGATGGGCGCCTTGATGAGGTCGAAGGCGCAGCGCTGGGCGGGGGCGGGTCGCTGATCTTGTCGAAGCTGGTGCCGCCGATGGTGATGGCGTTACGGGTCAGGGTAGAGAGGTGGCCCAAGAGGCCGCGGACGCTGCCGCTGATGTCATGGCCGGGAGCGTGCACGTCGCCGCCGAAGCCGCACCGGCCCAGCGCGTCCGCCCAGGCTCGTGAACGGCCTAGCCCGGCGCGCCTTTTGGCTAGGTGAACGGCGCGCCCTGGGTTTGCCGTAACCCGCGTTGCCTTCGGCTTAGTTCCCGCTGCCTTGGGCGGCGGCGGCCACAGGCTGCCATTCGCGCCATGTCGCCAGCCGGGACATCCCATGTACCGGCTTACTGATGTCACCAAGGATTATTCGAAGGGCCGCGGAGTCGTACACGCCCCGCGGGGCGTGAACGTGGTCATCGGGGACGGCGACTGGCTGGCCATCCAGGGCCCGACCGGCCACGGCAAAAGCACCCTGCTGCAGATCCTCGGCGCCCTCGACCGCCCCACTTCAGGCACCGTGGAACTGGACGGCCAGGGCCTGACCGGCCTGCGGGAGAGCCAGCTCACCAAGGTACGCGCGACCTCGATCGGCTTCATCTTCCAGGCCTTCAACCTCATCCCCACCTTGTCCGCCCAGGAGAACGTCGAGGCCGCGTTGGTCCCGCTCGACGTGGATGCCGGGCAGCGGAAGGAGCGCGCCACGCAGGCGCTAGCCGAGGTCGGGCTGAGGGACCGGACCCGGCATCTGCCCTCCGAACTCTCCGGCAGCCAGCAGCAGCGGGTAGCGATCGCGCGGGCCCTGGTCAAGAAACCGGGAGTTCTCCTCGCCGACGAGCCCACCGGCAACCTCGACGAGGGCACCCGCGACGAGATCATGACGCTCTTGGAAGACCTGTGGCGCGAACGCGGCCTCACGCTCGTGACCGTCACACACGACTCCTCGGTGGCACGCAGGGCCCAGCGGACCGCCATCATGCGCAACGGCCTGCTCACCATCCGGGATTCCGCCCCCGCCCGGCACACGAGGGCATAACCGTCGTGCGGCGTCGCGGCCATGCCGGACCGGTTGCCCGGGCCCCGCATGGCCGCGCGGATCGAAGCGGGATGTCAGCCGCGGTCTGCTGTTCCACTGCATCAGCGGACGATGCGGAGGGCGAGGCGCGGGGCGCAGCCACGCTGTACGAGCGCAGCGATCTCGTGCCAGTCGACATGGTCGGCGACGACGTCGGCCAGCGGCCTCGGGATGCCCAGACGCGCTAGCTGTGCCATGCGCCATTGGTGCACGGGCCGCTCGTCGCGCTCAATAGTCTCAGGGCGGGCGGACGCCTGCGTCGGCTTCATCGTTTCGTCTCCCATGCCGGCTGGACTGGCTAGGTCGCAGGAGCCAACTGGCTCAGTTCACGAGGAAGGGGGCGATGCTGGTCCGGTGCCGGCTCCGGCGGCGCGGATGGCGGCGGCGATGTCGGCTAGGTCGTCGTCCTTCAGCTCCAGGTTCGCCGCGGGCAGCCACCCGTCGACCTGGCCGGGCCGCCGGGCTCCCACGATGGCCCCGGTCACCCCGGGGAAGGCCAGCGTCCAGGCGATGGCCACGGCGGCCGGCGTCACGCCGTGCCGCTCGGCTACCGGGCGCAGTGCGTCGGCCAGGGCCAGGTTGGCCGGCAGGGCCAGCCCGGCAAAGTCGGGGTGCCCGGCCCGCCAGTCACCCGGATCCAGGCGGGCCGCCCGCCCGGCGGTGAACGCCCCGGACAGCAGGCCCGAGGCCATCGGGCTGTAGACGATCACCCCGGCCTCATGCTCGCGGGCCCACAGCAGCACATCATCGGCCGCCTCCCGGTGGATCAGGTTGAACGGCGGCTGGATGGCATCAACGTTCCCGATGCCTGCGGCCGCTTCCAGTTGGAAGATGTCGTGGTTGGATAGCCCGATCGCGCGGACCTTGCCCTCGCGCTTGAGGTCCACGAACGCCTGCCAGTAGTCCTCCACGGGCGTCCCGTCTGCGGCGGGCCAGTGCATCTGGTACAGATCGATCCGCTCCACGTTCAGGCGGCGCAGCGACGCCTCGACTTCCGCCCGCAGGCTCGCCGGATTTCCGGTCCGCCGCGGCGCCGCGGTGCGGTTGGCCGGGTCCCAGACCAGGCCGCCCTTGGTGAACACGTACGGCCGGTCCGCCTCGGGCAGCACGGCCAGCGCGGCCGCCACCACCTGCTCGGAGTGCCCGAGCCCGTAGACCGCGGCAGTGTCGATCCAGTTGACCCCGGACTCCACCGCGTGCCGAATCGCGGCGATGGATTCGGCGTCGTCCTGGTCGCCCCAGGCGTACGCCCAGCCGCCCCCGCCGGCCGCCCAGGCCCCGAACCCGACCCGGGTCAAAAACATGTCAGTCCAGCCCAGCCGGGCCGTAGGCAAAGAAGTATTCATCGTCGTTTTCCTTATCGCTGGTCACGAGAAAGCGTTACGGACGCTGGTGGATATGACTCGAAATAGTCCAGGCTTATAGCACGGGCCGTTTTCTTTCGCCCTTCGGCTTTACATTCCTATGACATCAACAATTACACATCGACCGTGCCGCCGTCATCGCTGCCAGCGGCCATTAAGCGCCCCCGCTAGCCCAACTGGCCCGATTCCGGCCAGCTGCAACATGGCAACAGTTCGAGTCCCTTATTTCCCGTTGCCCTGGGCGGCGGCGGCGACGGGCTGCCATTCCCTCCAGGTGGCCAGCCGGGACTCGTAGTCCGCGGTCGCGATGCCCAGCGGCGCCTCGCCGAGGAACAGACGCAGCGGCGGGTTCGGGGTGTCCACCAGCCTCAGCACCGCGTCGCGAGTCGCGCCCGGGTCGCCGGGCGTGAACCGCCGGGCGCGGGCCTGCGCGGCCTGCTCCCGGACCGACTCGTAGGCCGGCAGCGGCGTCGCGTGCTTCGCGGAGGAGCCGGCCCAGTCCGTGGAGTAGCCGGTCGGCTCGATCAGCGTGACCTTGATGCCGAACCCGGCCACTTCCGCGGCCAGGCTCTGGCTCAGCCCTTCCAGCGCCCACTTGGAGGCGTGGTAAGCGCCGGTGTTCATGAACGCCGAGATCCCGCCGATAGAGGACACCTGCACGACGTGCCCGCTGCCCTGCTCGCGCAGGTAAGGGAGGGCCGCCTGGGTGACCCACAGCGCGCCGAGCAGGTTCGTTTCCAGCTGCGCCCGGATCTCGGCCTCGCTGATCTCCTCCACCATGCCGAACTGCCCGTACCCGGCGTTGTTCACGATCACGTCCAGCCGCCCGAAGTAATCGCGCGCCAGCTTCACCGCGGCGAAATCGGCGTCCCGGTCGGTGACGTCCAGCCGGATCGGCAAGATCGCCTCCCCGTACTTGGCCACCAGGTCGTCATCGAGGCTAGCGATGTCCCGGGCCGTCGCCGCCACCTGGTCGCCGCGGTCCAGCGCCGCAATCGCCCACTCACGGCCGAAGCCCCGCGACGTACCGGTAATGAACCAGGTCTTCATAGCCATCAAATACCCTTCCGTTCTACTTTGCGGGTTAGCGCCCGGAGATCATCTTCTCTTTCGTCCAGGGAATCCGATGCGGCGCGACCAAGGCGCGAAATAGCCCCGCGGCTTATTCCGCGCATGTCGTCTTCTTTCGGCCTCGGCTCGAATTCCTGTGTCATACCCAACGATCCCGCGCAAATCGTAATGCCATCATCGCCGCTAGCGGGGTCCCGATGCCCATGCTGGCTTCAGTCCCCGAATTGCTGCTAGCCGGTAGTGGAATTGGCCGTCTGCGGTGAAGACGCAGCCGTGCTGATCGGCGATCGTGGGTGATAACCCCCACCGTGGCTGAGGGACGAGCCCGGGCCACGGTGGGACTCCACTACGACGCGCCAGGGGACGGCAATGCGACTTCGCGGCCCAGCAAAAGGCACCAGGACCAGGGCCCGCGGGCCAGCGCCGGCCGTGCCGCTGCCATCAGTCATCGTCCGCCGCCATGTCCGGTTGGGCGCAGCGA
>WNGJ01004490.1_pt1 | contig 16410 bp, 25 predicted proteins | sample 5400611 | NCBI WGS metagenome assembly WNGJ01 (sample SAMN13153375, study PRJNA577476) | soil metagenome | isolation source: 40 cm soil or saprolite under Garry oak tree replicate 1 | place: USA:California | collected 2016-06-15 | reverse complement strand
CACTCCGCGCCCGGCGGCGTCGGCGCGCCACCGCCCAGAGCCCGAGGGTGGTCGTGCCCCAGAGCAGCAGCACGCCGGGCTCCGGCGTCGGCGCGTGCAGCCCGGCCACGCCGCCGACCCAGAACCTGAGCTCGTTGCCGACGAACGGATTCCCGGGGCTGGCGATCTGCCCGGCCAGGATCGCGAAGACGGTATCGTCGTCCGGCCCGAGCGCGTGATTCGCGGACCGCACGTCGATCCCGAAGCGAGCCCCGTCCGGGAGCTTGGCGTCCTGGACCGCCTTCCGGAGCACGGCGCCCGGCACGTCGAGGTCGGGCGGCAGGGTCACGACGCGCTTCCCGCGTTCAGCACCACGTTGAAGGGGACGGCGGGCCCCGGCGCGAACTCGCCGGCGTGCGGCGCGATGCGGTGCACGGCGTCACCCGTCATGCTCACGATATCGCTCGGGGACAGGAAGGTCGACTTGGGCTTGTACTCGAACTGCGCCTGCACCGACCAGAAGTCGCCGATGATGAAGAAGTTGAAGGTCCGGGGCGCGACGAGCGGATCGACCTTGCCGGCGGCGCCGAAGCCGGCCAGCAATGCCAGGTTGAACTGCAACGGGCTCTCGGCGAACGGGCCCGTGGGCAGCGGGTTGGGGGAAGGGGGGAGAAAGCCGCTGAGCATGAAGGGGTAGAGGTTGTAGCCGGCGAGATTGGGATCCGCCGGCCCGGCCGGGAGGTTGCTGGGCGCATTGCCGGGGATGCCGATCACGGTGGCGGATGCCGGAATCCCGCCGACGGCGAGCCACACGGCCCCGACGAACAGAGCACCGATCGCGACTCTGCCCATTCGCTTCATCCGCGGTTCCTCCTGGCGTACCGGATCGGCCCGGCGCCAGGCTAGGGGAACCTCGCAGCCCTGTCAATGCATGCTAGGCTCCACCCAACTGGACGGCGCCGGGTCACGGCGCCAAGGGGGGAGGCGTCATGCGGAGTCGGGCGCTGGAGATCGTGTTGCGCGCCGGAGCGCTCTCGCTGGGCCTGCTCGCGCCCGCGGCCGCCGTCGCTCAGCCCGCGACGGTGCCCCCGCTGGCGGGCGCAGACCTTCTCGCCGCCCTGCGGGCGGGCGGCCACATCCTCTACTTCCGTCACGCCGACACCGACCATAGCCAGGTCGACCAGCGTGGGATGCGCCTCGAGGACTGCACGGCTCAGCGCAACCTGACCGACCGGGGCCGTGAGCACTCGCGCGCGCTGGGTGAAGCGATGCGGTCCCTGGGCATCCCCATCGGCGCGATCCTCGCGAGCCCCCTCTGCCGGACGATGGAGACCGCCGCGCTCGCCTTCGGTACCGCACTGAGATCACCCGCGGTGCGCGAGGGCGGGCCTCTCTCCCCCGGGAGCCCGGGGCGGTTTCCCGCCCTGCGCGAGCTCCTGTCGACTCCGGTGGCTCCCGGGACCAACACCGTCATCGTCGGGCACGCCTATCCGTACTTCACCCTGGTCGGCGGGCAGTACCTCAACGAGGGCGAGGCCGACGTGGTGCATCCGCGGAGCGCCGACTTCGTCGTCCTGGCCCGACTGGGCCTGAAGCAGTGGCGCGATCTGGCCACGGTGGCGGCACAATGAGCGGGAGACAACGCTGGCTTGGCATGACGCTCGTGCCGTGTTGCCTCGCCATCGCCACCGCGGCCCACGCCGACGGCGGGTGGGTACTCTGGGCACGCTCGTGCAACGTGAAGACTGAAACGTGCGGGAGCGACTGGCAGCGACGGCAGACCTACGAGGCCGAGCGGTGGTGTCGAGCGGCCCGGGCCACCCTCGTCAATCAGGCGCTGACCCCCGAAGCCAGAGAAACCGCCATGAAGAAGGGGACGGTCGTGGAGTACCAGTGCCTCCCCGACTCCACCGACCCGCGGGGGCCGAAGGCACCGTAACCGGACCCGGTGAGGAGAGAGAGGAGCACTCGAGCCATGCCAAGACTTCTGCAGGTGGCCCCCGACGGTGGCGGTCGTTACATCGCGGTCGATCGCGACGGCCAGATCTGGCGAGGTGAGGCGAAGCGCAGCAAGCCCGACGGCACCGAGTTCATCGCGTGGACCCCGATGCGGTCCGAGTTTCCGAGCGGCGCTTGACCCGCGCCACCCCGCTGCTCGCGCTGCTCGGGTTGCTCGCCCTCGCGACCTCGGCGTCCGCCGAGGACGCGTGGGTGCTCTGGCTCGGGACCGGCACCACGTACACGCCGTTCGGCGCCTACGGCGGACAGACGGGGGAGCGGGAGTGCAAGGAGGCCGTCGCCCAGCTCATGACCGAGATGAGGAAGAACACCACCCAGCTGAGCGAGTTCCTCAAGTCGAGCAGTCGCTACATCTGCCTCCCCGACACCGTGGACCCCCGCGGACCGAAGAGGAAGTGACAGGGCGATCCGCGCGAGGAGCTCATGCCGAAACGGTCCAAAGTCGATGATCCGATCGTCCTCCTGACCAGTCGCATTGCGCGGCCCGCCGGATCAGGTCCGCGTCCGCACGACCTTCCGGTAGCGGCCTGGGCACGCCTCTTTGCGGTAGCCCTCTTGCGCCTTCAGCGGGCCAAGCCGTACTGGGCATCGGTGACGGCTCGGGAGGTCGACGATCTGCTGACCTCATGGTTGGTCTTCCTGCGGGACAAATCACTATCCAAGCCGGAAGTCAACATGAGGCTCGAGGAAGCGCTGGAGCAGCTCGAGGGGCAACCACCATGGGCGCTGAAAGTACGCCGGCGCAAGACGGCCTCGCCGCGTAGTCGCCGGCGCAAGACGGGCTCCCGCAAATAGAGCTGGGTTTGGTCGCGGGCTAGGCGCTGGCCAGCTAGGCGCCGGCCGGTCTGCGGAGCATCTCGTGAGCTCGGTCGGCCGTACGGTGGCCGGCCTATCGGCTCCACCCAAGCCTCCTGCGGAGGCCGCGGTGATGTGTCTGACCGAAGGGCTCGAGTAGGCCGCAACAAGGAGAAGACGATGGCCCGAACGAAATCGCGGCGGTCGAGGAAGAAGCAGACAGCGAAGAAGAGGCCCGCCAGGAAGTTCACCAGGAAGAAGCTCGCCAGGAAGAGGCCCGCCAAGAAGAAGCCCGCCAAGCGGAGGCTCGCCAGGCGGAAGCCCAGGCCGACGAGGGCGACGGGAGGTGAGTGGGCGGTGCCTCGCAAGTTCGCGGACACGGATCATCAGATCGAGACGCTCCGGCACCACGTGTCGGCACAGTGTGTCTCGATCGCGTCCAGCATCGACACGATTCCTCCCGAGATGATCCCGGTCGAGATGCGCGACCGGTGGCTTCATGAATTGCGCCAGGCCGCGGTCGCATTGGTCCCCGTGATCGAGCGACTCGCCACTGGGCAGAAGACGGAGGCCTGACGATGATACAGAAGACGGAGATTGGGGAGGTTCAGTAGAGGGCAGCTCATGCGCCAGCTACTGGACCTGGCCCGAGAGAACGCCGCCCTGAAACGCGAGCTTGGCCGAATCGGTACCGAGATGCGGGCGCTCGAGCGGTTCCTGGCCGCCGGCCCTGGCAAGGGGAAGGAGAGCACCATGCCGAGGATCATTCAGCTGGCTCCCGACGGGGGCGGCCGCTACATCGCGGTTGACCGGGATGGGGACCTGTGGCGGGGCGAGACGAAGCGCCAGAAGGACGGCAATCAGGAGTACATCCAGTGGAAGCCGCTGCCCTCACAGTTCCCGAGGGACAACTAGCCGCGCGGCCGGCACGTGAACGTCGCCGGAGTGATCCTCGTCCTCTTTGCCCTTGTCGGCGTGGCGGTCATGGCCTACAGAGCGGGGTACTGGCGGGGGCAGGCCGAACTTCTGCGGCAGGAGCCGACAGAGGCCGAGTGGTCCGTACTTCCGCGCTGGCGTCGAGTGGCGGGCTGGGCTGCATACGTGTTCTCCGGGCTGCTGTTCTGTCTGTTCCTGTTCCTCGCGTACCGGTATGCCCAGAGCGGGCGGTGGACCTTTTGGGTGGCGGCATGGGTTCTCTGGTTCGCCATCTTCCTGGGAGGAATCTGGCTCGCCGAGTGGTGCTTGAAGCCCGACCGAGAGACCCAACGCCCGCCGATCGACGACGACGACAGCAATGGCGACACCCCATCCATCTCCTTCCGGGGAGGCCGACCGCGATGATCGCCGCCATCTACGCCCACAAGAGCACCGGATACGGGGGCCCCACAGTGCTAAACTCGGAGCCGATCGCTCCGTAAACCCTGATGCCCCCGTAGCTCAGGTGGATAGAGCAGCAGTTTCCTAAACTGTGGGCCGGGTGTTCGAGTCACCCCGGGGGCACCAAATTCTCGGATCCTTACAGGACAGCCCTGCACGTCGGCCGCTACGCTCGCCAGCCGCTCCGCTCACCATTCAGTAGGCACACCCTCCGTCCCCGCACGCCCGGCAAGGCCAAGTGAGGAGGGCCAGATGGACTCTAACCTGCTTGCCCGAGATGCCCCGGCGCACCTTCATGGTGATCATCGCTGGCGGTCTCATCGCCGCGCCGCTCGCGGCCGAAGCGCGGCCGGCGGGGAAGGTGGCTCGAATAGGCTTCCTGGGGCTCCACCCGGGCGCTAACCTCCACCTGCGAGGGGCCTTCCTCCAAGGACTGCGTGACCTCGGGTATGTCGAGGGCCGCAACGTCGTGATTGAATACCGATCTGCTGAAGGGAAGCTCGAGCGGCTCTCGGCTCTTGCGGCCGAACTGGTCGCGCTCAAGGTTGATGTCATCGTGACCGGAGGAGGCGCACCCACCGCCCTGGCCGCCAAGCAAGCGACGAGGACCCTTCCCATTGTCTTCAGTTCTGCTACCGATCCGGTTACAGACGGGCTCGTCATATGACCTATGGAGCGAACCTGGCTGATCTGTTTCGGCGCGCCGCTACCTACGTGGACAAGATTCTCAACGGGACCAAGCCAGGCGACCTGCCCGTCGAGCAACCTCAAGACCGCCAAGGCCCTCGGCCTGACCATCCGGCCGTCGCTCCTGCAGCGGGCGGATCAGGTGATTGAGTAGAGCAAACGATGTACAACAACAGCCCAAGGTGTCCCGGCTGTGGCAGCGCCGACGTTGCGATTCGGGGAAGCGCACCCGCGCAGAACGACCCGTCCCCGTCCCAGGTGTGGGAGTGCAAGACGTGTGGCTTCGTTTTCGCCTACCGGCCAGGACGGCGGTCCTAGTATCGGTGGAGCAGGCGGATCAGATGATTGAGTAAGCGGCACCCCGGGGCCGCAAGCCCGGTGTAGGCTTACCTTCCAGGAGGACCTCCCCATGAGACATCTCGCCGCAGTGCTCGCCTTCCTTGCGTGCTTCATCCTGGCCGAGCGGGCCACGGCCGATATGATCTGCTTGTTCAAGAGCGAGCAGATCTCGGGGACGAAGAAGCTCTGCTACTACGATTGCGGCGGATCGATCTTCTCCATCACGATCGACGGCCTTCAACTCTGTCCCCTCAACATCCGGAAATAGCCTCCGCATGGTGATGGGGTGGTGTCGACCGACGATCAACGTGGCGCGCGGGCGGGGAGGGGTGGCATGGTGGCGCCGGCATCCCCGCCGACCTTCTGGAGCGCGTCTTCGAGCCGCTGTTCACCACGCGAACGGGCAGGGGAGTCGCTTCGCGGTCCGCCTTCCGCGGGCGCCAGAAACCCCCTGACCCGTCCTTCCCCTTGACCACGACCACGACGCGATGGAAGATGGCGCCCACCTGCGGAGCGATCGTCAGGGGCGCCCTCGCCGCGCGCGCCGATCGCCCGCGCCCTCAACGTCTGCGGGGAGACCTAATCGGGGCACCGCCTCGCCCTCTTGCTGCTCGTCCGCATGAAAGGGAATCGACATGATGAACCTGACCCCGACGGAGATGGAGCGGTTGACGATCTTCAGCGCCGCGGAGCTCGCGCGCAGGCGGCGGGCCAAGGGCCTCCGGCTCAGCTACGTCGAGGCCATCGCCTACATAACCGACGAGGTCCTCGAAGGCGCGCGCGAAGGCCGGTCGGTCGCGGAGCTGGTGGAGTGGGGCGCGACGCTCCTGACCACCGACGACGTGCTGCCCGGTGTCGCCACTCTCGTCCCTCGGATCGTGGTGGACGGTCTGTTCGAGGACGGAACCCGACTCATCGCCCTCTACGGTCCGATCCGGCCCGGGAAGCAGCCGCTCTCCGACGAGCGCGGCAGTCCCGGCGAGGTGATCACCCCGGACGGCGACATCGAGCTGAACCAGGGGCGCTCGAAGGTCGCCCTGGAGGTCCTCAACACCGGCGATCGCGCGATCCAGGTCGCCAGCCACTTTCACTTCTTCGAGGCCAACAAGGCGCTCGCCTTCGACCGCGCGCAGGCGTTCGGCATGCGGCTCGACGTCCCCGCCGGGAACTCGGTGCGCTTCGAGCCCGGCATGAAGAAGGCGGTGACGCTGGTGGAGCTGGGCGGGTCGGCGACGGTGACCGGCCTCAACAACCTGACCAACGGCTCCGTCCACTCGCCCGCCGTCAGGGACGCGGCACTCCGCCGGGCCCGCGAGCTCGGCTTTCAGGGCGCTTGAGGAGGACCACATCATGGCGCGAATGACGCGGGCCGCTTATGCCGCCACCTACGGACCGACCACCGGCGACCTCGTGCGCCTCGGTGACACCTCGCTCCTCGCCGAGGTCGAGCGCGACCACACGGTGTACGGCGACGAGTGCATGACGGGCGCCGGCAAGGTGATGCGCGACGGCATGGGGTTCGATGCCCACGCGACGTCGGCCGCGGGGGCGCTGGACATGCTCGTCCAGAACGCGACCATCATCGATCCCGTCCTCGGCGTGGTGAAGGCAGACATCGGGATTCGCAATGGGAAGATCGCGGCGGTGGGTAAGGCCGGCAATCCGGCCATCCAGTCGGGGGTCCATCCCGACCTCCGGTGCGGACCCTCGACGACCATCGTCCACGCGGACCGGCTCATCGTCACGCCGGGTGGCGTCGAGGCCCACGCCCACTTCCTCTGTCCCCAGCAGTGCGAGCATGCGCTGGCCGGCGGGCTCACGACCATCGTGGGCGGCACCATGGGCCCGCACTTCGACATCAGCTGCGCCGGCCCGGCCAACCTCGCCATCATGCTGCGGGCGGCCGAGCAGTATCCGCTCAACTTCGGGTTCCTCGGGCGGGGCAGCGGCCACGATCCGGCCGCCATCGTGGAGAGCGTGGCCGGAGGCGCCATCGGGGTGAAGGTGCACGAGGACTTCGGCGCCATGCCGGCCACGATCGACTGCGCGTTGACCGTCGCCGACCGGTACGACTTCCAGGTCCAGCTGCACACCGACACCATAAACGAGGCCGGCTACTGCGAGGACACCATCGCCGCCATCGGCGGCCGCACGATTCACATGTACCACGTGGAAGGCGCGGGGGGTGGTCACGCCCCCGACATCATCCGGGTCGCCGGCGTGCCCCACTGCCTGCCCTCGTCGACCAATCCCACCAATCCCTTCACCCGGAACGCCCTCGATGAGGGTTTACCAATGACGATGGACGCCCACTTCCTCAACTGGCAGCTCCCGGAGGACGTGGCCTTCGCCGAGAGCCGGGTGCGCCCGCAGACCATGGCCGCCGAGGACCTGCTGCACGACCTCGGCGCCATCTCGATCTTCGCCGCCGACACGCAGGGCATGGGACGCGTCACCGAGACGGTCACCAACTGCTGGCGACTGGCGAGCGTCATGAAGGACCGCCGGGGGCGGCTTCCCGCCGAGACGACGGCGCGGGCCGACAATGAGCGGATCAAGCGCTACGTCGCCAAGTACACCATCAACCCGGCCCGGGCGCTCGGCATCGACCCCTACGTCGGGTCCATGGAGCCCGGCAAGATGGCCGACCTCGTCCTGTGGGTCCCGGCCTTCTTCGGAGTGAAGCCGCTGATGGTGATCAAGAGCGGCTTCGTGGTCTGGTCGGTGATGGGCGACGCGAGCGGGTGCATATTTCCCACCGAGCCGGTCGTCCAGCGCCCGATGTGGGGAGCGGTCGGCGACGCCCCGTCCGCGCTCGGGGCGTTCTTCGCCAGCGCCCTGGCGCTCCAGGCCGACGTCCCGCGGAAGCTCGGCCTTCGCCGTCGCATGCTGCCCATCGCGAGCACCCGAACGCTCGGCAAGCGCGACATGCTGCACAACGACGCGTGCCCCGAGATCATCGTCGATCCGAGTACCCACGAGGTCTATGCCGACGGCGAGCTCCTCGTCTGCGAGCCGGCTGCGTCCGTGCCCCTCTCGCGGCGGTACCTGCTGCGATGAGCGGGCGCAGCTGACCGGGCCGAGGCCACAGGTGTCCCCGGTCGAGCCCCAGGTGGCCCTCCGCTTCGAGCGCGATGTGTCGAGCCGGACATTCCTCGCGCGGAAGTTCTCGACGTATCCGTTCTTCCTCGCGGCTCCCTTTCACCTGGACCGCACCCCCCAGGGGATGCTCACCGCCATCATGCAGTCGAGCTCGGGCGGCCTCTACGAGGGGGACCGGCTCGTCCTCTCCTTCGATGCGGAGGCGGGTGCCGAGGCGCACGTCACCACCCAAGGGGCCACCGTCGCTCACCCGATGCCCCACGGCGGCGAGGCGCGACACGAGGTGAGGATCCGCACGGCCGCCGGATCACTGGTGGAGTACTTGCCCGACCCGCTGATCCTCCTGCCCACCGCCAGCGTACGGAGCCGAGTCGAGGTCGTGGCCGAGGTCGGGTCGACCGTCATCGTCGGCGACGCGTTCCTGGCTCACGATCCCGCGGGACGAGGTCGACCGTTCCGACGCCTCGCGGGCGAGACATCGCTTCGCCGTCCGGGCGCAGCCCCGTTTGCCCTCGAGCGCTTCGACGTCACCGGGGAGGACGTCGAGGAGAGCTCGCGGCTGCTGGGTCCTCGGCGTTGCGAGGCCCAGGGAACCCTCTGGGTGTGCGCTCCGGGCTCGCCGGACGAGCTGGCGGCGACACTCCACCGCGCGCTCGAGCCGGTGCCGGGCGTCTACGCGGGAGCATCCACCCTGTCCGGCGGCACCGGCGCGATGGCCCGACTGCTCGCGCACGACGCGGTCGCGCTCGGCGACGGCTTCCGCGCGGCATGGCGCGCGCTGCGCTGCGCCCTCACCGGCCATCCGCCGGCGAGTCGCCGCCAGTCCGGCTGGCTCTGACCGGGCTCTAGCGACTCGTGGGCTCCTTGATGATCACGTACCCTTGTGTCTCCAGGTCCTTCACACAGTTGTCCCGGGTTCGCTTGGCCATCTCGTCCCACCACCGGCCGGCGGTCCGGCCCGCCTCTCCCGAGCAGGTGAATGTCTGGCCAGTCTGGGGGTTCCGCAGCCGGATGTCTGGTGTGGAGGTTGCGCACCCCGCCAAGAGAAGGAGCCCAAGGCACCCAGCTCCTCCGACCTTATGCCGCCATCCGGCGAGCTTTGTCAGGGCTAGCCTCCGTGCGGCTGTTCGGCCGACTCGGACGAGATGACCGGCGATCGTTCAACGCAAACAGGCCGTACGCGGCCCCGGCGGCAATCAGCACGGGAATGATGACGGCGAGCCACGCCATGCGGAGCACCGAGGCGGACCATCTTTCCCTCTACCCCATTCGCTGCGCTCGGTTGACGTCGAGCGGGTGGTCGATCAGCGGCGCCACGCGCTCGATGAAGCGCACCGTATGCGGCATTCCGGCGTGAGCCTCGAACGCGGCCTCATCCTCCCAGCGCGAATGAATGTAGAAGAGCTGCGGATCGCGAATCGACCGGAACGCGTGGATGCTCAGGCAGCCCGGCTCTTCGCGCGAAGGGCCGACGGTGGCCAGCAGCGCCTCCGCCACCGCGGCCTCGTTGCCGGGCCGCGCGTGAAACCGCGCAAAGATGAACAGCTCCATCTCTGTCTCCCTCGCCGGGATGCGTCCTGGGCCGGATGCTACCATCCGCCATCGGGCCGCCGGGACGGAATCTCACCGGGGAGGGGAGTCATCCGGTGCTGCTGGCCGGACAGGCGACGGTGGTGGGCAAGGTCGACGTCGAGGCGGAGCCGGCGATCGCGGAGCGGTTCGGGGTCCAGGCCCTGCCGTCGCTGCTCTTCTTCAAGGGCGGCGAGCGGGTGGACACCCTGGTGGGCCGGGTGCCGAAGGCGGTGATCGCCGACCGCCTGCGGGCCCTGCGCGACTCAGTCCTCTAGGCCGGGCCGAGGTCGCGCTCCGCCTCCGCGATCAGACCCTCGAAGGAGGCGGGCAGCTCGATCCGTCGCCCGACCACGCCCGGGCTGTAGCCCTGCAGCCAGTAGCTGTTGGTCGGGTGGCCGCCCCCGGCCACGACGATCACGAAGTTGTCGGGCTGGGCAGTGATCGGCCACGGGTCGAGGGCGAGGCTCTCGCGGACCACCTTGCTCGTGTCGATCTCGATCCACGCCGGGCATCCCGCTCGGTGCAGCGCCTCGGCGGGAATCCGAGAATGCTGCCAGAGAAACTCGCGGATCGAGGTCTTCGTCCAACCGAGGCCGATCATGGTCTGGGCGACGACTCCCGGGATCATCAAGATGCCCGGGGCGCCGTGCTCGTACCCGGCCAGCCCGGCCATGTTGGGCACCCGCATGAAGTCGGCCATGCGGTGCATGCCCTGGAGCGCGTCCTCCTCCGGCGTCTCCTTCTTGGCGCCGCGCCGCCGGATGTTGGTGGCCCCGCTGGCGAAGGCGAGCGAGATCGAGCTGGTGCCCGGGGCGAAGCCGTGGCGCTCGGTCCCGTGTGGGGTCCACCCCGCGGGCAGGCTCGCCTCGTCCTCCGCGAAGACCACGTTCGTGTAGCGGAGGCCGCCGTAGTTGGCCATGGAGCCGATGCCGGGCAGGGCACCGCCCAGGTTCTGCTGCAGGAGGCGCAGCGCGCGGCCGGTGCTGGCCCCGGCCGGTCGCTGCGGATCCGGGCCCAGGCAGCCGAAGCCGGCATTGAGCCGGATCCGGGCGCCGATCGGCCCGTTGACGATCACCACCGGAAACGCGCTGCCCGACGCGGCCTGCAACGTCTCGCTCCCCGACTCGGGATCGAGGAAGGCCTCCACCACCGCCACGAGCACCGGCAGGTACTCGGGCCGCCCGCCGGCCATCGCCAGCGCGACGGCGCACGACTCGACCGTGGTGACCCCGCCCCGGGGCGGGAACGTGCCGAGCTTCCGCCCGCGCGGCTGCGCGCTGCCCCGCAGGATCCAGTCGACCCGCTCCCGCGTGGGGGGCCAGAGGGGCAGGCCATCACCCCAGCGGTTGGCGAGCATCAGGTGATTCACCCGGGCGAACGCGTCCTCGACGCTCGTGCCTTCCACGCGCAGCATCGGCGCCTCGCCCGCGCCGTCGCCGGCAAGGGCCGAGCGCCACCGCGTCAGGCCGTCGTAGAACTCCTGCTTGCGCGCCCGCACCGGCCCGATGTCGCTGCCCGGCAGGAACATCTCGATGGGGAAGGTGACCATCGCCGCGTCCGGCGCCAGCCCGAGGCCGGCGACCGCATTCGTCATGACCCCGACGAAATCGGCACGGGTCAGCGTGACCGTCGGAATCCCCTGTGCCTCGATCCTGGCGGCCGCCCGGCCGCACGCGGTTGCGCAGGTCCCTCAGGCCGCGTTGCCGATGACGACCGCGTCGACTCCGCTCGCCTTGACGAGCGCCGCCGTCTCCTCCGAGCCGATCACCGCGTTGCCCTGGGGGAACGCGTCGATCGGCAGCACCTCGATGCCGGGGAAGTCCGCCTCGAGCAGCCCCTTGAGAAGCGGCAACATGCGGTAGGCCTGCCACTGCTCGTTGCTGACGAAGCCGACCCGCTTGCCGGCGAGCGCGGCCACGCGCGCCGCGTGCGCCCGCTTCACCTCGATGGCACCGGACGGGTCGTGGAACTCGAGGCGGACCATCACTTCATCAGGCCCCGGAGGGCGCCCACCTGTTTCTGGAGATCCCCGAGCTGACCCGCGAGCTTGGTGAGGCGGCTCGGCGGGACCTGGGGCTTCGCCAGCTCGGTGTTCAGCGCGGTCGCCTTGGGCAGCAAGGAATCCACCTTGCCGGCGTCGGCCGCGCCGAGCTTGCCGCTGCTCTTCATCGCGGTCAGCTCGGTGACGAGCTTCTGGGCCTGCTCCAGGAGCTGGGTCTTGTCCGGCAGCATCGAGCCGACATTGGGAAGCTGGGCGAGCGCGACCGCGGGGGCCAGCGCGCATCCGATCACCGCCCACGCCATCAACATCATCCGGCCGTTCAGTCTGTTCATCGTCGAATCCTCCGATGCGCAGTATACCGCCGGGCGTCGCGAGGCCGCCATCACGGTGTCACATTCGGCCGGTACCCGTCACCGGCTGCGCCGGCCCGATACGGTCCGGCGAGTCGCCCTCGCTCGCCGGGGCGTGGCGCGGGTACCTCCCGGCAGGTCGGAGCGGGCGACACCGGATAGGTGCCCTAGGACCCATTGCTGCCGGCTCGCGCTGACGCTACAAGTAGGCCATGCGGGCGATCCGCTTCGGGTGGCCTGCCTGCTGCTCCTCGCCGCGACGGTGGCACGCGCGGACGAGCCGTGGGATCTGTGGGAGGAGCGGTTCGTCGGGAAGGACCCCGTCCGCATGGTCCTCGTCGGACATTTCCCCTCGCCGCGGGCGTGCCAGGCGCGGGCTTTGGAGCTGGGGAGCTCTCCAGCGCCCGCCGGCGTCACCCGGCTGGGTTACATGTGTCTGCCCGCCGAGCCTCCGCCCCGCGTCGACCTGACCCCCGGCGCTCGCTAGACCACATCGTAGGGCGTTTGCTAGACTCCGCCCCATGACCGGAACGCTGATCGCCAACACGATGATCCTCGACGGGAGCGGAGCGGCGCCCTTCCCCGGCGACGTCCTGGTGGATGGCCAGCGCATCGTGGCGGTGCAGGGCGGCGGCGGCCTGCCGCGCGGGTCGGCCCGGGTGATCGACGGCGCGGGCGCCACGCTCATGCCGGGGCTCATCGAGCCGCACGGTCACGTGAGCTACCCGGACGCCGCCCGCAACTCCGACTTCACGCGTCTGCCGCCCGAGGAGCACGTTCTGGTGACGATGCGCAACGCCAGGACGCTGCTCGACTGCGGCTACACCAGCGTGCTCTCGGCGGCCTCGGCCAAGCCGCGCCTGGACATCGTGATCCGGAACGAGATCGAGGCCGGCCGCATCGCCGGGCCGCGCTACCTGGCGAACGGCCCGGAGATCACGGTCACCGGCGGGCTGGGCGACGAGAACGCGCTCCACCTGCCGCAGCTGGAGACGCCGACCTTCGCCTGGGTGGCCGACGGGCCGGATCAGATCCGACGCGTGTGCCGCATCCTGGTCCGGGAAGGCACCGATCTCCTCAAGCTCAACATCTCGGGCGACACCGGGCCTCGCAACTCGCGCTCCCAGCGCGCGGTGATGACGGACGCGGAGGTCGCGGCCGCGATGGAGATCGCCCGGGCCGGCGCGGTGCGCGTCTGCGCGCACGCGCGCAGCGCGGAGTCGGTGAAGATGTGCGTGCGGCACGGGGTGGGCATCATCTACCACGCCAACTTCGCGGACGAGGAGGCCCTCGACTTGCTCGAGGCCAACCGCGACTGGTGCTTCGTGGCCCCCGCGGTGGGCCTCACCTATCAAGCGTGCCACGCCGCGAGCGAGTGGGGGTTCACGCCGCAGATGGCGCGCGACCACGGGCTCCTGGACGAGCTGGAGGTGTCGGTCGACACCATGGGCCGCATGCGCAAGCGTGGCATCCGCGTGCTGCCCGGCGGCGACTACGGCTTCGCCTGGAACCCGCACGGGACCTACGCGCGGGACCTGCTGCTCTTCGTCGACCTGCTCGGCTTCTCCCCGATGGAGACGCTGGTCGCGGCGACCCGCATGGGCGGCGAGATCATGGGGCGGCCCCAGGAGCTGGGGCAGGTGAAGCCGGGCTACCTGGCGGACTTGCTGCTCGTCGACGGCGACCCGCTCGCCGACATCAAGCGACTCCAGCGTCAGGACGCCCTGCTGATGATCATGAAGGACGGCCAGCTGCACAAGGCGCCGGCCGCCTGAGGGCTACCGCCAGGCCTGCTCGACCGGCCGACCGGGTTGCCGCAGCAGCCCCACCGCGATGCCGATGTTCAGCAGGTTCCACAGGATGCCGTTGACGAACGCGGCCTGGTAGGAGCCCGTCAGGTCGAAGATCACGCCCGACATCCATCCGCCGAGCGCCATGCCGAACAGGGTCGCCATCAGCACGGTCCCGACCCGCACCCCCGCCTCCTCGGGCGGATAGAACTCCCGGATGATGACCGCGTAGGCCGGGGTGATCCCACCCTGCGACAGGCCGAACAGGGCGGACAGGATGTAGAGGGACGCGAGACCGTCGAAGGGCAGGAAGAGGACGAGGGCCAGCGCCTGCAGGCTCGAGCCCAGCAGGAGGGTGCGCCGGCCCCCGATGCGGTCGCAGATCCAGCCCGACGCCAGCCGGTCTGCAGCGCGGCCGGCGACATGCCGAGCGGCCGGGACGGCGGCGACGAGGCCCGCGGGGCCCAGGAGGTGACGGGCGCGAGCAGGGGCGACCGGCGGCGCAGCGCCAGCGTGAGCGGCAACATGGTCGCCACGCAGAAGATGGCGATACCCAGATACGTCCGGCGCCAGCCCACGCTCTGGATGAAGTGCTGCACCACGGGTGGCCAGACCGTCCCCGCCAGATAGCTGCCGCTCGAGATGATCGACACCGCCAGACCGCGGTGTCGCGTGAACCAGAGCGAGGTATCCGCGATGAGCGGTGCGAACGAGGCCGATCCGGCGACGCCCACCAGCACCCCCTGGGCCAGCACGAACTGCCAGAGGCTCGTCGTGTGGCTGGCGATGAGATAGCCGACTCCCAGCGAGATCGCTCCACCCACGACCGGCGCGCAGATGCCGAACCGATCCGACAGCCGCCCCATCAGGATGCCGCCGAAGCCGAAGGAGATCATCGTCACGGTGTAGGGGAGGGACGCGGCGGAGCGGGCGACGCCGAATTCCGCCTGGATCGCGGGCAGCACCACGATCACCGACCACATGCCGATGCCGCCGATGGCCGACAGCAGCAGCGCGGCGAAGAGGCGGGTCCAGGCGTAGGCGGACTCTTCGGAGCTCCCGACGTCGGTGGCGGGGGTGGGCATGGCGGACGAGGTCCAGTATCCGGGTTCTTCCGCCATTTGTACTCATCCAATTCCGCGTCGCGCGGCGCATGAAACGGACGGTTGGTTCGCAAATCGAGTTGCGCAGGAGCGGGCGGAGATCACCGCCGTGCTCATCGCGGTGCTCTGAAACGCGGACGATCGGGGGATGACGCTGCGCTACCGGGAAGTGGAGCAGGCCGCCCAGCGACTGCACGTCACGGTGCAGCCGCTGGGTGTCCGCGAGCCGGACGACTTCGAGACCGCGTTCTCCGCCATGACCCAGCACCGTCCCGATGCGCTGTTCCTGGTCACGGATGCGCTGACGCTGCTCAACCGCAAGCGGGTCATCGACTTCGCGCTCCTGCACCGGGTCCCGGCCATGTACGAGTACAGCTTCCTGGTCCAGGACGGCGGGCTGATGTCGTACGGGGCCAACCAGGACGACAACTACCGTCGGGCCGCGAGCTACGTGGATCGGATCTTCAAGGGAGCCACCCCGGGTTCGCTGCCGGTCGAGCGGCCGGGACGCTACTACCTCACCATCAACCTCAAGACGGCGAGGACGCTGGGCCTGACGATTCCGCCGATGCTGCTCCTCCGGGCGGATCAGGTGATCGAGTGACGCGGCGGTCCCGGCGCGACTAGCTTCTGAGCTACCGACACTCAAGCAAGCGACAAGTTTATGATTTCTGGAGATCTTCGATGACCGTGGCGTCGGTGGGGAAGGCGAGTGGAGGAGGCGTCCGAAGAGAGAAGTAGCCCACTCGGTCGAGGTCGTCTCCCGCTTCGAGCACGCCGCCGACCGGGCGCCCGTGAAACCAGACTCCGACCGTCAGGTGCGATCGGTCGTGAAAATTGGAGTGAACCGCGCAGACCTCGCCGATCTCGACGATCAGACCGGTCTCTTCCTTCATCTCCCGGCGTGCCGCCTCGCGGATGTCCTCGCCCCAGTCGACGTGGCCGCAGGGAATGCACCACCGGCCCGACCACGGCCCGCTCTTGCGCCTGCCGAGCAGGATCGAGTCTCCCACGAGGAGGACCACCGCCACGCCCACCGTGGGGTTTCGATAGCTGATCTGCCCGCAGGTCAGACACCGCCGGTGCAACCCGGCCGTCGGCGGCTCGAGGCGGCCACCACATCGAGCACAGTGGTCACGACCATCCGGGTGCACCAAGGCCCGTCAGCGCGCGGGCGTCGCGTAGGCGCCGCCGCCGAGGGCGGCGATGCACTCCTCGCGGATCCGCCACACGTCGTCGAGGCTGCGTCCTCGCACCGTCTCCGTGCGGGCGATCCAGTCGCGGAGAAACCGCCG
>WNGJ01054803.1_pt1 | contig 16412 bp, 15 predicted proteins | sample 5400611 | NCBI WGS metagenome assembly WNGJ01 (sample SAMN13153375, study PRJNA577476) | soil metagenome | isolation source: 40 cm soil or saprolite under Garry oak tree replicate 1 | place: USA:California | collected 2016-06-15 | reverse complement strand
CCCGAGGGATCCAAGGTGTACGTGACCGCGGAAACGAGCAACACGGTGAGCGTGCTCGACGCCGCGACCGGCCGGCTGCGAAAGACGATCCACGTAGGCGAGAACCCCCGGACGGTCGCCGTCGCCCCGGACGGGCGCCGCGCCTATGTCACCGAAGGAGCCGCCGGAACCGTGAGTGTCGTCGACCTGGCGACCCGGCAGGTGATCGACACCATTCCGGTCGGGAAACGTCCCTGGGGCATCGCGCTATCGCCCGATGCGCGCCGGCTCTACACCGCCGACGGACGCTCCAACCAGGTGTCGGTGATCGATACGGACACGCGGCAGGTCGTGGCCACCATCCCGGTGGGCGACCGGCCCAACGACCTGCTCTACGTCCCCTAGCCGAGGGGCAGGCGCGCCAGCCAAGAGCTGGGCCGCTGCGCCCGCACCCAGCCGTCCACGCCCCAGGTCCGTCCCGCGCGCGTCGCGAAGATGACGATGAGGGTGGTGATCAGCATGTAGTGAAATCCCTGTTGCGATGAGCCTTGCCACTGCACCGCGAGACCGTAGTTCGCCACCAGGAAGAGCCCGATCCCCGAGGAGAGCAGCGTGAGGCAGCCGAATACGAGCCCGAGGCCGACCGCCGTCTCTCCGAAGGCGGTCAGCTGGGCGAAGAGACCGCTGTGCGCTATGACGGTGTGCTGCATGAAATTCCGGAAGAACCCGACCGGGTTCCCCTCGGCATACTTCCCCACCAGCATCGGCATCACGTGCTGCCAGCGCTCGGACGCGGCGGGAACCGGAAGGAAGCCCCACAGCAGCGTGACGGACAGCTTCGTGAACAGCGCCTTCGCGAACCACACGCCGACCGCGATCCGGAGGACCGCGAGCCAGCGCTCTGGAGCGCGCATCGCCGGGGTCCCTCCAGCCTGAAAATTTGTCAACCAGCACCCTCCTCGAGCAGCGGCCCCTGCCACGTCGGCCGATAAAAAAAGCGGGCGGCGGTCCCGCGTCAGCGCCCGCCGCCCGCACAACTGGAATCTAGGCTATTGCGTGACGGCGCGGAACGCGTTGATCCGCCCATGGCTGTAGAAGAGATCGACACCCGGCTTGCCGAGATCGTCGGCTGACTGCTCGAGCCGGGTCCGAAGCTGGCCGGAGGTCAGCGCGTTCCCGAAACGGCTGCTCACCAGGGCCGCCACGCCTGCGGCATGGGGGGTGGCGCCGCTCGTGCCGGCCGCGAAGACGTAACCGATCCCGCTGCGGCACCCTGCAAACCTCGGGTCGAGCGTCTGGCGACTGCACGCCCCGGAAACCAAATCGAGTACGCTCGCCAGGCTGCCGTCCGGGCGCACGCCGCCGCCCGGTGCCGCCACAGATACTGCCGACCGGCCGAAGTTCGAGTACACAGCGAGCTGGTCGAAGTTCGTCTGCCCGATCGGCCCCGTAGCGCTGATCCCCATCGTCGAGCCGCTCTGGGCCGGGATATCGATCGAGTCCCGATCCGAGTCGAGGTTCACCCCGTCGTTGCCCACCGCCGCCACGACTAGAGCGCCCTTGGAGGCGGCGTAGTTATCCACCTTCGCGAGCAGCGCGTTCAGCCGGCCGAGCCGGCCTTCGTTGCGGGGGATGTAGGCACCGAGACTCATGTTGATCACGTTGACGTGCAGGTTCGCGGCATACAGCACGCCCGCGATGACGCCCCCAAACGTGCCGCCGCCCGTTTTCGAGAGGACCTTGACGGCGATCAGCTCGGCCTGCGGCGCGACGCTGGCGATCACGAAGGCGTTGGTACAGATCTGCGACGCGACCCACGTGCCGTGCAGGTTGTCGTCGCCCCATGCGGGAAATCCCCCGGTGGTGTTCTGGTTCGGCACGAAGGCCGTACTCAACGCCCGGTCGACGCAGCCCGTGAGCTCGGGATGGGTGTCGTCGATACCGGTATCGAGAATCGCGACACGCGCGCCCTGTCCCTGGATCCCCGTGGGCCAGGCCTGGTCCGCATGGATGGCGCGCATGTTCCACTGCCACTGCGCGAACCGGATGGCCTGCGAAGGGTCGAGGGTGGTCGCAGGGGACGCGTCGGCGACTCCGGGGTCGACCGCCAGCTGGAAGCGCGCCTGCTCGACCGGTGGCACGAGTTGCATCAACACGTCCCGCGTCACGCTGCGAACGGTGGCGGCCCCGGCGAGCCGTGTCGCCCCGTCCGGCGTGAGCCCGTCCACCGTCGCGACGTTGACCTCGGGGTGGATGCGAACGAGGTGCCCACTGGCCGCCGTGACGGCCGCGGCGAGCTGCGCGCCCGAGCCGGCGTACTCGACGACGTAGTCATCGGCGTCGGTCCAGAGCGAGCCCTGGCTGCTCGACCCGATGCTCGAGAAGCTCGGGCCGCGAGTTGGCCCTGCGAGGCGTCGGGCGTCATGAGTGCAGGAAGCGGCGAGGGCCGCCAGCACGAGGGTGCCGGCGGACAGTCTGAGGCGATTCACATGACGCTCCGCGAGAGGGGGTTCAAGAACATGCGGCTCGCCCGGGCGATCGGCAAGCAGCGCCCCGCGCTACTTCCCGACGCAGAAGCTCGCGAACAGTCGATCCAGCACGTCGTCGGGGGTGACTACGCCGATCAGATCGTCGAGCGCCCCGACGGCGGCGCGCAGGTGCGTCGCCGTCGCCGCGGCGTCCACGCCACGCTCGCGCGCGGCGGAGAACGCCTCCACCTCGCCGAGGGCCCGCTCGAGCGCCGTGCGGTGGCGCGCCCGCGTGACCACCGGCTCGACGTCGCCCAGCGCGAGCAGCCGGCCGAAGGCCGTCTCGGCGAGCCGCGCCCGCAGCGCTTCGAGTCCAGCGCCCGTTACAACGGAGACGGGGAGGCGGTCCGGCGGCGGCCGCGTGGCGAGATCTTGCTTCGTCGTGACGCGCACGACGGGCGCGCTCAGGTTTGCCAGAAACGCGTCGCGCCTCCGACCGTACTGCTCCGGAACGGGAACCCGGCGATCACGGTGGAGGCCTCGATCGCATCGCGCGTCGTGCCCGGCACCTCGGTGACGATCGCCCGCTCCTGGCCGAGCAGCGCGTTGAAGAGGGACGACTTGCCGGCATTGGGGGGCCCGGCGATCACGAGCAGCGCGCCTTCGCGCAGGCGTTCCCCCTCGGGCGCCGTCGCGAGGAGGGCCTTGATCCGCTCTCGCACCGCGCGCCACGCCGCCGTCACGCGCGCGGGGCTCACCGGACCCTCGTCCTCCTCCGGAAAGTCGATGTCGTACGCGATCAGGGCTTCGAGCTCCAGCAGCTCGCCGCGCAGCGCCTCGAGCCGGCTCGAGAGGCCGCGGTCGAGCTGGCGCAGCGCGCGCCGGCGCTGGGCCGGCGCGCCGGCGTCGATCAGATCCGCCGTCGCCTCCGCCTGGAGCAGATCGAGCTTGCCGTGGAGCAGCGCCCGACGAGTGAACTCCCCGGGCTGCGCCGGGCGGGCGCCCGCCGCGACCAGCGCCGCCACGGCCTCGCCAGGGACGAGCAGGCCGCCGTGCGTCGAGATCTCCACGACGTCCTCACCGGTGTAGGAGCGGGGTGCGGGGAATGGGGCGGCGACGACGTCGTCGACATGCTCGTCCGTGCCCGGGTGCACGAGGCGCGCGCGCAGCGCGGCGCGGGGGCGGTCGGGGTGGAACGGCCGGAGGCAGCGCCCCGCCACGTCGAAGGCGCCCCTCCCCGACAGGCGGATGACGGCGACGGCGGACCGGCCGGGGGGGGTCGCGAGCGCCACGATGGGATCAGAGAGCACGCTTCCCGCCTCCCGCTTCCCGCCCCGGCTAGGTGCGCTTGCCCTGCTCGCGCAGCCGCCGGCGCGCGATGAGGTATTGCTGCGGGATGCTGAAGATGTTGCTCACCGCGTAATAGAGGTTCAGTCCGGACGCGAACCGCAGCAACAGCAGGGTCATGAACACCGGCATGAAGTACAGCATGGTCTTGGCCTGCGGGTTCGGCGGCACCCCCATCTGGCCGACTTTGGAGAGGACGAACATCGACAGCCCCATGATGATGGGGATGATGTAATACGGGTCGGCGCGCGATAGGTCGGGAAGCCAGAGGAAGGCGACGCCCCGGAACTCGATCGTGTTGGCGAACACGAAGAACAGCGCGAACAGCACCGGCATCGGCAGCAACATCGGCAGGCACCCGCCGACCGGGTTGACGTTGTGCTCCTTGTACAGCCGCAGCATTTCGCGCTGCAGCCGCTCCGGGTCGTTCTTGTGGCGCTCCTGCGTCTCCTTGATCAGCGGCGCCACCGCCTGCATCCGGATGCTCGATTCCATCGCCTTCTGGTTCAACGGCCAGAGCAGCGCCCGCACCAGGACTCCGAAGATGACCAGCACCCACCCATAGGCGAGCGAGAGGCGGTCGTGCATCCAGATCAGGATGTTGACCACGAGGATCGACACCGGCTGGATCAAGGGCCGGAGCACGCCCCCGTACGGATTCGCGTCGTCGAGATCGTGGCCCAGGCGGGCGAGCTGCCGGTACTCGAGCGGCCCCGTATACAGCTCATAACGGAAGTCTCCGCCCGGGGGCACGGGAAGGGTGAGGGTGAGCGCCGTGCGCGTCGCCACGCCGCTCGTGCCGCCGAAAAACGACGAGGTCGTGACCGTCACCGGCCCCCCGACCGCGATGCCGCCGCCGAACCGCGGCTGGTTGTCTTCCAACTCGAGTGCCGCCACGAGGAAGTATTTCGACTTGACGCCGGCCCACTCGAACGGGCCGTCGAGCACCTTGACTGCGCCCGGCTTGAGCGACTGGAACGCGAGACTTTGCGTCTTGGCCGCCTTGGTGACCACGGCAAGATGCCGGAAGTCGTCCATCGTGTCCGCCTCGACGGAGCGGAGCCCGTGTCCCATGCCCACGAGCAGCACCGCACCCGCCGACCCGAGCCCCGTGACGTGACCGCGTACCTGGAAGCGGTATTGGTCGGTGACGAACACGTACGTGAGCACCACTCGCGCGGCGCCGCGCTCGGCGGTGAGCGTCAGCGGCACACTGTCGCGCTCAACGCGCAGCGCGGGCACGCTCGGGGTGAAGCGCCAGTCGGCCAGGGAGATCGTGTCGCCGCCCACCACGAGACAGTGGGCGAGGAGCGGGCCGTCCGCCGGCACGAGCTGCACCGGTCGCTCCGCGTCGCCTGGTGCAAATGACGTGTAATCAAGCAGTTCCGCACTTACGAGCTGCGCCCCGGCGGTACTGAAGCCGAACCGGGCGCGGGGCGAGGAGACCCACACGGTCTCAGCGGCGACGCCGGACGGGCGGGCCCTAGCGGACTCCCGGTCGGGCGCCGCCGGACAGACGAACGGGGACGCCACGGCCGGGAGCGCGGCAGGGGGCGGAGCGGTGCGTGCCGTGTCCGCGGCGCGGCTTGTATCACCGATCGCCTGACCGCCCGATAGGGAGTCCTTTAGGGCCCGCCGATTCGCCGTCTTTTTTGGAGGGAACAGGATGCCTGGCAGCACCAGCACGATGAGCATCAAAATGAACGCCAGAATGACGCGTCGTTCCACGGGACCCCTGTGCGCCTGCGCGCCTGTGCGTCTAGCCCTTACGGCACCGGATCGAAGCCGCCCGGGTGCAGCGGATGACAGCGCAGGATGCGCTTCAGGCCGAGCCAGCTCCCCTTGAGCGCTCCGTGGCGCTCGACGGCTTCGAACGTGTACTGCGAGCACGACGGCGTGAAACGACACTGCGTGAACATCAGATGCGAGAGCGTCATTTGGTATGCGCGAATCACGCTCATGACGGCCCGTCGCGGCCAACGTCGCACGCTCATGTGACACGCCTCACGACGCTACCCAGTTCGGCGCGCAGCATCGCAAAGGAGGCCGCGTACGCGATGCGTTTCGCGCGCACGACGAGATCGATCGCGGGCAGAGACGCGAGCGCGTCGCGTCTGAGAATCTCCCGTACGCGGCGCCGCAAACGATTGCGGGCCACCGCGCTGAACTGGAAGCGGGGGACGATGACCCCCGTCCGCGGGTGGCCCAGTCGATTCGGGCGCCAGGCGACATCGAGGTGCGGAGTACGCCACCGGCGCCCCTGATCCCAGCAGGCGGTGAGGTCCGAGCCGCGCGCCAGACGCACGCGGCGCGGGAACCGTTCGCTCGTTAGCGACTCCGGTGTTTGGACGGCAGGCGCACGACGAGACGCTTGCGTCCCTTCTTCCGCCGGCGGGACAGCGTCGCGCGCCCCCAGACCGTTTTCATCCGTGCGCGGAAGCCGTGCTTGTTGACGCGCCGCCGATTGCGCGGCCGATATGACGGACCCATAAATTTCCCTCGTGAGGCGGGGAAACGTACACCGCCGTCGCGCGCCCGGTCAAGGTTGACTTTTCCACATACGGGCCGTAGTTTCGGGCCGCCCTTCTGGACGTCCCACCTTTTCGTCATCGTGGATGGAGCAGTCTACTAAAGAAGCCTGGCGGCGGCTGCTCGACGAGGCACGGCGCGAACTTCCCGACGCGACCGTGCGCACGTGGCTCGAGCCCGCGGTGCCGATTGCGCTCGACGACGATCGCCTGATCGTCGGGGCACCCGACCAATTCGCAGTCGAGTGGAACGAGCAGAAGCACGCGAGCGTCCTGGCGCGCGCCGCCGAGCGCGTGTTCGGCCGCCCCACGGCGGTAGTGTTCCGCGTGCAAGAAGATCGCCAGCAGCGCCCGCAGATGGACTTCTTCGTCGCGCCGCGCGAGCTCGCGGGCGGCGGCGCCGACAAGACCGCCGTGCTGACCACTCCCCTGAACGAGCGGTACACCTTTCAGTCGTTCGTGATCGGGAAGTCGAACGAGCTGGCCGCCGCCGCGGCGCACGCCGTGGGCGAAGCGCCCGGGAAGACCTACAACCCCCTGTTCATTTACGGCGCGACGGGCCTGGGCAAAACGCACCTGATGCAGGCCATCGCGCACGCCGTGCTCGAGAAGTACCCCGGGACGCGCGTGCATACGATGTCCGAGTTCCGGCGTCGCTACCGCAACGACGTGGACCTCTTCCTGGTGGACGACGTGCATTTCCTCGAAGGCAAGGAAATGACGCAGGAAGAGTTCTTCCACACGTTCAACGCGCTGTTCGAAGGGCACAAGCAGATCGTCCTGACGTCCGACCGTCCGCCCAAGGAGATCCCCGGACTGGAGGATCGGCTGATCTCGCGCTTCGAGTGGGGGCTGGTCGCGGACATCGGACATCCGGACTTGGAGCACCGCATCGCGATCTTGCGGAAGAAGGCGGAGCAAGACCATCTCGAGCTCACCATCCCGGACGACGTCCTGCGCTTCATCGCCGAGCACGTGCGGACGAGCGTGCGGGAGCTGGAGGGCTGCATCATCAAGCTGTTGCTGTTCGCCTCCCTGAAGAACCGCGAGGTGACGATCGAGCTCGCCCGTGAGGCGCTCTCGGACAAGATTCGACAGGAGGACGCCTCGAGCTACGGCTCGCAGCCGACGCCGAGCATCGATCGCGTCCAGGAAGTGGTGGCGCGTCGCTGGGGGGTGACGCCCGAAGGGCTGCGCTCCAAGGCCCGCACCAAGACGCTGACGATCCCTCGACAGATCGCGATGTATCTGGCGCGCGACATGCTCGGCATGCAGCTGGTGGAAATCGGTCAGGCGTTCGGGGGCCGGGACCACTCGACCGTGATCCACTCGGTCGACAAGGTCGAGCGGCAGATGGTGCGGGATCGCACGTTCAAGGAGCGCGTCGAGATGGCCCGCCAGGAGTTGTCCGCACTCTAGCCAACATGTGGGAAGCGACGTGTTGGTCGGTGTGGGAAGGCGCGCGAAACGTGGGGAAGCGGCCGGATGCCAACAGTCCCAACACTTGGGTCAGATGCACGGAGCGGGGCTTACCCCTGCCGGGGAGCCTGGGGTTAACGCGATTCGCCCACATTTCCCCGCCCTCTACTACTACTACTAGTATTTCTATCTTAGTACAGCAGTAGATTCTTTACCCACCAAACGAGACGAGGCGGCACGGCGGATGAAGTTCACGATCACTCGGGAACAGCTGCAGGAAGGGTTGGGCGCAGTGGCGGCGGCGATCCCCGCCAAGACCACGCTGCCGGTCCTCGCGAACGTTCTGCTCGAGGCGACGAAGCAGGGCATCCGCCTCTCGGGCACGGACCTGGACATCGCGGTGAGTACCATGGTGCCGGCGGAAGTGGACGTGGAAGGGGCCGTGACCCTCCCCGCCAAGAAGCTGGTGGACATCGCGCGTGAGTTGCCGGCCGGGCCGGTGCGGTTTGCGGCCGCCGGCGAGGCCCGGGTCAGCATCGAGTGCGGCCGCGCGAAGTTCAAGCTGCTGGGCCTGCCGCGCGAAGAGTTCCCCTCGTTCCCCGCCGTCAAGTTCGACGGCGCCTGGAAGGCGGCGGCCGGGGTGGTGCACAAGCTCGTCGGGCACGTGGCATTCGCGGCGTCCACCGAGGAGAGCCGCCCGATCCTGAACGGCGTGTTGTGGGAGCTGCGCCCCGACCGCATGCGCATGGTGGCGACGAACGGCCACCGGCTCGCGAAAATGGACGTGCCCGCGAAGGGAGGCTCCACCGCCGATTTGATCGTCCCACCCAAGGCGTTGGAGCAGATCCGCCGCCTGTTCGCGGCCGACGACGCCATCGAGGTCGCCAAGAGCGACAACCACATCGGGTTTCGCGCCGGCGGCACGCTGGTGTTCTCGCGCCTGATCGAGGGGCCGTACCCCAACTACGAGCAAGTCATCCCCCGCGAGAACGACAAGGCCGCGACCGTGGACAAAGCCGCCATGGCGGCGGCGCTGCGCCGCATGAGCGTGGTGGCGAGCGACCAGACGCATCGCATTCGGCTGGCGTTCGCGGGCGGCGCCGTGAAGTTCTCGGTCCAGACGCCCGACACCTACGAGGGTGAGCCGCTCGAGATCGGCTTCAACGCGATGTACCTGCTCGAGATCCTCAAGTACATGCCGACCGACGAGGTCCGCCTCACCTTCAAGGCTCCCGAGCGCGCGTCGACGGTGGAGCCGGTGGGCTGGAATGACCCGGCCAGCTACATGGCCCTGGTGATGCCGCTGCGGCTCGTCGACTGACTGTTCTCCGCTGTGCGTCTGTGCGTCTAGTCGTGAGACTGTCCTGTGTCGTGTCCACTGGAATCGGCGCCTCCAGGTGCACTGAATCCGCTGGCGGCAGGTTGATCGCCGGCACCTGAAGCGTGTCTGTTTCCTCCGCAGGCGGGATGTACACGTCCACCCCGTAGTAGCGAACGCCGGCGTCGACGTGCGGGGATGTGGGAGCGTCGCGGCGAGCGCCGCCGCTTGCGTCTCGTCCAGCTGGGACGGGGGCACGCCAAAGTAGGCGCGGCTCGCCGCGTCCGCGCCCCACACGCTCGGACCCCATTCCGCGGTCGCGAGATAGAGTTCGAGGATCCGGTCTTTGGGCAGCGCGAGCTCGAGGCGCAACGCGGTCACCGCCTCCTTCAGCTTGCGCAGCGGATTGCGCGACGACGAGAGGTACAGGTTCTTCGCGAGCTGTTGCGTGATCGTGCTCGCGCCGCGCAGCCGCTCGCGGTTGCGCCACGCCGCCGCCAGCGTTCCCATCAGCCCCCCCCGGTCCCCGCCCCGGTCCGCGCCCAGCGCGTCGGCGATCTCGGCCGGGTCGATCCCGTGGTGAGTCCGAAATCGCGAATCCTCTCCGATGATCACCATGCGCTGCAGCAGGGGCGAGACATCTTTCAGGGCGATAGGATGGACGGATGGAGCGCTGGAACGTTCCACTGGTCCATCTTTTCCGCGCTCCACCTCCCGCATCATGGCCGTTTCGCGCGGCCAGTGATCCCGCCACCAGAGCGGCGGCGGCCAGACACCCGACACCCAAACGAGCGCGAGCAGCGCCGTCCCTAGCGCCGCCGCACGCGCTTTCCTAGGTTTCGCGTCCGCCATGTCTCTCGACATCTCCACATTGCGCCAGCGGTTGCAACAGGCTCTCGGAGAGGAATTTACCGTCGGTGCCCTGCTGGGCGAAGGCGGGTTCGCCGCCGTGTTCCGGGTGCGGGAGAAGCGCCAGCACCGCGATGTGGCCGTGAAAGTCGTGGACTTGGGGCTCACGCCCTCGCCCTCGCTCGCCGTCCGGTTCGTGCGCGAAGCGCGCACCGTCGCTCGGCTCGAGCACCCTCACATCGTGCCGATCTACAAGGTCGGCGGATACCAGAACGAAGTCCTGTACATCGTCATGCGGTGCGTCGACGGGGCGTCGCTGCGGCAGCTGCTCGAGAAGAAGAAGCGGCTCTCGGTGCGCAAGTCCGCCACGATCGCCCGCCAGGTTGCCGACGCCCTCGGCTACGCTCACCACTACGGAGTCGTACACCGGGACGTGAAGCCCGACAATATTCTGCTCGACCGGGGCGGCCACGTGCTGGTCACCGACTTCGGGATCGCCAAGGCCGCGCAGGAAGCGTCCGTGTCGCAGCTCACCACCGAGGGGATGGTGGTCGGGACGCCGCAGTACATGAGCCCCGAGCAAGCCACGGGCGACAAGCTCGATTCCCGCTCGGACATCTACTCGCTCGGCATCCTGCTGTACCAGATGCTCGCCGGTGAGCCGCCGTTCGATGGGGAATCGGCGCAGTCCATCCTCATGAAGCAGGCTACGGCCGATCCCCCGCCGATCCGCGACCACCGCGGCGATGTGCCCGCGGCGCTCACCACTGCCCTCGAGCGGATGCTCGCCAAGGACCCCGCCGCGCGCTATCAGACCGCGGAAGAGGCGAGCCGGGCCCTCGTCGAGGCGGTGCCCGCGGCCGCCGGAGAAACGGTACCGGTGCGCAGCAGCCTGCCCGCGGTGGCGATCCGGTTGGTCGTAGGGCTCGCGCTGCTCGCTGCCGTCGGGCTGGTCGCAGTCACGCTGCTCGGCGAGCCGCCCCGGCTGTCGGTCGCCGCTCCGATCCCCGACAGCCTGGTGCAGGCCCTGCGGCGGCGACGGGTGCTGGCGACCGGCGACGTGGCCCAGTACGTCTTCAACCCCGCGGGCACCGAGGACACCACCTTCCTGATCGTGGCGCATCGCAGGGTGACAGTGGTCACCCCCCACCGCGTACGCTCCTACCCGCGGGAGGCAGTGCGCGCCGGGTTCGGCGCCGACCTGCACGCCGGCCTGCGGTTCCGCCTGGTGCTGGGACTGCCGCAGGGAGCACGGGACACGGTGTTTCGGCACCTCTCGTTCCGTGACCTGTACACGATGGTACCGCGTGTGGAGAAGTTGTTGAACGAGGACTCTGCGACCGCGGCGACGCCGCTGCGGCGGCCCTGACTAGCGGCGGGTCAGGCTCCGGGTGGACACGCCGTACAGGCTCACGGCGTCGACCCGTCCCAGGTTGCCCGGCGTGGTGGCGGCGGCGCCGAGCAGGTCCTGCTTGCCCATCGAGAGACCGAACGCGAACCCCGCGCGTCGCAGCGAGCGGTCGGTATCGAGGCGCACCAGGATGCGGAGCGGGAGCCGCGTCCCCTCCCGCCACACCCCCACGACGCCGAAGGCGTACCCTGCCACCCCGTCGGTCGTGACCCGCGCATCGGCCGAGAGCACCGCTCGCCGGTCGAACAGCCGCAGCGTCGCCCCCGGGGTGTAGACGACGCGCAGGACGGAGTCACGCACCACGGGATGACCGACGTTCGCGGCCACGACACCGACCGTGAGGGTAGGGGCCAGATCGTACACGATCCCGAAGTCCCAGCCCTTGCCGGACGACCCCGGTGCCCCCCGGTACAGCGCCGTCGCCGCTCCGGCGGCGAGGCGCCGCTTGCCGGCCGCGAAGCCGAGACGATAGGTATGGCCGCGGACGCCGCCGTCGAACAGATCCCGCTGGTAGCCGAACGAGAAGCCACGCGAGCTCACCCCGGCGGTCATCTGGCGCAGCCGGCCGCCGGCACCGGGATCGCCGACCGTCAGGTCGAGGTGGACCGAGGCCTCCATCATCCGCGCTAGGCCCGCGGGATTGACCCACAGCGCACGCGCGTCGGTGACGTCGGTCGGGTGAAGATACAAGGTCGTGCGATTGGGCACCGCCTGCGCGGCGGCACCGCTGACGAGCGGCAGGAGCAGCAGCGCGATCGCAGGGACCGCCTGACCGCCCGCCACTACGGCAACACCGCCACCGTCGTGTGGGTCACCTGGGTCACGGGGACGGCGAGGCCTTGCACGGCCAAATGCACGGTCAGGCTCGTCGAGTCGCGCGATTCGCCGCCGAGATAGCGTCCGTCGGCGGCGATGTAAGCCACCACGGTCGCGCTCCCGGACCCCGCGAGATCGAACGGCTGACCCAGGTTCTGGCCGGCGCCGGAGACCTGGTAGGTCGAGGTCGCTTCGAGGCGCAGGCTGCGCGCGCCGGCATGGTCCTCCCACGCCGCGGCGGTCGAGCGCAGGATGGCCCGCCGCGACACTTCGGAGCCGCCCCCCTTTTGTGTTGCCTCCAACGTGTCGGTCCAGGTGATACCGGGCGTGAGCCCATCGCGCGGCAGACGGGGCATGAAGTCGCGGAAATTCGCGAGGAACTGCCCCAGCGATTGTGCCAGCACGCTGTCCGATGCCACGCCGTTGACGAATTCACCCCGCGGCAAGAGGCGCCCGCTGAAGACCAACTTGCGGGCCCGGCTCAAGTTGTCGGCCAGCGGCGGCGGCGTGCCCGAGTCGGGGACGATCGAGTCCACGGTGAACGTGGCGGGATAGCCGATCGAGTCCGCCGGCCCAGCGATCGCGGCCGCGACATAGATGCGCGCTCCCAGGTCGGTCGCCTGCGGCCGCTCGGCCTGGCCCTGCTGGACGTGCAGCCGGCGGTGGACGAGGTAGCGAAGCGCACTCGGCCCGTAGCGCACCGCGTCGGACCGTCGCGGGACGCCCACGGGGGGGGTGGGCTGGTCGGTGGGTGCGACGGGCGGCGTCGTGGCGGGTAAGACGGGCGCGGGCGCCTCCACGCTACCGCCCCGCAGGCGGCCGCCAGCGCCGCCACCAGCACCGGCAGCACGCGGGTCATATGGAAGCGCGTTCGGCCTTGGTGCGGCCGAAGATGGCGACCATTTCCGTTCCCTCGCTCGAGACGCGCAGCAGCTTCCAGCCTCGCTTCCGCATGTCGGCGCGCCACCCGATCAGTTTCTCCCATTCATGCGCGGTGGTGCGAAAGACCCGCAGGTCCGCTACCTGTTCCCATTGGGGGGGGTACGGTTTGGACGACGACGTCATGGAGAGGCGGGCGGTAGGGCCACTGCTTACTTGGCCTTGCTCCGACTGGGGGTTACCGTGCCGCGCCTGTTGCCAGGCGCGCGGTGGGCTCTTACCCCACCTTTTCACCCTTACCCTTGGATAAAGGGCGGTCTGTTTTCTGTGGCCCGTTCCGTCGCCTTGCGGCGCCCAGGCGTTACCTGGCAGTCTGCCCTGTGGAGCTCGGACTTTCCTCAGCGCGCCACTCCGACCGGCGCACCGCGACCATCACGCCCTACCGCCTCCCACGGGGAAAGGTATCGGTCTCGGAAGGGTCGGGGCAAGCCTCAGCGCGCCAGCCGTCTCAACAGGCGGACGAGGCTATCGGGCGGGAGTCGTCCGGAAGTCTTCGTGCCCGCCGCCTCCCCGGGGAGCCAGAAGCCGTCGTTCTCCTCGAACACCATGCGTTTCAGGCCCGCCCAGTCACGGGTCCGCAGCAGCGCCGGCGCGAGCTCGACGGCGTGCACGCCGTTCAACCCCCGCGCCCGGAGCAGCGCCAGCACGTCACGCGTTTGGGCCTCGGGCGTGAACAAGAGGAGCGGTCGGTCGGGCAGGGCGAACCCCTTGAGCAAGCCGAGCGAGAACCAATCGGCCGGCGGTTGGGCGAGACGGAAAGCGAAGTAGACATCGCGCCGCTGGCGCAGCATGCGGTCCCGGAGCGCACCGGCCCGCTCCGCGACTTCGTCCTGCAGGGCCCGATAGTAGAGCGGCAACAGACCCGCTTCTCGGAGCGTCGCGTAGCGGGCGGCGTAGGGCAGCGAGTCGAGCTCGGCGCCGCGGCGGCCCAGCTGGATCAGGCTGCGGCGCCACGCCGCGTTGCAGAACTCCTGGCCCATGCCGTAGCCACGCCCGCGGGTACGGGATGGGGCGGGCGGGTCGCGCGGGGGATCGCTCAGATCGAACCCGAGCGCGATCACCAGGGTTCGCTGGTCCGCGGCGAGTCGCCCGAGCGCTTGGGCGGCGGGAGCGAACCCCGCGACCCACAGCGCCGTGTCGAGCACGCACGGAGCCGGCAACGCCTCGCCGCGGGGGCCCCGCGAGGAGTCGGCGGGCGGCAGCCGGGCCGCCCCATAGTCGAACGCCGGGATCCAGGCGACGCTCGTGGGCCCGAGCCGGCTTACGACGTCGCTCCAGGCGCGCCGGACGGCGTCCCGCTCCCACCAGCGGGCATGCATCGAGTCGGCCCCCTCCGGATAGGCGTCGCCGGAGAGCAAGTTGAAGCCGCCCACGTCGAGGAACGTGACGAGCGAGTCGAGCGTGGCGTGCGGCCTCGGGACGCGCTGCTCCTCCCGTGTCGCCAAGAGCGGCGTCCACAAGACGCGCAGGCCCTGCTGGCGCAGCCAATCGGGGACATTCGCGGGACGCGCGAATTTCTTGTCCGCAACGAGCGGCAGCTCGATCGTCTCCACGCCGTCCGGTGGGGTGAGCCGCGGTGGCTGCAGCTCCACCGGAAGCGGGGCGTCCTGCAGCGCCAGTGACGCGCGGTGCGTCGCGGGGGGCACGTGCGCCCACTCGGCGGGGCGGCGGGTCCAGCGCGCTACGGCCCTGAGAAAGGCGTAGGTATCGGCGAGCGGGCCCGGGACCAGGAACGGCATGGTCGACGGTCGGTATTGCGGCCCGAGCGTACCCAGGGCGTGGCGGCTGATCACCACGACCAGTCCTTCCCCGATCCGCGCCGCCGCCGCGATGCCGGCGTCGGGGCGCGGCGCCGGTGAGCGCGACGCGCGCACGAAGGCACGATGACTGGTGAGCGCGAGCAGCTGGGTGGGTTCGCGCGTCACGACCACATGGTTGCGATCGAGCGGAAACGGGTCGTACGCCGAGCCGAGGGGCTCGTCTCCGACCGGCCGGGCGACGGCCCACGGCTGGGCCCGCCCGGTCGTCAGGACGCGCGTCGTCGTGTCTTCGAGCACGCGATCTCCGATCGAGATCCCCGCCCCTTCGTAGGCGAGCCAACGGTTCGCCGTCCAGCGGTCGAGGTAGCCCTCGCCGTCGCCAGCGTAGCCGAGCACCACGACCCCACCACGCCGCACCCACTCGTCGAGCAGGGCCACGTCACCGGCGGTGAGCGCGTCCGACGCAGCCTCGGGCTCGCGGCCCAGGAGGAACAGCAGCGTGCGGAACTGCGGGAGGTCGGCCCGCGTGAGGTGGGGATAGAAGCGCCGGTACTGGACTCGGTACCCCGCGTCCGCCCACGGGCGGGCCGTGCCGTTCAAGACGACGGGATCGGAGAGCGCGAGATCGAGCAGCAGCACGCGTCGCGCCTGGGGCTGGCACGCGGCGAGCAGAAACGGGGTGATCAGGCCGACGGCGGTGCGGGCGGATGACGATCGGTTCATCGTGACCCCAAGTCTAACCGTAGGCGCCCGCTCACCGACGGGGGCGCTGCGCGCAGCGGAACCCGGTCTTCCACACCGCCCGGCGATCTTCGGCAAACCAGCCCCGAGAGGCGATCGTCGCGTTCCTGGGCGGGGTATCGAACGCGCCACCTTTGATCGCGTGCACGAGTTGGCCGGTCGGGCTCACGATCTCGGCGGCCACCCACTCCCAGGCATTGCCGATCAGGTCCAAAGCGCCGTTAGGGGAACGCCCGAGCGGGAAAGAACCGACCGGCTTGAGCGTGTCGGTCGCCCCGGCCGCGTTGGCGCGCCCGGGCTCCCAGCCGTTCCCCCACGGGTAGGCGGTCCCACCCGGGCCCCCCGCGGCCGCCTCCCACTCCGGTTCCGTCGGGAGGCGAGCCGCGGGGTCGCGCCAGCGGCAGAACGCTTGCGCCTCAGCCCACAGCACTCCGGTCACGGGCCACGCCGCCGGTGGCGCTTGCGTCCACGGCGCGGGCGCGTGGGTGGCGGCCAGGAAGGGCGCGTACGCGCCGACCGTTACCTCGGTCGAGTCGATATAGAAGGAGTCGAGCTCCACGGCCGTCGCGCCCGGCCTAGTACCGCTCACCCGATAGGCGCCCCCCGGCACCAGGACCATGCCGGCCGGCGACCGGGCCGCCGGCGGATGGCGGCGGGCGACGCCGAGCGCGATGGCGGCGCCACCCAACAGCAGTGCGGCCAGCGCGGCGATCTGCCAGCGCGGCCGCGCGGCCCACCGCCGCTCGGCGGTAGGACGCGTGAGCATCTCGACGAAGTGCCGAGCCGTCGGGGGCCGGTCGGCCGCGAGTTTGGCGAGCCCCGCGGCGAGCGTCCGCT
>WNGJ01004025.1_pt1 | contig 16413 bp, 10 predicted proteins | sample 5400611 | NCBI WGS metagenome assembly WNGJ01 (sample SAMN13153375, study PRJNA577476) | soil metagenome | isolation source: 40 cm soil or saprolite under Garry oak tree replicate 1 | place: USA:California | collected 2016-06-15 | reverse complement strand
AACTGGCACGAGTCGAAGCGCTGGGCGCCGTCGTGGACGCCGGACCGGCGCGCCGACGGCTACGCCGGCTGGCGCAAGGCCGTCCAGCGCACCCTCGACTGGGTAGACATCAATTAAATATCCCGAACGGCCCCGGCGCGTGCCCCGCCGCCAGCCTCCTGCCTGGCGGATTCCATGATCGCGAAGCTTTTCAGTCTGAGCCCGCCACTGCTTCCCCGCATGCCCCATGAGTCCCGCGCGCCCCCGCCCCCGAACCCGAATCCGCCCGCCCGACCGCGGCAGCAACCACGCCGATGTCACATCGACGTTGCTATAGCCACCTCGATGTGACATTGGTGTGGCTTTTTACGGGCGGAACCCGGCCCAGGGGTCGTAGTCGACCTCGAGGGGCTCCTGCGGCGGGCGCTCGGCCTCCGGGACGTGCTCCAGGTTGAGGCGGATCCGGTACCAGCTCGAGCTGCGGCCGCGCATCGAGTCGACCAGGACGTCGGCCGGCTCGAGCTTCGGCCACACCGCGGCGTGCCGCGCCTTCCACCGCTCCAGGCCCGCCATGGCCTCGTCCTTGCTCGCCGCCCGCGCGACCTCGATCAGCGGCTTGGTGCTCTGCCGCCGCCCTGCCAGGGGGGTACGGGGGGGCGAGGAGCCCCCCCGTGAGCGGGGGGCTTCGGGGGGTCGCCCCCCCGAGCCAACACTGCGGCGCTTGGACGGCTGGACCCGGGGCGCCTCGCCGGCCTGCTTGTCGTAGTGCGGCGGCCACGGCGCGTCGGGCAGGCCCGCCGCCTCGTCCCTGGCCGCCAGCTCGAGCAGCCCGTCCAGCGACCCGGCCGCCTCGTCCATCTCCGCCCAGGGGTCGCCGACGGCGGCGAACCGCGCCGGGACGGTGCCGATCGTGTACTCCGCCGGATCGCACGACGGCACCTGCGCCCAGGTCAGCGGCGTGGACACCCGAACGTCTGGGACCGGGCGGAGGGAATAGGCGGACGCGACCGTGCGGTCCTTGGCGTTCTGGTTGTAGTCCACGAAGACGCCGTGCCGCTCTTCCTTCCACCACTTGGACGTGGCCAGCTCGGGCGCCCGGCGCTCGATCTCCCGCGCCACCGCCACCGCCGCGCGGCGCACCTCGCCAAACTCCCAGCGCGGCTCGATCCGGGCGTAGATGTGCATGCCGCGCGATCCGGAGGTCTTCGGCCAGCCGGTCAGCCCGAAATCCGCGAGCACGTCCCTGGCCACCAGGGCCACGTCCCTGATCTGCGGCCATTCCACCCCCGGCACCGGATCCAGGTCGACCCTGAGCTCGTCCGGGTGATCCAGGTTGGCGGCGCGTACCGGGTGCGGGTTCAGGTCGATGCAGCCGAGGTTGATCACCCAGGCCAGCGCGGCCTCGTCGGTGACCACCACCTCGTCGGCGGTGCGGCCGGAGGGGAAGCGCAGCTCGACGGTACCGATCCAGTCCGGCCGCTTCTCCGGCGCCCGTTTCTGGAAGAACGGCTCGCTCTCGGCCCCGTTCACGAACCGCTTCAGCGCCATCGGCCGACCGCGGACGCCGCCCAGCGCTCCCGGCGCCACGGCCAGGTAATAGCGCACCATGTCCAGCTTGGTCACCCCGGCCCGCGGGAAGTACACCTTGCTCGGGTTGCTGATCGCCACCTCGCGGCCCGCCAGCTCCAGCACCGTCTTCGGCTCAGCCATGCCGCCCCCCAGAGGCAGTGCTCCCTGAAGGATGGCCCCGCAGGATCTCGGCGAGGTTGAAGCTGACCGGCTCCTCCAGCTGGGCGTAGGTGCACGAGTGCGGCTCGCGGTCCGGCCGCCAGCGGACGAACTGCGCCGTGTGCCGGAACCGCGGGCCCTCCATGTGGTCGTAGCGGACCTCGACCACGCGCTCCGGGCGCAGCGGGATGAACGACAGGTCCTTGGCCGCGTTCCACCGGCTCGCCATGGCCGCCCGCGGGGTGCGCTCGCCGGCCTCGTGATGCGCCCAGTTCCACGGGTGCCGGTCGAAGGTGGTGACCAGCGGCTGCAACTCGGCGAACAGCTCTATGCGCTTCTCCATCGGGAACGCGCCGATCACGCCGACGCTGGCCAGCTTCCCATCATCTTTGTACAGTCCGAGCAGCAGGGACCCGATGCGGTCCTCCCCGCTCTTGTGGGTCCGGTAGCCGGCCACCACGCAGTCCGCGGTGCGCTCGTGCTTGACCTTCAGCATCACCCGCTTGTCCGGCTCGTAGACCCCATCGGCCGGCTTGGCGATCAGCCCGTCCAGGCCGGCCCCCTCGAACTGGCTGAACCAGCCGGTGGCGACCTCGCGGTCGGTGGTCGTCGGGGTCAGGTGGATCGAGGAGCCGGCCGCGGCGAACACGCCCTCCAGGGCGGCCCGGCGCTCGGCGAACGGCCGTTCCATGTAGTCGCAATCCCCCAGCGCGAGCAGGTCGAACGCGATGAAGTGCCCCGGCGTCTGGGTCGAGAGCAGCTCGACCCGGCTGGCCGCCGGGTGGATGCGCAGTTGCAGCGCGTCGAAGTCCAGCCGCCTGCCCTCGGCGTCGGGGATCACGATCTCCCCGTCGATCACGCACCGTTCCGGCAGTTCGGCCTTGATCGCGGCCACCAGCTCGGGAAAGTAGCGCGTCATCGGCCGCTCGTTCCGGCTGCCGATCTCGACCTCGTCGCCGTCCCGGAACACGATGGACCGGAAGCCGTCCCACTTCGGCTCGAACACGTAGTCGCCGCTCGGGATCGCGCCGGTCGGCTTGGCCAGCATCGGCGCCACCGGCGGGTTGACAGGAAGATCCATGCCCCCAGCTTCCCTGGTCATGACCGCTACGCGGTTTCTTGCCCACTACTCATGACGATCATGCCGCACCAGGATCATCGGCGCACATGCCGGCCAGCAGCCCGGTGAGCTGGGCCCGCAGCGCGGCCAGCGCGGGGGCCGCCGTCGCTCCCGCGCCGGCCAGCCCCGATAACGTCGCTGTCCATATCTCGCTGCGCTTCCACAGTTCCGCGGCCAGCTCGGGGGTCGCGACCGCGCTGGGCGCGCGCGATGCGCACTTGTCGTAGAACAGCCCGCTGTCCTGCGCCACCTCCGCCGAGGTGGCGCAGTACAGCGACGTCGCGGCGCCCTCGGTGACAGACAGCATGCGCCTAGTCACAATGGGGCGGACCGGCCACGGCACCCGCCGCCAGATGTCGGAGGCCACCACGCCCGGGTGCAGCGCGTAGGTGGTGACCCCGGTGCCCGCGGTCCGGCGGGCGAGTTCCTCGGTGAACAGCACGTTGCACAGCTTGGAGACCGCGTACTCGCGCAGCCCGGTGAGGCCCCGCGCGGGCCGGCGCAGCGCCTCGAAGTCAATCCCGCGCGCCGCGTAGTGGGAGTCGCTGGACACCGTCACCACCCGGGCCGGCGCGCTGGCGGTGAGGCAGCCGAGCAGGGCGTTCGTCAGCGCGAAGTGGCCGAGGTGGTTGATCCCGAACGTCAGCTCGAAACCCTGCCTGGTCAGGCCCCGGGCCCCGCCGACTCCGGCGTTGTTCACCAGCACGTGCAGCGGCTCGCCGAGGGCCAGGAACGCCGCCGCGCAGGACCGCACCGATTCCAGGTCGGCCAGGTCGAGCGGGAGGAACCAGACCGAATCGCTGCCGGTCTCCGCCTTGATCCCGGCCACCGCCGCCTCGCCCTTGGCCCGGGACCTGGCCGCGATCCACACCCGCCCGCCCCGGCCGGCCAGCCCGGCCGCCGTGGCCCGCCCGATCCCGGTATTCCCCCCCGTAACCAAAAACGTCCGCCCCTCCAGCTCACTCACCCGCGACTCCCGAAGGTCAGAACCAACGTGGACAGTTACCCCCCATTCTGCGGGGATAACTGTCCACGTTGTCGCGCGACGGGCTACTCGACCGGGATTTCCTTGTTGATCAGGGACAGGTCGATGCCCTGGCGGTTCCTGATGATGCGTGCCCCTACGAAGATGACGATGGCCAGCACGTACATCGAGCCCATGTAGATGAGGGAGGACGGCTTGTTCACGAAGTACAGGTCGTTCGAAAGCCACTCGATGAGGTTGTACACGAGCAGCGCGATCGTGACCACCCCGGCCACCGGCACGATCGGCACGCCGAGCACCTTGACCTTGCTGGCCGGCGAGGCGAACCACAGGTCCGGCTTGCGCAACGGCAAGATGACCACCGCGATCGCGCTGAACAGGTACGTCACCGCGATGACCAGCGTGGCGTCCAGTGTGTAGGTGACGAACGTCGTGTTGTAGGCATACAAGGCGCTGAGCCCGACGGCAGGCAGCAGCATCAGGACCAGCGAATAGAGCGGCACCCTGCGCTTCTCCGAGACCTCAGAGGCCCGGTCGGGGAGCACGCGGTCGAACGCGGCCGCGAAGATGACCCGGGTCGAGGACAGGAACAGGGTTCCCACCCACCCGAAGAACCACAGGCTGAGCACCAGGATCAGGACCACCTGGAAGGCGGTGTTATGCACCAGCCAGCCCGCGAACATGAACGGGTACGGCCAGATGCCGAACTGCGGGGTGACGTTGTAGTCCAGCGAGTTGAGGTTCTGGTAGAAGCCCCAGCCGACGGTCTTGGCCATCAGCAGCAGGAAGATGACCGTGCAGGCGACCGTGATCCAGAGACCGAGGAACATTCCCATGAACACCCGTTTGAAGTCGCTCGCGCCGCGGATCTCGCCGTACAGGGTGGTGCCCCAGTTCGGCCACAGCAGGAAGAACATCATCGCCGGGACGAGCAGCATCGTCGGCCCGAGCGGGCCGAAGCCGAGCGGCGATGTGGAGTAGCCGGCCTTGACGGCCGCCTTGTTGGTGGCCGCGTAGGCGTTGTTGACGCCGAAGAGCTTCTGCGCCTCGAGGTTGAACGAGCTGATGAAGCTGGCGTGTGAGTTGACAAGCAGCAGGATCACCACGACGGCGAAGCCGATCATGCCGCCGATGAAGCACCAGCGCTGGACCTTCGCGTACGCGCCCATGCCGATGGAGACCAGGAGGCCGGCCAGCGCGATCGTGATCAATGTCACGATGAAGATCCCGTTGTGCGTGCCGAACCACGCGTAACCCCCGCCAGGCCAGGTCCACTTGAGCGTCGCCCACAGCGGCTCGAACAACTGGACCGCCAAGATGTTGCCGTAGATCGGCGCCCACAGCCAGAGGATGAACCACCAGCCGGTCGCGGCCGTCACGAAGCCGATGCCGCTGCCCAGGATCCTGGTCTGCCAGACGTAATCGCCGCCGGCCCGCGGGATCGTGACGACGAGCCCGCTATAGGCGATCACCAGGAACGACACCCAGATTCCCGAGATGATCACTGCCGTTATCAGCTGGCCCTTCGGGAACGCCGGCATGGCGAAGGTGAACTCGTAGATGCCGAGCGTTACGAAGTTGGTCGCCAGGCACGCGTAGATCAACGAGTCCCTGACGGACCAGCCGCGGACCAGGCCCGTCGCCTTGCGGAGGAAGAGGGTAGGTCTCTCTTCCCCGAGTGCTCCAGCCGTCATATGTATCCTCCGGTTTTATCCAGTTACGTCCGTTTGGGTGAGATGAAGGGCTACATCCGGTGTGTACGTGTTTATCTAGCGTCAATATAGGCCTTTATGGGCCTCTGGGACTGACGTTTGTGAAGTTGAGGACTTACACTCCGCTATTCCCACTGGCTAACGAGCCGGAACCTCAGCAGGTGAGAACGGTCGACGCGAGTCGGGGAGCCTCAGCCGTTCACGAGTATGTATTTGGCGACTTTCCCCTTCTTCTCGTTCAGGTCGAGGAGAGCGCCCTGCAGCACGCCGTCACTGTAGGAGCTGCCCGGGTTCAGGGACAGGGTCCGGCCGAGCTTGGCCACGCCCCGGCTCTCGTGAATGTGCCCGTGAACGGACAGTACGGGTTCGTACTTGAGGATGGCTTCCCTGACCGCCTTCGAGCCGACCGGCTTCATGACCGCGCCGCCGAGCACCGGCCGCATGTTCTCGTCCAGCGCCGGGGCCTCATCAAGCCCGGTGCCGTAGGGCGGCGCGTGGAAGTTGAACACCGCCCGGCTCATGTCCGGGATCTGGGAGACCACCGCGTCGATCTTGGTAGCGAGCACGTCCTCGGGCGCCTCGCGGAAGGTATTCCACGGCGTCGGGTTGGTCCAGCCCATCGAGGCGAGGGAGAAGCCGCCGATGTCGATCACCTTGCTCTCGGCGAAGCTGACGCACGGGGACTGCTCGATGATGTCGTCGATCTCCCAGATGTCGTCGTTCCCGCCGTTGAGGATGCACGGGATCTCGCCGCCACGCAGCTTGCCGTCGGCCATGTCCAGCCACCGGTCCAGGCCGCGGGTCATCTCCAGGGTGAACCGGCGGTCGACCGAGCCGTCCTGCTCGTTCAGCGCGTCGAGTTCCTCGGGGACCATCACCGAGGGGTAGGAGCCGCGGTCGCGGATCTTGCGCTGGATCTCGTCGAGCTCGGCCCTGGTCTCCAGCCGCAGCCGCTGGCCGCCGAACGACACTTCCCAATAGCCGGGCATGGCCAGGATGGGCACTAGGACCTTGCCGGTCACGTCCCCGCCGAGCACCACCATGTCGGCTTTGTAGAAGGCGGCGGCGTTGAGGAATTTTCGCCAGCAGATCTCGGAGCCATGGATGTCCGTGGCGAAGAAGACTTTCATCGCGTCGTGCCTTCCTTAATTGTTCATTGATCCCGATTAGGAATCAGTGGTCCACTTCTTCGGGTAGTTCGTACCAGCGGACCCGATCGCCCACGTTGGCCCTCAGCTTCCACTTGAGCCCCTTCGGTACCGTTTCGGCGACCTCGTGCAGTTGCTTCGCCTGCGTCAGGGCGTCGAACCGGGGATACGGCGGCGCCAGGCCAGGCTGGGAGGAGAGCAGGTCGGGCAGCTTGGCCAGGTTGCCCGTCACCGTCCGCCACCAGCCCCAGTCGGCGGCGAGCACCGCGCCGAACCGGTCGGGGTCGATGGACGGGCGGGCGGAGTCCCGGCCCACCCGCAGCCCGGACAGCAGGTGGAAGATGTCGTGCGCGTCCTTGGCGTTGAGCTCCACGATCTGCAGCTTGGATAGCAGCAGGTCAGCGGGGTCAAGCGTGGGCAGGGTGGACGAGGCCGAGCCGAACGACGGCTTGAAGTCCAGCGTGTGGCACATCGACAGCCGGTCCACCATGACGTCGATGGGCCGCCCGGACGGGGCGGTGAAGTACATCTGCCGGTCCCCGTTGAGGTTGTTGAACCGCCGGTCGGGCTCGCAGCCCGCGCTGGCCAGGTGCTCAGCGATTTTCTTCCGGGTCTTGCCCAGGCAGGCCAGGTCAATATCCTGCCCGGCGCGCAGCCGGGGCGGGAAATCGGGGCACAGGACCCGGACCCCCAGGCCGCCGAGGATCTTGAGCTGGTGGCCCGCCTCCGCCGCGCCGCGCACCAGCCCGGTCGCCTCGGGCAGCGGGTCGCTCGCTGCGTTTCCGCCGGGGCCGCCGAGAGCCTCGTTTGGTGTGGTCATGCCAGGTCGCTCCTCGTCTTTCCCCATGCCAGTTCGATCATGGTGACGGATAGCCGGTCTGTCTAGTTTTCGGGTAAAGAATCCCACGTTGTGGGGGAAGGTGCTCCAAACCCAGTCCGTTCGGTCAATTCAGAAGGCCTTTTAATCATCCGAACGGACCTGGTTCTCGCCGGCCCGCAGCGGATCGCGGTCCCGGCGGAAGAACTCCACCGGCTCCGGCGGCAGCGGCGTATTGCCCAGTATTAGGTCGGCCGCCTTCTCCGCGGTCATCATGATCGGCGCGTAAATATTGCCGTTGGTGACGTAGGGCATGACCGAGGCGTCGACGACCCGGAGCCCCTGCAGCCCGTGCACCTGCAGGCTCGCCGGGTCGGTCACCGCCATCGGGTCGGTGCCCATCTTGGCCGTGCAGGACGGGTGCAGGGCGGTCTCGGCGTCCCTGGCCACCCAGGCCAGGATCTCCTCCTCGGTCCGCACCGACGGGCCCGGCGACAGCTCGCCCGCGTTGTAGTCGTCGAAGGCGGGCTGGGTAAGGATCTTCCTGGCGACACCGATCGCCTCCACCCACTCCCGCCGGTCGGTCGGCGTGGACACGTAGTTGAACCGGAGCGCGGGATGCACGCCGGGATCGGCCGATGTGATCTTGCAGGTGCCGCGGGCGTCGGAGTACATCGGGCCGATGTGCACCTGGTAGCCGTGCCCGCCCGCGGGCTGCGAGCCGTCGTAGCGGATCGCGATGGGCAGGAAGTGGAACATCAGGTTCGGGTAGACCACGTCGTCGTTACTGCGGGCGAAACCGCCACCCTCGAAGTGGTTGGTGGCACCGGGCCCGGTCCGCAAGAACAGCCACTTCGCGCCGACCATGGGGCGGTTGCGCCACTTGAGCGCGGGCGCGACCGAGACCGGCAGCTTCGAGCCGTGCTGGATGTACACCTCCAGGTGGTCCTGCAGGTTCTCGCCCACGCCGGGCAGGTCGGCGACCACCTCGATGCCGAGCGCGGAAAGCTCCGCGGCGTGGCCCACGCCGGACAGCTGGAGCAACTGCGGGGAGTTGATCGCCCCGCCGGACAAGATGAGCTCACCGGACCGGACCCGCTTGAGCTTGCCCTCGTGCCGGAACTCGACGCCGACCGCGCGCGTGCCATCGAAGATGATCTTGGTGACGAAGGCGCGGCAGGCCACGGTGAGGTTGGGCCGGCTCATCACCGGATACAGGTAGGCCCGCGCGGCGGACAGCCGCCGGCCCCGGTGGATGTTCCGGTCGAAGGCGTTGAAGCCCTCCTGCCGGTAGCCGTTCACGTCGTCGGTGAGCTGGTAGCCGGCCTGCTGCACGGCGGCGAAGAACGCTTCGAACAGCGGGCTGGTGGCCGGGCCCCGCTCAAGCACCAGCGGCCCGGAGTGCCCGCGGAACGGGTCATTGGAGTCCGCGGCCAGGCAGTTCTCCATCCGCTTGAAGTACGGCAGGCAGTGCGCATAGTCCCAGTCGGCCATGCCGGGGTCCGCGGCCCAGCGCTCGTAGTCCAGCGGGTTGCCGCGCTGGAAGATCATCCCGTTGATGCTGCTCGACCCGCCCAGGACCTTCCCCCGGGCGTGGTAGATGCGCCGCCCGTTCAGGTGCGGCTCCGGCTCGCTCTCGTATTTCCAGTCGTAGAAGCGGCTGCCGATCGGGAAGGTGAGCGCGGCGGGCATATGGATGAACGGGTCCCAGATGTAGTCCGGGCGGCCGGCCTCGAGCACCAGCACCCGCGCGCCCGGGTCGGCGGACAGCCGGTTCGCCAGCGCACTGCCCGCGGATCCGCCGCCGATGATGACGAAGTCGTAGGGACGAGCTGCCATGGGTGCCTCCCGCGGGTTTGAAGTGCTCTATACCCTTCCGCCTTCGCCGTTAGGCCGGCTGCCCCCTAGGCTTGGGTGGCGGCGTCGAGGTTCTCGCGCACGGTCTGGGTCATCTGGTGGTCGTTTCCTAGGTAACGCTCGCAGTCGGTGAGGGCCCGCTGCAAGACCGCGACCACCTCGGTGAGCCGCCCGGCGGTGTAGTAGGCGGTGGCCAGGTTGCATCGGGTGGTCAGGGTCTCCATGTCGCCCGGGCCGAGCATCCGCTCGCTGTCGGCCAGCGCGCGCTCGTACTGCGGGATCGCGTCGGGCATCCGGCGGGCCTGCTGGTAGGCCGCGGCCAGGTTGGAGCGCGCGGTTAGGGTGTCCCGGTGGTCCGGCCCCTGGACCCGCGTCCGGTCGGCCAGGGTGCGCTCGTAGTGCGGGATGGCCTCGCGCAGCCGCCCGGCGCTGCGGTAGGCGTAGGCCAGGTTGGCCCGGCCCGCGATCGCGTCCGGGTGGTCGGCGCCCTGCACCCGCTCCCGGTCGGCCAGCACCCGCTCGTAGTGCGCGATGGCGTCTTTCTGTTTCCCGGCCGCGCGGAACGCCGAGGCCAGCGCGCCCCGGGCCGCGATCGTATCCGGATGGTCCGGCCCGTGCATCCGCTCCTGGTCGGCCAGCGCCCGCTGGTACTGCGCGATCGCCTCCTTGGGCCGGCCGACGCCCGCGTAGGCGGCGCCCACGCTGGCGCGCGCGCTCAGCGTCGTGGGATGGCCGACGCCGAGGTGACGTTCGGCGTCGGCGAGCAGGAGCTCGTACGCGGCGATCGCCTCCCGGGGGTTTCCCGCCGCCTGGTAGGCCTGGGCCAGGCTGGCCCGGGCGTCCAGGGTGGCTGGGTGCCCCGCGCCGAGCAGCCGCCCGGAGTCGGCCACCGTGCGCTCGTACAAGGCGATGGCGTCGGCGGGCCGGCCGGCCGACTGGTAGGCGTGGGCCAGGTGGGCGCGGGCCGCGATGGTGTCGGCGTCCTCGGGTCCCTGGTTTTGCTCCCGTTCCGCCAGCGCGGTCTGGAACACCGCGATGGCGTCGGCGGACTTTCCGGCCGCCTCGTAGGCCGCGGCCAGCCTGTCCCTGGCCACCACGGCGTTGGCGTGGGCGGGCCCGAGCAGCCGGGTGCTGGTGGCCACCATGGACTTCCAGTAGGTGATGGCCGCGTCGGACAGCCTGCTGTGCTCCAGCGACAGCCCGGCCCGGAACAGCAGCGGGTGCGCCTCCGGCTTCCACAGCATCGCCCCGTCGGTGGACCGCAGGGCCGCGGCGCAGTCCCGCAGGGCCTGCTCGAGCTGGGCCTGCTCGTGCGGAGCCTGAACGAGCAGGCCCCCAGCCGCGGGCTCGTCGTCGTCGGGCCAGATCTCCAGCAGCGCGTCGGCGGCGGCCAGCACCACCTGCTCCAGGTCGGCGGGCGGCAGGTAGACCCGCACCGCGGCCTGCACGCTGGCGTGCAGCTGCACGGTGCGCACCGGGCTGGCCGGGTCGATGGTGATCAGGCCGGCCTGGGCCAGGTTGTTGATGGCGGCGCGCACCATGTTCTGGTCGGCTCCGTTCGCGGTGCTCGGCCGGCCGGCGATGTAGCCGCACGCGGCCGGGCTGGTCAGCGCCGCGCCCGGCACCCCGTGGTGATCCAGCATCGCGGCCAGCGCCAGTGCCGGCCAGGCCAGCCCGGCCGGCGGCAGCTCATGCGCGCACTCCGCGGCGATTGACCAGGTGGCCAGGACCGCCGCCGAGACGCCCGGCCCGGCCGGCATGTGCGGGATCCGCTCGGCCAGCAACGCGCGGTACTCCCGGCAGCCCTGCCTGCGGGCGCTCATCGCCGCGGTGGCCTGCGCCAGCGCGAGCGGCAGCCCGTTCAGGTCCTCGCCCAGGTCCAGCGCCTCGATCCGCTGGTCAGGGTGGTCGGTGAGCCTGGAGGCGACGTAGTCCAGGGCCTCGCGGCGGTTCAGCCCGGACACCGGGACGACCCTCAGGTCCTTCCCCGCGGCCGCTGCGTTCTCAAAGGCGGTGGCCGGCAGCCGCGTGGTGATCACGACCCGGCCGGACGCGCCGGCCGGCCACAGCTCCTCCAGGTCGCTCAGCTCGGCCAGGTCGTCAAGGATCAGCGCCCACGGCCGCCGGGTGCGGGCCAGCCAGGACACGAAGCGGGCCGCGGCGATCTCCGCGTCTTCGCCCGGCTCGCTGGCGTCGACCGTGTTCGCCGCCTGGGCGAAGCCGGTGATGACCGATTCCCGGCTGGCGGCGGTCACCCAGACCAGGACCTCCACCGCCCGGGTGTGCCACATGGCGTGGGTGAACTCCACCGCCAGCTGGGTCTTGCCTGTGCCGCCCTGGGCGGTCGGCGCCAGCTCGGTGTCCTCGCCGTGGACCAGCACCACGGTCTCCCCGGGGCGCAGGCTGCTGGCCAGGTCAGGCCCGGTCTGCTCGCGCGGGAAATAGGCATCGGCGAGCGGCGGCACGGTACCGGACAGCAGCACTCCAGACCCCGAATCAGATACGGTTCCCGCTTGCTGCGCGACCATGATGGACAGCCTCTCTCGCCCCCTCGTGTCCCCGGCTTAGTTGAATCCGGCACTGTTGAACCCAACACTATTGAACTCGGCAACAATCCAGGTCACAGGCCTATGCCGACCGTGCGGGCCCGACATTTATGGCATGATAATCACGTTCGCCCCTTGGTGGCTATATGTCGTGATAACTCACAGTATGCGACTATAAGACCCATAATTGTGACTATCCATGCACTCTCCGTATTGTCATTGCGCTGGAATTGTAGTGCGATCTAATTGGCTGCATCCGGTTTTAGCCGGATCCCGTCCGGGCGTGGTTCACGTCCGGGTGGCGGCCTCGAGGTTCCCGCGCACCGTCCTGGTCATCGGGTGATCCGGGCCGAGGTACCGCTCGCTGTCCGCCAGCGCCCGCTGCAGCAGCGGGATGACCTCGGTGAGCCGCCCGTCCGCGAAGTGCGCCGCGGCCAGGTGAGACCGGGTGGTCAGGGTTTCCAGGTCACCGGGCCCAAGCATCCGCTCGCTGTCGGCTAGCGCCTGCTCGTAGTGGTGGATGGCGTCGCCGAGCCGCCCGGCCTGCTGGTAGGCCGCGGCCAGGTTGGCCCGCGCGGAGCGGGTGTCCGCGTGGTCGGGTCCCTGCACCCGCTCCCGGTCGGCCAGGGTGCGCTCGTAGGCGGCGAGCGCCTCCCGCATCTGGCCGGCGCTGCGGTAGGCGAAGGCCAGGTTGGCCCGGGCGGTGATCGTGTCCGGATGGTCCGGCCCGTGCATCCGCTCCTGGTCGGCCAGCACCCGCTGGTACAGCACGATCGCGTCCTTCGGCTTCCCGCCGCGGCGGTAGGCCGACGCCAGGCTGGCGCGCGCGGCGATCGCATCAGGATGATCGCGGCCGGCGACCGCCTCGGCGTCCGCGACCAGCCGTTTGTAGTGCTCGATGGCGTCCTTGGGCTGCCCGTTGGCCAGGAAGGCGGCGGCCAGGCTCTCAAGGTTCGCCAGCGTGCTGGGGTGCCGCGCGCCGAGCAGCCGATCGGAGTCGGTCAACAGCATCTGGTACGCGGTCAGCGCCTCCTTGCCCCGGGCGGACGCCTGGTACACGTCCGCCAGGCTGGCCCGCGCGGCCAGCGTGACCGGATGCCCGGCGCCGAGTTGGCGGCTGGCGCCGGCCACCATCTGCTCGTACAGCGCGACCGCCTCGGCCGGCCGCCCGGCGCTCGCGTACGCGTGGGCGAGGTAACCGCGCGCGGCGAGCGTGTCCGGGTGTTCGGGTCCCTGGTTGCGCTCCCGGTCGGCCAGCGCGCTGGAGAACACCGCGATGGCGTCGCCGAACCGCCCGGCCGACTCGTAGGCGGAGGCCAGCCGGTCCCGGGCCGTCACCGCGTTGACGTGCCCGTGGCCGAGCAGCCGGCTGCTGGTGATGAGCATGGTCTGCCAGTACGTGATGGCGGATTCGGCCAGCCCGCTGGTCTCCAGGCTCAGCCCCTTGCGGAACAGCACAGGGTGGGCTTCCGGCTGCCACAGCATGCTCCGGCGGGGCTGGGCCTGGGTGCCGTGCCGCGAGCCTGCGGCGTGCACCCCGGCGGCACCCGCCGGGTCCATTGGGGTTATCGGGTTCGGCCGGGCGTGCTGGCCGCCGCCCTCGGCCGGGCGCGACACGGCGCTGTCGGCCGCCCACAGCGCGCCGGTGCAGTCCCGCAGTGCCTGCTCAAGCTGGGCCTGTTCCAGCTGGGCCTGCTCAAGCTGAGCCTGCTCAAGCTGAGCCCGCTCGACCGGGTCGAGCCCGGCCTGGTCCAGCCGGAGCGAGTCCTGCTCGGGCCAGGCCTGGCCCCCGCCGGCTTCCGGCCAAGCCTGCAGCAGCGCCTCCGCCGCGGCGAGCACGGCCTGCTCGAAGTCCGCGGGCGGCAGGTAGGCGCGCACCGCGGCCTGGACGCTCGGGTGTATCCGCACCGTCCGGACCGCGCTGGCCGGGTCGATGCTGACCAGGCCGACCCGGGCCAGGTTGGTCATGGCCGCGCGGACCAGGATCTGGTCCGCCGCTTCCGCGGTGCCCGGCCGGCCGGCCACGTAACCGCACCCGGCCGGACTGGTCAGCACGGCGCCAGGGATGCCGTGCGGGTCGAGCATGGCGGCCAGCGCGAGGGCCGGCCAGGCCGCGCCCGCGGGCGGTAGCTCGTGCGCGCACTCCGCCGCCAGCGACCAGGTGGCCAGCACCGCGGGGGAGACGCCGTCGACCCGGGCCGCGGACATGTGCTCGCGCCGCTCGCCGAGTCGGCCGCGGTATTCGCGGCAGCTCAGCCGGTTCACGCTCATCACGGCGGCGGCCTGGGCCAGCGCGAGCGGCAGTCCCTCTAGGTCCTCGCCCAGGTCGAGGGCCTCGGCTCGCTGGTCGGGAAACTCGGTCAGCCGGGCGCTCAGGTACGCCAGCACCTCGCGGCGGCTGAACCCGCCGACCGGGGCGATGCGGGGCCCGGCCGGCAGCGTGTTCAACGGACTCTGGGCCGGGCCCGGGCCGGCCTGGAAGACGCTCTCCGGCAGCCGGGTGGTGATGACGACCTGCCCGGCTGGGCCCGCGGGCCAGAGGTTCTCCAGGTCGGCCAGGCTGACCAGGTCGTCCAGGATCAGCGCCCAAGGGCGCCTGGTGTGCGCGAGCCAGCCGATGAAGCGGTCCGCGGCGGCCTCGGCCGAAAGCGCCTGATCGGCCGCGCCGACCGTCGTGGCCGCCTGCGCGAAGCCGGTGATGATTGCCTCCCGGCTGGTCGCCGAGACCCAGACCAGCGCGTCGACCGCGCGGGCGCCCCACAGCGCGTGGGTGAACGCCACCGCGATCTGCGTCTTGCCCGTGCCGCCCTGGACCGCGGGCGCGGAGGCGGTTTCCTCGCCGTGCGTCAGCACCACGGTGTCCCCGGGATACAGGCCCGCCCTCAGGTCCAGCCCGGTTTCCGGGCGCTGGTGAAAAGAGTCGGCGAGCGGCGGGATGATCCCGGCCAGCTTGACCGGAGGCGGCGGCGTTCCGGTCCGCTCCGCAACCACGTCGACAGCCTCTCCCGCGTCGCCTCGGCGGCCAGGACCAAGATCCTGACGCGACCGCTCCTCAGTTTCCGGCAGGCCGCCACTACCCGCAGTCATGACCACCCGCGACGAACACGATCCGTCCGCCGGTCTCCGGGGGAGACTCGCCGAGTGCCCGGAGCTGGCGACGGGCACCGTTCTGCACGTGCACCACAGTCCGGTATAACGAAATGCTAGTGGTGATGCCGGGGCATGACCATATGTTGGGAATGTCGGGATAAGCCCCGAACGGGGCCTCCAGCGAGGGTGTCGTGGCTCGTCAGCCCCCCGCCCTGTCTCGCCCCCACCTAGCCGGTGCGCCCGCCCNNNNACCCCGCCGCGATCCGCACAGCTCGCCGCTCTCCACACCAAACCCCCACCCAAATCCCGCCCCGGCCCACGCATTCCGCTGATCGAGGGTCAAAACTCCCGCCATAAGGGGTGTAACGACCCACGGTAAATGTGGCGGCGCGGGGGGACGTCTCACGTCATCCGGCGTACCGGTACACCCAGGCGGGGAAGAGGCCGATCTGGCGCGAATCGTGACTCACCTATGCATTGGATTAAAGTCCAGGACGTGGGCGATGAACGAGGCGCCGGCGAGGCCGTCACCGTATTTCGTGTCGCGGAGGCCGAGATCGGCCAGGATCTCAGCAGGCAACTGCAGTCGCTCTTGCAGGTGTGCTTCCCCGGGTATCCGGACCGCAGCTACTTCAAGCTTCCTCCCCATTTCCGTTACGTCGCGATGAGGAGCGGAGTCGTTGCGGGCCAGATGGGTGTGGAACTCCGGGTCATCCGGGTGGCCGACAGCGTCGTGCGGACCTTCGGAGTCGTCGACCTGTGTGTAGGGGAGAGCGAGCGGTCGCGCGGCCTGGCCAGCATGCTGCTAGCGGAGGTGACCGAATTCGCGCGTGCCTGCGGGATGGCCTTCGTCATCCTGTTCGCCGACGACGACCGGCTCTATGCCCGGAACGGCTGGGCACGCGTGAGGAACCGCTGCTCTTGGGTGAAGATCGACAACCACACCACACTGGGGCTGGCCAGACAGGTGGATCCGGGTGTCATGATGGTGAAGGCCGTTGGGAACCGAGCCTGGCCAGTGGGTGATGTCGACCTGCTGGGTCATTTGTTCTGAGATAGTCCCGCGGCGTGCTCAACCGCGTCCAGGCGCTGGGCCTCAGGATCGTCGACCTGAGCGTCAGGCCGAAACGCATGGACGGTTGCCCCCGGAATCCAGTACGGATTCAACATCGTCGAAGATCAGGGATGGATCATCGTCGACGAGCCCGGCGATACAACGCAGGCAGTCGCCGCGGCCCGCGCTCTAATCGAGCGAGAACGACGCTGAGGATCCGGTCCGGAAACACCCCGGACCCAACTCTGTTTCAGGACCCGGTCCCGGAGGTGCCGTCGTACTGCCACAGGTACAGATCGCGCAGCAGCGCGATCTCGGCGCCGTGGTGCAGCATCTCCCGGTTGATGTGCAGGACGAGCTCGGCCATGGACGCCTCG
>WNGJ01014739.1_pt1 | contig 16420 bp, 19 predicted proteins | sample 5400611 | NCBI WGS metagenome assembly WNGJ01 (sample SAMN13153375, study PRJNA577476) | soil metagenome | isolation source: 40 cm soil or saprolite under Garry oak tree replicate 1 | place: USA:California | collected 2016-06-15 | reverse complement strand
TGCCCTTCACCAGCATGATGAGGTCGGAGGTCGTGATCGCGGCCCGGACCGCGCCTGCCTGCTGGGCGCGGCGCAGCAGCAGGTCAAGCGCTGCGAACAGGTCCTCGCGCAGCGAACCGGCGATCGAGATCGCATCAGGCAGGTCGCGCTTGGCGGCGGACTCCCCGGCGATCCTGGTCAAGAAGCCGAAGAACGCCTCGCCGGGGTCGCAGGCATCGCCCCGCCCCCGCGCGTCGCTGACCAGATCGGTGATGCGCGCCGTGACCACCGCCTCGAACAGCGCCTCCTTGGCCGGGAAGTGTCGGTAGACGGTGCCGGGCCCGACCCCGGCGCGGGCCGCGATCTCGTCCAGCGGCACGCCGTAGCCCGATTCGGCGAACGCCTCCCGCGCGGCGCGCAGCACCTTCTCCCGGTTCCGCGCCGCGTCGGCGCGCAGCGGCCGGCCGGCCGCCCCATCCGGTGCCTGCTCCGCCCCCTGCCCCGGTGCCTGCTCCGTCCCCTGCCCCGGTGCCTGCTCCGTCCCCTGCCCCGGTGCCTGCTCCGCTCCCTGCCCAGGCGGCACCCGGGCAGGCCGCACGCCCTCAGCCATGGTTGCTAACCGGGGCGATCGTTCCGTATAGTCTAAGCGGGGTCACCGTTCCGATTATAGGAGGCAACTGTCATGTCCCGTAGCCCGCGCGAGGTCGCCGAGCAGGTCCGCCGTATGGTCGCCGGGGAAGGCGTGGACTTCGCCGACCTGTTCGCCGAGGACGGCGTGCTCGCGTACCCGTTCGGCCTGCCTGGGCAACCTGCCGAGCTGAACGGCCGCGAGGCCATCCGGGCCTACTTCAAGAACCTGAGCCGGGGTCGGGATCTGCTGGTCATGGAGGGCGTCGAAGCCCTGGTCCGCGAGACCGACGACCCCGAGGTCGTGGTCACCGAGATCACCCACCACGGCTGGTCGAAGGCGGCGGGGGAACCCTACCGGCACACCGCCCTCGGCGTAATCCGGGTCCGCGACGGCGAGATCGTCCACTATGACGACTACATGAACCCGATCGCCGTGGCCAGGCTGCTCGGCCGCACCGGCGAACTAGCTGCCGCCCTGGGCCACGCCTGAGTCCCTCCCGCCGCCGTTCAGACTGCATGGTTGCCTCAGGCGACGATGGCCGCGTAGGCGAGAAATGCCGCCGCCGCGCCGAGGACGCTGCCGCTGACGACCTGCGGCGTGGTGTGGTCCCTGACCGCTACCCGGGACCAGCCGAGCAGCCCGACCAGCAGGTAGCCGCAGAAAACCAGCGGCCCGTAGACCAGCCCCAGGATCGTGACCGAGCCTGCCGCCACCGCGCAGTGGATGGAGATCTTCCACACCAGCGTGATCGCCGCCAGCACCGCCACGCTGGCCAGCATGAAGGCGAGGTAGCCGGTCAGCAGGGCGGGGGCGCCCAGCACGGTCAGCAGGATCAGCCCGGTCGCGACCGACGCGATGATGAACCCGAGCACGACCAGCCGGGCCCGCCGGGCCCCGACGTTCCTGTCCTCCCACCGGCCGCGCCGGATGCCGTAAGAGATGAACACGGTCGGCAGCACGGCGGCGAAGAACGCCGCCAGCAGGCCCCAGCCGGCCCCCGCCAGGCCGTCGGCATGCGCGCCGACGCCAATGACGGTGACGATCAGCCAGTTCTTCGGCTCGAGCAAGTAGGTGACCCGCGCGGCCAGCGAGCCAGGCCAACCCGGCGAGCCAGGCTGACCCCGCGAGCCAGGCAAACCTTGACGAGCGGCCATGCACCGAAGGTACCGTCCGGGTATGGCGGCGCGTAGCGGCAGTGAATTCCTCGGGCGGCTGGCCGCCGCCCGCGTGCACGTGGAGATCCAGGGCGAGACGCTGACCAGCGACGTGGCCGGACACCCCGCCTTCCGTAACGTCGTGCGCAGCTTCGCCGAGCTCTACGACATGCAGCACGACCCCGCTTACCGGGACATCCTCACCTACCCGTCACCCGCGACAGGCGAGCCCGTGGCGACGTCCTTCCTGCAACCGAGGACAACAGATGATCTCATCAAGCGCCGCCAGGCGTTCAAGCTCTGGGCCGACCGCTCGTTCGGCATGCTGGGCCGCACCGGCGACTACCTGAACAGCGCGCTGATGGCGCTGGCCTCGGCGGAAGACTGGTTCGCCCAGGCTGGCGCGCACTATGGCGAGAACATCCGCCGCTACTACGAGAAGGTCCGCGAGGAGGATCTGCTCTGCACCCACACGCTGATCCCGCCGCAGGCCAACCGCGCGGTCTCCGGCAGCCAGCAGGCCGGCGGCTCGCTGATGGCCCATATAACCTCCGAGGACGACAACGGCATCGTCATCCGCGGTGCCCGGATGCTCGCCACCATCGGCCCGTTCGCCGACGAGCTGCTGGTGTTCCCGTCCACGGTGCTGCGGAACACGCCCGAGGACAAGCAGTACTCCTTCGCCTGCGCCATCCCGAACGACGCGAACGGACTGCGCTACCTGGCCCGCGAGCCGCTCGACTACGGGCGGCCGCGGCACGACCACCCGCTCGGCTCCCGGTTCGAGGAACCCGACGCGGTGGTGATCTTCGACGACGTGCACGTGCCGTACGAGCGCTGCTTCGTGCTCGGCGACCCCGAGCTGTGCAACGGCTTCTACACGCATACCTCGGCCGTGGTGCACATGACCCATCAGGTGGTCACCCGCACCACGGCCAAGACCGAGTACATCCTCGGCCTGGTCTCGCTGCTCACCCAGGCCATCGGCATCGAGCAGTTCCCGCATGTCCAGGCCGACGTGGCCGAGGTCATTACCACGCTGGAGACGCTGCGCGCGCTGCTCCGCGCGGCCGAGGCCGACGCGGCGCCGAACGAGTTCGGCGTGTTCACCCCGGCCTGGGCGCCGCTGAATACCGCGCGCAACCTCTATCCCCGGCTCTACCAGCGGTTCCCCGAGATCTTGCGCAAGCTCGGCGCGTCCGGCCTGATGGCCACCCCGACCGAGGCCGACGTGACCGGTCCCGCCGCGGCCGACATCGAGACCTACCTGCAGTCCGCCACGCTGGGCGGGGCCGAACGCGTCAGGCTCTTCCGGCTGGTCTGGGACACCTGCATCTCGGCCTTCTCCGGCCGGCAGGCGCTGTACGAGTACTACTTCTTCGGCGATCCGGTGCGGATGGCCGGCCCTTACGTCGCCGGCTACGACCGCGAGCCCTACAAGGCCGCCGTCCAAGCCTTCCTCCGGCGCGGCTAGCCCACATATCCGGATTTGCGGGCTACTATCGCAACAAGCTAGGTCCTGGCGGAGGAGTCTGGGTGATGAGCAAGGGGACGGTGATCCTTTTCCTGTGGCTCATCATCGGTGCCGCCGCGGCCGGCCAGCGCGGTTACTTCAGCACCACCAACCTGGACTGCACCTCGGGCGCCACGATGGCCCTGACGATCGTGGCCGGCCCGCTCAACTACGTCGGCCTGAACCCCAAGATCTCGTGCACCGCACCCAAGCCAAGCGGCGCCTAACGAGCCGGGTTTCTCGCCCTCCGTCCAGCCTGTTCCGCCTCGGGTAGGGATGCGGTGAGCCCGAACCGCGGGTAGAGCTCGTCGATGTGGAACCGGGTGAGCGCGTGGATCCTGGCGCCGGCCATCGAGAGCACGAACAGCCCGGACGGGAAGGCCCCACGGCGGGCCCGGTCGCCGACGTAGCCCGCCAGCGCGGGCTGACTGTTGGCCCGGGTGGGCACCAGGTACATGCGGTCATCGCCACGGTATTCGAAGCTCGCGCGCAGCATGGACCGGATCGCGGTGATGCCGTGGTACTGGTGCGGCGCCGGGGGCATGGACAGCCAGGCGTCGTCGGTGAGCAGCGCCACCACGCCGTCGATGTCGGCCGCGACGTACGCATCGGCGAAACGCCGGGCGAGGGCGTACTCCCGGTCCGACCCCGGCCGCGGTGCCCGACCGCGCCCGGCTTGGTCGCGGTGCTCGTCCAGCGCGGCGCGGGCACGTTGCAGCGTGCCCTTGACCGCGGTCGGGCTGGTGCCGAGCATGCCGGCCACCTCGTCGGCGGCGAAGCCGAGCACGTCGCGCAGCACGAGCGTGGCGGCCTGGCGGGGCGGCATGCGCTGCAGGCCGGCGATGAAGGCCAGCTCGATCGACTCGGTGGCCTGGTAGCGGGCATCGGGGCCAGGAGCGGTGTCGGCGATGCCTTCGAGCAGGGCGTCGGGATAGGGCTGCAGCCAGGTGATCTCACCGCGACGGCTGGGCTCGGGCGGCTGGAACGGCGGGATCGGCTCGGCCGGGATCCGGCGGCCGGCGCTGCGCAGTGCGTTGAGGCACTGGTTGGTCGCGATGCGGTACAGCCAGGAGCGCAGCGATGACCGCTGCCGGAATCCGGCCAGCCCGCGCCAGGCCGCCAGCATCGTCTCCTGCAGCATGTCCTCGGCGTCGGTCAGCGAGCCCATCAGCCGGTAGCAGTGCACCTGCAGCTCGCGCCGGTACGGCTCGGTGAGCTCAGCGAACGCCCGCTCATCGCCGGCCAGGGCGCGCTCCATCGTGGCCTGCTCCACTGGTTCAGCTTGCCATGGGAGTCCGGCATTTTCTCTGGGCAGCGTTCCGTTCGGCGTGGCCGCGGTGTCTGCATAGGCATGACGAATAACTCTGCCAGCCCCGCCCTGCGCACCGCGCTGGCCTACTACCACGCCTGGACCAGCCACGACCTGGACACGGCCATGAGCTATATCGCCGACGACATCGTCTGCGACGCGCCAGCCGGCCGCCTGGAGGGCGCCGCCGCCTACCGGGGCTTCATGGGCCCGTTCGTGCAGATCCTCAAAGGGTCGACGCTGATCGCCGCCTTCGGCGACGACACGACCGCGCTGATCATGTACGACACCGAAACCGTGCCCGTTACGAGCGCCCCCGGCGCCGAGTGCCTCACCGTCTCCGACGGCAAGATCACCTACAGCCGGTTCATCTTCGACCGGGCCCCGTTCGACGCAGCCCGGCAAGCTGCGACTTAAGGGGCCGAACGGGCCTGGTTCACGCACCCCACCACGCGCAGCGCGAACTCCCCGTACTCGCTGGCCACGAAGGTGTCCGGATATCGGCCCGAGGGCCTGAACCAGGATTTCGCGCTGTTGCCCATCTCGAGCACGGCGAAGGCGGCGATCTGCGGGGTCCTGGTCGAGAAGCGCCCGGCCCGGCAGCCGTGCTCGATGATCCGCCGGACCCGCGCCGCGTACTGGTCGCGCTTGGCCACGATCGCGAGCCGGTTGTCAGGCTCCAGGCTGCGCACCTCGGTATTGCACACGGTGACCTCGGCCGGGAAGCGCAGGAAGTCCAGCACGAGCGACTCGGTGGCCCGGCGCAGCTGCTCGGACACGTCCTGCACCCCGGCCAGGGCCTCCTCCTGGGCGGACAGCGCCCGGTCCATCGCCTTGTCCATGATCGCGAACAGGATCTCCTGCTTGGACGAGACGTGGTTGTACAGGCTGGGCGCCCGGACCCCGAGGGTCCCGGCGATGTCCTTCATCGAGGTGCCGCGGTACCCGCGGTCGGCGAAAAGCTGGCACGCGGCGTCGAGCACCGTGCCGCGGCTGGCCGGCGTTGACCTGTCCACGGGCAGTAGCCTACGGTACTAATGAATGTTCATTAGTAGACAGCCGCCTGGAATCATTTGAGGAGACCGGTCATGACCGCGGCTACGACCTGGGACCTTGACCGTGAGCACGAGGAGTTCCGGGCCAGCGTCCGGGCCTTCGTGGACCGGCACGTGCGACCGGTGGTCGAGGAATCCGAGCAGGCCGGGCGTCCGCCCGCGGCGCTGCTGAAGGAGATGGGCAGCGCGGGCCTGCTCGGCCTGGCCATCGGCGAGGAAGACGGCGGCGGCGGGGGCGACGCGCTGGCCATGATGGTGCTGTCCGAGGAACTGGCCAGGGCCAGCGGCGGCATCACCACCCGGGCCACACCGCACAGCGGCGGGTACCGGCTCGACGGCACCAAGATGTTCATCACCAACGCCGGGATCGCCGACGTGTTCGTGGTCGCCGCCCGCACCGCGCCGGACGGCCACCGCGGCATCACCACGTTCATCGTCGAGGCCGGCACGCCCGGCCTGTCGCTCGGCCAGCCGCTGCGCAAGATGGGCTGGCACGCCTCGGACACCCGCGAGGTGATCCTGGCCGACTGCCTGGTCCCGCCCGAAGCCGTGCTCGGCGAGCCGAACCGGGGCTTCCACCAGATCATGTCGGCGTTCCAGCTGGAACGGCTCACCCTGGCCGCGATGGGCGTGGGGCACGCGGAGGAGTGCCTGGCGCTGGCTACCGCGTACGCCCGCGACCGTCAGGTGTTCGGCTCGCCGCTGATCAGCCTGCAGGCGACCAGGCACCGGCTCGCCGCCCTGTCCGTCGAGCTGGAGGCGGCCCGCGTGCTCACCTACCGGGCGGCGGCCCGCCTGGACAGCGGTCACCCCGAGACCGGCCGGTCGGTGGCCATGGCCAAGTACCACGCCGCGATCGCCGCCAACCGCATCATCGACGAGTGCGTCCAGCTCTTCGGCGGGGCCGGCTTCCTGGAGGAGACGGCGGTGGCCCGGCACTACCGGGACGCCCGGGTGCTTCGCATCGGCGGCGGGACCGACGAGATCCAGCTCGAGATCCTGGCCAAGGACCTGCCCGCGTGACAGCGCCGGAGGCCGGGCCGGCGCAGGAGGTCCGGGCCGCCATCGCCGCGGCCCGGCCGGGGAGCGACGCCAGCCGCTGGCCGGGAAAGCTGCCGGTGGAGGACCGGCTGGCCGCCCTGCTCGATCCCGGCAGCTGGCGGGAAGACGGCCTGCTCGCCAACGCCCGCGTCGGCGGCCTGCCCGCGGACGGCGTCCGGACCGGAGTGGGCCGGATCGAGGGCCGGGCGGTGGCCGTGATCGCGCACGACTTCGCCGTCAAGGCGGGCTCGTGGGGCAAGCTGACCTGCGAGAAGCAGGTCCGGATCCTGGAGCGGGCCGACCGCGACCTGCTGCCGGTGATCTACCTGGTCGACTCGGCGGGCGGGCGGCTCACCGAGCAGCTCGGCTTCTTCTCCGACCACCGCGGCGCCTCGCGGATCTTCCAGCTGCAGGTCGCGCTATCAGGGCGGGTGCCGCAGATCTGCTGCCTGCTGGGCCCGTCCGCGGCCGGCGGCGCCTACATGCCGGCCTTCACCGACTGGGTCGGCATGGTCGAGGGCAACGCGTCGATGTACCTGGCCTCCCCGCGGGTCGCCGAGAAGGTCACCGGGGAGCGGACCACGCTGGAGGAGATGGGCGGCGCGCTCATGCATGCCACCGTGTCCGGCTGCGCGGACGAGGTGTTCGGCTCGGACTGGGAGGTCATCGCCGCCGCCCGGCTGCTGCTCTCCTACCTGCCGGACAGCTGGGAGCGGCGCCCGCCCGCCGCGGCGCCCGCGGCCCCGTCCCGGCCCGACTGGTCCGGGGTGATCCCGGCGGCCGAGACGGCTGGCTACGACGTCGGGGAGGTCATCGACGGGCTGGTCGACGCGGACTCGTTCTTCGAGATCAAGGCGCGCTGGGCGGAGGAAATCGTGACCGGGCTGGCCCGCCTGGACGGGCGGGTGGTGGGCATCGTGGCCAACCAGCCCCAGGTCCGCAGCGGCGCGATCTTCGTGGACTCCGCGGACAAGGCGGCCCGGTTCATCACCATGTGCGACGCCTTCAACATCCCCCTCCTCTTCCTGCATGACGTGCCCGGGTTCATGGTGGGCGTCGCGGTCGAACAGCAGGGCATCATCAGGCACGGCGCCAAGATGATCACCGCCATGGCCAGCGCCGAGGTGCCCAAGTTCTCGGTCATCCTGCGCAAGAGCTACGCGGCCGGCTACTACGCCATGTGCGCGCCGGGCTTCGGGCCCCGCGCCTCGCTCGCGCTGCCCACGGCGGTGGCCGGGCCGATGGCGGCCGAAGCGTCGGTCAACGCGATGTACGCGAAAAAGATCGCCGAGATCGGCGATCCCGCCGAGCGTGCCGCCTTCACCGTCGCGCGGCTGGCCGCCGCCGAGGGCTGGACCCGCGCCACGCGGCGCCGCCATCATCACATCAGCCCGGTCTAGGAGGATGTCCATGGCAGATAATCTCAGCCAGCTTCTGGCCACGCCGCTACACCCGCTGCGCGAGCAGTTCCTCACCCTGCTCGACGGCGCCGACCCGGGCACGGTCCGGCAGGAGGTGAACCACGACGTCACGTCGCAGCTGGGCGGGTACGCCCGGCTGGGCGCGGTCTACCTCACCGGCGCGCTGCCCAAGACCAGGACCGGCAAGACCATGCGCCGGCTGCTCCGGGACGTCGTCGAGCACGGCGGCCCGCAGGGCGACACCAGCGCCATGGAGGACATGGTCGGCCTGCAGGCCGTGCAGCAGGCGGTCGCCGCGCAAACCTCCCCGGGCGCGTGACCCGTGGCCGGACTGTGGTTCGAGCAGCTCGAACCGGGCCTGCGGGTCGAGCACGCCATCACCCGCACCGTCACCGAGACCGACAACGTGCTGTTCACGACGATGACCATGAACCCGCAGCCACTCCACCTGGACGCCGAGTTCGCGGCCAGGACCGAGTTCGGCCGGCCCCTGGTGAACAGCCTGTTCACGCTGGGCCTGGTCGTCGGGCTGGCCGTACCCGAGCTGACCCTCGGCACCACAGTCGCCAACCTGGGCTTTTCCCGGGTGGATTTCCCGGCGCCGGTGTTCGCCGGGGACACTATCCACGTGGTGACGGACGTCCTGGAGGCCCGGCGGTCCCGGTCGCGGCGGGGCACCGGCATCGTGACGTTCGAGCACCATGGTCTCAACCAGCGCGATGAAACGGTCTGCCTGGCCGTCCGGGCCGCGATGATGCTCTGTCAGCCAGACCGGGACACGTGATGGCCGAGCTGACCCGGGTGCGCAGCATGCTGTTCATGCCGGCCAGCCGGGCCGACATGATCGCGAAGATTCCCCGCCTGGCGCCCGACGTGGCGGTCGTCGACCTGGAGGACGCGGTGCCGGCCGACGCCAAGGACGCCGCCAGGGACATCGCCGCCGCCGCGGTCGGCGCGCTGGATCCGGACGGCCCGGCCATCGTGCTGATCCGGGTGAACCCGGTCGGCACGCCGTGGTTCGCCGACGACGTCGCGATGGCGGCGGACTGCGCCGCGGCCGGGCTGGTCGTCCCGAAGCTGGAAAGCCAGCACCAGCTGGACCAGGTTCGGCAGGTGATGGCCGAGCACTCCCGGCTCGACGGGCTGCTGGTGGCCGGCCTGGAGACCACGCTCGGTGTCGCCGACGCACGGATCCTGCTGGCCCGCGGCGTCAGCGGCGCGTACTTCGGCGCCGAGGATTTCATCGCCGACATCGGCGGGCGGCGCACCGGCGGGAGCCAGGAGGTGCTGTACGCGCGGAGCCAGGTCTGCCTGGCCGCCCACCTGGCCGGGATCCCCGCCATCGACCAGGTCGTCACCGACCTATCCGACGACGAGCGCTTCCTGGCCGACGCGCACGCCGGGCGCAACCTCGGCTACCAGGGCAAGATCTGCATTCACCCGCGCCAGGTCGCCCTGGCCCACCAGGTGTTCACCCCCACCGAGGCCGAACTCGCCCACGCGCGCCAGGTCCTGGCGGCGGGCGAGGCGGGCGTCGGCGTGGTCGACGGCCAGATGATCGACGACGTGCACGTGCGGATGGCCCGCGCCACCCTCGCCCGCGCGGCGCCAGCCGAAGGCACTGGGCCGGCCCAAGGCCCCGAGCCGGACCCGCCGTGAGGGCGGACTTCAAGCGGGTGCTGATCGCCAACCGCGGCGAGATCGCGCTGCGCATCGTGCGCGCCTGCCGCGACGCCTCCCTGACCAGCATCGCGGTCTACGCGGAGCCCGACGCGGGCGCGCCGTTCGCCCGCCTGGCCGACGAGGCGCTGCCGCTGCCCGGAACGACCGCGGCCGCCACCTACCTCGACATCAGCGCGCTGCTGGCGGCGGCCGAACAGGCCGGTGCCGAAGCCGTCCACCCGGGCTACGGTTTCCTGGCCGAGAACGCTGGCTTCGCCCAGGCGGTCCTCGACGCGGGCCTGGCCTGGATCGGGCCGCCGCCCGCGGTCATCCGCGCGCTCGGCGACAAGGTGGCGGCCCGGGCCGTCGCCGCCCGGGCCGGGGCCCCGCTGCTGCCGGCCAGGCCGGCGGCCGGCCCGGCCGAGGCGGTCCGGTTCGCCGAGGAGCACGGGCTGCCGATCGCGATCAAGGCCGCGCACGGCGGCGGCGGCCGCGGGCTGCGGGTCGCGCGCGAGGCCGGCGAGGTGGCCGGCCTGTTCGAGGCGGCGGTGCGCGAGGCCCGGGCCGCGTTCGGCCGCGGCGAGTGCTTCGTCGAGGCCTACGTCGAGCACGGTCGGCACGTCGAAGCGCAGATCCTGGCGGACGTGCACGGGGACGTCCTGGTGGCGGGGACCCGCGACTGCACCCTGCAGCGGCGCTACCAGAAGCTCGTCGGGGAGGCGCCTGCGCCGTTCCTCACCGGCGGCCAGCGGGCCACCCTGGAACGGTCGGCCGAGGCCATCTGCCGGGAGGCTGGCTACGTCAGCGCCGGCACCGTCGAGTTCCTGCTCTCGCCCCAGGGCGAGCTGTCCTTCCTCGAGGTCAACACCCGCCTGCAGGTCGAGCACACGGTGACCGAGGAAAGCGGCGGCGTGGACCTAGTCCGGGCCCAGCTGCTGATCGCGGCCGGTCATCCGCTGGCGGTCGCCGTAGGCACCCCCGCCGCCCCGCGACGGCACGCTATCGAGTTCCGGGTCAACGCCGAGGACCCGGCCCCAGGACTTCGCCCCGTCGGCCGGCCCGATCACCAGGTTCCGGCCGCCGTCCGGGCCCGGGATACGCGTCGACTCCGGCGTCGAGGCCGGCAGCGTGGTCGGCGGGCAGTTCGACTCGCTGCTGGCCAAGCTGATCGTCACCGGCCGGGACCGGCCGCAGGCCATCGAGCGGGCCCGTCGTGCGCTGCGCGAGTTCGACATCTGCGGCGTCAGCACCACCCTGCCGTTCCTGCGCGCGGTGCTGGCCGAACCCGCCTTCACCGCCGAAGGCCCCGGCGGGTTCGCCGTCCACACCCGCTGGATCGAGCAGGACTACCAGCACGCCGCGGCTACCCCGGACGACGACCAGATCATGATCCGGGTCGGCCGCCGCTGGCTTCCCGCCGCAATCCCAGGCCTGGCCGAGGCCCGGGAGGGCCCTCTGGCCCTGGCCCGCCAGCAGGCGCGCGAGCGGCGGCAGCGAGCCGGGCAGGTGGCCGGCGACGCGGTCACCGCGCCGATGCAGGGCACGGTGGTGCGGGTCACGGTGACCGACGGCGAGCAGGTGGACGCCGGCCAGGTCCTGGCCATCGTAGAGGCGATGAAGATGGAGAACCCGCTGCGCGCGCCGCACGCAGGCCAGGTGGCCGGGCTGTGCGTCAGCGCGGGGGACACCGTCGCCCAGGGGACGGTGCTCTGTCACGTCATACCGGACGCGCCATGAGGGCCGGGCAGGCTCACCGGGCGGGCCGGCGATCCCGGTCGCGAGCGGTGACCCGGATGGCCTGGCGTGACCGGGCTCGCCGGGCCCGGTTCGCGGCCCGGCGCCGGTCCTCGTCCTCGGCCAGCATGTCGTCGGCGTCGTTCTCCAGGAACAACTTCACGAACATCGGATGCATGGCCGGGCCTCAGGCGCGGGAGCGGCCGCGCCCGGTCAGCACGCCCAGCAGGCGGCGGGTGACCGCGTACTGGCGCCGCTGCGGCACGGGAAGCACGGGTGCGCACGGCCGCGCCGAGGTGGCGAGGCTGGTCGTGGCCTGAAGACCGAGAACCGAGCCGATTTCCTGAGTCATGACTATCTCCCTCACGAGCGGGCGGCCCGCTAGCGGACCACCCTGACACCTTCAAGAATCGCGATAAGGCAGGACACTGCGCGTCGGGCAATCGCCTCAAATCCGCACCTCCGGGGGTCCTTAGATCGGTCCGCCTGGGTCCTTAGGGCGGCACTAAGGCGTAAGCCCGGAATCGCGGTTTCCTTAGCTCAGGCGTGGGCTGGTGTTTCGTTTGTGTCGTGATGGGACGCCACGCGGTCGCGAGAGCGGCTCACGTCACTCTGGCACCGCCCGTATCGGACCCTTACGACGTGGCTGCCGCGCTCATGCAGCTACAGCGACATGGCTGGGGCAACCATGCAGTATGAGCAGATGGGTCGACGGGGACCCATGCCCGTTCGGCCCGTGATATTACCCCGAACGGGCCTGCAGTTTCTCTCCTGCCATCTGGCGGAGCCGGAACCGCTGGGTCTTGCCGCTGATGGTCTTGGGCAGCTCGGAGACGAACTCGATCACCCTGGGGTACTTGTACGGGGCGATCGAGGACTTGGTGAAATCCTGCAGCTCGGCGACCTTCGCGGGGTCCGCGGGGGCGCCCTCGCGCAGCACCACGTAGGCCTGCACGACCATGCCGCGGCCCGGGTCGGGGGCGCCGATGACCGCCACCTCGACCACGTCCGGGTGACCGAGCAGTGCCTCCTCAACCTCGGGCCCGGCGATGTTGTAGCCGGCCGAGATGATCATGTCGTCGCTGCGCGCCTGATACCAGAAGTAGCCGTCGGCGTCGCGGATGTAGGTGTCGCCGGTGATGTTCCAGCCGTGCTGCACGTAGGTCCGCTGGCGCTCGTCGGACAGGTAGCGGCAGCCGGTCGGGCCCTGCACCGCGAGCCGACCCGGCTGGCCATCGGGCACTTCCTGGCCGCGCTCGTCCAGGATGGTCGCGCGGTAGCCGGGGACGGCCGTACCGGTCGAGCCGGGCCTGATGCCATCGTCGGCGGCGGCGATGAAGATGTGCAGCATCTCGGTCGAGCCGATGCCGTCGATGATGGCCAGGCCGGTGGCCTGACGGAAGTCCTCCCAGACCGACCTGGGCAGGTGCTCGCCGGCCGAGACGCAGCGCCGCAGGTTCTTCAGCGCCGACGCCTTGCCCGCGGCCAGCATGGCCCGGTAAGCGGTGGGCGCGGTGGACAGCACGGTCACGCCGTGGGCCGCGATCGCGTCGGCCAGTTCGGCCGGGGTGGCGCGCTCGATGAGCAGCGTCGACGCGCCCGCGCGCAGCGGGAACAGCAGCAGGCCGCCGAGCCCGTAGGTAAAGCCGAGCGGGGGAGTGCCGGTGAAGACGTCGTCCCGGTGCGGCTTGATCAGGTACTTGGAGAAGCTGTCCGCGGTGGCCAGCGCGTCCCGGTGGAAGTGCATGGCTACCTTCGGCTGTCCGGTGGTGCCCGAGGTCGACGCGAGCATGGCCACGTCGTCGGCGGCGGTATCGACCGGGGTAAACGTGCCGTCCTTGGCCGCGCAGCGGGCGGTGAGATCATCGGGGCCGTCCCCGCCGTAGATGAGCGCGGTCAGCCCCGGTGCCCCGGCCGCCAGGTCCGCGGCGAAGCGGTGGTCGCACAAGACCAGGCTCGGCTCGGTCAGCCCGGTGATGGTGGCGATCTCCCGGGGGCGCAGCAGGGCCATCGTGGTGACCGCGACCCCGCCGGCCTTGATCACGGCGAGCCAGGCCGCGGCGAGCCACGGGGAGTTCGGGCCGCGGAGCATTACCCGGTTTCCCGGTTGCAGGCCGAAGTCTTCGGTCAGCACCTGGGCGAGCTGGTTGGTCCGGCGGACGGTCTCGCCGTAGGTCCAGGTTTCGGCGGGCCCGGGAAAGCCAGCAGAGCGGAAGCACGGGCGGTCGGCGCCGTCGCGGGCGGCTGTCGCGTCGAGTAGCTCGGCGGCGCAGTTGAGCCGCTCCGGGTAGTTCAGTTCGGGCAGGTCGAAGCGGAATTCCGGCCACTGGTCCGGCGGCGGGAGGCGGTCACGGCAGAAGCTGTCGAGGTGCGCCGAATCCGATAGCCGCATCTGGCCCCACTCCCTTGTTTCCCGTAGGGTAGATCACCAGTATTCAACTTCTGTGACGGCAGTCAAGAGTCCGCAATAGGAGGGCCCGCGATGAGCCCGTTCCGAGCCTCGGCGCCGCTGACCAGCACGTGGGAGCACTTCCGGTTCTCGGTGTCCGACGGCATCGGCACGGTGACCCTGGACCGGCCGGGCAAGCTCAACGCGCTCACCTTCGAAGCGTACGCCGACCTGCGCGATCTGCTCGCGGAGCTGCCGCACCGCGATGACACGCGGGTGCTCGTGATCCGGGGGAACGGCCGGGCGTTCTGCTCCGGCGGGGACGTCAACGAGATCATCGGCGCGACGCTGGCCATGTCGCCGGACGAACTGCTCGCCTTCACCCGGATGAGCGGTGAGGTCATCAGGGAGATGCGCGACTGTCCGGTGCCCATCATCGCGGCGGTGCACGGCATGGCGGCCGGGGCCGGCGCGGTGATCGCGCTCGCGGCCGACTTCCGGGTGTGCACCCCGGCGGCCAGGTTCGCGTTCCTGTTTACCAAGGTGGGCTTGTCCGGCGGGGACATGGGAGCGGCCTACCTGCTGCCGCGGCTGGTCGGGCTCGGGCACGCCACCCGGTTGCTGATGCTGGGGGACACCGTGAACGCCGAGGAGGCCGAACGGATCGGGCTGGTCTCCTTCCTAGCCGATAAGGACACGTTCGACGACGAGGTCAGCGCGCTCGCTGGGCGGCTCGCTTCGGGACCGGTCCAGGCCTTTGCGCAGACCAAGGCCCTGCTGACCAGGGAGCAGGACATGAGCCTGTCGGCGGCGATCGAGCTCGAGGCGATGACCCAGGCCCTGCTGATGAAGGGCGAGGACTACGCCGAGTTTCACGCGGCGTTCAACGCGGGCCGCCCGCCGCAGTGGACGGGCCGCTGAGGATCTGCTCGCGCAGGATGTCCGCGTGGCCGCAGTGCTGCGCGAACTCGCGCAGGGCGTGCAGGTAGACCCAGCGCAGCGGGAGCGGCCCCAGCCAGTGACCGCGGAGCACGTCGTCCAGGTCCAGGTTGGCGGTGGCCAGGCGGGACGCGGCGCACGCCTCGTCATGCGCGCGGCGGACCGAATAGATGGTGTCCGCACCGGTCAGCGTGAACGCGTCGGCGGCGTTCGGCGGCAGTCCCATCTCCTGCCGCGAGCGCCCGGTGACGGCCTCGCCGAACCACACGCGCTCCGCAAAGGTCACGTGCTTGACCAGGCCGAGCAGCGTCGTTTCCGAGGGGACCAGGCGCCGCCGGGCCTGTTCCTCGGTCAGCCCGTCCAGGCACCCGCGTAGCGCGGCCCTGTGCTCGTCGAGGAACGTCTCGAGCTGCTCCTTGAGCGGTTCGCCGGTCACGTCGTACGACGTCCGCCCGCCTTCCATCGTCATCACGGGAGTATCACCCGGGCCAGCCGTCGGCTTCAACGCAATTCCGCGCGGGCACCGGGCAGAATGACGGCTATGGCGACGGACGATCCATATGACCTCCAGCGGTTCGTGGCGGCCCAGGACACCGGCGGTACCTACCAGCAGGCCCTCGCCGAGCTGCGGGCCGGGCGAAAGGCCAGTCACTGGATGTGGTTCGTCTTCCCGCAGATCGCCGGTTTGGGCTATAGCCCGACGTCACGGACCTATGCGATCACGTCGCTGGCCGAGGCCCGGGCGTACCTGGCGCATCCGGTCCTGGGCGCGCGGTTGACCGAATGCGCCGGCGTCCTGGCTGGCCTGCGCGGCCGCACCGCGGAGCAGGTCTTCGGCGAGGTCGACGCGCTGAAGCTGTGCTCGTCCATGACGCTGTTCCGGCACGCCGCTCCGGGGGAGCCGGTGTTCCGCCAGGTCCTGGACCAGTACTTCGGCGGGATGACCGATTCCGCGACCGAGGAGCGTATCTGAGCTCGGGCATCTGAGCTTGGGCAGCCGAGCTCAGCCGAGGAACCGGGCGAGCTCGGCTTCCGCCGGGTCCCCGGCCGCCCGGTTCTGCACCGAGTGGCCCGCCGCCGGCACCACGAACAGGCGGCCGTCCGGGGCCAGCGCGGCCTGAGCCCGTGCGCCCGCCAGCGGGGTCGAGAGGTCTTGGCCGCCGGACAGCAGCAGGACCGGGATCCGGGGCAGTTCGGCGCGCAGCGCGGCCGTGGCCGGACCATGGGACGGGGCCAGGGCGGGAGGCCAGTACAGGCAGGTCTGGATGAAGCCGTTGCCCGCCGCGGTGGCCCGGTCGAAGGGCCAGACCTGGGCCATGGTCAGCCGGTCGACGGCCCTGGCCAGCGCGGCGGCCCGCGCGGCCAGCGGCGTATCGGGCCCGCCCCACGGCATCGGCATGTCCGCGCAGAGCGTGCTGGCGTGCAGTCCCTGGCTCAGCTCGCCGGACGTGGCCGCGTCAGCCGCGTGCACCCGGGCGATCAGCGGCCCGAGGGCGGCCGGCTGCCCGGCGGCGGCCGCGTGGAGCGCGGCGGGAACGCCCGGGAAGGACGGAGCGCCCACGCTCATCGCCACCAGCGTGTCGAGCAGCGCCG
>WNGJ01005104.1_pt1 | contig 16420 bp, 18 predicted proteins | sample 5400611 | NCBI WGS metagenome assembly WNGJ01 (sample SAMN13153375, study PRJNA577476) | soil metagenome | isolation source: 40 cm soil or saprolite under Garry oak tree replicate 1 | place: USA:California | collected 2016-06-15 | reverse complement strand
TTGCCATCTGGCGACCAGGCGACGGCAGTTACACCATTGTGATGACCACGATAGGTGTAAAGAGTACTTCCTATGGAGATGGGTGGCATACGAGCAGTGACAGCGGTATTACCGGCAGGCGAGCAGGAGGTTACGAAGATCGCACTGCAACAGATGATGAGAAGAAAGACACTTAAACGTCTGTACGCGATGTACATGGCTATCTACCTTTCTGGCAGGATCAACAAGCAGTGCACTCTATTAAGGAAAACCCCATTATTAGAGAATAGCCTACTTGAAAGATTCATGAATTGCAACAAGCAAGCAGTGTTAATTAAGTATTTCGAAAAGCCCTGGTTCTCGTCATAAGTGATTGGAGGGCATGTTATACTGTATCCAAGTTGCAAGTGTGAATGGTGTAAAAGCATGATACTATATGTTTGGAGAAGAGGGTGAAGTGCATCATCACGTGGGCATTGACAGCGAAAAAGAACTATGGAGAGTGCTTACACTACTATCGATAAAATACTTGACCGGGATGAGCTTGCAGTAGAGGTGCGACGCCGACAGGAGGGTGGAGAGCAAGGCGTCTTCACAAATGGCTGTTTTGACCTACTGCACCTGGGGCATGTACGCTATTTACAGGAGGCACGGGCGCTGGGAGATTTCCTGATCCTGGGCCTCAACAACGATGAGGGTGTGCGTTTGCTGAAAGGACCGGGGAGGCCGCTGGTACCCGAGCATGAGCGGGCCGAGATACTAGCGGCCTTAACGTGTATTGATTATGTAACGATATTTAGCGAACCTACCGCCGGCCCATTGGTTGGTCTGTTACGGCCGGCGATTTACGTCAAAGGTGGTGATTATGCCGGACTGGGATCTGACTTGCCGGATACAGGTCGCTTGCCAGAGGCCAGGGTAGTACGTGCATATGGAGGGGTTGTGCGCCTGATACCGTACCTGCCGTATCATTCGACGACCGAGTTAATAGACGCGATCAAGCAGTTGCCCTAATCAACTTTGACTATCAAAGAAAACGATCGGACCTGATGGATTTTGTAGTGGAACGCGAATCGATGAGATTAATCGTTATATTGCATAAGAGCCTGCTATAGTAAATACATAATCCCAATGGGAGTATATCTTTAAATGGCAAAAGAGTCTGTGGAAAACCAGTCTGAATCAACGGAGTCAACACAAGCTATTGAATCGTTACCCCTCGTAACAGGAGGTGTTGCGGAACAGGATATAGCTACTGAGCTAGTCGTACAGGAATCGGTGGAACAATCGCTTTCAAGCGAGCGGCGACACATCGCCAAATCTGCCACCCTGGTCATGCTCGGCAATCTGGGCAGCAGCTTGATGGGGATGGTACGGCAGATTGTGGTAGCGGCGCTTGGCGTCAATATAGCAGGCCCGTTCAACTCCGCGCTTTTACCCGCACAGACCTTTAATGACTTCCTGGTCAATGGTTCGGTACCTGGGGCTCTCATCCCCACCTTCAATGATTACTCGGCACCGGAAAAGCGCGATGAATTGCGCCGCCTGGTATTTACCATAATAAATCTCGTGATACTCATCATGTTTATCGCGGCAATCGTTTTCCTGCTTATTTCACCCTGGTTCGTCGAAAGCATCCTGGTACCAGGATATACTGCCTCTGAAAAGCAGCTAACACTGCAATTATCACAAATTATCTTTTTCTCACTACTTGCACTGGGGCCATTCGCGGTGCTATTAGCATCGTTATATGCACTCAAAGAGTTTGGCTGGCCTGCCTTTGCAACTGTTTCATATCATGTTGGCATCATCATTGGTGCGCTGATTGGCGGTTTCCTTGGTGAACGCTACCTTGGTCATCTGGGACTCGCCTTTGGCGTCCTGCTTGGTGCCCTTGGAGAGATTGCATTGCTTATTCCAGGGATGCGCAACCAGCGTCTACGTTACCTGTTGGTACTTGACCTAAAGCATCCGGCGCTACGGCGTATCATAAAACTCTATATACCAGTAGCACTGAGTTTTCTCATAAGCATGGGCCTTATATTTCTTGATCAGCGCCTCGCATCAAAGACTCCTGGTGGTGGAGCTGCAAACTATACTGCAATGCGCCTGGCAACGACATTGATACAGTTTCCAGTGGGATTGGTTGCTGCTGCGCTCTCATTTGCCGTGTTGCCAACGCTTTCAGAGCATGTTAGAGCGGGCGATACCGAGCGTTTCAAAGAGACGCTCTTGCTTGGTTTCCGCATCGGCTTGTTGCTCATGATTCCGGCTGCTGCCGGCCTCATCGTCCTGCGCGAACCGATTGTTGACCTACTCTTCCAGCATCACAATTTCACTCATGAGAATGCTGCTCGCACGGCACTTGCGCTGCAAAACTATGCTTATCAGCTACCGTTTGTAGCGATGGACCAGCTCTTGATAGCCGCTTTCTATGCACGCAAAAACACGATCATCCCTGTGATTGTAGGCATGGTAAGCATCCTGGGATACCTTGCCGTGGCGCTGCCTTTTTGGAGCACAATCGGTATGCCCGCGCTTGCTTTTGCTAATACCGTACAGAACTCGCTACACGCGATAATACTGCTGGTGTTGTTAAGGATGGCGATAGGACACATAAGGATACGAGAGTTGATCCCTACGGTGCTCAAGATACTTGTAGCTACTGCTTGCAGCTACTTCTTGGGCATATTGGATTATTCTCACTTGATAGATTATGGGGGCAGTTGTTGACGGTGGCCGTGGCTGGTGGTCTGGCTGTACTGGTGTATCTTGGCGGGGTGCTGCTTTTGCGAGTTGAGGAGGTGGGGTTGGTGAAAAGGGCAGTGATGACGAAGTTGGGGAGAAAATAAATCTGACAGCCATGAAATGTTTAGTGAAACCAAATGAAATGCGTGAGGGCGAACAATACATCGCTCACCGTTACGAAGGAACCACAAGAATGTGGAATAGATCTCAACCATACCGCAGGGGGATACGATTTTTCCCTCATATCATCCCAATCGCGTTTCCGCTGATCTTCCCATTCGGCTTTGGCCTGGCTTTCTGGCTGTTCCATATGCTGTTCAACCTGCTCGGAATTCTCCTCCTCGTCGCCCTGGCCTTTTTTGTCTACCGGGCGATTACGCTTGGAAGCCTCGAGGCGGCATGGAATTCGATGTGGCAAACGAGCAATGCGTGGCAGCAGCGGTTTACCTCACAGCACCAGCAGCCGCCCTACTATCAGCCGCACCAGCCCTACTACCAGCCACCCTCTCCAACAGGACAAGAGCAGCCATCTCAGCCGTATGGACAGGGCTACCAGCCTGAGCAGCCCTCGTACCGCCCGGTTGAGCAGTCCAATGACTTCGATCAACCGCGGACTCAGTATCCAGAGCAAATGCCGCCAATACAGCAGTAGGGCATCATCTTCGCCGGACGTCCTTTGCGGTCGCCCGGCTCCTGCTGTATCCAACAGGCAACCACCAAATTACTTGCGGCCCAAACCTTCATAGCTCTGGTCCTTCATAGAACAAATATGGTATAAACCCAGAAAACGCGAGTTCGGGACAGATGAACTCCAATAAACGGTAATGATACTGATACGTGATAGTGAAAAGAGCATCCAATGACCTCAAACGATTTACCTCAAGGAATGGCAAAGAACACAATTTCACTGCTACTAGGCCATCCGGACCCAGCCACGCTGCTTCCACCTGAACTGCACAACGCCATGCTACACGTAATAAGCTCTCCTCGATTCCACGCAGCGCTCCAGTACGGTCCAGAACAGGGAACGCAAAGTCTGATCACTTTTCTCGTAGAAAAAATCAATCGAGAACAGGGTCTTCCTATGCAGTCTGGTAATCTGATGGTGGTTGCAGGCTCAACACACGCCGTGGATATGCTCGCACGGCTGTACGCCAGGCCGGCTGGAGTGGTGCTGGTTGAGGCCCCGACCTACGTGGATGCCCTTCACATTTTTCGGGATCATCAGCTCGAGTTGTGTTCCATTCCCATGGACGAAGATGGCCTCATCCCGGACGAATTAGAACAACAGGTAGCACGGCTACATTCAAGCGGCAAATTTCCCAGCATGCTCTATACCATTCCGAACTTTCACAACCCGACGGGCCGCACGTTGTCTGAGACACGGCGTCTCGAGATTGTCAGGCTGGCACGCTACCATGGCTTCCTGATTGTGGAGGATGATGTCTATCGCGACCTCTCTTTTGAGGGCGCAGTGCCTTCCAGCTTCTATGCACTGACGAATGGCAAACAGGTGCTTAGTATTGGCAGTTTCTCGAAAACGCTTGCGCCTGGATTGCGACTTGGATGGCTACTCGGTTCCGAGGATGCTATTCAGCGCTGTATCAACTGCGGGACGATGCAAATGGGAGGTGGCGCAAACCCGTTCGCGGCACATATCGTGGCAGAGTATTGTCGGAGCGGAGAGTGGCAAACGCACATTGTGCGCTTGCAGTCACTCTACAAAATGCGCCGTGATGTAGCGCTAGCCGCTCTAGACCGGTACATGCCTGCTGATGTGGATTGGACGCACCCTGCGGGTGGCTTTTTCATCTGGCTCAGTTTGCCGAAGAATGTCTTTGCTCGAGACGTCAAGCGTATGGCGCTCCAACAAGGGGTATCGGTGGCGGCAGGTGAAGGTTTCTTTGTAAATCCGTCAGATGGCGCACACAACCTGCGCCTTGCCTACAGTTGTGCCACGCCCAACGATATTGACGCCGGGATAAGCATTCTGGCGCAGGTTATCCATAGATCAAGGGTGGTTGAGTAGCATTTACGTTCCTTTCATTCTCCCTTTCGCACATATGTTAACAGCTCGGTCAACTGCTGCACTTCAAGCGTTTCCAGGTGTGCCACAGCTTCTACGACGCCCCCGCGTAGCTCCTCGTCGGTAAATGGTTTTGCAAGATGCTCAAATTTCTCGGTAGCCTTTGCCCAGGATATGGGCTGTGTGTAAAAGCCTTCGTAGTCCTCCTTCTCGATGCTGAAGGTACGGCCATCTTTGAGGAAGACCTGGATACGGCAGGGCAACGCTTCAGGAAAAAGTTCACTCAAATCATTGTTGGGACGAACTTCCACCTTGCGCAGCAGCGTTTGCACATCGTGACGCTCAATGCGCTTCGGTGTATACTGCCTTGGCATCACTTCGCCATCCAGAAGCGCCACGGCTACCATATACGGCAGGCTATGATCGGCTTCTTCTTTGGTTTGGACATGATGTTTATAGCCCTCCTCGCCGCCACCGATAATGTTATAGGCCACGTCAAATATCTCGATTTCGATGCGCTCGATTTCATCCGCACGCAAATGGTACGCTTCGCGCAATTCGAGAATACCCTCCAGGACAGATTGAGCATGGAACTCAGCGTTGTACTTCTTGATATTCGTACGTGTGACGATCTCAAGATTCTCGCCCTGCCAGTCAATCTCAAAATGGCCGGCTATAGCGTCCATGAAGCCTTTGGTGCCTTCGAAGACCTCTAGCGGGCCGGTAATGCCACGCATGGCAAGAAAGGTATCAGATGTAGCAGCGAACACGGTATGAGGGTAAGCCAGACCTTTCCAATTGGAGAGCCTTCCTGTACGCGTAACACGCAAGGCATTGTTGGCCGTGCCGCTGATCGCAATCGCATGGGCGGTTTTCTTCAGACCAAGACCGAGTGCCTTCGCTACTCCGGCAGCTACTGCATAGGCTCCCTGGGTCGTGTGATCGAAGCCTTTGGCACGTACCGGAGCAATGTCTGAGAGCCGGCATTGGACCTGGTAGGCCACAGCGAGGGCTGTGAGGAAATCTTTGCCATTTTTCCCGGCATACTCACTCGCAGCAAGTACCGCCCCCAGGTTGTCACTTGGATGGCAGGTCTCATTCTTTGCAAGGTAGCTGTCGTTAAAGTCTAAATAGCGTACAAGTGCGGCGTTGTAAAAGGCGGCACGATCAGGAGCAGTTTTGCCGCCCCCAATGAGGGTAGCGAGGGGATTGCCCCCGAAGTCTTCGAGTTGGGCCTCGAGCATTTTGATAGTAGGCCCTTTGAGAGCGCCAATGGCACAACCCAGGGCATCGAGCACGCGAAGCTTGAGTTCCTGGCGTGCTTCTTCCGAGAGGTCTTCGTATGTGGCGCGAACGACGAAGGCTGCGAGTTGTTCAGCTTGAGTCATTTCTGCTTCCTTCCACTCAACCAGGGGGAGATTCCGGCATACTGTACTTCTACTACTCCGGCCTGGTCTGAGACTTTGATTACCTTGGGTTTACATTGTATGTCTCCTCCCTACCTTTAGCAAACTGAGCATTACGTTCGACCGGGGGATACTGAATTACAGTTGTACGAGCACAACGCCCAGCGTAGCCAGACCTGCAGCGACAATTTTCAGGGTGCTATGCTTGTTTTCTTTCTGAACAACGATACCAGCTAAGGCTGTCAGCAGGGTTGAGCTTGCCAATAAGGCCACAACTTGTGGGACATTGCCGAGTTGAAAGGCTTTCAGCAGAAAAAAGTAGGATGTGTCCATGACCGCAGCGTTTAGCAGAATTGCCTTCCACTGCACTTGTAGCTCATAACGCAGCTCCGATACTTTCGGTCGTAAGAAGACAAACAGGTTGACGGCTGCCGGGAAGAGAAAAGCGGCAAACATATATGGTGGAATGGAAATGCTTTTCACCACTTCACTGTTAAAGCCTAATGCCACTCCGCCAAAGAAACTATACAGCAGGGCAAACACAATTCCTTTTGATGACCTCAAGCGAGTGTGATAACACCCGATCAACAAGGAGGCGACTATGATGATGAGGAACCCGACCACGATTACCGGTTTGATTCCTGCTTTAAAGAACATCACGCTGATCACAAAAGTGAACACAAAGTTCAGCGGTAAAATGGCCGATAAGACGCTGGCCTCTTCATATTTAAAGGCCGAGAATAAGAAGGCATCGACCAGGGCCCACAACGCTATCGAGAGTGCAAACAGCAGCAACACCTGCGGATTGACTGTGATGGAGAACCTGTCAAACGGGAGGAAAAGTGGAGAGAGTAGGCCGCAAAACACCTGCCATAAGATCGTATAGGCAGACTCATGTCTGGTGGTTGACAAGCTGCTTCGTGAGATGATGTTGAAAACAACGGTGAAGCCAATCGCGAGCACGATACACAGGCCCACACGCAGCAGCACTTCGCCCACCTGTGGCTCTGGACGTGGCTTCTGTTCAAGCTTGAGCTGTTCACGCCAGCCCTTTCATCTGAAGAAGCCTTGCGGTTGCCTCCAGGATCTTCTGTCGTGTCTCCCCCCGACAACTGTTCTACTATCCTAATCTGTATGTGAATAATCACTCACATTGAGAAGTATAGTCGGAAGCAATGTCTCTGCCAACTGGACTTTCGGACAGGAGAGGGCCATCATGTGGGGAGGAATCGCATCGCTCCTGAGAGGAAGAGGAAAGAAAGAGCGATCGGGTTATTCGGATAGGCACTAAGAAATAGGCCACCTGGCCTATAGTATACTCTCCATATGACAGATGACTAAGGCCTGCCACATGGCCTATACTACATCCATACCCAGTGGTTGCCCTGCCAGGGGGAGTTTCAGAGGCAGAGCGAGAGAGGTGACAAGATGTACTCAATTGAGATCCATATCCAAAGCCCTGGGAGGTGTTGTGAAGTGTTCTCTGAAGATGTGAAAACGACCGAATTGCTGGTAGAAACCGTTGTTAGTCAAGCATTGCTGGAGCTTTTCGAGACAGTGCTTGTACGAAACGTGATTGTCAGTTTCCTCCCATTGGAACATGGGCCTGACGCTATCGCCGTTCGCTTCTGATTTGTGCGACTGGATGATTGCTTTCGCCTTAAGTGCCGAGCTGCCGCGCCAAGTCCATGAAATCGGTCGCCATAACCTCAAATGACGGGTCAGGAGTGAGATCTGGCATATTATGTGGACCTCGCTCCAGTGGACGCGGGACAAAGGCCGCCTGCATCCCTTGCGCCTGGGCAGCGCGCAGGTCCTCCTGGTGGGCGGCGACCATCATCACCTCGTGGTTCTGCAGCCCGAGCAGGTTGACCGCCATCTGGTAGGCACGAGGGTCGGGCTTGTAGGCCTGGACCAACTCTGCTGAGAGAATACAGTCCCATGGCAGAGCACTATACCTCGCCATATTCACAAGTAAGGCCATATTCCCATTCGAAAGAGTCGCCAGGATAAAACGTTTCCGTAAGTGTGTGAGTCCTGGAATGGCGTCGGGCCAGGGTTGGAGCCGGTGCCACACCCGATTGAGGTGGTCTTTCTCGTCCTCCGTAAACTGGTCGTCGATCTTAAACTCTTTGAGCAACTCGTCCAGAGACAGGCGGTGTAAGGAATCGAGATTGGTCCATGGCAGTTCTCCACGCATGACGCGATCCATCGAGGGACGATAGCGAGCACGCCACGTATCGGCAAACTGCGCCCAATCCACGTGCAGTCCTTTCGCTCGATTGAGCCGTTCCCCCTCGCTAATAATAGTGCTGCGATAGTCTACGACGGTGCCAAAGACGTCAAAGGTAAGGGCCTTGACGATGTTATTAGTCATAGGCGTTCCTCCTCACCGAGATCGGAGCGGACACTTCGCTATGAATGCGCAGGAGGTCTGGGATCGTTGCCACTGGCCGACGGCCAAGACCACATTCAGTTGCAACGCCGAAATCCGAAACGACCCGCTGTGCGGTGGCAATGCGCCTGCGCGTTCCCTCGACTCCATCAGTGAAGTGCACCAACCCTAAGTAGAGTTCCGCCTCTGGACGGAGCTTTAAGTTCGAGAGCGGGGCAAAGTAGGCGTCGTCGCTCCGATCACGAGGTATCGGCATATGAATCCAATTGATCTCCCGTTTGATATTTGAAGAGATTGCGTTGGCAACCTCAACCAGGTTGGTGGTGTCCACGGGCTCCTTGAAGTGCCGGTGCCCGGCGTCGCCATAGCAGAGATGATAGCCCAGTTCGACGTTAGCCGGAACCCGATTACCAAGCTCGACGAGTTGCTCGAGTATGCCCGCCTTGAAGTCAGGGGGGAATTCCGTCTTGACGTTGGCTAAGTATAGGGGCGATACTCCCTCCCAGATGGCAAACTCGACCGCCACGTCCCATTGGATAGCCAACTCATCCGGTGGAATAGCAGAGGTGATCCTTTCAAGTTCGGCAAACATCGCCGCCTTATAGGCTGGTTCAACCACAGCCTGGTTCTCGGGTATTACAAATACGGCAATAGGAGCTAGCGGCGTGGGAAGGCTCACCTGGAAGCGGCAACGCGCCGGGATAAGTCCAGCCTGCTTCAGTCGCGAGAACACTGCGTAGGACGATGTAGCGGCGTGAGCATAGCCAAGTTGATCAAATGTAATTTCGCTGGAGGTGAGTGGGGAACGGAGCTTGACCCGCGGGCGTGGTGCAATGGCGTCGGGATCGGCTGGTACCATCTCGAACTGGGGATTGTTCGCCAGAAATAGCAGTTGCCAGGAGATCCAGTAGGTTCGCTCGCCAGTCTCGCCATCGGGAATACGGCGCAGTCGCGCACCCAGTATCGAACTGGCTGCGCGAAAGACTTCCTCGGCATTGCCCAGGGGAACGCTGCCGACAAGGTGCACACCACGAGGCTGCTGTTGAACACCCGTATCGCTAGAATTTTCGTTTGCCATGTTAGTCTCCGATCTCTATAGCATGATTGTAAATGAGGTACATATAAGATGGTTGAATGAAGCCGCAACGCAATAGCGAATAAAGTTGCAGGTCTCTCCTGTAATTGGAGGCCAGTTCATTCTATCACTTGGTTTTTAGGCTCGTCCATTCCACCTCATTCAAACTCAGCCACAAGGTCTTTTCAGAAGGACTCCGCATCAAATTCTTGACACCTGACGTAAGCTAATGCATACTTCTTGCAGAATATACACCAGGTTACAGTAGTGCGAATTCTACAGCCACTATTGTCGCCTCTTTAACTCTATCATAGAAATGGTTCATGGGAGGAGAAGGACTGGGTGTAATTTGCATTGCATCTCAGCGGCTCAATCAAGTAGACAGGAGAATGCGCATGGACACATTGAATAGTTCACCAGGTTTCGGCTCGATTCGGTTTCTTACAGGTCCAATTGCAGGAAGCACCTTCCAAATTGACAAACCGATAACTACGATAGGTAGAAACCCGGGTAACGACATTGTTGTCCAGGACATGAAAGTCTCAAGATATCATGCTCGCCTTCGCTGGAACAATGGATCCTGGATTATCGAAAAGCATCCTTCGGCAGGTACCGTCACTGTCAACCAACAAGCTGTACAGCAAACAATTGTTTACGACAGTACTACCATTGGTCTGGGGGAAGACTCCACCTTCCTCTTTCTCATAACGGCACCATCTGACCAACGCCATAAGGGATCGCCTCCTCTGGACCCATCGAATAACTACATCGACCAACCGACACCTGAGCCATCTATTTTAGGCCCACAGCGCGCTTCTTCCGCCACTTCAGTGCCATTTACTCCTTCTGCCCCAAAACATAGTATCACAAGTCTATCTAATCGACCAGGTGAGACACAAATTGCATCACCCTCGACAATAGGCATACCATCACTGGAAGTGAGCAGCAACCTCTCTGGTGATAGAAGAAGTTACCTCATCGATAAGCAAGTCTACAATATTGGCAGAGATGTCACAAATGATATTATCATCAACGACCGCATCGTCTCTGGCATCCATCTACGCATTGTACGTCAAGGCAATCAGTTCGTTCTCTTACATCCCCATCCAGAACGAGCGAAGACCCTCAATGGTCTGCTCTACCAGGGTCGCAAAATCCGGGGCGATGAGCAATTCAGCAAGATATTGACGAATGGTGATATCTTCCGTATTGGAGATGAGAATGGCACGCTCATCACACTCACCTATAATGACGGGAGTGGAAAACAGCAGGAGATGTTACCTGAGGTGAGCCCGATCAAGTTAAGCGATCGCGAGGTCACGATTGGACGGCTCCCAGACAACAAACTGGTACTCTCTCACCCCCAGGTTTCAGCACATCATGCACGGGTGGTACGAGAGGGAGGCACCTATCGCATTTATGATCTGAACAGCACCAATCACGTCTATGTCAACTCCGAACTCAGCACAAATCACCTTCTCAAGTTGGGCGATGAAATCCGCATTGGACCGTACAAGCTTATATATGAAGGCAACCAACTGACGCAATATGACGAGAGTAACAACATTCGTATTGATGCACACAATCTCAAGAAATTCGGGAACAACCAGGTCCTACTGCTCAACAACATCTCCATCTCCATTCCCCCTCGGAAATTCGTTGCATTGGTAGGCGGTTCCGGTGCTGGCAAATCAACCCTCATGGATGCCCTCAATGGTCTGCGGCCCGCACAGGAAGGCAAAGTACTCTACAACGGCCAGGACTACTACCGCAACATTTCAGCCTACAGTTCCCAATTGGGCTACGTCCCGCAGGAAGACATCGTACACCGCGATTTGACCGTCGAACGTGCCCTCTACTATGCAGCCAAATTACGCCTGCCGAGTGACTTCACCGATGAACAAATTGAACAGCGTATTCAGGACGTCTTAGAAGACGTAGAAATGACAGCACGCCGCAAGCTCCTCGTCAGGAAGCTCTCAGGAGGGCAACGCAAGCGCGTCTCCATCGCCCTGGAATTGCTCGCCAACCCCAGTATCTTCTTCTTGGATGAGCCCACTTCCGGCCTTGATCCTGGTCTGGACCGCAAGATGATGTACCTTCTACGTAAATTGGCCGACAAGGGACACACTATCATACTGGTGACTCATGCCACCAACAACATCAATACCTGCGACTATGTGTGCTTCCTCGCTCAAGGGGGTCGCTTAGCCTACTTTGGACCACCTGATGGGGCCAAGACCTATTTCGGGAAGACCGACTTTGCCGAGATCTACACGAGTTTAGAGCCGACTGATGAGAATCCAAGCATTCCTGAGGAGGCAGAGGCAAAATACAAACTTTCCAACGAGTACCAGGAGTACATTGTGAAGCCCTTTCGAGCCACGCAGACTGATACTTCTTCTGCTCTCAGTCTCAACGGAAAGCCAAAGGTAATCAAACGGCCTAAGCGCCGTAACCCCTTAAAACAGTTTCTCCTGCTCTCTCGGCGCAACATTGAGTTGATCAAAAACGATAAGAACACCCTCATTATCCTGCTCTTGCAGGCACCACTCATTGCGCTGCTTCTGTCGCTCATGGTCAGATTTGAAATAGGAACAGGCATTTTTGACCAAAGTAAGGTTGTGCAATGCTCTCCTCAAATTATCCAGACCACTGTCTTAACAAATCCTGCAAACCCTACTGGCTCCCAACCTCTAGGCATTGATACACGTGGGAATAACAATCCGGTTGATTGCAACCGTATCTTCAATTTTCTCAAAAACGACCCCAATGGCGTCCAGTACGCCCAAAATAAAGGTGGAGTAAACCAAGCCCTGCAGGATTTTATTATTACGGGTAGTGGCCTCGATGCTGAAAGAGCACTTTTCATCATCGCCTTTATTGCAGTGCTGTTCGGGTGTATCAATGGAACCCGTGAGATTGTCAAAGAAGCATCCATCTACCGGCGTGAGCGAACAGTTAACCTTGGCATCATTCCCTATGTGTTCTCGAAGATACTTGTACTAGGAACGTTTGCCCTCTTCCAAAGTGCTGCTTTGCTTCTCATCATTTATATCTTCGAACCCTTACAGAAGAGTATCTTCTTGCCTGTCCTCCTGGAGATCTACATTACGTTGGTTCTGACTGCTCTAGCAGGTTTGATGGTTGGATTAGCAGCTTCAGCCTTCGCGGCAAATGAGGACAGCGCCAATAGTCTCCTGCCATTCATACTCATTCCACAGGTTGTTTTCGCAGGTGTTGAGATCGCACTCAAGGACTGGCCCTTGCAGATTCCAGCCGCGATCTTCCCAACTCGGTGGGCGATGGTAGCTTTGGGGTCATCGGCCGGCCTGCACAGCGACAAATTAGGTGGGGATACGCTCTTTGGCAACGATACCACCTTTCACGGTACGCTCTTCTCGACCTTCAGCCAATCAGACGCTATGAATCGCCTGCTACTTGCCTGGGCTGCCCTGGGAATGCTCACTATTGTTCTTACTATCTTGATCTGTTTTGCTCTAAAGAGGAAGGATGCCCGCATCTAAAAGACAAAGAGGTCATTATTCTTCCCTGCTCTTTCTTTTTACGTTCTTCAATCAGTTGATGGAGGCGTCTTACAAATGGTCCTTGAAATTGGCCTTCTATCATCTGCCAGTGTGGGTCGAGGTTATGCCAGATCATGAATTGCTTAAGATCACGCTCCAGGACGTGTGGATGTCTTTGTCAATGAGCTTATTTTGCCATTGATAGTAAATATTCTCGTGAAACGTTAACCACCAGGTTAAGAGAGTCTGATAGCGGAATTTGTCAATCTCGTCCATCGTGTCCCACTCTTTGGCACCTTGAACCCACAACTGCGCCTGGTTACGATCTTGGATCATTTGCAGGTAGAATGGCGAACATAACTCAACCAGGTGCTGGATATTCGCAGTCCTCGTTAAGCGTGTGTTTTCTCGCACCTGATACCAAATGAAGCCAACAGATACAATAATAAAGATGCCTTGTACAATGACGGAGATATCCGCGAAATCGCTCAACGTCATCCTTGTCGATGCATCTGTTGCTTATCGGTGCAAAATTCTGGTATGATTTCTCATGTGCTAACAGTTTAGCGATGGGTAAGCTTTCCTTGTTTCTGATTGGGTAACGGATCTCTGCTACGCTCTGAAAAATCATGTACATGCTTCTTGAAACGAGTGATTGCTCCTGCTGCCATGAAAGTGATCTGGATGGACAGACTCTAGAAGTGTGAAAGGAAACAGTGTAACGTATGGTTCCTTCTGCATTCGAAACCTTTTTTGTGACCATCGCCGGGGCTGGAGCGGCCCTGGTAGGTCTCCTGTTTGTTGCTATCTCCATTGCGCCCGAACAAACGGTGCGCCCCGAGGCTCCCCTCGAGCGACAGGCGATGGCGACGAGTTGTTTTCTTGCCCTCTGTAATCCCTTCTTCATTGCACTGATTGCACTCATTCCCTCTGTGAGTGTGGATGTGGTGGGTGTGACGACGTTGACTTTGAGCATAGTGGGCTTGATAAACACCGTCATTTTGGGACGGCTCCTGTTGAGGCAACCATCTGGATGGCGCAGTGCTGTACGCAGAACGGCTTTCATTCTGGTCAGCCTGGCTCTCTACGGAGGCGAATGCTATATTGGAACGTTGCTCCTCAATTCCCTGGCTGCTTCTGCCCCTCTCTCCTGGCTCGCGGCAGCGCTGGTTGGCAGCATCATCCTTGGTCTATCTCGCGCCTGGGATTTACTCGGTGCTCACCGCTATAGCTTCCAGGATTTGTTCAAGCCCATCCATGACGTTGAAAAAGAGGAAGCCGGGGCGAGCAAGGACTCATCGCCGAGCAGACATCCATGACGGAGTGGCAGCTCCTGCGCATCTCGGCCGGGAAGGTTGACACCATGCTCATATTTCTCATACTCGATGCGCAGGTTGTTTACTGGCGCGAAATCCTGGCGCGCTTGTCCATCGTTAGCATTCCTGTTTTTAAGGCGTAGGTTCTGAGAGTGGCGCGAGACCCTGATTCTGCTACCGCTAGTTTGTTGACTCGGGAAATACTAACTCTTACAGCGTTGAACAAAAAAATATTGAGCCAGCAACCTCCTGGGATGGTGGAGCGTGACAAAGCTCGCATCTTCCACTATACTGAATGATGAAAGGGAACAGCAAGAGAGCAGACAGGCAAGGTTGAAGCATCCCTCCCAGTTCTCAGCTGGGCATGTGATTGAAGCCAACAGAGGGTTCCTGGAAAGGACTTGATAGACGATGGCAACAGATTCTCCGCTGGATGCAGACCGTCAGTCGACAGCGGCTCCCCCCATTGCTGCGCTGATCCGCACACCGGACCAGCGTGTGCGCGTGTTTGTCAGCTCGACCCTGGATGAGTTGGCTCCGGAGCGGGCAGCGGCGCGCGAAGCCATCACCCAACTGCGTTTGACGCCGGTGCTCTTCGAGTCGGGCGCACGGCCCTACCCGCCACGTGAACTCTACCGGGCCTACCTGGCGCAGAGCGATATCTTCCTCGGCCTCTACTGGCAGCGCTATGGCTGGGTCGCGCCCTCTATGCAGATCTCCGGCCTGGAAGACGAGTACCAGCTCGCGGGTGACAAACCCAAGCTGATCTACCTCAAGACGCCTGCTCAAGCACGCGAGCCCGCCTTGCAGAGGCTGCTCGACCGCATCCGTGCGGAGGATGCCGCTTCCTACCAGAAGTTCGCCACGCCCGGGGAGTTGCGCGAGGGCATCGCCAACGACCTGGCGCAGCTGTTGACCGAGCGTTTCACCAGTCTGCCAGAGACACCGGCTGGCTCTCGGCTGGCCCTGCTCCCCATGCCACGGAGTCGGCTCATCGATCGCGAGCAGGAGCTGGCCCAGGCGCAAGCCTTATTGCAGCGGGAGGATGTGGGGCTGGTGACGCTGACCGGGCCAGGAGGCGTCGGCAAGACGCGGGTGGCCCTGCAGGTGGCGGCTGACCTGGCTCCCCAGTTCGCAGAGGGCGTCGCGTTCATCTCGCTGGCCGCGCTCAAAGACCCCACACTCGTGGTGCCGACCGTGGCCAGGGCACTTGGGGTATCCCAGTCGGGGGACGACTCGCTGGACGAGCGGCTGCTAGAGTACCTGCGGCCCAGGCACATGTTGCTCGTGCTCGACAACGCCGAGCAACTGGTTTCGGCGGCTCCGCTGGCAGCTCAGGCGCTCGATCTGGCAAGGCGGCTCAAGCTGCTTGTGACGAGCCGCGAGCCCCTGCGCGTGCGTGACGAGCAGATCGTGCCGGTGCCACCGCTCGCGCTGCCGGACCCTGCACATGTACCTGACCTTGCCCACCTCTCAGAGACCCCGGTGGTGGCCCTGTTCGTCGAGCGTGCACGCGAGGCCAATCCCGATTTTGCCTTGGCGAGCGAGAATGCGGCCCCCATCGTCGAGATCTGCCAGCGCCTGGATGGGCTGCCGCTGGCGCTCGAGCTGGCTGCGGCGGTTCTCTCGCTGCTCTCCCCTGCTGCCTTGCTGGCACGACTGGAGCGCCGCCTGCCGCTACCCGCACGGGGGGCACGAGACCTGCCAGAGCGCCAGCAGACGCTGCGCAACACGATTGCCTGGAGCTACGACCTCTTGGAGGCAGGCGAACAGCAACTGTTCCGGCGTCTCTCGGTCTTCGCCGGCGGCTGAGAGGACCTTGTCCCCGGGGCAGGCGGACGAGGGAGCAGTGCTGGAGCAGCTGGGCCAACTGCTGGACAAGAGCCTGGTGCAAGCGCAGCAGGGCACAGGCGGAGAGCCGCGCTTCACGCTGTTGGAGACGATCCGG
>WNGJ01019143.1_pt1 | contig 16426 bp, 14 predicted proteins | sample 5400611 | NCBI WGS metagenome assembly WNGJ01 (sample SAMN13153375, study PRJNA577476) | soil metagenome | isolation source: 40 cm soil or saprolite under Garry oak tree replicate 1 | place: USA:California | collected 2016-06-15 | reverse complement strand
GTCCTCGTCGAAGGCAACCAGGCCGCCGCGCTGGGCGCCCTCATGGGCGGCGTGACCGTGGCGGCGTGGTATCCGATCACCCCCTCTTCGTCGCTGTGTGAGAACCTGATCGCGTACTCCGAACGCTTCCGAGTCGATCCGAAGACTGGCGAACGGCGCATCGCGGTCGTGCAGGCGGAGGACGAGCTGGCCGCGGTGGGCATGGCGATCGGAGCCGGATGGGCCGGCGCGCGCGCGATGACCTCCACGTCGGGACCCGGCATCTCGTTGATGGCCGAGTTCGCCGGCCTCGGCTATTACGCAGAGGTCCCCGTGGTCATCTTCGACATCCAGCGCATCGGGCCGTCGACCGGGCTGCCAACGCGCACATCGCAGGCGGATGTTGGTTTCGCATACACGCTTTCGCACGGCGACACGAAGCACCTCGTCCTGCTTCCAGGCACGGTCGAGGAGTGCTACGAGTTCGCGCGCGACGCGTTCGATTACGCCGACCGCTTCCAGACCCCGGTTTTCGTGCTGTCAGACCTCGACCTCGGTATGAACCTCTGGATGACGCCCGAGTTCAAGTACCCCGACAAGCCATTCGATCGCGGAAAGGTGCTCAGCAAAGCCGACCTCGAGCGACTGGCGGGCGAATGGGCGAGATATCGCGACGTCGACGGAGACGGCGTCCCCTATCGCACGCTCCCCGGCACAGATCATCCGGCTGCGGGCTTCTTCACGCGAGGATCCGGCCACGACGGCCGAAGCGTACGCGGCCAACATGGACCGCCTCGTGCGCAAACTGGAGACGGCGCGGAAAGCGCTGCCGGCGCCGGTGATCGACGAGTCCACCCGTTCACGGATCGGGCTCATCGCCTTCGGGTCCACGCATGCGGCCGTCGTCGAGGCGCGACAGGCGCTCGAGGCGGCGAAGCGGCCGGTGGATTACCTGCGCGTGCGTGCCCTGCCCCTTTCGGCGGACGTCGCCGAGTTCGTCTCGCGCCACGAGCGCGTGTACGTTGTCGAGCAGAACCGTGATGGCCAGGTGTTCGACCTCATCCGCCTCGAGCTGCCACCCGCGCTCGTGAGCCGCCTGCACTCGATCCGCCACTACGACGGCCAGCCCATCCCGGCCGACGCCATCATCGAACCAATTCTTGAATCGGAGGCCGTCCCAGCATGAGCGCCACCATCAACCACATCGGCCTGCCCCGTGACGCATACAAGGGGGCTGCGACCACCCTGTGCGCCGGCTGCGGCCACAACTCGATCACCAATCACATGGTCAAGGCCCTCTACGAGCTGGGGGTCGAGCCGCACCGGCTCGCGAAGATGTCGGGCATCGGCTGCTCGTCGAAGACCCCCGCCTACTTCGTCGAGACCGCCCACGGTTTCAACGGCGTGCACGGGCGCATGCCCGCGCTGACCACGGGCGCGCAGCTCGCTAACCGGCAGCTGATCATGCTCGGGGTCTCCGGTGACGGCGACACGGCGTCGATCGGTCTCGGCCAGTTCATGCACATGATCCGCCGCAACATCGACTGCACCTACATCATCGAAGACAACGGCACCTACGGCCTCACCAAGGGCCAGTTTTCGGCCACCGCCGACCTCGGCTCAGTGCAGAAGAAGGGCGCCGTCAACACCTTTCAGCCCATCGATCCTTGCGCTGTCGCGCTGACGCTGGGCTGCTCGTTCGTGGCGCGCTCCTTCAGCGGCGACGGCAAGCAGGTGGTGCCGCTGATCAAGGCGGCCATCGCACATCGCGGAACGGCGATCCTCGACATCATCTCGCCCTGCGTCACCTTCAACGACCACGACGGCTCGACCAAGAGCTACAGCTGGGTCAAGGATCACGAGGAGTCGATTGCCGACGTCTCTTTCATCCCCTTCTTCGAAGAGGTGCACGTCGACTACGAGCCGGGCACGGTGCGCGACGTCGAGCTTCACGACGGTTCGCACATCCTGCTCAAGAAGCTGGGCGAAGACCACGACCCGACCGACCGTCGCGCGGCGATGAAGGTGATCGAGGAAGGCAGAACCGCCGGGCACCTCGTGACCGGGCTGCTCTACCTCGACACGACGATGTCCGACTTTGCAAGCAGCGAGCGCATCCCCGACCGCCCGCTGATGGACCTGACCGAAGACGAGCTCCGGCTCAGCCGTGACGATTTCCACCAGTTCATGTCGGAGTTCGCCTGAGCGCAGCCGTCGACCTGAGGCCAACGCCGGCTGAGTTGGCGCGTGGAACCAGGCTGATCGCCAGGCGCGACCCTGTGATGGCCGGCCTTGTCAAAGCAGTTGGCCCGATCAAGCTACGAGACCCCTCCGACGATTCCTTTGCCGCCCTGGTCCGCTCGATCATGTACCAGCAGCTCGCGGGCGCGGCCGCCACAGCGATTCACGGCCGCTTCCTCAAGCTGTTCGCCGACGGCCTCTCCCCCGCTGCCGTCCTCGCCCTCGCGGATGGCGCTATGCGCTCGGCGGGCGTGAGCGGCGCCAAGGCCGCTGCGATCGCCGATCTGGCTCGGAAGGTCGCCGACCGCACGGTGCCGCTGGAAGACGTCGACTCGCTGTCGGACGACGATCTGGTGGCGCGGTTGGTCCAGGTCCGCGGGATCGGGCGTTGGACGGCCGAGATGTTCCTGATCTTTCAGCTGCGCCGCCTCGATGTCTGGCCCGTCGACGACTTCGGGGTGCGCAAGGGGTGGTCGACCACGCATCGCCTGAAGGTGGTCATCACCCCGCGCGATTTGCAGGCGGAGGGCGAGCGCTTCCGGCCCTATCGATCCATCGCCGCGTGGTACTGCTGGCGGGCGGTCGACACCATCCTGCCGGTGGGCGCGCAATCCGCCCGTGTGGTCCCAAAAGGGCGGAAAAGCTCGCGGTAGCTAGCGGGAGTAGCGGCGGCGCAACCGCTCGATCGCCCGGTCGCTCATGGGCGGCCATCCATAGGCGTCCAGGAACTCGCGGGCAAGACCCGCTCCGTAGTTGTACTGCAGGGTCCAGACCCCGGCCGCGAGGTCGTCCTGCGGGTCGCCGAGGCCGGCTCCGCCCACGTCGATGAGACCGGTGAGCCGGCCGTCGACGACCAGGACGTTGGGCAGGCAGTAATCGCCGTGGGTGAGCACGTGGCCGATGCCGCGCTCGCCGAAGGGACAGCCGGTGGCGTCAGTCGCGTGGATGTCACGAAGGATCTCGCCCAGCCTGCGCGCAACGCGAGCCTGCTCCCAGCCGAGCGATGGGTCCGACAGCGGCACCCCCGGCACCGCGCGAGTGAGCATCCAGTCGTCGCCGAAGCCATGAAAAAGGCCCAGCACCTCGGGTACGGGGAGACGGCCCGCAAGCCATTTCGTACGTTCGAGCTCACCGCCGAGGTGCGCGGCTCGCTTGACATAGACGGCCCCCGACTCACCCTCCAGACGCCAGACCGTCCCCGCCCAACTCATCCACGCGAACTCCTTCTGTAGCGTGGTCCCACCCACGGCGGCGAGCGCAGCGGCGCTCACCGCGGCCGGCAGCCGCATCGGAGATGAGGATTTGGTCGCCATGGCCTATGTACGATGAGTGTGCCGCTCGCGTACAAGCAAGCGAGCACTTAACGGTTTCAGGGTTCCCAGCGAGCTCACGGCGAAGCCCCTGAGTTCGTGGGACCAAAGGGTGTGAGTATGGCTGCGACGGTGCTCCCGGAGTCACCCGACGCGTTCAAGGACGCGACCTGGCGCGACGTGCTCCCCTACTACGAGGAGCTGTCGGCGCGCCCGCTCGACGCCGCCAACGTCGAGGACTGGCTCGCCGAGTGGTCTCGATTCGAGTCACTCCTTTCGGAAGCTTATGCACTGGCTACTTTTGCCTACTCGTGCGACACCGCCAACTCCGAGAAGGAAGCGGCTCAGCTCAGGTTCGGAACCCAGATCTCGCCGAAGGCGCAGGAGCAGCGCGTGCGGCTGCAGAAAAGGCTCGTCGAACTCGGCTACGTCCGGCCTGGCCTCGAGACGACGATCGAGCGGTTCCGCAACCAGATGGAGCTCTTCGACGCGGCGAACGTGCCCCTTTTCGCTGAGCTTTCAGAGCTTGGGACCCAATGGTCCAAGGTCAACGGTGCCATGACTGTTCGATGGGACGGCGAAGAAAAAACACCCGCGCAGCTCCTGCCTTTTCTGCAATCCAACGACCGCGAAGTGCGCGAGCGCGCGTTCAAGCTGCGCGCAAAGCCATACCTCGAGCAGCGCGACGTGCTGGCGGGCCTCTTCGACCGCATGTATGACCTGCGGCAGAAAGTCGCCAGGAACGCCGGCTTCGCCAACTTCCGCGATTTCGCACACCGCGAAAAGAATCGCTTCGATTACACGCCCGAGGACTGCATGCGTTTTCACGTTGCGGTCGAAGAGGCGGTGCTGCCCGCGGTCCAGCGAATCCACGAGAGGCGCCGGAATCGGATGGCACTGGACAGGCTCCGACCCTGGGACACCGCGGTCGATCCACAAGGCCGGCCTCCGCTCAAGCCGTTCGAAGACATCAGGGCCCTCATCGATCCCGCCGCCCCGATCTTCGGTCACGTGGATCCTGATTTCCGCAGGTACTACGAGACGATGGACGAGAACAATCTGCTCGACCTCGACAATCGCAAGGGCAAGGCGCCCGGCGGTTACTGCCAGACCCTGAACTTCCGAATGCTGCCCTTGATCTTCATGAATGCGGTGGGAGTGGACGGCGACCTGCGCACGCTCCTGCACGAGTCAGGTCACGCCTTCCACAGCGTCGAGGCCTCCAAGCTTCCCCTGCTGTTCCAGCGGCACCCGGGTTCCGAGATGGCCGAGGTGGCGTCGATGTCGATGGAGCTCCTCGCCTCACCTTTCATCGGCAAGGACAGCGGCGGTTACTACACGGATGAAGACGCGAGGCGCTCGAGGGCTGACTTCCTGGAAGGCATCATTCTTTTCTTTCCACACTGCGCCTCGGTCGATGCGTTCCAGCATTGGATCTACCTCGATGAGGCCGGGCGCGACGACGTTGCGCGTGACCGCAAATGGCTCGACCTGCGCCGGCGGTTCGAAGGCGACTCGATCGACTGGACTGGGCTTGACGACGAGCGAATCGCCCGCTGGTATCAGCAGCCCCACTTTTTCGGCAGCCCCTTCTATTACATCGAGTACGGCATCGCGCAGCTGGGCGCGCTTCAGGTTTGGCGGAACAGCCTGCGCGATCCGAAAGAGGCGGTGCGGCTGTATCGCGAGGCGCTTGCCCTGGGCGCGACCAGGCCGCTGCCCGAACTTTTCAAGGCGGCCGGCGCGCGGCTGGTCTTCGACAGCGAGGGCATGCGCGAGCTGGTGAGCCTGGTCGAGGAGGAGATCGCAAAGCTCGACTAGCGCGGTCGCCGCTCAGCTTCGCGTGATGTTGCGGAGCGGCATCCTCGGTCCAAAGCGGGGAGCTCCAATACCGGTCAGTCCGATGAGCCTGACCGCGCGCGCCCGATGGCCCCTGTACGGCTCGAGAAGCTCGAGCATCCGCTCGTCGGTGGACCTGGCCTTGCCCTCAAGCGCGTAGGCGACGATGTGCGGCAGGTGATAGTCGCCGACCTGGACCGCGTCCGGGTCGCCGAGCGCGACCAGCGCGACCTTGGCCGCCGTCCAGTAAGGCGTCCGCGCGAGGACTGCCGCCGACGGCGGCACCGCCAGGCCGAATGGACCGGGTGCGGGCTCGCCAAGGGCGTCCACGAGGGTCCTGTAGGACTGGTGGGCCTCGACGCTGGTCACCTTCTGCCCGAGAACCACCGGCACCAGCGCTTCGAAGACCGAACGCGTCTTGGGCAGGCGCAGGCCCGGATGGCGGCGGAGCGACTCGGCGATGAGCGGATGGAGAGGGCGAAACCCGGAGTCGTCATCCTCTTCGCCGCAAAGCTGCGCTGCACCCGCCGTGGCCCAGCCGGCTCCGGGTCCCCACGCCTCGACCTCGACCTCGCCGTTTTTCTGCACGAGGTGGACGGTGGCGGGACCCTCCGGCGTGAGAGTCGCCCGCCAGACTTCGCCATCGCGCACACGCAGTGACACGCCGGCGCCGACGGGGGCGATGGTCAGCGCTAGATCGAGCGGTTTTCGTGGCTGGAATCGCGTCCGAAGCGGAGAGCTGATTAGGGGATTATCGGGACCTCGAAGGTGAAGGTGCTTCCGCTGCCTTCCGCCGATTCGCACGTGATGTCGCCATCGTGCATACGCGCGATCTCGCGCGAGAGCCACAGCCCCAGCCCGGTCCCGGCCACATGCATTGTGGATCCGCGCTCAATACGCCCGAACTTCGTGAACAGCTTCGACTGGTCTTCGGGAGCGATCCCGACCCCCCGGTCGATGACGATGACCCTGGCGGTCTCGCCATTCCGATTGACAACTACTTTGATCGGCGCCTCCTCGGGCGAGTACTTGATGGCGTTGCTGATCAGGTTCCTGACCACGATCTGGAACCTTTCGAAGTCGACGTCGGCCAGCATTGTCGTTTGGGGAGCGTCGAGGTCGAGCCGTCTTTCGGCAAGCATCGGCCGCATGCTGTCAACCGCCAGCTCGGTCAGCTCGACGATGTCGCCCGTTTCCTTGCGCAATTCGAGATGGCCTTCTTCCAGCCGCGCGGCCTCCAGCATCTGCTCGATCATCGCGTTGACCTCATCGGCTTTCGCGATGAGCAGCGGCATCACAGACATCGCTTTGGGCGCGAGGATGCCAAGCGACCCACCTTCTAGCATCGTGAGGTATCCCTTGATCACCGTCATCGGACCTCGCAGCTCATGTGATGCGATGTTCATGAATTCGGTCTTCGCCTTCTCGAGGTCGTAGATGCGGACGGTCAATGTGACTCGATCCAGGCTGGCGGTGATGCTGCTGGCGTACTGTCGCAAACGCATCACCTCGTCATCGCCGAAAAGCGGTGTGAACTGGCCGGCGACGATCACCATCGCCCCCGGCCCCTGCTGGAAATCGAGGGGGATGACGAGCGTGGTCTGCCCGCGGCGCGGAGATCGAACGACGCCTGGCCCCGAACTTGCCGCGGCCGCGGCGGCGATATCTTTAGCCTCGTCCTCGCTCAAGGCCTGGGAGGCCAGGATCGTCGAGTCGGAATCGATGATGACGGCGCCGGCGCCGCCAACCAGGCGCGTCGCCCACTCCAGCGCCCTTCGAGCCTGCGTGGCCCGGTCCGGGCTGAACGTGAGGAGGCTGTGCAGCCCCTGGCGCAGCTCCTCCTCCTCAGGCTGGCTCCACATCCTCCGCAACCAGGTCGGCGGATAGAAGCTGAAGAAGAGCATTGGCACGATGGCGAGGGCCACGAGGTCGAGCGCGATCTCTGCGGCGGGATTGCGAACCAATGAGCCGCCCAGCGTCCCGAACATGATCACCGCGACGAGCCCTGCATAGCCGAGGCTCAGGGCCCGCATACGGGCTCCCTCGACGGTGGGACGGCCACGCGAGGCCAGCCACAAGGTGACGATGGGCTCCACGACACAAATGCCCCAGGTGGTGAGCAGAGCGGCCAGGGCGAAGGTCTGCAGGGGAGCGTGCGGCAGCCCCGTGTCTGTGGGCAGCTGCACGAAGATCGCGAACGCCGCGACCAGCACGATGACCACGGCAACAAAGCGCTTCGTCCCGGCGCCGAGGGAGATGAACGAATCCCGGAACATGAGGAGGGCCCACCCCGACAGGAGGAACAACAGAATGCCGAGGTCGGTCAGGAGCTGCCCATTGACCCCGGGCTGGGACAGGCTGGGCGCAAGCAGAACCAGTAACGTGAGGGATCCGAAGGCGACGGCGAGGTAGCCCCGCCTGCGCTCGCGATGGGTCAGCCAGTCGGCCACGGTCGCGACCGAGAGGAGGACGAAGGCGACCTCGATCGCCAGCGGCATGACGGCGAGAAGAACGGACACTGGCCCGAGATTTTAGGCGTGACGACATTTCAAGGACAAGAGGAAATCGAAATGAGGTGGGTTACCCGCAAGAACGCAAGCGTCGACCGTATTGCGTGCCCCTGGCTGATCAAGCGCTTCATCGACCCTGAAGCCGAGTTCCTGTACGTGCCGGCCGCCGAGGTCGCCTCCGTAGCCGAACGGGAGGGGGCCATCCCGTATGACGTGGCCGGCGTCGAGCTGGGCCATGTCGACGGGCGCTGCAGCTTTGAATCGATCCTCCTCAAATACGGCCTGGGGAACCCGGCCCTGGACCGGTTGGCCAAGATCGTGCATGGGGCCGACGTCGCCGCCGACGTCGATGTGACGCCCGAGGCAGCCGGCCTGAAGGCGATTGCCCATGGCTTCGCCATGGTCCATGGGGAGGACGACCACCGCAAGATCGCCCTCGAGAGCCCTCTGTACGACGCGCTGTACGCCTGGTGCCAGCACGACGCCGCCAGGTCGCAAAACGCGAGTTAGCAGGGTTGCGCAAGGTCTACCACGGACGCGACGTCGAGGTCAGCTTTGACCTCGACATCTGCGTTCACATCGGCGAGTGCCTTCGCGGCCACCACGGGGTGTTCCAGCTCAAGCGGCGGCCCTGGGTCCTACCCGACGAGGCTGACGCCGGCACCGTGGCGGAGATCATCGAGCGATGCCCGAGCGGAGCGCTCCAGTACCGCCGCCTCGACGGGGGCGCGCCGGAGGAGCACCAGGGCACGCAGGTCACCCCGATCCGCAACGGACCGCTGCTGGTCACCGGCGAAATCGAGGTGCGTCGCGAGGACGGGACCATCGAGACGCTGCCGCGCGCGACGCTGTGCCGGTGCGGGTTTTCCAAGCACAAGCCCTTCTGCGACAACGAGCACCTGGCGATGGACTTTCGCGCGCCCGGTGTGCCTTTCAAGATCCACATCAGTCAGGTGCGCCCCAAGATCGATGAGCCGATCAGCAAGTCCGCGGACCCACGCAACCTGACCTGAGCTATACGGCGATTTTGCTGCCGGCGTCTGGTCTCGCCCAAACCAGCTCACTGCCTGCCGGCGGATCATGAGGGAGCGCCGGCACAACCTCGTCGACGATCTCCAGCAGGTTCGCAAGCGCAGGCGAGGGGTCGTCCTTTGCGTACGCCGCGCCATATTCGATGATGGGTGACGGCGTCAGTGAGCGGTAGACCAGACCATCGGTCTGCGCTTGCGCGGCCCGATGCTCTGTCATCAGGGCAATCGCGTTTCCAGATCTGGCAAGCGCTGCAGCCATCTGGTCAGGTGGTTCCTCTCGCACGACATTCGGCGGTTCACCCGTGTGCTTCTCGAGCCAGCTCAGGCTGGCGGCGGCCATGGGACCGTTGACACCTTGCGACACCGTGATGAAGGGTTCGCCGCGAAGGCGCTCGATCGGCACGCGGTCCATCTGGGCCAGCGGATGCTCAGGTGTCATCACCACCACCATCTCGTGACGGTCAAGGGTTCGGATCGCGATGCCTCGGCGCTCGCCGATGGAAACACCGACGAACGCGAAGTCCGCATTTCCTGCAATGAGCCGGTCCATGTTCGCTTGTGAATAGCCCGTGCTCATCTCCAGCCGGACGGCTGGGTAGCGAAGGCGAAACTCAGCGACGATGTCGGCCGGCGGGCCAAAATCCCACAGGGTCAAATACGAGATTCGCAGGCGGCCCACAAGTCCGTTCGCATGATCGTCCATCGCTCGGAGAGCACGTCCTTCGATCAGCAGCAGGCGGCGAGCGTGCCCTATCAGCGTCTCCCCCGCAGGAGTCAATTGGACGCTCCGAGCGGTGCGCATCAGAAGCTGAGTCCCAAGCTCACGTTCCAGCGCCTGGATTCGTTGCGTGATGGCCGGTTGTGTAAGACCCACGCTCTCGGCCGCACGGCCGTAGTGGCCGAGATCGGCGATCGCGACGAAAGCCCGCAGCTGACGCAGCTCCAACGATGCCAATCGTAGCCAGGGTGTGAGGGCTCATCAAGCTCGCCTTGCGGCCAAGCTCGATGGCCCTCACATCTGCAGTCAGTGGTTCAGCTGAGCGGCAGTGGGTAGCTCACGACGGTGACGGGCACATCCGGGTTCGCGATGGTCGACGATCCGCCCGTGTTGTTGACCACGTTGAGGATGCCGCCCTTCCCATGCGTCTTGTCGAGGAAGATCGTGAGCAGGTCTTGAAGACTTCCTACGGGGAGCGTGTCGGGCACCTCGAAGGCCCGCGCCGCGAATATGTCGATGCCCTGGTTGAAGAACGAATAGCTGCCCATTCCATAACCATGGAATCTCGTCACGTTGTCGCCGATCTTGAACGCCGCCCATCCGTCGACACCAGGCGTCTCCATCCAGGCAGCCTGGCTCGGCACGTCATAGGGCATCTCGTTCTGGAAGAAGACGTCCGTCCCGCTGTTTCCGTTCCAGATCACCTCGTATTTCTGGAAGTGCTCGACGAACAGTCCATACGCGGTCACGTTGTCGCCGTTGACGATGACCCCTGTGTCCGCGGTGTTGCTGGTCCACCCGACCCCGTTGCCGTGGTCCGCACGCCAGGCCCAGATGTCGTCGAGGATCACGTTGTTGCTGTTGACGACCAGGCTGGTCGTCGCGCTGCCCGCCGCCGCTCCTCCGACGCGGAAGAACACGTCAGCCAGCAATGAGGGGTCTGCTGCTTCGTTGTCGCTGCGTGCGTGGCCATCTCCGAGCCGGAGCAAAACCGAAGAGGTCGTCGCCCCCGCGTCGAACAGCACTCCCGAGATGACCATCCCCTTCGCGCTGGCGACTGTCATCGCCGCGTTTCCGTTGGTCGGGATCAGGGTCGGGAATCCGAGCCCAAGCACCACAGAGTCGGGACGGGTCACATCAATGGGCTCGTCGAGCTTATAGACGCCAGGCGTAAGGATCAGGTTCTTGCCGCGGTGAATCGCCGTGTTGATGGTCGCAGCCGAGTCGGTCGGCTGCGCGACGAAGAACATGTCGATTGGAATCGAGGTGCCGGGGGTTGGTCCGCCGGACCATGTAATTCCAGCGCTGTTTGTTTGCGCCGAGGGAACCAGCACGTTGTAGCTGCCGGTTGCGTCCTGGTACAGGAATGGCGCTTCGCGCGTGACCGGGCTCGTCGCCAGCGTTGTGTACGTCGGGTTTGGGAAGCTTTGCGCAGGCACGCTGCCGGTGTCGCCGGAGAAGACCTGGTTCCAGACCGCGTTGGTCCAGCCGTCTAGCTGGCTGTTGCGGACCAGGAACTGCTGCTGCGAGCCGTTGACGACAGTGCTGCCCGTGAACTCTGAATCCGCGATGAAGCCGCCGCTCGTGAATCCTGTGTTGCAGTAGTCGAAGAGGAAGAACGGCCCGTTGATGTGGACCCGACGGATCGGCGCCGCCTGCGAGATCGCATAGAGGTCATTCGAGTTGGCGCAGAAGGGGTTCTCCGGCGGCGCGGGCGCGTAGGCGGGCGGCTTTGGTGGCAGCTTGATGTTGAGAGTGAGATTCGATATCGCCCTCCAGAAGTTGTTGAGTCCGGTGCAGCTTCCGAAGCACTGGTTGAAGGACACGATCGCCCCATTGATGACCACGTCGTTCGGGCTGAGCCCGAGGCCGGCGACGCTCGTGTAGTAGCCGACCTGGAAGACGAGCGGGTTCGACGGCGAGCCATATGTGCCCGGCTCGAAGAGAAGCGCAGAACGGTGGCTCCCAAACTGGTTGTTCACCTGGACGCTCGACACCGAATCGAGCGTCGCCTGGATCTGGCTCTGCGTCATGGCAGGACTGAAGATATGGACGTTCGATCCGAAATTCGGTGGCCCCGGTGAAGCGGCCGCGGCGACGAGTGCCGGCGTGACGGCCGCACCGCTGGTCGCGGCAGAGACAACGGCGATCACGCACCATCGCGAAAGCAGGTTGCGCGCGTTCATATGTTCATCTCCCCTCAGCTCTGATCTGCTGCAGCCTTGTCGACTCCCCACCCGACGCCGCTTCTATCTCATCGCAGCACCACCTCACCGGTCAACCTCAGGTCGCGTGAGGAACGGCCCACGTGCAGGGCGTAGGTCCCCGGCTGCCAGGCCCAGCCCCGATGCGACTCGTCGAATCGGGCGAACGAACGCGCCGGCACTGTCAATCGGACCTCAACACGCTCGCCCGGGGCGCCGCTGACGCTGGCGAAGGCGGCCAGCACACGTAGCGGCCGGCTCGGATCGTCGTCCAGCGCCTCGAGGTAGACCTGCACGACCTCCCTGCCGGCGCGCTCGCCGGAGTTGCGAACGGTCACGGTCAGTGGCAGGTCCTGGCCCGCCATGATCGAGCCTTCCGGGGCCGCGAACGACTCATACGTCCAGTCGGTGTAGCCCAGGCCGTGGCCGAATGCGAAATGCGGCTCAGAGCCGGTTCGGTCGTAGCCGCGGTAGCCGACCAGCAGGCCTTCGGCGTAGCTGAGCTCGCCCGCCACCGGCAGGGCGGCCAGCACGGGTGAATCAGCCTCGGCGCGTGGCACCGACACCGGGAGCCGGCCCCCCGGCTCCATTTCACCCGTCAGGACGTCGGCCAGCGCCTCGCCGAATGCCTGCCCCGGAAACCACACCTGGATGACCGCGGCGACATCGGCTGCCCATGGCATGAGCACCGGCATGCCGGAATTGACCACGACGACCGTGTTCGGGTTGGCGGCGGCCACGCGCCTGACCAGCTCGTCCTGCCCGCCGGAGAGCGCCATCGTGTCCTTGTCGTAACCTTCGCTCTCGGCTCCATCCGCCGAGCCGACGACCAGCACGGCCACGTCAGCGGCTGCGGCGGCCTTCACGGCCTCCTGGAGAAGCGCTTCCTCATCCATCTGCGGCGTGATGCCCAGCCGCATGTTCGCGAAGCCGGCCTGGTTCCCTCTCGCGTTGGGGCGGTGCTCGACCCTGATCTCGACCTCCTGGCCGGCCTGGAGCTGAACCGGGATCCGGACCTCCGGCGGTTTCGACAGGGCTTCGACCGCATCGCGAGGAGTCAGCGTGGTGGCTTCACCCAGGAGGACGCCGTCGACGGCCGTGGTGGGAAACGGGGCGTCGTGCACGACCGCGCCGCCGGCGACGCGCACCTCGAGGCGCACGCCGGTTTCGCCGCTCACGGGGTCACGCAGGCTTCCATCGACGGGAGCCGCCGTCATCGCGTTGGTGACGCAGCCCTGGCTGAGGGTGACGAGGGCGTCCACGGCGACGCCGAGCGCCTCCGCCAGCCCCGGCCTCGAGACCGGAAGCACCCGCACGCTGCCGCCGCCCTGTGTTTGGGGATCGACCGCGTTGGGGCCGATCAGCGCGAGGCGCTGGACGCTTCCCGGTCGCAAAGGAAGCAGGGTGCGCGGGTTGCTGAGCAACACGAAGGATCGCGCGGCGGCCTTGCGGAGAAGCTCGGGATCGACTAGAGCTCGAGATGCGGGCGCGTCGTCGTGCCGCCCATCATCGGGGGCTCCGTTCAATGCGCCGACCCGGCGCGCGAGATGCAGCAGACGCGCGACTTTATCGTCGATGTCGGCCTCGGGGACCCTCCCGCCACGAACGGCTGCCATCAATTGATCCCCCCAGGGGCCATGAGGCCCGGGCATGACCAGGTCGAGCCCGCTCGTGGCGCTTGGCACGGTGGTCTTGGTGGCGGACCAGTCCGAGACCACCACGCCGGGAAATGCCCACTCCGCCTTGAGCAGGTCGCGGAGCAGAATCGGGTTGGCGGTCATCGCGGCGCCGTTGACCGAGTTGTACGCGGCCATGACAAGGGCGACGCCTCCTTCCACCACGCAGGCCTCGAATGGTGAAAGGTAGAGCTCTCGAAGTACTGTCTCCGAAATTCGCACGTCGTACGTGCGGCGCTCGGTCTCGGAGTCGTTGGCCACGTAATGCTTCGCGGTCGCGCCCACGCCGGCCTCCTGCACGCCTCGCACATATGCCACCGCAATGCGAGTCGTCAGCAGAGGGTCTTCGGAGAAGCACTCAAAGCCGCGACCGCTGAGCGGCGTGCGCACGATGTTGACGGTCGGGGCGAGGAGCACGTCGATGCCCCGCGCGCGGGTTTCTTGGCCGAGCGCGTAGGCGAGCTCATGGACGAGCTGATCGTCCCAAGTCGCACCAAGCGCGATCGGGCACGGAAGTGAGGAGGATGGATTACGAGAATCGAAACGCGTGCCGCGCACCCCGGCGGGGCCGTCCGACATGACGATCGGCCGGAGTCCCAGGGCGGCTTCGCCATGCAGCTGCCAGGAGTCCGCGCCGGTGAGCAGCCGGACTTTCTGGTCGAGCGTCAGGCGAGCGAGCAGGCCCGAGTCGTCGCCGTTCATGACCATGCTCGTGCGCGACCTCGAGATTTTCGGGCGGGGATAGACGCGGCCGGCACGTCGCCGGCCGCGGCCCGCCCATCAATGTGATGGGCTGTTTCTTCCAACGTCAGGACACAGGCTTGAGCTGCATGAGGATGTACGGCATCTGCGGGTCGCTTGGTGATGGGTTCATGTACGGGTGTGATTGGTTCGGCCAGCCCGTGTATTTCGCGCTGCTGAAGACGTTCCAATCGGCGCCGTAGAGAAGAGGAGCCTCAGGAACATCGGTCGACATGATCTTCTCGAGCTGCTGCACGATCGGATAGAGGGTTGCGGTGTCGGCGGGGTCGGTGCTCTCGTACTTGCGAAGAGCCGCGTCCGCGGCAGAGTTGGTGTAACCGATGTAATGCGCGGTCGAGTTTGCGTCTTTGTTGTCGAGCCAGTTCTGGTACTGGATGTAAGGAATGCTGCCGCCGGATCCCCAGTGGATGGCCGTCTGCCAGTTGGCCGGTTGAGAAGTGATGTTGGTGTTCCAGTCGGAGTAGCCCTGCGCGGGCTTGGTGGTCACATCCATGCCCAGGGGCTGGAGCTCCTGTGACATGAGGGCCGCGTTCTCCCAGTAGTCGGAGAACGGAACAGGGTCATAGACGGAGAACTTGATGATCTTGCCGCCCTTGGTCCAGCAGTTGGCGGTGTTGGTGCCGTCGCAATTTCCGCCCGACTTGAAGGTCCCGGTGCCGCTGTCGTACCGCGAGCTGGCGGGAGGAGTCCAGCCGCCGGCCTTGAGGGTGTCGTAAACGTCGGCGCCGGCTGGCAGGCTGGCTGCCTTGGCGGCCGCCGCGTCGGGAACGCTGCCGCTGATCGACAGGTCGTTCTTCATGGTGCCGTCAGAGGGAAGGAAGGCGTTCTGGTTGGGAAGGATGAGCGTGCTCGACGAGCTCGCGGGCTGCTCGTAGCCCGACTCGCTCAGCTGGGCAAGAGCGTTGCGGTCGACGCCGTAGCTGACCGCCTTGCGAACCGCCGGGTCGTCGATTCCGGTCGCGCCGCCGTTGCCGGGGTTCAGGTTGAACCAGAGCGTGACGGTGCTGCCGGCCGCAAACCAGGCGTGGTTGGTGAGGGGGTTGAGGTTGACATAGTTGGCGTAGACGTTCGGGATGTCATTGCCTGCCCAGTCCAGCTGTCCGCTGATGAGCGCATCGCTCGCTGCGGCGTTGGTGGCGATGGAAGGCGTGTCGATCTCGGACTCTGGCGGTGTCCCTCCCCAGTAGTTGGGGTTGGGCTTCCACTTGATAAGCGAGCTCGTGTAGCTCGCCAGCATGAATGGCCCGGTGCCGAGCGGGACCTTGATCGTCATGGTCGGGTCCTGCGCGATCTGCGCCGCCATCGACGCCTTCAGCATGAACGTGTTGCTGAGGATGTTGAACAGGCCCGTGTACTGGGCTGATGAGAAGTGAAGGGTCACGTTGTTGCCGTTTACGGTGGGATCGGACGCCTGCGGTGGAACGCCGCGGGTGTTGGTCTTCGGGTTCTCCAGCATCTTGAAGGTGGCGGCGACGTCGGCCGGGCCGAACCCAGAGCCGTCACTGAACTTCACGTTCTGCCGGATCGTCACCTGCAGGTCTTTGCCGCCGTTCTGGAACGCGTAGGCGGTCGCCAGCCAGGGATGGGTACCGGCCGCGGTGGCATCGAGCTGGTCGAACTCGACCAGAGGCTCGTTGACCATGCTCCGTGTACCCATGCTGGACGCCACCGAGTTGTTGTCGTATGGGTTGAAGTCTTCCGAGAACGTGACCCCGGTGGTCGGTTCCGCTATCAGCGGTTTACCTCCCGAGGCCGTTGGTGTGGCGGTCTGGTTGCAGCCCACTGCGATGAGCAGGGCTGCCATCCCGACCAGGCTGGTCAAGACTCTCCGATTCATCTATCTGTCACCTCCGTGACGCCGTGAAATTGCTGACGGAAACTCGCGCGGGGATAACCACGGCGGGGACCGAAACGCCAGACGCAGATCCATCCTTCCTCACCTCTTTTTCGATTCTTTGTCGAGTGGTTGGCCGGCCGTGAGCACCTGGCCGTTTTCGCTCGCCTGCCGTTCGGCGGGGTCGACGTGGAGCCAGCACGCCGCGACGTGGTTGGTGTCGAGCGCGATGCTTGGGGGCACCTGACGCTTGCAGATGTCCATCGCGAATGGGCAGCGCGGGTGAAAGCGGCAGCCGCTCGGCGGAGCGCTCAGGCTCGGT
>WNGJ01003373.1_pt1 | contig 16427 bp, 12 predicted proteins | sample 5400611 | NCBI WGS metagenome assembly WNGJ01 (sample SAMN13153375, study PRJNA577476) | soil metagenome | isolation source: 40 cm soil or saprolite under Garry oak tree replicate 1 | place: USA:California | collected 2016-06-15 | reverse complement strand
TCCGAGAAATGGTCATTCGACGCGCCAGAATGACCATTCGCGTCAAAAAAGCACTAGTTCAATGCATGGAGGTAGGTATCAGGCAGGAAACCCGGGTAAAATGGAGGTGACCGGAAACGCTAGATTTCTTTGGTAGTTGCAGGGTTTTTGTCGAGCGAAACGGCAAGGAGTAAGACCTTCCAGCAGATGCGTAATCTGAACGAATCGGCCAGAGCCTTACGTGAGTTGCTCGCGCAGCGGATTCTCGTGCTTGACGGGGCCATGGGGACGATGCTGCAACAACGCAACCTGAATGCAGAGGACTTTGGCGGAGCTTCGCTCGAAGGGTGCAACGAAAACCTGGTTCGAACGCGACCGGATGTCGTTTTGGATATTCACAGGAAATACTTTGAGGCGGGATCGGACATCGTCGAAACGAACAGCTTTGGCGGGGCGCCGATTGTGCTTGCGGAGTACGGGCTGGCGGCGGACGCACATTTCCTGAACAAGCGCGCGGCAGAATTGGCGCGGCAAGCGGCGGATGAATTCAGTACCCCTGGGAAGCCTCGGTTTGTGGCCGGGTCCGTGGGGCCAACGACCAAGGCGATTACGGTTACCGGCGGCGTGACGTTCAACGAACTGCGCGAGACCTACTACACGCAGGCAAAAGGCCTCGTCGAAGGCGGAGTGGATTTGTTGCTGGTCGAGACCTGCCAGGACACCCGGAATATCAAGGCGGCAATCCTCGCCATTCACAAACTTTCGAAGGAGATAGGAAGCGAAGTGCCGCTCATCGTATCGGTCACGATCGAGCCGATGGGAACGATGCTGGCTGGGCAGACGGTGGAAGCAATGTGGGCGTCGCTGCGGCATGCGAAGCCGCTGGCGTTTGGGATGAACTGCGCAACAGGTCCCGAGTTTATGACCGACCACATCCGAACGCTGAGCCAACTCACGGGCGAGTTTGTATCTTGTTATCCGAATGCGGGTTTGCCGGATGAAGAGGGAAAATACCTCGAAACTCCGACGACGCTGGCAGCACAGCTTGAGAAATTTGCGGATCACGGCTGGTTAAATTTTGTCGGCGGATGCTGCGGCACAACAGAAAAGCATATCCGCGCGATCGCACAGATGGCGGAGGGTAAGAAGCCCCGGCAGAGGCTGGCGGAGGCGCACCGGGCAGTGTATTCGGGAATTGAAACGATTGAGGCTGAGGACAGCACGCGGCCTTTGCTAGTGGGCGAGCGGACTAACGTAATCGGGTCGCGGCTGTTCAAGAACCTGGTGGCGGACGAAAAGTGGGAAGAAGCGAGCGAGATTGCCCGGCGGCAAGTGCGAGGGGGCGCGCATATCGTGGATGTGTGTCTACAAAGCACGGAACGCGATGAGAAGAAAGATATTCCGCCGTTCTACGAAAAGCTGATTCGTAAAGTGAAAGCGCCGGTGATGATCGATACCACCGATCCCACGGCGATCGAGCTGGGGCTGACGTATTGCCAGGGCAAAGCGATCATCAATTCGATCAACCTGGAAGACGGCGAAGAAAAATTCGAACGCGTGGTACCGATTGCGCACGAATTCGGCGCGGCGGTGGTGGTGGGCTGCATCGATGAAGACAAGCTGCAGGCGCAGGCGTTTACGCGCGAGCGGAAGCTCGCGATTGCCGAGCGTTCGTACAAGCTGCTGACGGAAAAATACGGGCTGGGACCTGAGGACATTATTTTCGATCCGCTGGTCTTCCCCTGCGCAACCGGTGATGAGAATTATATCGGCGGAGCGGTCGAGACGGTCGAGGGAATCCGGCTGATCAAGCAGGCGTTGCCGGATGTGCGAACGATCCTCGGTATTTCCAACGTTTCGTTCGGACTGCCGGCGGGCGCGCGCGAAGTAGTGAATTCTGTTTTTCTGTACTACTGCACGAAGGCGGGTTTGGACCTGGCGATCGTAAACACGGAAAAAATAGAACGGTTTGCGTCCATCCCCGCGCACGAGCGAGAACTAGCGGAAAACCTGCTGTTTTCGCATCCGCCGAAAGACGTTCCGGCGGATCATTCGAATGCACAGCTCTTGAGGGTCGTGCCCGCTGATTGGCGCCAGCAAAACAAGGAGCAGCGCGCGGCCGTCAACCAGTATTACATCGCGGCAATCACCGAACACTTTCGAACCGCAAAGAAAAAAGAAAAAGCGCGCGCCGCGGACCTGCCGCTTGACGAGCGCCTGAGCAATTACATCATCGAAGGCACGCGCGACGGGTTGATCGCGGATCTGGAACGCAAGCGCGCGGAAGGCGCGGCACCACTGGACATCGTGAACGGGCCGCTGATGGCGGGCATGGCGGAAGTCGGACGGCTCTTCAACGCCAATGAATTGATCGTCGCGGAAGTGCTGCAGTCGGCCGAAGCCATGAAAGCCGCAGTGAGCCACCTTGAACAGTTCATGGAAAAGGCGGACACGGCCAAGCGCGGGAAAGTTGTCCTGGCGACGGTAAAGGGCGACGTTCACGACATCGGCAAAAACCTGGTTGAGATCATCCTGAAAAACAACGGCTATGACGTAGTGAATCTCGGCATCAAGGTTCCACCGGAGGAGCTGATCAAGGCCTATCAGGAGCACAAGCCGGATGCCATCGGCTTGTCCGGGCTGCTGGTGAAAAGCGCGCAACAGATGGTGACCACGGCGAGCGATTTGAAAGACGCAGGCATTGAAATCCCGTTGCTCGTCGGCGGAGCCGCGCTTTCCGCGAAATTTACACAGACGAAGATTGCCCCGAGCTATGGCAAAGCCGTGTGCTACGCGAAAGACGCGATGACCGGTTTGCGCTTGATGAACGAACTGATGGACCCGGCGACGCGCGCGACCGTGGTGCGCGAGCACACCGCGTCCGGAAACGGCTTTGGCGTGACGACAACGGTCAGCGTAAAGGAAATTCCCACGGTGACGAGATCGCCGCGGGTTCGAACCGACGTTCCGATTCCGCCGGTGCAATACCTGGATCGTAAAGTCCGTCTGGTGCCGGACCTGCGCGAAGTGTGGAGCTACATCAACTCGTTCATGCTCTATGGGCGGCACATGGGTTTCCGCGGAGACTTCGAAAAGCGTCTTGCGGAGCGCGATCCGAAAGCCGTCGAGCTTTTTGAGAGCATGGAAGAAGTAAAAAAAGAAGCGGCCGAGTTCATGAAGATCCGGACCGTCTGGCAATTTTTCGAGGCGGAAGCTGCGGGCGATTCCCTGCGGCTCTTCACGCCGGGAGAAAAGGAGCCGCTGCACACGTTTCGATTTCCCCGGCAGCGACAAGGCGATTTCCTGTGCTTGAGCGACTACGTTTTGCCGGCGCAGAAGGGACAGCGCGATCACGTGGCATTGTTTGTGGTGACGGCAGGCGAAGGCATCCGGAGCCGCTCGGAAAAAGCGAAAAACGAAGGATATTACTTCAAGTCGCACGGCTTGCAGGCGCTGGCAATCGAGACGGCAGAAGGTTGCGCCGAATGGTTGCACCGGCGCATCCGCGAGGATTGGGGATTCCCCGATCCGCCTGGCATAACCATGGCGCAGCGGTTCACTTCGCGATATCGCGGCAAGCGGTACAGCTTTGGTTATCCGGCGTGCCCGAGTCTCGAGGATCAAGCGGGAATTTGGAGACTCTTGAAACCGGAGGAAATAGGTGTGCAGCTCACCGAGGGCTTCATGATGGATCCGGAAGCCAGCGTGAGCGCACTGGTATTTCATCACCCGGATTGCACCTATTTCTCCGCGGGTGATGGCGGCGAAAACTAAGTGTAGACTACAAGCGCCAGCAATGTGGGCGAGGCACCGTACGTTTTCGATGTCGTCCCCATAGTTCTGCTAAGTATCCATCTCTAATTTAAAATACTTGCTATCTTCCCTCTAATCTTTGAATCGCATTGGACTCGAGGCACATTGTAAGGAGTGTATTCGTGGGGCGGCTTCGCGTGCAAGATATTGCCTCCGGTCTTCCTTGGGAGTGAAAACGAATCGCATCCGTAGGCTCTATGATTCACGCTGACCGAAACATTGTTGGCTGGTATCATTAGGAGAGAGACCGAATACACACCTCGAAACCGCACTGGACGACGCCTGTGCATTGAGCCTGCAGGGGAATCAATGACTAATGCTGACCACTCGATTCGATATGGAGCAGTGCCTACCGAAACCGCCAAGAAAATGCCCGGACTGGAACTGTTAAGGGGAATCATCAAAGGTACCCTACCCGCACCTCCGATCCAGCAGACATTGGATTTCCGGCTAGTTAAAGTGGAGCGCGGGTATGCCGTATTTGCTGGGATTCCGAAATTCGAGTACTACAATCCAATCGGTTCAGTCCATGGCGGCTATACCGCGGCCCTCCTGGATTCGTGCATGGCATGTGCAGTGCACTCCACACTTGAGGCAGGATACAGCTACGCAACACTGGAGATTAAAATCAATTATGTGAGAGCAATTACTTCTGACACAGGTGATGTACAGGCGGAGGGAAAGGTCATCAATTCAGGAAAGCGGGTCGCTACGGCAGAAGGACGGCTTTTTGATTCTGCAGGGAAGCTTTACGCGCACGGTACCACAACCTGCCTGATCCTTAGCCTCTAAGGAAAGAAGTCCGCGCTCAAGGAGAGGTGATGTCGAGACCGATGGTCCGGAAAACGAGGGGTAGAGAGGATGGCTAGGCAGGCAGACCCAAACGGCGCCGCGGCTGGCCATCCGCAATCCAGCGCCTTGCCACTGGTCATCGTCGCATCCTCTCTCGGTACTATGATCGAATGGTATGACTTTTATATTTTTGGCAGTTTGGCGGCAGTGCTTTCTGTCAAATTCTATCCACCCGGCAACGATACCTTCGCTTTGATCGCATACCTTGCAACATTCGCCGCCGGTTTCCTGGTTCGTCCGTTTGGCGCGTTGTTCTTCGGCAGTATTGGCGACCGCATCGGGAGGAAGTACACCTTTCTCCTGACGTTGTCCATTATGGGCGGCTCAACAGCGCTGATTGGCCTCATGCCGACTTTCGCAACTGCCGGATGGTTCGCCCCAGTCACGCTGATTGTGATCCGCATGCTCCAGGGGCTGGCCCTTGGCGGCGAATACGGAGGCGCAGCCGTTTATGTCGGTGAGCACTCCCCGGACCGGAAGCGCGGCCTTTACACAAGCTTTATCCAAATCACGGCGATCCTGGGTCTGTGCGTTTCCTTGCTGGTCATACTGGGCACACAATCTGCGATGAGCAAAGAAAACTTTACAGATTGGGGATGGCGTATTCCCTTTCTGCTTTCTCTTTTCCTTGTCTGCATTTCCATCTATATCCGACTGAAGTTGCGCGAATCGCCAATTTTCTCTCACATCAAGGCCGTCGGAAAAACTTCCCTTCAGCCGCTCAAGGACGCTTTCACCCAGTGGCCCAACTTGAAGCAAGTCCTGGTCTCCTTGTTCGGCGCGGCGGCCGGACAAGGCGTGGTGGCGTATACGGGACAGTTCTACGCCCTCTTCTATCTGCAGACCATTCTGAAGCTGAATCCCCGCACGGCCAATATCATAGAGGCGGTTGCGATTGGGATTGGAATGCCGTTCTTGATTGTCTTCGGAGCGCTCTCGGACAAAGTCGGGCGTAAAAAAATAATGATGGCAGGTTTCCTGCTTGCCGTGCTCACTTACGTTCCGATCTACCACGCCATGGAACGTGCTGCGGGCAACCATGTCGTCACTGTCAAGTCCACCCGCAGCGAGGTGACCGGCGCTATCACCCTTACCCCGATGACTACGGATGCCACTGGTGCCCTGGTGGCCGCCAACGAGGCCGCCAATCCGAACAAGGGCAAGCTCATTCTGCTGATTCTGATTCAGAGTATCTACGTTGGTATGGTGTACGGACCGATTGCCGCGTACCTTGTCGAGGCCTTCCCGGCGAAAGTCCGCTACACTTCACTTTCATTGCCATACCACATAGGCAATGGCGTGTTTGGCGGACTCGTACCTCTCATCGGGTTATCCGTTTGCGCGGCTACCGGCAAAATCTATGCTGGGCTCTACTACCCGATGGCCGTGGCGGCGGTGACTTTCGTCGTAGGCAGTTTCGCTTTACGTGAAACCCATGGCACGAGGATTTGGGACGAAGTCGGAGGCCACCCGGCGGCGAGTTCAGCTGACCGGACTGCATCGATATACAGTGATGAGCAGGTCATCTCCTGAGGGTGTGGGCGGGTCAGCCCGCAATCCAGACCTTTCAGCCGATGCCTAACCTCCGCAGTTCTTTTTGATCGGTGCAGCGATGATGCTCCGTTGTTCTCCTCCTTGCGATTGTGAACCGCTCGCAAGACAAATTACCCGCGCACTTTCTTTCCCTACTCCCTGGCCCCTTCCTACTGGCCCTAGGCACCTGTCTTAGGTCCCTTGTCGAGCAGGGCTCAGCACGAACTGGCGAAATCAGGCAGCGGTGGTCTCCATCGACTCCTCGCATATACGAGCGATGCTGGCTGCCTCGAGCGGCGGTGAATGGTGCCATTTGTTCGAAGCCAGACCGGGGTTGGTCGCCAAGGACACTAATTTGCCACTTCGTGGAAGTAAACCGGGACTTTTGTCCTGGCTCCCTCCCAACCCACGCCTGCGCCGCACCTTCCAACGTATAGATACAAAATGACTTAAATGGATATCAGGCAGAGAATGTACCGTCAGCCGCATGGTAAGGGATTTGCTCCTTCGGTCCCCTGGAGAACCATGGCAACAATTCCTGGCAACGCGATTAGCCGACTGGCAGAGGCCGGAAGCCTCCCTGCCCGCAGTGCCATCATGCAATCGTTAAATGCCATGGTGGACGAGATCGCCAAGACCGAAATCGCCATTCTCCTTGTAGGGGAAAGTGGCACCGGCAAAGAGGTTTATGCCCGATTAATTCACCGAGTCTCGAATCTTGGTAGCACGCCTATGAAAAAGGTGAACTGTGCTGCCATGGATGCGGGGCGCCAGCTCGCTCAGATACGCGAGAGCCTGGGAACGGTTGGCGGCAGCGGATACGGGAAGCCCCTGACCTTGTTTCTGGACGGTGTGGACGAGCTCGATTTCACCTGTCAGCGTGTGCTTCTTTCCCTACTGTCGGACAGTGAGCAAAAATTCGGCGGCGGAGAGGCGGCCGTGCGGTTCGTTTCCTCCTCGTCTAGTGACCTAGAAAAGGAAATCGAGGCGGGACGGTTTCGCCGGGAATTATGTTTCCGGATCAATGGGGTGGTGCTGCGACTGCCGCCTTTGCGCGAGCGAAAAGAAGATATTCCTGATCTGCTGGAATACCTCTTAGCCAAACACGCCGGTGAATTGAAGAAGCAGGTGCCGGTGATAGATGGCCATGCCCTTGAACTGCTCACGTCATACAACTGGCCGGGAAATATTCGCGAACTTGAAAACGTTGCGAGAAAGATCGTGGCTCTCGGAGATCCGGCGCTGGCTGTTGGCGATCTGCGCGCCGCTCCGGCAACCCTCCCAAGATCGGGAGAAACGCTGCGGTTTTCGCCACTCAAGGTAGCCGCGCGAGCTGCCTCTCGACGGACGGAAAAAGAACTCATTTTACAAGCACTCGAGAGAACCCGCTGGAATCGGAAGCGTGCCGCACGCGAATTGCAGATCAGTTATAAGTCGCTCCTGTACAAGATAAAACAGATCGGCGTGCAAGGGAACGAGTCCGAAGAACCTTAGAGGAAGATCAGATGAATCTTACAATCGGTTTCTTTATGGCGGTCTGGCTGATCACGGCCGGCGGGCGGACAGAGCGAACACACGATCAAGCTGCGCAGGAGACAACTGCGAAAAGGAGTGAGACAAGCGGTGGAATTGCCGCGGCGTCGCATGACTCCCCGCTGGACCCCGATTACAAGATTGGCCCACAAGACATCCTGCGCATTGATGTCTGGAAGGAGCAGGAGGTTTCCCGTACCGCTCCCGTTCGGCCAGATGGAAAGATCACTCTGCCGCTACTGAACGATGTGCAGGCCGCTGGCCTCACGCCGATGCAACTTGCCGCAGTCATCAGCGAGGGACTCAAGAAGTATCTCACCAACCCACAGGTAACTGTGATGGTCGCAGAGATCAACAGCCGGCGCATTTACGTAACGGGAGAGGTTTTAAAACCTGGAACCTTTCCTCTGCTGCCCAACATGACGGTCTTGCAGGCGCTATCGAGTTCTGGAGGGTTTTCACAGTTTGCAAGGGTAAAGAATATCTACGTCCTGCGCAAAGAAGAGGGTAAGGACGTCAAGCATCCATTCAACTATAGAGACGTCGTGACCGGTAAGAAGCCGGAACAGAACATTCTGCTGCAGCCCGGCGACGTGATCGTGGTTCCTTGAAGGATTTGATACCCATGAGACGCAATACAGTGTATTTGGCGGCATGCATCGTCACCGTGATCTTGCTGGGCGGAACTGTTCCCGCACGGGCCCAGGAGGATAGTTCGAATCCCAAGCCTGCTGCTCGCAGCTACCCTCCCCCTCTCGAGGGCCGCGCCGATCAAGATGCGGAGAGTGATCAGCCGGCGGCCGGCAACCTGAATCCGGATATCCGACCCCTTACCGGCGTGCAAACTCCCACGCTGGGCTCGCCTGAGCTGCGCCATAGTTATTGGGTGCCCGGGTTCCAGTACGGCAACTTCGTGCGCTCGAGCGTCCTCAGCGAGCCTACGACTTCCAGTTGGAATTCGACGAGTTTTGTCGCAGGAACTGTTAGTCTTCTCGAAGCCTGGAATCGCTCGCAATTGTCCGTCAACTATACGGGCGGAGGTAATTTTTCCACCGACAAGTCGCAAGGGAACGACTCCTTTCATCAACTCGGGCTCATCCAAGCCTTTGATTGGCGGAGATGGCAGTTATCTTTCATTGACCAGTTCAGCTATCTCCCGCAAACCCAATTCGGCTTTGGAGCTGCAAGCATTCTGGCGAATCCCGGGATCGGAGGGCAACTAGGGCCTTCTTTGCCGGCTCTGCAGCCCAACTACCAGCCGAATCAAACCATTTTCACCTCCATCGGGCCGCGCTATAGCAACTCCATTACGACTGAAATCGCTTATTCCATTAGTCCGGGAGAGTCGGTGACGGTTTCCGGATCCTACGGGATCCTGCGATTTGTCGACAGCGGGAGCATCGATACGAACGACACGATCCTTAGCACCGGTTACAACCACGCATTGTCGCGAAAGGATACGATCGGGCTGTTGTACCGTTTCAGCGGCTATCGCTACCTGGGCGATCCCCAAGCAATCAATGATCACGTGGCACAGTTGGCCTACGGTCGTAAAATCACCGGCAGGATAGCGTTGCAATTGTTCGTCGGACCCGACGTCACGACTTTCCGGGTGCCGCTTGGCAGCGCTCACCACAGGATTTCTGGTAGCGGCGGTGCCAACTTGACTTACGCTTTCCGAAGGAACAACTTATCGTTCTCCTATAATCATGGCGTTGCCGGGGGTAGCGGTCAGTTCACGGGATCAACCTCGGATGAAGTACAGAACACGATAAATCATCAACTCTCACTCGTCTGGCAAGGTAACATCAATTTCGGTCTTGCACGAACTACGAGCCTAGGGCTTTCGAGTACTTCCCAAGTTTCACAGACCTTCAACTCCTGGTTCACCGGCGGTGGGTTGAGTCGCCCCGTAGGTAGGAGTGCGAATTTCATGTTCGGGTATACGGCCTATATCCAGAATTCGCGCCTTCCGGTTTGTACGGCGGGAACTTGTAACACCAGCTATCTGCAACAACAGATATCGCTCAGTTTCCAGTGGCACACGCGACCGCTGGTATTGAGGTAAACTGAGATTGCGCTGATGATGAAATTCTTCCCGGGAAACGAGGTTTCCCAAATGGTTGGAAGATCCAAACGAAAGTCCGGAGACTATGTATAAAAGTTTTTTTGGGCTAAAGGATAATCCGTTCAACGTCAATCCAGATCCGCGATACCTCTATCTCACCAAAGAGATCGAAGAGGCGCTTAGCGGCCTGATGTATGGCATCCAGAAACGCAAAGGCTTCATCACGCTTACTGGGGAAGTCGGCACAGGCAAGACTACTCTCGTCAACAGTCTTCTTGAGTGGTTACAGCAACGCAAGGTAAGGACTGCCTTTCTGTTTAATTCCCGAATGAATACGAATCAAATGTTCGACTTCATTCTTGCGGAATTCGGAATTCCCTGCGAATCCCATTCCAAGAGTCAGCAGTTGATGCGCCTCAATCAATGGCTCCTCGATCGCTACCGAGCCGGTGAAACGACCGTACTGATCGTGGATGAGGCACAAAACCTGACCTACCCGGTACTTGAAGAAATCCGGCTGCTAACAAATCTCGAGACATCGACGGAGAAACTACTGCAGATCGTATTGTCTGGACAGCCTGAGTTGGAAGAGAAGCTAAAATTGCCGGAACTGCGCCAGCTCCGTCAGCGCATCATGCTACGCTGCAAGACTGGCCCTCTCTCCAAGGAACAGACCCATGACTACATCGCCGAACGGCTGAGGATCGCAGGAGCGAGCGGTGAACTGATTTTTAGTCCGAAAGCCGTTGAAACGATCCATCTGTACTCGCTGGGTATTCCGCGCGTCGTGAACCTCTTGTGCGAACACTCGCTCATCAATGCCTTTGTCGAACACGAGCGGCCGATCGGACAGAAGATTGTGGAAGACGTCGCGCATGAGTTTCAGCTGCACGAAGTCGGTCCGATTGCACCCGAGGGAAGCACCCGCACCATTGATGCGGAAGTCTTCACTTCAGAAGCGTTCATCCAGAATCTCGGGGCAGCCTTATCGAGATTCCGCACGGGCACTCCCGTCACAACGCCTAGCCGCGAAAGAAAGTAAAGAAAGTAAGGTCAGAAAGTTCCAAGTATGTGGCGCAATACAGTTGCCTGAAGCACGCGCCGGACGATTCTGCACCCTTCAAATTCTGGGTTTTTCCGTATCGCTAGCCAACTCTCACAGCGGGCGACGAGAAGTCAATTCTGATCTTTGGAATGGGCTGTCAGCCGATTGGGCCCGCTACAGCACGGAACGAGGCGTGAGGCCAGGCTGCTTGACGGATCTTGAGGCTTTCAGAGTCGATTGTTCACGGCAGTCAGCTTTGATTGACAACCGCTAGCGATTCAGAATCCTCCAAGCTTCGCAACCAGTCAGAAGGAGGGGCCTCGAGTGAGATTCCGAGAACGAAGTTTTCGCTGGGCGTCTGATGGCAATAGGCGATCCGCCCAACGGCACAAAACCCAGGGGGTTGAGAAATCAGAACGGATTCGTTCGGTTTCCAAGGCTTACTTGTCACGACACGCACGCCAGTCGTGCTGGCATTCTCGGCGGTGGAAATCTCGAACTCGCCGCCGTTGTCGAGACTCGTGAGCCACACGGGATCCGTGAGAGCTACCGCCAGTCCTAATCTGCTAGATTGAATACTCATTGCGATGAAGTTCCTTTTCTCGCTCCGCTTGGCAGGCGATCGCCGGCGAGAGCGGAGGGCAACACGCTGGCGCATGAATTTCGTAATGGTGGTCATTCAAACTGGTAAGCGTGCTTTTTTTGCTGTTTACGGACGCAGTCTGTTTGCACGCGACGGCATATTGCGTGAAGAGGAACATTTACTCACCACCGGGCACAGGAATTGCGCCCGTACGGCGGGGAAGGCGAAAGTGCTTCTGTTCATACATATCCTTGTCTGCCCGAGCCAGCAATTGGGCCAAAGAGACCGGGTGGGCCCCGTCAAAGCGCGCCACGCCAGTGCTCAAAGACAGCCCGCATAATTGATCTTTTTCGTTTCCTTGCTTGATTAGGCCTTCCAAGCGGCGCAGTATCGCTTCCTTGCTTTGGTCATTCGATTCGAGTGCCAGCACGGCAAATTCGTCGCCTCCGAGACTGGCGACCAGGTCCGAGTCTCGAAATGTTTTCTTAAGCAACCCAGCGCACAGAACGAGCAGGGCATCTCCTTCAGAGTGCCCGAATTCAGCATTCAGGACTTTGAAGTGTGCGACGTCTATATAGAAGAGCAAGATAGACTGACCATTTCGGCGGGCTAGCTTGAGGAACTCTATTCCGAGGATCAAGAGGCCGTGCAGATTGTAGAGGCCTGTCAGGCCGTCAGTTAACGCCAGGTATCGGAGTTCAGAGTGAATTCGTGATTCTGCTGTTAGGTAGTCTCCGGCGCGGAGCAAGAGGGAGCGATACTCGTGTACAGCCTCGACGGCGGAGTCTTGGCTAGTGTGAATGGCGGCAGCCTCCCCGAAGAGGCGCTGTAATTCGCGATCCTCGGCTTCAAACAGAGCGGAAGACATCTCAAGTGAGAACCGTTGCTCAAGAACCCGCCTAAAGCCGTATCGTTCGTCAAGTAGCTGTTGGAGGGAGTTTTGTGGGCAACTCTCGGGAAGTGGCCGTTTCCCAGCGTGCTCCCTTCCGGTCTCATTATTGGGACCGTGCCTCCAATCCCCAGCCGGATGTCGATCCATCTTTCTGTGCCTCCCACTACACCGGGATTCCTTCGGCTGGATGGCCTCTGGGCAAATTAAGCAATTTGCCATCCGAACGGAAATTCCAATCTTGGCTGTGGAGAGGATATCGAGTGTTGAAGAATTGAAAATCGGGCAATTTCTCGAATTTGAGATAAGGGCATTTCCTGAATGGCGATGGCGATGAGGATCACATTGAAGGTGGGGCTAACTCGCGCGGTATTGTTTTTGGATGGAATTTCCAGAATCGTCAGTCATTTGGAAACTAGGGGCTAGTACCTCCCCTCGAGCCGAAGCATAACTAACTTAACTTACCTCATTCCTCACTGAAACCGACACTCTCATTGCTCGAAAGCGGGTTGGAGGACTCTTTGCGTGTATTTCTGCCTGGTATAGAACGGATTGTAGCCATCTCGCCGGCACAAAGAACTGTTTGTTCTCAAAGCCAGCTAGTTTGCAGATTACCTACATCGTAAAACGCAATCCAGGATTTACCCGATGCACGACGAAGCATCTTTCCTGCTCAATTTGCTGTTTTGACCTGATTGCCAGGCCAAACGGCTCGGTCTAGGGTCGAAATCGCCCCCAAGGGTTTCTTCAAAACTTACTCGGGGAAGGACTAAGTCGCCGCCGGTTGCCGATCATGGCTGCTCTGAGCGCCTGGGCGGGCGTCCACGTCGGCTTATCCGTTCAACGAGAGGGAAATATGAGCCGCATCCACGAGGCCTTGTTGAAGGCCGAACAGGAACGCAACGTCGGCCAAGTTGCGAATGCGACGACCTTATCCATTGGGGCGGCACACCTTAGGCTGGCCACAGAGAACAGCGGGCCCGCCAATGCGCCCGAAGCCTCCACCCGGACCGGCGTTCTTATCCCTCCTCCGTCGGGGGCCTACTTGCGCTTCGACTCCGTTGTTGCGCATTGCGCCCATCCTCAGTGGCACCCCGAGCCGGATGCAAGCGTATTCTTGAATTCGACGGCAGGGGCACAGGGCGCCGAGCACTTCCGAACGCTCCGTTCGCGACTTTGCAAAATCCGCGGGAATCAACCGACCTATAAGCTCTTAGTCACCAGCTCGCTCCCAGACGAGGGCAAAACGTTCGTGAGCAGTAATCTAGCGCGGGCGATCCAGCAGCAACCGCAGCATCGCACGCTCCTGATCGACGCGGATCTGCGTGATCCGCAGCTCCATCTGGCGCTCGGTGCACCGCCTAGGCCAGGTTTGAGCGATTACTTGCGAGGCGAGGTCGATGAAATAAGCGCTCTCCAGCATGGCAAAGAAGAAAATCTCTGCTTTATGCCTGGCGGGAGCTACGTGCCAAATCCCAGCGAATTGCTTTGTAACGGTAGGTTGAAGGTGCTGCTCGATCGCCTCACTCCAATTTTTGACTGGGTCATACTCGATTCCCCGCCTTGTCTTCCGGTCGCAGATGCCACTGGGCTGGCCGATTTCTGCGACGGTGTATTGCTGGTCGTCCGCGCTGGGTCTACGCCAGTAGAAGTGGCTCAGAAGGTCTGCCAGCAGTTGGGAGGGGAAAATATTGTCGGTGTGGTGTTGAACCGAGCCGAACAAAATGAACTGTATGGCTCGCACTACTATGGACACGACCATGGCGACTCAGCTGTCGCCTAGTTTGCCCGTCTTCAGCACCATGTTTCTTCTCTACGATTCATGAGGGTGGGCATGAGTGAGCCGAGTTTTCCTATTCACAGCATCTCCGATACCGCCCATTGGGTAGCGTATTTTCGAGCGCGCGAATCCGAACGGCCCGACGCGCTGTTCCACGACCCTTATGCCGAGCGTTTAGCTGGCGCGCGAGGATTTCAGATCGCCAACACTCTGGCAGAGGGAAACAAGTATGATTGGGCGTGGGTGGCGCGTACCTACCTTTTTGACACGTTTCTTTTGCGCGAGATCCGCAATGGAGTCCAACTTGTGGTAAACCTAGCGGCGGGACTTGATGCCCGGCCCTATCGAATGCAGTTGCCCACCGGCCTGCAGTGGGTCGAAGTGGATCTGCCGGACATTATCGACTATAAGGAAGACGTTCTTTCCGGCGACAAACCCATATGCCATCTGGAGCGAATCCCCCTGGATCTGTCAAACAGGGTGGCGCGCCGTGCACTCTTCGCGGAGCTGAACCGCCGGGGGATGAAGATCGTCGTCCTGACCGAAGGTCTTCTCATCTACTTAACCACCGAGGAGGTCGGCTCCCTTGCCTCGGACCTTTCTGCTGGGGGGCACTTCCAGAGCTGGGCTGCTGATCTTGCTTCGCCCGGCCAACTCAAGTTCATGCAGCGGACAACGGGCAAACAGCTCAGCGCTGCCGGCGTGGCATTTAGGTTCGGTCCGCCCGAAGGTCCCAATTTCTTCGTGCCTTACGGATGGCAACCGGTCGAGGTTCAGGGGTTGCTAAAGACCGCGGCGCAGTTCAAGCGCCCCCCCGTCGAACTACTCTCTCTATTGCCCGAGCCCGAGGGCGCACCGGGTAATTACCCGTGGGCAGGCGTGTGTCTACTCAAGAAGCACTGAGGCCTCAGGTGAGAAATCCATGTCCTGCAGAACAGCGGTATGGCGGAATATGATACACAAAATGTAAAAACGCTTCTGAAGTCCCCGCTCTGAACCCTCTGAACATTTAAATATCGGCAAAAGACTCGCGCCGTTCCCTCATCGTTAGCCTGCCGTTTTCAGAAGGCTTCCTCTCCCCAGGCAACGCAAACATGCTTCAGATGCGCAATCCTTCAAAAACAAGGCGGATGACCGCACGACCTAGAAACAACCTCCTTACCCGTCTATATACTGTAACATTCTGAAAATACGTAGTTTAAGTAAAACATTGTGCTATAGGAAGCTTTTGATCTGGAGTTCGGAAACCCAAGGGCAATTGACGGTAAGCATTTTCAGACTTCGGTCTACTACCCTCCCCTTGACAGTCCTCGCCTCCCAATTCGTGTGCCGGTCTAGTATGCAAGGGCTTATATTTCAATAAGTTAGCAAGATGAGTCCGCAGTTTCGACTACAGCTGGCCGCGCATCGTCTGGCAAGTCGATTGCGGAGTACCAGGGGAAGACCGTATTTGTCAGGCCCAAACTGCAGCAGGATAAGTGCGCGAGGATCAAAGAAGACATGGGAAACAGTCAGTTGGGTGTACCAGCTTCGGGAAAGCGAACCGTCGGAAGCTCTAGCGGAGGCGAATCTCCGTTTAGTAATTTAGGTCCCACAGTGGCGAAGCGGGCGGGGATGCACCAAGAAGAGCCGGTTCGCAACATTCTGGACCGCCGACGAACCGAGCGGCCCCGAAAGAAACCACTTCGTATAATGAAATTTGGCGGGACATCCGTGGGCAACGCTTCCTGCATACGGAGAGTCGTCGAAATCATACGGGAAGCTTCGCAACAGAGTAACGTCCTAGTGGTCGTCTCCGCAATGAGCGGCGTTACCAACAAACTGGTTGAGGCTGCCACGCAGTCGGAAGCAGGGGAGCGCGATCAAGTCGGGGTTATTTTCGAGCAGTTGCGCGAGCAGCATGATGCGGCTGTCGCGGCGCTGATTCGTTCGCCTCTTGAGCGTAAGCGTCTCGGCCAGAAAATGCACGCGATTTTTGACGAGGGAGACCACCTCTGCCAGGGCACGATTCTTCTACGGGAGTTGACCCTGCGGGCGCGTGATTCGATTTCGAGCCTTGGTGAGCGCCTATCTGCTCCTCTCGTAGCAGCTGCCCTTGCGGACTACGGGGTCGCCAGCGAAGCAATCGAAGCTACGGAACTCGTTGTGACGGACTCGTGCCATGGCGCTGCTGAGCCGAGGATGGACCTGACGCGCGAACGCTGCCAAGCGCGTTTACGACCGCTGTTGCAGCAGGGCATCGTTCCCGTCGTAACCGGCTTCATCGGCGCCACAGAAGAAGGGGTGCTGACTACGCTTGGCCGGGGCGGCTCTGATTATTCCGCGACGATCCTGGGCTCCGCTGTCGACGCT
>WNGJ01006295.1_pt1 | contig 16431 bp, 18 predicted proteins | sample 5400611 | NCBI WGS metagenome assembly WNGJ01 (sample SAMN13153375, study PRJNA577476) | soil metagenome | isolation source: 40 cm soil or saprolite under Garry oak tree replicate 1 | place: USA:California | collected 2016-06-15 | reverse complement strand
GCACGGCGGCGCCGCGGCCCGACTCGTCCACGAGCCCGAAGTCCTGGTAGTACCGCTGGCCAAGCGACTGGTCCGGCACTTCGAGCGCGTAGTGAAGCAAGGAGCGGACGGCCATGTCGGTCTCCCCGGATGCGCTCAGGCGTCCTTGACGGGGTTTTCCAGCGTGCCCAGTCCCGTGATCTCGAGCTTGCACACATCGCCGGGGCCGAGGGTGATCTGCGGCTTGCGCGTGAAGCCCACGCCGGCGGGAGTGCCGGTGGCGATGAGATCGCCCGGCGACAGCGTCATGATGTTGGTCAGGTACTGGATGATGTAGCCGAGGTCGAAGATGAAGTTCTTCGTGTTGCCGTTCTGCATGAGCGTCCCGTTGACCCAGGTCTTCAGCTCGAGGACGTGGGGATTCGGGATCTCCGCCCGATCCGCGATGTACGGTCCCACCGGAGCCAGCGTGTCGCCGAACTTGCCGGGGCCCCACTGGCTCGTGTGAAACTGGAAGTCACGGGCGCTCGCGTCGTTGATGATGGTGTAGCCGAAGATGTAGTCGAGCGCCTTGTCCTTCGGCACGAAGCGCGCCGTCTTGCCGATGACCACGCCCAGCTCGACCTCCCAGTCGAGGGTCTTCTCTCCGCGCGGCCGCAGGATCGGCTCGCCCGGGTCCAGGATGGCGTTGTTCCACTTGGGAAAGACGGGCGGCTCCTTGGGCACGGGGTTCCCCGACTCCTCGGCGTGGTCCTTGTAGTTGAGCCCGATGCAGATGAACTTGCCCGGGTCATTGATCGGGGCGTGGAGCCGGACGGAGCCCGCGGGATGGGCCACGGCCTGGAAGCGCCCCCCCTTGACGGCCTCCATCATCGACGCGAGGGCATCCTGGCTTGCCTGTCCCCCCTCCAGAAAGCCGCGGGTGCTCTGGGGAAAGAGCGCGGCGGCAATGGCGCGGGCTCGAACCACCCCACGGGACGCCAGGAGGGCGGCATAGCTGGCCTCGAGGTCGACTACGCGGTCCTTGCCTTCGAGGATTCCCAGGCGGGGCGACTGGCCATTGTGGGAGAACCGGACGATCTTCATGGGTGAGGCTCCTCCTTGTGCTTGGGGAAGCGGTCTGGGGCTGCGGGCGGAATCATAACACCCCCTGCCGGGGCAGGGTATCCGGGGCTGGGGGCGATTTCTATCGACTGGTTTTTCCTTGATAAAGTCGTGGCTAGGCGCCTATCTTAGGTGAAGGGTGGTTGCCGGACCCATCAACGTAAGAAGATGCCTCGTAACGAGTGACGGAGGTAGCGCCATGAAGACTTCTTCGTGGATTTCTGCGGTGGTCGCGGCCGCAGTTCTTTTCTCTGGCCCGGTGATGCCACTGGTAGCGTGGGCCCAGACGCAGCCGGCGGACCAGCCGCAGGTGGCGCAGGCGACACCTGCGACGCCAGCGCCTGCCGTGCCGGCTCCGCCGCCACCTCCTCCGCCTCCGAAGCAGCTGATGGTCGAGCCGTCCCTGATCGATCGGCAGCCTGTCGCCATGCCCTACTCGAACCTGCCTCCCGCGGTTGATCCTGTCACGTCCACGGAGCCGACCACCGGCGATGCGGTCGGCGCGGGCTTCCTCAACGTCATCTACGTCCCGGGCAAGGCCATCATCTGCACGGCAGGAACTCTTACCAGCGTGCTCGTGATGCTCCTGACCTTCGGGAGCGGCTATCGCGCGGCGACGGGCGTGTTCAACGAAGGCTGCGGGGGCGACTGGGTCCTCACGCCGGAGCACGTCAGCGGTCAGATCCCTGGCCCTGGCGATGCGGGCTACTATCCCGGTACCCGTCGCTACTAGCTGGGCCAGGATCCCGCGTCGCGTACCTCTCCGTTACGGGAAACGCAGCGGAGCGCGTAGGTAGCTCGCCCGCGCTCCGTGCCATTTCCGCTCGTGCGATTTCCATCGCCGCGTTGACCCGCCGGCCCCTCCGCGACAGCAACGCCTGAAGGTCGGCCGTGGCTCAGGCACTCCGCCGAGCCGTCCCCCTCCTCTTCTTCGTCTTGCTCGTGATAGGCTTCGCTGCCGGCATCTGGGGCACGTGGCGGGCCGTCTATCCGGGGCCGGGCCTTCACCGGATCACGGGAGTGTTCGAGGCGCGGGCCGGCGACACGCTCATGGTCGTCAACCACGACGCCGCCCCCGGCCTCATGGACGAGATGAGGAACATGGCCTTCTTTGCCGAGACGAAAGAGCTGCTGGACGCGGCCGGCCTGAAGCGTGGGGATCGGGTGCGTCTGACCGTGCGCCAGCTCCCGGATCGCTATCTGGTCGTCGAGATCCGCAAGATCCAGTGAAGGGGAGCCGGATGGCCGACGAAAGCTTCTCGCCCGAAGCTCACCGCTTCGCCGAGCCGCGGTATTTCGAGGACCTGGCGGTGGGCGAGCGCTTCTACATCCCGTCGCGGACCATGACGGACGCGCACTTCTCGGCCTTCCAGGCCGCCTCTGGAGACAATCACCCCATCCACTACGATCGACCGTACTGCCGGGCGCGCGGTCACCGCGACCTGCTCGCCCACGGGCTCCTGGTGGCGGCCCAGGGCGCGGCGGGGGCGGGCATCTTTCCGCATGTCATCGGCGACTCACTCGTGGCCTTTCTCGAGCAGTCCTCGCGCTTCCTCAGACCCGTCTACGTGGGCGATACGCTGTATCCCATGCTCGTCATCACCGAGCTCACGCCCGGCCGGACCACCGGTGTCGTGGCCATGCGAGTGACCATCCACAACCAGGACCGGGAGCTCGTGATGGACGGCATCCACCGCTACCTCCTGCGCAAGCGGACGGCAGCGTCGAACTGAACCACTACCCGACGGAGGCAGCCATGGCCTTTCGCATCAACCACATTCACCTGAAGGCACCCGACCCGCGCCGCACGGCCGAGTGGTACGTCAAGGCCTTCGACTTCAGGATCGTCAACGACGAGACGCGCGTCTTCGGCGATCGCTTCATCCGCTGCCAGAGCGTGGACGGGGGCATGGCGGTGAACATCTCCGGCCCGCGCACGGGAGAGAAGCTCGGACCGGGAGACGCCTCGGCCCACTTCGGCCTCGAGCACTTCGGCTTCGACACCGCGGAGATCGAGGGCGATATCCGCCGGCTCGAGGGCCTGGGCGCCAAGCTCCTCGAGGGACCCATCCAGCTCCCCAATGGCGGGCGCATCGCCTTCCTGCGCGCGCCCGACGAGCGCGGCGCCGTGCGGTCAATCGAGGAGTGGCGCCAGGCGCCGCGCGCGGAGCGCCTGGCGCGCCTTGCCCTGACGGGCGACGAGCTCGCGCGGGCGATTGCCGGGCAGGACGCGTCACGGCTCGCGCGCCGGCCCGACCCCGTCAACTGGGCGTCCGTCGAGGTCCTCTGCCATCTCAGGGACACCGAGGAGTCGTTTCTCCACCGCTTCCGGCTCATCCTGATCATGGACGGGCCGCGTTTCCCGACCACGAACCCGAACCGTTGGGCGATGGAGCGGCAGTATCTGCGCAACGACTCCGCGCAGGCGCTCGAAGCCTTCGTGAGGCGACGGGCGGAGACGCTCGCCTTCCTGCGCGAGCTGTCCGACGAGCAATGGGCGCGCGCCGGTGTGCAGATGGACTCGCGTGGTCGACGCACCCTCGACGACTTCCTCGCCGTGATGGCCTGGCACGACCCGAACCACGTCGACCAGCTCAGCCGCGCCCTCGAAGCTCGCGCGTAGCAGGCTGGCGAAGACGGCTATGACTCCCATGCATCCCTCTCCCCCAACGGGGGAGAGGGCTGCATTTCGAGCTGAGGAGCTCGTCTCGAGCGACGAGGCGGGGGGCTGAGTCGATCAGGGGGCGGTTTATCGGTGGGGTCAGGTCTCACAATCCAACACGCTCGTGGAACCGGACAGGGCCGAGGAGCGAGGACGATCAGCGACGCTTGCGGCGAGTGCCGGAGCGTCCCGTCCGCGGGGCTGCGCTCCTGCGGCCGACCCACCGCCACGTATCTGCGGCCAGCCCTGGAGCCTCGACATCACCCACGATCCGCGCCGTTCCGGCCATGCAGCCGAAGACATCTGGCGCAGGAGGGTCGGGCGGGACGAGCTTGGCCAAAGGTCGGCCGTTCTTCGTGATCACCACCGGAGTTCGGGACTTGCGTACCTCGTCCATGACGCGCAGACATCGGACCTTGAACTCACCCGCCGGAATCGTTCTCATGGTTTCCTCCGTCCACTCGTGCTCATGAAGACGCGATCAGGAGAGCACGCGGGCGCAGGGCCAGGGTCAGGCCTACCGGGCAAAAATGCGATGAGGTGACTGCCAAGAGCCACGAGGGATTTGCCCTGACGGTCTAAGCCGCTCACTTCCGCATCACGTTGTTCTCCATTCGCAGCGCCGTGGGATCCACCCCGCCATCGATCGTCGCCACCTGTGCGACCTGACTGAGGTCATTGCCCGTCAGCAAGATCTTCGCCGTCTCCGCGCCCGTGAGCCGCACGAGTGTGCCTGTTCCCACGCCGGGACGGAGGCCGCGGAGCCGGCCCTCCCGCACCGAGCGAAACCACAGGAGCGGCCCTCCGCCCGCGGGCGGCATGGCGGCCAGGGTCATGACATCGGCCTCGTGGACGTCATCCAGCACCAAGGCCGGGCGCCCGTCCGACTGGTCGATCTTCAGATCGACTCTCTCCATCCTGAGACGCTGCGCGTGTCGGCAGTACAGGCCGTAGGCCGGCACGTCGGAGAACAGGCTGGCGTCCGGGTACTCCCTCTCGTATTCGGGCACCTCGCGCGCGAGGGCCTCCGCGCTTCCGCCGCCTCTCGCGGTGATCCGGATGCCTTTCAGAGAGACCTCGGTGACCGGGTGGCCGGGGATACCCATGATGGAGGACGTCCATGCCGCGCCCGTCGCCACGATGTTGGAGAACGAGACGTTCTTCAGCTCGCCCGCGGCCGGAACCTTCTGCCCCCGCCCGCGTCGCCCCAGGCGGAGGAAGATGGGCGCGCGAATCCCGACCATGGTGATGTTCGACACCACGACCCGCTCGATGCTGCCCCCATCCACCGTCGCGAGCGAGACGCCCGCGCTCGGATACGGCCGCGCGCCGTCGGGGCGCGCGGAGATCGTGCAGTTGCGGAACACGATGTTCCTGAAATCGCCGCTCGACTCGGTGCCCAGCTTGAGAGCGTTGCGGACGTGGACGAGCGCGCAGTCTGTCACCATCAGGTTTTCCGTCGACCGGCGGGCTCCGAGGGCGAGGCTCGTCTTGGCCACGATGGCATCGTCCCGCGACTCGATGCGACACCTGGCGATCCGCACATTCCGACAGCAGTCGGGATCGATCCCGTCGGAGTACCCGTTCCGGATGGTCACCCCCTGGATGTCCACGCTGTCGCAGCCGAGAAGGCTGATGTTGTAGTTGGGGGCGTTGTCGATGGTGAGGTCGCGGATCCGGATCTCCCGGCATTCCTTGAGGGCGATGGGCTTCGGGCCGCCGCGCTTGCTCCGGTTGCCGTCGATGCGGCCGGGTCCCAGGATGCTGACCTGGCGCACGCCGCGCCCCTGAAGCAGGGCGAAGCTCATGTCCGTGGTCTCGCGGTCCGCGTACGAGTCGTAGCCGGGCTCTTCGTACCGATCGAAATCCTGATCATCCTTGCTCGCGATCAAGGTGGCGCCGGCGGCGAGCCGAAGGGTGATGCCCTGTCTCAGGTGAAGGGTGCCCGACACATAGTCGCCCGAGGGGAGGTGGACGGTTCCGCGCGTCTTGGCCGCCGCCTCGATGGCCGCCTGGATGGCGCGCGTGTCCTTGGTCTTGCCGTTGCCCTTGGCGCCATAGCTGCGCACGTTGAACGGGGCGGACTCGTCCGCTGCCCACATGGTCCGTGAGAAAGCGAAGGAAGCGAGGAGCGCCCCGGGGAGACCGAGGAGTGCGCGCCGCGAGAGATTCGGGGGTGACGGGCTAGAGCGGACGGAGGGACTCCTTGAGCACGTCGTAGACCGCGGAGACGATGTCGTCCCGCTTCGGCAGGGCGGCCTGCTCCAGGGTGGGGCTATAGGGCACGGGAACGGGGACGGCGCACACACGGCGCACGGGGGCTTTCAAGCATCGAAAGGTCTCGGGATCCTCGGCGATCAGGGCGGCGATCTCCGAGGCCGCCGAGCAGGTGGCGGGGGCCTCGTCCACGATGACCACGCGCCCCGTCTTGCGCACGGAGGCGCGCAACGTCTCGACGTCCATGGGCACGAGCGTCCGGGGATCGACCACCTCGACGGAGATGCCCTCGCGCGCCAGGGCCTCCGCCACCGCGAGCGCCTCCGCCACGTAGTAGGCGAGGCCCACGATGGTCACGTCCGTGCCCGCCCGCTTCACTTCGGCGACCCCGAGCGGTACGAGATGATCACCGTCGGGAACGGGGCCGGTGGCGGTGGCGAGCCGGCTGCACTCGAAGGAGACGACGGGGTTGTTGTCGCGGATGGCGCTCTTGAGCAGTCCCTTGGCGTCCGCGGGCGTCGAGGGGAGGATGATCTTGAGCCCGGCCAGATGCATCCACATGGAGTACGGGCTCTGCGAGTGCTGGGCGGCGAGGCCGATGCCGCCTCCGGTGCTGCAGCGATAGGTGACGGGGAAGTCGGCCTGCCCGCCGAACATGTAGCGGATCTTGCTCGCCTGGTTGACGATCTGGTCCATGGCCACGAAGGAAAACGTCACCATCCGCCAGTTCACGATGGGGCGGAAGCCCGAGCCCGCCGCGCCCAGGCCCATGCCCGTCAGCACCGCTTCGGAGATGGGCGTGAAGCGCACGCGCTCCGGACCGAACTCCTTGATGGGGTCGCCCGTGAAATCGGTGGCCAGGAGGATGACTCGGGGATCGCGCCGCATCTCCTCGGCCACCGCTTCCTCGAGCGCCTTCTGAAAGCTGATCTCGCGCATGTCGTGCTCCTCGCCCTCTCTACTCGGCGAACATGTCGACGAGCAGATCCTTGGGATCGGGGAATGGGCTCTGCTCGGCAAAGGCCACCGCGGCCTCGAGATCGCTCTTCACGCGCTCGCGCATGGCGCCGATCTCGGCGGTCGAGAGGAGGCCCCGCTCGAGACCGTGCTGCTCGAGGCGCGCGATCGGATCGCGCGCCCTCCAGGATCGGATCTCGTCCGGGGAGCGCGTCTCCGGGGGCGGGGTGTTGCGCATGGCGTGGAAGTGCCAGCGATACGTCTTGCACTCGAGCAGGCTCGGTCCGTCCCCGCGGCGGGCGCGGGCCACCGCCTCGCCGGTCGCGGCATGGACCTCGAGCACGTCGTTGCCGTCCACGATGACGCCGGGCATCTGATAGGCGCCCGCGTGGGCGGCGATGTCGATCCCGGGGTGCTGCACGGCCACCGCGTTGTTCGCCGCGTACTGGTTGTTCTCGCACGCGAAGACGATGGGCAGCTTCCACACCGAGGCGATGTTGAGCGCCTCGTGAAACTCGCCCTCCGCGGCCGCGCCGTCGCCGAAGAAGCACACGGTCACGTCACCCTTGCCCTCGAGCTGGGCGGCCAGGGCCGCTCCGCAGGCGATGGGCAGGCCCCCGCCGACAATGCCGTTGGCGCCCAGCATGCCCACCTTGAAGTCCGCGATGTGCATGGAGCCGCCCTTGCCCTTGCAGTAGCCGTCCACCCGGCCGAACAGCTCGGCCATCATGCGCCGGATGTCCGCCCCTTTGGCGATGCAATGCCCGTGGCCGCGATGCGTGCTCGTGACGCGATCGCTGACGGTCAGGCTCGAGCACACCCCGACCGCGACGGCCTCCTGGCCGACGTAGGGATGCACCGCGCCGTAGATCTTGCCGGCCACCCGCAGCTGGATGGCCAGCTCGTCGAACTCCCGGATCAGGATCATCGCCCGCAGCATCTGCGTCACCTGCGGCTTGTCGAGCGCCATAGCGTCACCCCCCCAGGGTCACTTTCCCATAGATCAGTCCGGAGCATTGTAGTCCGCGGACACGAAATCGGCTAGGATGCACCCGGGGGCCAGCGTGGGCCCCGACCCTCGGGCCTCAACCAAGAACCAAGGCGGTGACCGCCATGAAGATCGTCGATCTGTCCATGACCGTCGAGGAATGCGATACCAATCCGTTCTCTCCCGAGGACGTGTACTTCAAGCTGACGCCCATCGTCCGCTGGGAGGACAAGGGCTTCGTCTCCAACCTCGTCGAGATGACGGTGCACGCGGGCACCCACATCGACTCGCCGCACCACTTCGTCCGCGAGAAGCCCGGGGTGGAGCAGATCCCGCTCGAGCCGCTGATCGGCGAGGCGATCGTGCTCGACCTGACGTTCAAGGGGACAGCGAAGGCCCGCATCGTTCCGGAGGACCTCGATCGCGCGGAGCGTACGCTCTCCGCGCAGGGCATCACGATCCCGCGCGGGACCATGCTCCTCCTGCGCACGGACTGGCCCAAGGGGCACGACACCACGGATCCGAGCTGGTGGAACGACTCGCCGTGCTTGACCAAGGAGGCGGCGGAGTGGCTGGTGGCGAAGGAGCCCAGCGTGCTCGGCTACGACTTCGCCCAGGAAGAGAAGGGCGCCGACTACCAGACGGCCGAGGAGATCCTGGGGAGCGGCATGCGCGTGCACCGCACGATCCTGCCTCGCGTGGTGTGCCAGATCGAGAACCTCACGAACCTCGACCAGATCCCGTCCCGCGTGAAGATCATCGCGCTCCCCGCCAAGTGGAAGACGGAGTCGGCCCCGGCCCGGGTGGTGGCCCTCCTCGACTGAGGAGCCGCGGATCGATGCTCCGCTCTGGCGAGCGGTCGAGGTCTCGGCCGCTCGTCTGTCAGAAAGGCGGCGGCGTGCCCGCGGCGAGGGGCACGTCGAAGGCGAAGAGCACGGCCGCGATGGCCTGGTAGTAGCCGGCGAGCACCACCAGCTCGACCATCCCCGATTCGCCGACCTCGCTCACACCTCGTCCTGGAGGGCCTGGGGGATCGATTCGCGCGCGAGCACGTGCTGCAGGAGGCGGGCGGCGCGCAGGTAGCGGGCGGGCAGGGTGGAGAGATCACGGCGGGTCCGGACCTGCTCGACGATCTCCTCCGGAAGGCCTTCCCTGATGGCGATGGCCGCGTGGGCCACCCATTCGTAGGGCTGGGAGACGTGACGCGCGGTGATGATGATGGCGAGCTCGCGGATATCGCCGGGGAGGGTGGCGTCGTAGCGGAGGTACTCGCCGACGGCGGCCACGCGCTCGGCCAGCGGCGGGTGATGCATGAGAGCGGCGAAGGGGCCGCCGATCCGGCCGCGCTTGGACGCGATGCGGTCGTAGACCTTCTTGGCCTCGGCCTCGAGGGAGCCCAGAATGTCTGGCAGGCGGGCCATGACTAGCGCCCCTTGAACACGGGCTCGCGCTTTTCGACGAAGGCGCGGGCCGCTTCGCGGTGGTCTTCGGTCATCCCGCAGCGCGTGTGGTGCCAGGCCTCGAGGTCGAGCAGCTCCTTGAGCGTGCCCGCCTCCGCGGCGTTCATGTTGCGCTTCATGTAGCGAAGGGCAACGCGCGGCCCCGCGGCGAGCCGCGTGGCGAGGGCCATGGTCTCCTTCTCGAGGTCGGCGTCCGCGACGACCCGGTTCACCAGGCCGAGGGCGAGAGCTTCCTTGGCGTCCACGAGGGCCGCCGTGTAGTAGAGCTCGCGCGCCTTGGCGGTGCCCACGAGCTGGGTCAGATAGTAGCTGCCGCCGAAATCGCCCGAGTAGCCCACGCGCGCGAAGGCCGTGGCGAAGCGGGCATTGTCGCTCGCGATGCGCAGGTCGCAGGCCATGGCCAGGGACAGCCCCGCGCCCGCGGCGGCCCCGCGCACCATGGCGATGGTGGGCTTGGGCATCTCGTGTAGCCACCGCGAGGTTTCCATCTTCGCGCGGAGGCCCTGCGCCTTGTCCTCCATCGTGTCGCCGCCGAACTCGCGGCCTTCGGCCATGGCCTTGACGTCGCCGCCGGCGCAGAAGCCGCGCCCCGCCCCCGTCAGCACCACCACGCCGACGTCGGGATCGGAGGCCAGGCGCTCGAGGGAGGCGAGCATGGCGTCCAGCATCTCGCCCGACATGGCGTTGAGGCGGTCGGGACGATTCATGGTCAGGACGGCCACGCCATCCTTGACGGTCTCGAGCAGTTCATTGGTCATGGATGAGCCCTCCAGGTCTCGGTGGCTGCGGCTATTTCGACGCGGGCATCGCGCGCAGATATGCGATCAAGTCACGGATCTCCGAATCCGTCAGATGGTATCCGAAGGCGGGCATGCCGGGCTTGCCTATCGTGGCCCCGCCGTTCTTGATGAGGTTGAAGAGATACTCGTCCGAGAGCCCGGCCATGCGCGCGGGATCGCGGAGACTGCCGGGACGCATCAGGAAGATCGTCGCGCGCCACGAGCCTTCACCGGTCGATCCGTGACAGGTCGCGCAGCGGCTGAGATAGAGACGCTGAACGGGCGTGGCCGTCCTGGGCACGGGGAATGGCAGGAAGATGACCGCGAGGACGCTCCCCGCGAGCAGGAGCAGCGTGGGCCCCGCGATCACGAGGAGCCATTTCGCCTTCACGCGGCGAAGCATAGCACGCGCTCGCGAGCGTTTGACCCGCACCGGCCGATCTGGCAGCATCGGCGTCATGCCCGATCCAGTTGCCCCCGTGCCAGCGCGCCGTCCCTTCGAGCCGCGCGACATCACGAGGATCCGCTGGATCGCCGATCCTCACATCTCGCCCGACGGACGGCGGGTGGCCTTCGTCGTCACCACGCTCTCCGAAGACCGGGACGAGTACCTCTCGAGCGTGTGGATGGTGGACACCGGGGGCGGGGAGCCGCGGCAGTTCACCAACGGCCCCAAGCGGGACACCGCGCCCCGCTGGTCGCCCGACGGCACGCGCCTGGCGTTCCTCTCCGAGCGCGAGGGCAAGAAGAAGGCACAGCTCTACGTCATGCCGGCGGACGGCGGGGAGCCCACGCGACTGACCGATGTGAAGAACGGCGTGGCCGACCCAGCGTGGTCGCCCGACGGCACGCGTCTCGCCTTCCTGTCTCGCGTGGGCGGCTGGCAGGAGCCGGAGAGCGAGGAAGAGAAGCAGAAGTCCAAGCCCGCCCGCGTCATCACCACGCTCAAGTACCGGTTCAACGCCGAGGGCTGGGTCTATGACCGTCCTACTCACCTCTTCGTGGTCGGCGCCGACGGAGGAGAGCCGCGGCAGCTCACGGACGGCGACTTCCACGACAGCGAGCACGCCTGGTCGCCCGACGGCAAGCGGCTCGTCTTCGCCTCCGCCCGTCATGACGCACGCGACGAAGACGATGCCCGGGACGTCTGGATGGTCGACGCAGCCGGCGGTGACCTCCAGAAGCTGACCGACACCGGAGGCCCGGTGGCGCTGCCGGCATTCTCGCCGGATGGCCGTCGGGTCGCCTATCTCGGCCGCCGCCCCCTCAACGAGATCGGCCGCAACCTTCGCCTTTACACCGTGGCCGTCGGGGGCGGCGTCCCGGCGTGTCTCACGTCTGATCTCGACCGCTCGTGCCCGGCAAACATCGATCTCATCTGGTCATCCGACGGAGAGTGGGTCACGTTCTCGATCGAGGACAGGGGCGATCTCGCCCTCTATCGTATTCGCGCCGACGGCGCGGGCGCGGCCATCCGCATCACGGGGGGTGAGCGCTGTGTCACGGGAGCGACCACGAGCGCGGACGGCCGGATGATCGCCTTCTCGGCCACGGCGCCGCTCTCCCCGGCCGAGGTCTTCGTGTGTGGGCCCGACGGCACCCGCGAGCGCCAGATCACCGACCTGAACCGGGACTGGAAGGCGGAGGTCGCCCTCGCCGCCCCCGAGCGCTTCACGTTCGAGCGAGCGGGCTTCACGATCGACGGCTGGGTGATGAAGCCGTTCGGCTTCACGGAGGGCGTCAAGTATCCCGCCCTCCTGAACGTGCACGGAGGACCCCACACGCAGTACGGCAACGTGATGTTCGACGAGTTCCAGGCCCAGGCGGCAGCGGGCCATGGCGTGATCTACACGAACCCGCGGGGCAGCCAGGGCTACGGCGAGGCGTTCACGCGCGCCGTGGTGGGCGACTGGGGCGGGGGCGACTACGCCGACGTCATGGCCGGACTCGACGAGGCGCTCCGGCGCTTCGACTTCATCGATCCCGCGCGGCTCGGCATCCTGGGCGGAAGCTACGGCGGGTTCATGACGAGCTGGGTCGTCGGTCACACGCGGCGCTTCAAGGCCGCCTGCTCCGAGCGCGCGGTGAACAACCAGTACACGATGTTCGGCACGAGCGACATCGGGCACTGGTTCCAGCTCGCCCAGAACGGACCCGCGCCCTGGGACAACATGGCCTGGTACGTCGAGCGCTCGCCCCTCACCTACGCCAAGGACATCGTCACGCCGCTCCTGATCATCCACTCCGAGGATGACCTGCGCTGCCCCATCGAGCAGGCGGAGCAGCTCTTCGTGGCCCTCAAGAAGCTCCATCGCGACGTCGTGTTCGTGCGCTTTCCCGACGAGAACCACGAGCTGTCGCGCTCGGGCAAGCCTCGACACCGTCTCGAGCGCTTCCGGCTCATCCTGGAGTGGTTCGCGAAGTACCTCTGAGGAAAAAGGCGGGGAGGCCGGATCCTCCCGGCCTCCCCGTGTAGCGTGAGACGGCTACTACTTCGTGGATGATCTCGCCACCACCCGGGTCTCGGTGATCTTGGTGGCGACCATCTGGCCGTGGCTCTTCTTGTAGCTGACCTTGACGTGGTTGCCGGCCTTCACATCGCTGAGGCGCGGAGCCGCGTCAACGTCCGCCGTGAACATGAACTCCTTGCCCTTGGAATCCTTGACGGTCAGGGTCTTCGCGCTCTTGTCGACCGACACGACCTCGCCCGTCACATGGTGCGGCAGGGCAAGCCTGCTCGGCTTCTCCGCGGGGGCGGAGGCGGAGCTGGTCTGACCAGTGGCTTCGACGAAGCCGGGGCCGGCCCCAAGGAGAAGTGCCAGACTGGCGACTGCTAAAGCGGTTGCTTTCTTCATGACTCGACCTCCTTGATTTCTCGAGCGTCCCTCGACGCTCCTGGTTTCCTGGGTGCACTCCGTGACCCGGTAGCTCCTCTCCGGGTTAGCGCGACGCACGTCGCGTGCCGCGACGCCGACGCGCGCTCTGGCGCGCTTGACGTGCCAGTGCCGTGCGGGACGCGGCCTGGCGCCCTTCACGCCGAAGCGCCCTCGTCACCGCCCGCGAGCGTCGCGCGGACGGCTTCCTTCCACTGCCGTGCATGCCGGCGCGGTAGTCCTGCCGAGCCCGGCGGCGTGTGCTCGCCGACGCCCGACCGCGCGCGGGCGGGCGCAACCGCACCCCGGCCCGGCGCGCTTTCGAGAGTCCGATTGCGATAGCCTGCTTGGTCGACCGCGCGCCGTGCTTCCCCTCTCGGATGTGGTCCATCTCTTCGCGGACGAATTCGCCGGCCTGGGTGGTCGGCGCCTTGCCCGCGCGCTTGTCTCTTCTGGCTCGAGCGATCGTGCGCTTTTCAGGCACCTTCCGTCCCCCCTTTCCGAAGAGCGATGCCCGCTTTGAAGCGAGGCGGCTCCTTCCTGGATTCAATCGAGCAAGCGACGTGCCACGCGGAGACCAGGCCTTGAGTGGAGCCTCCCGGGGAAACTTTTTCAGATGAGCGGTAATAGCGGATCGGTCAAAACTGCGGGGAGGTCACGAGGACGCGGGTCAGGCGACCTTCGCTGGATCTCCCGACTCTTCGGATGGAGCATTTCGGTCGATCCACTCCATGGCCATCTTCACCACGGAACGCTCGGCCTCCTCCTCCGTCTCGAAGCGCTGGTTCGGAATGGGCAGGTCGATGATTCTCTGACCGGTGCCGGTGGAATGAGTGATGGTGGCCACCGCGGCCCACTTCCCATCCTTCATCTGCTCACTGGCCACCGCGACGTTGTAGCCTCCATATGCCGGGAAGATCTTTCGCTGCACCATGGCGTCACCTCGTCGCGAGTCGATTCGCGCTCACTTTTTAGAGGACCACCCTATCGCGCATGAGTCAAGGTGAGACAGCCGAGGCGCGGCATGCCAGGCCCGCTCCGGTGAGCTCAGCCGGCCGTGGCGGTCCGCTGGCGTGCCTCGAGTAGCCTGAGCACGGCGAACTCCTCGGGGGAGAGCCGGTCGTCCCGCGCGGCCTCCCGGGCCAGCGCCCTCGCGAGCGCCTGCTCGGTATGCGCGGCGATCACCTCCGGATGGATGTAGCACTTTCGGCAGATGGCCACCGTGTTGCCGAGCCGCCGCGCCACCTCGCGGATAGCCTCCGCGAGCTGCCGCTTGAGATTGCCGTTTTCCCCCGAGGCCGCCTCCGCGGCCAGGGCGAAGGCGGCGAGGACGGTGCCTCCCCATGTACGGAAATCCTTCGCCGTGAAGTCGTCGCCCCCGATCTCCTTCAAGTACGCATTGACGTCGGCCGAGTCTATCGACTGGCGATTGCCCTCCTCGTCCAGGTACTGGAAGAGCTCGTGTCCGGGCAGCTCCTGACACTGCCGGACCACGCGGGCGAGCCGGCGGTCCGAGATGCCGACCGCGTGATGCTTGCCACCCTTGCCCCGGAACTCGAAGCGCAGCCGTGTCCCCTCGACGGTGACGTGCTGGCTCCGCAAGGTCGTGAGCCCATAGGACCGGTTGTGGCGTGCGTACTCCTCGTTGCCCACCCGGATCAGCGTCGTCTCGAGCAGGCGCAGCACCGCGGCGAGGACCTTCTCTCGAGACAGGCCGGACCGGGCCAGGTCTCGCTCGACGTGCTCGCGGATCTTCGGGAGCGCCTTGGCAAAATCGAGGAGCCGCGCGTACTTCGTTTGATCCCGTACCTCGCGCCAGCGAGGATGGTAGCGATACTGCTTGCGGCCTCGGGCGTCCCGTCCCACCGCCTGCATATGCCCATGGGGAATCGAGCAGATCCACACGTCGGTCCAAGCGGGAGGAATGGCAAGCTTGCGAATGCGGCGAAGTGTGACCAGGTCACGGATCGGGGCTCCCTCCGGTCCGACATAGCGGAATCCGGCTCCGTGACGCACCCGCCGGAACCCGGGCTTGGCGTCGGAGACGTATCGGAGCTGAGCGGCGCTGGCTGCCTCAGCGGGGTCGACGGGGGCCACGGGCAGGCGTGGGCGGGAGCGCACCCCGGGCGAGCGGGCCACGGCCGACCTCATCATGGAAGGGGGAATGAGCAATCGGCGTGCCACCTCCTCCTTCCGCTGAAGAGGCGCGCCGCCACGACGCTCAGGCCATGGCTATACTGAGGATCGTGATCAACCTGCGCGGCCCCCGTCATGCCAGAATCTCCTTCGAGGCGGCGCCATGACCGTGCACGCGTGGCATGAGCTCGCGCTCGGGGAGCGCATCGAGGACCACTTCGCCGCGGTCATCGAGATTCCCAAAGGCTCGAAGGTGAAATACGAGCTGGACAAGGTCACCGGGCTCCTGCGCGTGGACCGTATCCTGCACAGCGCCGTGCACTACCCCGCCAACTACGGATTCCTGCCCCAGACCTACTGCGAGGACGGCGACGCCCTCGACGCCCTCGTGCTGGGACAGGAGGAGGTGGTGCCCCTCTGTGTTCTGCGCGCTCGCGCCATCGGGGTCATGACCATGAGCGACGACAAGGGGCGCGTGACCATGAGCGACGACAAGGGGCGCGACGACAAGATCATCGCCGTCCACGTGGACGATCCCGAGTACGAGCACTACCACGACATCTCGGAGCTCCCGCCCCACCGTCTCAAGGAGCTGGAGCGGTTCTTCCTCGACTACAAGGCGCTCGAGAACAAGGTGGTGAACGTCGAAGATTTCCGCGGGCGCGCGGACGCCGAGGAGACGGTGCGAGAGGCCGCCCGACGCTACCGCGAGCAGATCAAGCGCTGACGAGGGCCCGCGACACTTAGCTCGCCCGGGGGTGGCCGTTCAGAAGCCGGGCCACGACCTTGAGATCCACGATGAAGCGCTTCATCTCCCGCTCCCGGTCCTCGCTTGTCTGCTGGCGTAGGATGGAGGAAGGATGGACGGTCGCCACCGCGTGCGGGGCGAGCCGCGAGGGGAGTACCTCTCCCCGGCGGGCCGTGACCTTGAAATCGCGTCCGAGCAGGGCTTGCGCTGCCGTCGCGCCCAGACAGACCATGACCTCCGGCTCGATCAGCTCGATCTCCTTCTCCAGCCAGGGCAGGCACGCGCCGATCTCGCGGGCGCCCGGCTTCTTGTGGAGCCGGCGCTTGCCCTGGGCAACCCACTTGAAATGCTTGACCACATTGGTGACGTAGGTCTCGCGCCGGTCGAGGCCTGCCGCCTCCAGCGCCTCGTCGAGGATGCGACCGGCTGGCCCCACGAAGGGCCGGCCCTGGAGGTCCTCTTCATGCCCCGGCTGCTCACCGACCAGGACGATGCGCGCGGACCGGGAGCCTTCTCCGAAGACGGTCT
>WNGJ01003371.1_pt1 | contig 16431 bp, 12 predicted proteins | sample 5400611 | NCBI WGS metagenome assembly WNGJ01 (sample SAMN13153375, study PRJNA577476) | soil metagenome | isolation source: 40 cm soil or saprolite under Garry oak tree replicate 1 | place: USA:California | collected 2016-06-15 | reverse complement strand
AAGTCGCAAAAGAGCTCAAGCTTGCGCGTTATGGACTCGAGATCATCTCACCAGCGGCTCGTGTGATTAGTCTCACGCCAGAAGGCCGTTCGATCTGTATCTACAACGAAACCTCCGCAACCGCCAGTGAAATAGAAAAAGTCTCCGCGAAAGATGCCCGGAGCTATCCGGAATTCGCGCAGTGTTTCGCTCGCCTCGGCAAGGTATTGGCGCCACTGTTAACTACGACGCCGCCAAAGATCGAACATCCCTCGCCGGGGGAACTCTGGAACCTCGGCAAGCTGGGCCGATCGTTTCGCGGACTTGGCAAGCAGGATGCTTACCGTTTACTTCGCTGGGGACCCATGGCCGTTGCTGATCTGGTCGCGGAATGGTTTGAGACGGAAGCATTGCGGGCGACGGTTGCAGCACGCGGAATCTTTGGCGCCTTTGCCGGACCCTGGTCGGCAGGCACAAGCACGGGCCTGCTTTGGCAAGCGGCGATGGATGGTCATGCGATTGCTCCATCTGCCTTCGTACAGGGTGGCATGGGCGTGCTCACTGAAGCGCTCGCCGGCGCCGCGCGGGGTTTGGGAGTAGAAGTAAGAACGAACGCGAGTGTGGAAAAAATAGAAACAACCGGGGAGCGCGCTGCCAAAGTTCTACTGAAGACTGGAGAGGAAATCGCGGCCCGCGCCATCGTTTCCAATGCTGATCCGCGCACGACGTTTCTTAAGTTGGTCGATCCAGTTGATCTGGAGCCAAACTTTCTACTCAAGATTCGCAACTACCGGGCGACGGGAGTCTCAGCGAAAATCAATCTGGCCCTTGCGCGGTTGCCATCATTTACAGGATTGGACAACAACGATGCGGCAGACGCAGTCACTAAACTTTCCGGGCGAATTCATATTGGCCCTGACATTGATTATCTTGAACGCGCTTTCGACGCCGCGAAGTATGGCGACTACTCGCCGGCGCCATACATGGATATCACGATACCTTCTTTAGCAGATCCCACTCTCGCGCCGGCCGGCGCGCATGTAATGTCGGTATATGTGCAATACGCGCCTTACAATCTAAAGAATGGCAATTGGAATTCACGACGCGAAGAATTTGCGGACACTGTCCTGAAGAGATTGTCGGATTATGCGCCAAACCTAAAAGAGTTAATCGTAGCGCGGCAGGTTATTACGCCCCTAGATTTGGAGGAGACTTATGGATTGAGTGGTGGCAATATTCATCACGGCGATCAATCGCTCGATCAGTTTTTCACGTTTCGCCCGATCATTGGCTGGGCGCAATATCGAACTCCGATCAAGGGGCTTTATCTCTGCGGCGCAGGCACGCATCCAGGAGGTGGGGTTACGGGTGGACCAGGGGCGAATGCAGCGCGAGAGATCATCAAGGATTTCAAGGGCAGAAAAGTCTGAAATGGAAAACCAGTTGGCTAAAACTTTGTAGTTAGAGCTTTGTACATGGTGAATTCAACTTACAAGGCAACAGTGAAATTGGGTTTCGCTCCCGAGGAGCGAGATGTTTATAGCTACTAGCGCACACACAAAAGTTTGCTCCTTTAGGAGCGAAACCCGGCGCTTCGATGTTGCCGGGCGAAGTGAAAGAACAAAGCACCAAGTACGGAACCCAGATTATCCTGACAACAATTTGTCATGACCAAACCAGTTAAGCCTTCTCGTAGTTTTGCCAGCGACAACAATGCCGGCGTTCACCCGGAGATCATGGAAGCGATTGTGGCTGCCAACGACGGCCACGTCATTGCCTACGGTGATGATCCCTACACCGCGCGCGCAATTAAGTTATTTCGTCAGCATTTGGGGAAGGATGCACAGGTTTATTTTGTCTTCGGCGGCACAGGCGCCAATGTTCTAGGCTTGAAAGCGGCTACCGCATCGCATCATGCAATCATCTGCGCTCAGACGGCACACATCAACGTAGACGAATGCGGCGCGCCCGAGAAGTTTACCGGCTGCAAGTTGCTATCCCTTAACACGCCCGACGGGAAGATCAAGGTGGATCAGATTAAGCCTCTGCTTCACGAGGTTGGTTTTGAACACCACGTGCAGCCGCGAGTGATTTCAGTCTCGCAGGCTACGGAAATGGGCACCGTCTATACGCCACTCGAACTGAAAAAACTTTCCGGCTTTGCACATGCCCACGACATGCTGCTGCACGTAGACGGCGCCCGGATCGCCAACGCCGCCGCCAGTCTCAACATCACACTCAAGGAGATAACCAAAGATTCCGGGGTAGATATTCTTTCGTTTGGCGGAGCAAAGAATGGAATGATGTATGGCGAGGCTGTGGTTTTCTTTGCTGAGAGCCTGGCCAGAGACTTCAAATACACGCGCAAACAAGGCACGCACCTGCCCTCGAAGATGCGATTCATCTCCGCTCAATTTGAGGCGCTACTTGCCAATGACCTCTGGTTGAGAAATGCGCAGCGCGCGAACCGAATGGCCCAACGGCTGGCTCGCGAGCTTGCCACTGTTCCGCAGATAACGATTACGCAGCAAGTCGAAGCAAACGGGGTGTTTGCGTTGCTGCCGAAAAAGTATATTCCCGTGTTGCAGAAGAAATATTTCTTCTACGTTTGGAATGAGGAGACTTCGGAAGTCCGTTTCATGACCTCATTCGATACTACCGAAGAAGATATTTCAAAGTTTGTTGCGTTGGTAAAGGCGACCGTCAAGTAGTTACCCCTCTACAGATTACACAGCGCGGCTTAGGCCGCACAAATGGAATTAGGCCGCTACCGTGTTCTGGCTCCGTAGGAGCCGAATGTTTATAGCTAAAGCCGGAACCCTGGGAGCTGCGCTCCTGCGGAGCGCAACGTTGCTCGGCTGCTAATACCTTCCGCTGCGCTGAAGCGGGGGATCATCTTTCGTAGTTGTGTTCTATAAACATTAGTTCCTACGGGACGAGAAATCGGTTTAACAAATCTTGCCAGGAAGGAAAACAAGAAGTTGATTGCTTGTTTCGCAGAAAGGAAATTTGAGTTCCTTAGTTGTTGAGTTGCTGATATTTCTTGGGTGTTAGTCCTGGATTTTATTTGAATCTCGCTTTTCCCGTTTCCTTTTTCCATTCCCCTTTGTAATCCGTGGTCCGTAACCTGTGTATTTAAGTGTCCAGCAGAAACTTCAATAGTCCGCGCGCGGACGCGATTCCAGTGAGTCTATGATCGTCTGGGCCGCCGATTCCCAAAATCGCCGTGTGGTGCGTTTCTACAGTGTGCTGTTCCTGACGCAGTTGCTCCCGCATCTCGGCGATCTCTATCTTTTCTTTCGCCCTCGATGCGTTTAGACCTCCCCCATGTATAAACTCCACGATGCGGCTCAATTCGTCGCGATCAAACCAGGTGCCATGCTGCTTGCAAACGTCTACGATGACGCCAGAGCAGCGAGCGAAGTTCATTCGATTCATCAACTGCGAACATTCCGGACAAGGCACATAATTAACCTTATTGGTTTCATACGGAGCAGTCGTTGGTGCATGTGAAGCAACGCCCAGTACAGCCGACTGCTGTTCACGATCAGCGCAAATCTTTTCAAACGAGGGCACGTCCAGCCAAAGACCCAGGCATCGTTCACACTCGAGCACCGCGGTGGCGCCGATTGTTACTAATACCATCTCAGTCTGACAACGCGGACACTTGCGATCCTTCGAATCTCTGATCTCGGGAACTGCCGCCGCCGCACCGCAACGCTGGCAATGCTTGCTGCCGATGAACATCATTGCGAAACAGGATGGGCAGGCAATAGTAGCAAGGCGCGACCCGCAAAACTGGCACAGCGGCGCTTCCGTAGCAGTGGCGGCGCCACAATTTGGACAGTTGAGTGTTTCGGCCTGCATCATCGCCATTCTATCAGCTAAGACAAGGAAATAGGCGAGGCAGATGCTTAATCCGCTACGGTCAAAACTAAACAAAAGCAGTGGCATCGGGCGCGGCCTTGCTTGCTTCGAAAGTGACGGGCAAAATACAGAGCATCAGAGTTTTCAATGTCCGGCAGACAGTCTTTGAGCCAGGGGTCTCTTATCATGAACTGTAGGTTGGTGCGCTCGCGCATCAGCATGAGTTCTACGCTCGGCAATTACTCTTAAACCACACTCAGGACCATTGAAATGAGCGCACCAGTGCAGCAGGAAAACATCACAGTATCTCCCGAACTTGATCGGCTTTGCATCAACACGATCAGAACGCTTTCACTTGATGCCGTACAGAAAGCTGAATCGGGTCATCCGGGTTTACCGCTCGGCGCCGCGCCGATGGCTTACGTGCTTTGGACGCGTTTCCTGCGACACAATCCAAAGAACCCGAAATGGGAGAATCGCGATCGCTTTCTCCTTTCCGCGGGACACGGCTCGATGCTGCTCTATTCGCTGCTGCACCTCACCGGCTACGATCTGCCGCTCGAAGAGCTCAAGAATTTTCGCCAATGGGGTTCGAAGACGCCGGGCCATCCGGAGTATGGACTAACACCGGGCGTTGAGATTACTACCGGCCCGCTGGGCCAGGGCTTCGCCAATGGCGTTGGCATGGCGATCGGCGCGGCACATCTGGGAGCGAAATTCAATAAAGACGGGTTCCCACTTATTGATCACCACGTCTACGCCATCGTCTCCGACGGTGATCTGATGGAGGGTGTGGCATCGGAAGCGGCTTCACTCGCCGGACATCTTCAACTCGGCAAATTGATCTATCTCTATGACGACAACAACGTGACCATAGAAGGCTTTACCAAGCTGGCCTTCAGCGAAGAGGTGCCGAAACGTTTCGAGGCTTATGGTTGGCACACACTGACAGTTGAAGACGGCAACAATCTCGACGCGATTGAGGCCGCTATTCGCGAAGCGCAGTCGGTGGGCAGCAAGCCGTCTTTGATCTCAGTGAAAACAATAATTGGCTACGGTATGCCGACGGCCGGCACGCGCAAAGCCCACAGCGATGCGCCCGGTGAAGAGGCAGTCCGCGAAACTAAAAGGCATCTCGGCTGGCCGGAAGACAAGCAGTTTTACATTCCCGATGAGGCGCTGAAGCACTTTCGCGAAGCGGTAGATCGCGGCGATAGGCTGGAAGCCAAATGGAATTCCCTGGTAGAGAAATACGAACAAGAGCATTCCGATCCGGGCCGGCTCTGGCGCTCAATGATGAAAGGCGAACTGCCTGCGGATTGGGAAACGCACCTGCCGGATTTTAAAGATGCGAAGCCGGTAGCAACGCGCGTCGCCAGCGGTGAAGTCATCAATGCGTTGGCGCCCCATCTACCCATGCTGATTGGCGGTTCGGCGGATCTGGGTGTCTCTAATAATACTGATATTAAAGGCGGCGGAGATTTTGAGGCGGGTTCGTATGATGGCCGGATTCTTCACTTCGGCGTGCGCGAGCACAGTATGGGTTCGACGCTTACCGGCATCTCTTTGAATGGCGGCTTGATTCCGTATGGCGGCACCTTTTTAACTTTTTCGGATTACATGCGTCCGGCAATTCGCCTGGCTGCGCTTTCGGAAGTGCAGGTGATCTACGTCTTTACGCACGACTCAATCGGTCTTGGCGAAGATGGACCAACGCATCAACCGATTGAACACCTGGCAGCGCTGCGTGCGATTCCAAATCTCTTTGTTATCCGTCCTGCCGATCCCGCTGAGGTTAGTGAGGCCTGGCGTCTGGCCATCTTGCGACGCCATGCGCCCACGGCTTTGGCGCTGACACGTCAGAAGCTGCCGGCAATCGATCGGACGCGCTTTGGTTCAGCCCAGGGTCTGCGCCGCGGCGGATATATTCTGGCTGAAGCGGAAGCTCCGGTCAGAACCGCGAGCGGACCGGGGTCCCCACGCGTGCAGCCCGCGTGGGGTGGTGGTAGCGACCGGGTCGAACAAGATCAGGGGACTCAACCCCAACTGATTCTGATCGCGACCGGCTCTGAAGTTCCACTAGCGCTCGAGGCGCGCGAGAAACTGCAAGCGGAGGGAATTGCGACGCGGGTTGTTTCGCTGCCTTGCTGGGAACTCTTCGAAGAGCAACCGGAGGACTATCGCAATGAAATTCTTTCGCCCAGTGTAACTGCGCGTCTCGGTCTTGAAGCGGGTGTTTGCCAGGGTTGGGATCGCTACGTGGGACCGCAAGGCGATGTTGTTTGCCTCAATCGCTTTGGCGGTTCAGCTCCTGGCGATGTGGCGATGCGCGAATTGGGCTTCAACATTGATAATGTTTTGAAACACGCCAGGGCGTTGCTCTAAGTCATGCGAATTGCAATCGGCGCCGATCATGGCGGTTACCCGCTCAATGAAGTGGTAATTGCGGAGCTCGATTCCGCCGGACATGAGATTCTCGATTTCGGCACGCACGTCGGCTCACGGCCGGACGACTATCCCGACTACGCGTTGAAGTTGGGACAGGCTTTGCAAGCGAACCAGGCCGATATCGGAATCCTCATCTGCGGCAGCGGCGTGGGCGCTGCAGTTGCCGCTAATAAGCTCACGGGAATTCGCGCCGCACTATGCGGCGATACTTATTCCGCACATCAATCACGCGAACATGACGACTGCAACGTGCTTTGTTTGGGTGCACGCGTTACCGGCGAAGAACTCGCGCTCGACATTGTGCGGGCATTTGTAGCGGCGCGCTTTACCGGAGAGGAACGACACGTTCGCAGGCTGGCGAAGATTGCTGAGATGGAGAAGAAGGAGCGGGGGTAAACCCACCTTCCCGACCCTGAGCTGATAATGTTTGAGTAGCTAACTAAAGCGTATTAAGCATTCCAGGTGAATCATCATTTCAACTACGAAGTCTCTGAGTTGGGAAGGTGGGTTTACCCCCGCTCTTTCCTTATCCAACTACAAACCGCAGCGCCTTTGGCATAACCCGAAACTCAACCGGCGTCACTCCGCGAACGTTTCCATCGACTTCTATCGGCATTGCGTCTTCAGGCGAAAAGGTTTCGACGCTGACGCATTCACCCTGGACCACTCTTACCCTGGGGTTGGCGACGTGTCCCCCTTTGTGAATTCGCGTTAGCTCGCGCGCCACCTGCGCTCGGTTCAGGCCAGACGCAGTCACAACGTCGAGTTTGCCGTCATCGATTTTCGCTTGCGGCGAAAGCATCATGCCTCCGCCGGCGTAAAGCGCGTTGGCGACTGCTGTCAGATTCATCAGTCCCTCAATAACCTCGCGATTGTCTATCGAGACTCGGACCCGGCGTTCGCGCCAGTGGGCCAGGGCCGCAAGCGCCGCAGCGGCGAATCTTGCTTCGCCGGAAAATCTACGCATGATATTTCCGTGTGCCGCGACCCGAGCGGCCGTTTCGCCGCCAATTCCCATCGTCGAAGCATTCAAGCAAATGAACGGCGTTCTATAACCATCGCAGAGGCCGTAGAGTACATCCACCAGTCGCACATGGTCCTCGGCAGGCGCGTGGCAGTGAGATATGAAAATGTCGGCCCATCTTTCGACCGGCTCTCGCCGGCCCATCTGGCTACGAGCGAAGTCATCACCTGTACCGGCAGGAATTATCGCCAGTTGGGCCTTGGCATTTATCGATGAGGGAAGCTCGCTTACCTGTTGGTTAAACTGAAAAAACCCCTGAGCTGCTTCACTCAACGTGCCGTCACCGCCAACTACTGCGATGGTAGTAACTCCGTCACTTAGCGCATCACGGGTGCGTAACGTTGCGTCGCCGGCTTGAACAGTTTCATGGACATCAAAGTCAATGCCTGCGGCTTCGAGGCGTTTCCGAACGACAGGCCACGCTTGCCGAGCTTTGGCAGCGGCGTTATTGATAATGATCAGCGGTCGGTTTCCCATAGGATAGGTGAATGGTAAATGGTGTATGGTGAATGGTAAATGGTGACGCCAGCGGTCGGCATTCGGTAGTTAGGCGCTCTCCTCCATTTACCATTGACCATCCATCACATGAAAGCAGTAACGATTACCGCGCCCGGTGGTACCGAAGTGCTGGAAGTTCGTGAAGTCGAAACTCCGGCGCGTCCCACAGCGGATCGGGTGCTTGTACACGTCCGCGCGGCGGCACTAAATCGCGCTGACGTTCTCCAGCGCATGGGCCACTACCCGGCGCCTCCTGGTTATCCGCAGGACATTCCCGGATTGGAGTTTGCCGGCGAGGTTGATGAAATTGGCGGCGAAGTGCGTCTGTGGAAACGCGGCCAGAGAGTTTTCGGAATCACTGCCGGAGGCGCCCAGGCTGAATATGTCGTTGTCCCTGAAAATCATCTTGCAGAGATTCCCGCAAATCTGGGATGGGCGGAAGCGGCGGCCGTGCCGGAAGCTTTCATTACCGCTCACGACGCACTATTCACGCGGGCAAGACTGTGTTCCGGCGAAACAATGCTGGTGCACGCAGCAGGCTCCGGAGTTGGTCTGGCTGCGATTCAAATGGCCCGAGCTGCCGGCGCAAGAGCTTTTGGAACTTCTCGTACCGCCGACAAACTTAAGCGCGCGGAGCAACATGGATTGAACGGCGCTGCTGTGGTTACGGCTGACCCGCAGACTATGGTTGATTCCATTATGGCCTGGACTAACGGTCATGGCGTCAACGTGATCATCGATCTGGTGGGCGCAAGTTACTTTGAAGCCAACCTTAACGCGCTGGCTGCAAAAGGTCGTCTGGTTTTAGTCGGAACAATTGCCGGAACGCAGGCGATGCTTAACCTCTCCACCGTGATGCGGAAGCGTGTGACAATTGTTGGAACTTTGCTACGCGCTCGCTCGGCAGAAGAGAAAGCGACCGCAACAAGACTGTTTGCCGAACACGTGGTGCCGCTTTTGGCTGAGGGAACGATCAAACCGGTAGTCGATCGCGTTTATAGAATGGAGGAGGTTCGCGACGCTCATGCGCGCATGGACGCCAACGAAAACTTTGGCAAGATAGTGCTGCTGATTGACTGAAGTAGGACAGACATTCCTGTCTGCCGGTGCGGGCAGTCACCGTGTATGTCAAACAGAAGAGATTTTCCATTTCTCATTTGTCAATTTTCATTTTCCATTTGGGAAAACCTCCGGCGTTGAGTTGCTTTGCCCTGGATTTCAATGGCAAATGAGAAATGAAAAAGATCAAAATGACGTATGGAAAACCTTCCAGTGGCTTTTGGAGTGGTTGTAGAGCTGGGGACCCAGGGGACAGGCAGGGAATGCCTGTCCTGGAATTCAGGAGCGTGCTCTCGCGCGTCGGGCAGCCAAGGCGAGCTCGCGTGCCCGTGGCATCGCCTCCACGGCCCGCGCTATTTGCGGATCGCTTTCATTGAACACCTGCAACGCCGCCACTGATCCATAAGCCGCCGTAGCCAGATCATAACGCAGTTGCCGCTCGACAAACGGACGCATGCGATCAAGCTGTTCCGGCGTTACCTTGAATACCGGTTTGGCGACAACGAACCGCTTGAATTCCTTAAGTAGATTTTCGGTGACCGGAAAATCCGTCGCCAGAAGATCATGGTTATATTCAATCGGGCGCTGGATCTTGTAGTCTTCAAAACCCGCTACCCGCCCGGTAGTGAGTTCCAGTGCAAAAGCAAAAATTGAATCAGTTAGCCGGTTCTCGGCAATTGTTATCTTGCCCGGCTTGGCAATCTCGTCCGGCGTAATACCGCCGCCACCATAAACGGCGCGGCCAGTATCGGTATGACTTTCAGGTCCCACAGGTAGAGCCGGCGTTGATTGTCTATCGTTCGCCAGGCCACCGCGCGTGTAGTAGTCGTAGAAGCTGCTATTGGTGTAGTCGCGCTGAATCAGTCGCCCCGAGGGCGTGTAGTATTTCGCAATCGTTAGCAGTAGCGCCGAATCGTATTCGAGTTGATAAGGAAGTTGGACCAATCCCTTGCCGAAGGTACTTTCGCCCACGATTAGCGCGCGATCGTGATCCTGTAACGCACCGGCGACAATTTCTGCGGCCGAGGCAGTGTCGTTATTAACCAGGACTACCAAGGGCACTGGATCGGGATTGTCATTGAGAGCCACAAAAGGTTCAGTGCTTCCCCGGACCCTTCCTTTTTGCTGAACGATCATCTGCCCGCGCTGTAGGAATGTGTTGGCAACGCGCACTGCCTGGATCAAAAGGCCGCCCCGATTTCCGCGCAGGTCCAGCACCAGCATGTTCATACCCTTCGAGTGAAGGTCTTGAAGCGCAGCCTGGAATTCGTCAGCCGTAGTGGTGTTGAAGCCGCCGGTCATGGCCACATAGCCAACTCCGGGCCGAACGATGTATGCCTGGGGAATCGAAGGCAGCGAAACTGCGTCGCGAGTGATAGTGACAGTCTCGCTCTGTCCGGTAGCAGCGTGCTCAACCGTGACCTTAACAACAGTTCCGAGTGGTCCCAACAGGAACTTGCGCACTTCAGAATAGTTCTTACCCTTCATTGACTGGCCGTCAACCGCCACAATCTTGTCGCCGAATCGCAGACCAGCACGCGCAGCCGGCGCATCCTGGAAGGTGGCACGAATGTAAGTGTCGATCTGATCGCCCTGATGCAGATCGCCAATAGTTGCCCCGATACCGAAATACTCTGAACGTTGCTCGGTCTTAAAGGCGGCAAAATCAGCAGCATCGAGATAAGTTGAATGCGGGTCAAGTACGTTCAGCATGCCGCTAATCGATGACTTGAAGATCGAGTTGTAGTCCAGCTTCTTGCCGTCGATATAATTGTCCTGGATTACCGAGAGAGCTTCCGAAAGATCACTCTTCACGACCGCGCTACTCACGCGGCCGTTCACGCTCGACTTTGCGTTTGCTGATGCGGAAGCATCGGGTGCATTGGGTTGACGGCGCGCGGCGCCGGTCTGCTGCGAATAAACGTTTCCAAATAATGAAAGCGCCAAAATGAATAGCGCGACAGCCGGCGAGTAAAATCTTGTTCTCACGAAAAAGCCTCCTAAAGTCCTGGTTCTCGACCCATCGATCCCGACCTTCGCGTCAGCGCTCGGGCCGGAAGCGGGTTGCCAGAATAGCACGAAGACCCGGGCCAAATGAACGTAAGCCGAAGGTAAATACGAAAGGGCGCGTCGAGTTGTTTCTCCCGCAAAACTCTGAAAACCCTTCTCAAAGGGCGACTGCGCCGCGACATCAAATCGATTTACCGGTCTGACTTCGCTGGAGTTTGTCACGAAATCGAGTCAAATCCAGACGAAAAAAATGCCACTCGGTCTTCGGAGTTAGTGAGTCGATATTCAGAAAACGTTGCCCTCAACGTTTCGGAAGGCCGAACATTTAGCGCCCTCCTTTGGCGTTTTTGTCCCTGTCTTGATTACACTACCGCTGAAACGATTTACGCGATTGTCTGACGAACCGAATTCCCGGATAAACGTCCAGGATTTCAAGGCGAACTCAGGCAATATTGTGTGGTAAACAATGCAAACTGCAGTCATCCTGCCGGGCGACCTACCATCCGGCGGATACTGTAACTATTCCAATGGGAGGATCTCCTGAATGCCGAACGCGCTTGATCGAAACCAACTCTTCGAATTTGCCAAAAGTCACCGCGACGAATACGAAGCATTACTGAAACGTTTTGTCGAGACGCCAACTGTGTCCTGCGATCCCGCGCATGCGGAAGACATTCGCGCCGGTCTGGATCTGACTGTGGAAACGCTGCGGAAGTTTGGCGGCACCGTAGATGTCTACAAGGCAAGCAAAGGCAATCCACTCGTGCATGGAGTTTTCGGTTCAAGTAAGAACGTGCCGACGGTCACGGTTTATAACCATATCGATGTGCAACCCGCCTCCAAAGAAACTGAGCCCTGGGACTCGGAACCGTTTGTGATGACGAAGAAGGGCGACAGCTATTTTGGTCGCGGCACCACCGACGACAAGGGACCAGCATTGGCTGCACTCTACGGCGCCCGGGCTGCGATGGAAGCGGACATACCTATTAACATTAATTTTCTGTGGGAGTTTGAAGAAGAGATCGGCTCGCCAAATTTCGAAAGCATTATTTCAAAAGCAGCCTCAAATCTTCGCACCGATTCCGTAGTGGTTTCCGACACGGTCTGGGTTTCCCGGGAAAGACCCGCCAGCTCTGCCGGATTGCGGGGCCTGCTCGGGTTCCTGCTGACACTTGAAACCAGTGAGGTCGATACACACTCGGGAGAAACAGGCGGAGCGTCGCGCAATCCAATAGCCGAGCTTATGCGACTTGTTTGCGATCTCTATGATCCACGCACCGGGCGAATCAAGATCAAGGCTTTCTACGATGATGTCATCCCGCCTTCAAAACAGGAATTAAGCGACTGGGCCAATTGCGGCTTTAGTGTCCGCGCCTTCAAGAAAGCGCATCATCTGAAACTAATGCGCACGCAGGATTCGCTTGAAGTAATGAAACGCATCTGGGGCATGCCTACTTTTGAGGTTCATGGTGTGGTGGGTGGATATCAGGGTCCGGGAGTGAAGTCAATTGTGCCGCCACGCGCGGAAGTCAAAGCATCGTTTCGCCTGGTGCCGGTTCAGGATCCGGAGAAGATAAAGAAGCAGCTGAAGGCGGCGGTAAAGGAACTTAACCCCGATGTGAAGTTGCAATTTGAATCCGCCGCGCCGGCCTTTCGAACTGTGCTCGAAGGCCCTCTGCCGGAAGCTCTAAAAGACGCCGTCAAATTTGCATTTAAACGGGACGCGGTGTTTGTACGGGATGGCGGCACGATTGGTGCGATGACGAGTATAGAGAAAGTTTTGAAATGCCCAGTGCTGTTCCTCGGTCTTTCGCTTCCCGAGCACGGCTACCACGCGCCTAATGAAAACTTCGACTGGCAACAAGCTTCGGGTGGAATGGTGGCCTTCGCGAAATACTTCGAGGAGATCGCCAAACTGCCGCGGAAAAAGTAGCCGCTGATCTGCGGCTGATTTTTCCGGGCTCAAATCACACACGCCATTCGTTCTTCATTCAGCGCCATGAAGCCGAGCCGTTCGTAAAACCTGCGTGCGTCCGGGTTCTCGAGGTGGACGCCCACATCAATTCGCGTCACAGCTTCCTTTTTTAGTTGCTCTTTAAGCTGCTCGAGCAAGGCACTGCCGATTCCGCCGCCACGGCGATCTGCTTTCACTGAAACGTCGTCGAGCTTCGCGACGACGGCGCCCATGGAAGTGGAAATTGCGTAGCAGACCACGCAAATTCCACAAACGCCGTGGTCGTCATAGGCTATCCAGACAAATCCCAATTCCGGCTGCTCAAGAAAAAGATCGAGGGCATCATTGAGTCCCTGAAATCCTCTATCACCATAGGCTTTGCTGCTCGCGAGGTAGTGTTCGTCTTCCCTGAGAAACACGCGCAACATCTCGAAGGCATCGGCGACGTCGGCGGCAGTCATCTTGCGGCAGGTAATCAATGATGCTCCCTTCAATGTGCCGGCGGTCATGGCTGGACTTTCAGTTGGAAATCTTTTGGCACAAACTCGATTGATTTTGCGATCCCGTCAACCTTGGCGCGGGCCTCGCCGGCAGCAACGTAATTTACAACTACGTTGTTCTCAGGCTTACGCGGTCCACAGGTGATTTCGCCGCCTGCGTCCGGACTAAAGCTCGTGAGATCGAGATCCTCAAAGCTGCGCGTCTTTAGTTTCAGCAGGCGTTCGTTAATCTTCACCGTAAAAATGATCCCTTTCGCATCGCAATCAATTCGCGCCAGCATACCCTGCGCCTGTGTTTCTCCGGCATTTGGTTTTCTCAGCGCTTCGCGCAGGTAAGACGATGGATCAATTTTCTCAATCACATTAGTTGACCTTGAACTCTCAAGTGTTAGCGGCGCTGAGCGTGAGGTTGCTGCTTGCTCATCCTTGAACGCGCGATAACTTGCGAATTGCTCTTCCATCTTTGCGAGTTGACCAAGCAAGGAATCGGCACGCTGGCGCAGTTCTGCGTCGCCGTTGCCACTAAGCCGTTCGAGGAGCTGGCGGGCCGTCTTAAAATCTTCTTTGTGCATGTAAAGCTGGGCCAGCATGAATACAAGATCATTTCTGCCGGGAGACGTTTGGAGTGCGCGCTTGAGGAGTTCTATCGATTCATCGATACGGGTTTGTGTTACCAAACTCACGAAGGCGAGCAGGCTATATGACTCAGGATAGTCGGGCCTGAGCTTGATCGCCTTCTCAAGTTCCTCGCGCATTCGAGTTGCGGTCTCCGGCAGGTAGCCCGAGACCATATTCATCTCGCCAGTCCCTTCACGACTGAGAGCATAGGCGTAGTAATAATGGATGAGGTAGTTCTGTGAGTTTGCGGCTACCGCCCGTTCCAGATTCTTGCGCGCTTCCTCAGTCTTGCCCTGGCGCACTCGCAACATTCCCAGAGAAGCATTGGCGATGGCGAGATCCGGATCGAGCGCTAGTGCTTTTTGCAGATAAGCTTCGCTTTCCGGGCGATTGCTGTGCAGTAAAAGGTCGCCTAGATAAGCCTGGGCTTCGGCTTCCGTGATCGGTGCAGACTGCATCTCTCTATCAAAATCGATTTTGTTTTGAAAATGGCCTGAGATGATCGGATAGCGGTCGTGCTTGATGTATTCGCGCAGCTCCTTTTCCATGCTCTCGAAGCTCATTGCAAAGGCTTGCTGAAAGGCCTGTTCCATCGGCACATTCGCGGACATCAGCTCCAGAAATTTGCCCATCTGGGAGAGTTTCTGTCCCTCGTTGCCGAGAATCAGGTAGTGCACCAGCGCCCACGACTCGGCGTAAAAGATGCTTTGCTTGTCACGCTCATTGTAGTAAGGAGACTTGTGGTCCACTTGAAAAAGAGTTCTCAACGGCAACATTTTGTTTTCGCGCAGCCGAAGAACGTGGTTGGTGATCGGCTTGCCCAGCACCACCTTTTGATCGTCTGTGATACTAAACGTGCTGTAATACTCGGCTAGTCCTTCATTGAACCACGTTGGTACGTTGCCGTTGATGTTCTCTACCAGCAGATGCGTATATTCATGAAAGATAACGGTGAAAGGATCCTGTTCACCGCGCACTTCGGTGGTCAGGGTGATGTAGTTAACATCGGGCCCGGGCTGAAAGTAGCCGGCATTAGTCGCATTCACTTTGAATGGCCGATAAGAGCTATCGCTTTTGAAAACAATGACGGTTGTGGGCACAGCTGAATTGACATTAGCTCGAGGAAACAACTGGGAGAACACCTCGCGAAACTGTTCGAGGCGAGTGCCCACCTGTCGTATATCTTTTTCACTCGCATTGCCTAACAGGAAAAAATTCTTTGAGCGCACGCTTACCCAATTCTCTTTGGCATGCACACGGCCAGGCGGCGAAAGAACCAAAAAGAAACAGAAAACTATGCCGAGGACTAAAGCCGATCGTTTCATAACGGAAAAACCTTTCGAATGGTGAGAGATGGCAGCTAACCGGGACGCCGCTGCCGAGCAATTTTAGCAACTACCTTTCACGGACCAAAGATTGAGGAGTCAGCTAAGCGAAATAAATATTCCGCGGTGAGCCATTGCGCAATTGGCTGGCCGTCTTTCATTGCCGGCTTAAACTCGATCTTGCAAGCCGCCCTAATCGCGTTTTCAGTGAGGCCTGCCGGCAGCCCTTTCAAGACCTTCACGCGCGCTATCTTGCCGCGGGCCGAAAGCAGTACCTTAACCGTGACGTACCCTTGTATACCATTGCGGCGTGCCTCCCTGGTATAGGCGGGCTTGGGCTTTGCCGTTATCACGGCGCGGACGTCTACTTCTTTCGGCGAAGCTACGGGCTCGTCGACTGGATCTGTTTCCAGAATCCTTGCCAAACTCCCATCCTCCGTGCAGCGATATTCCTGATTCTTCTCTGCCGTTACGGCAGGTGGATCCTCCGCTGTCACCGGCTTGATCTTCTGGTCATTTGCTTCCTGCGGAGGCGAAGGCGCCGGGGCTGTTGTTCCTTTTGCCCGCCGCCCGGACTGTGAGTAGGCAAACGAACTAAAAACAAGAATCGCGACCAAAGCAATCACCTTCATGCGTTAAATTGTAGCAAGAGGACGGCGAGGGCGTGAAGCGGCACGCGAACTTTGAAGCAAAACACTACGAGAGGCGAGCCAAAACAGGTTGACTCGCCTCAAAATTGTTATGCAATCGCTGGTGAGAAAGTTACTCTTCCGGTCCCGTACAACCTGGACCATGCATGGCAGGAATCTTCGCGCTAATCATGGGATATTTTGGAGCTTCGTCGATATTGATTTGGGTCCAGTGAGCGTAGTTTTCAGGTACGTTGTTGTCGGCGAAGATTGCTTCCACCGGACACTCCGGCACGCAGGCATCACAATCGATGCAGGTGTCCGCATTAATATAGAGGCGGTCAGGTAGTTCGTGAAATGCTTCGACGGGGCACACCGCGGCACAGTCGGTATATTTGCAGTCAACGCATAACTCAACAACTACATAGGTCATTAGTGGAATAAGCTCCTTTCGATACTGGCAAATAGTTATTCAGTAATGCGCTGAATGTCAACTGAAAAAATCTCAACAAGCGCTAAG
>WNGJ01008166.1_pt1 | contig 16435 bp, 18 predicted proteins | sample 5400611 | NCBI WGS metagenome assembly WNGJ01 (sample SAMN13153375, study PRJNA577476) | soil metagenome | isolation source: 40 cm soil or saprolite under Garry oak tree replicate 1 | place: USA:California | collected 2016-06-15 | reverse complement strand
GGTTATTTCGGAGGTGGCATCGGTATCCTTATGCTCGCAACGCTGGGACTGATGGGCATGGAAAATATTCATGAAATGAACGCAATGAAAACACTCCTGACAACGTTTATCAATGGCGTCGCTGTGATTATTTTCATCATAAGAGGGATAGTGGTATGGCCGCAGGCAATTGTAATGGTGATTGGGGCAATTATAGGAGGTTACACCGGTGCCTACTTTGCGCGCAAGATAGACCAACGCGTGATACGCGGTTTTGTGATTCTGGTTGGCGTAAGTATGACAATCTATTTCTTTCTTCGATAAATATCATGGTAGTACCTCATTGTGTATTTCTCCTCTCAATGAAGTACTACCATGATTCATAACTAATGGCGAAAATGCCGCTTCCCAGTAAAGACCATAGCAATGGCATAATGATTTGCCATACGAATTGCTTCCTCGTCGCGTATGGATCCACCAGGTTGAATAATTGCAGTAACACCCGCTTTGGCGGCTGCTTCAACACCGTCTGCAAAGGGGAAGAAGGCATCCGAAGCCAGTACCGAACCACGTGCCCGCTTCGCCGCTTTCTCCACCGCGAGTTGCACACTGGCGACACGATTCATCTGCCCTGCACCTACACCTACCATCGCAAGTTTATGGGCCAGGACAATGGCATTGGATTTGACATGGCGCACGACCTTCCAGGCAAACATGAGGTCGGTCACCTCTTCTAAGGTTGGTTCGCGCTCGGTAACGGCTGAATAATCTGGCGAGCTTTCACCTATGGCATCAGGAGTCTGCAGAAGCAAACCACCACTCACACTGCGCACCTCGGGACGGCTGGCGTTAAGCGATTGTGTACTGATGCTCTTTGGCTCAATAGGACAATACGTCGCCAACAGCCTCAAGTTCTTTTTCCCACGTAATATTTCCAGCGCCTCTGGTGTGTAATCAGGCGCAATGATAGCTTCATAGAATAACTGGTTAATCTCCTGTGCGGTTACTGCGTCAATGCGACGGTTGCTACCAACGATGCCGCCATATGCTGAGATAGGATCGCCCGCGTGAGCATTTCTGTAGGCATCTACAAGGGTATCTCCACATGCAAGGCCGCAAGGATTGGTATGTTTGATAATTGCTACCGCTGGCGCGGTAAAACTGTTGACTGCCGCCAGCGCGACGTCCAGGTCAAGTAAATTGTTAAATGAGAGCTCTTTACCATGCAATATGGTGGCTCCGGCCACAGTAGGAAGCGAAGAAGTTGCCAAAGTTTCGGCCCAGCGGTAAAAAGCTGCTCGCTGGTGAGGATTTTCTCCATAGCGTAAGATTTGAATACGCTTCAAGGGAAGCGTTAATTCGTCAGGGAAAGAATCAACGGATGGTAGGCGGAGATATTCAGCAATGGACGTGTCATAGTTAGCGGTATGCTGAAAGGCGATGGCGGCGAGGCGCCGACGTGTCTCGAGGCTTACCTCGCCTAATTCGTCCCACTCTTGCATGACAGTGGCATAATCCTGTGGACGTACCAGTACAATTACATCCTGGAAATTCTTAGCTGCTGCACGAATCAACGTCACACCGCCAATGTCAATCTGCTCCTGCGCTTCACTAAGGGTGGTATCCGGCTGAGCGATAGTCTCAGCGAAAGGATAGAGATTGACCACTACGACATCAATTGGCACGATTGCGTGTGTTTGCAGTTCATCGACATGCTCTGGTAGGTCACGACGTGCCAGAATGCCTCCCAAAATAGCCGGGTGAAGCGTTTTGACGCGGCCACCAAGTATCTCAGGGAATTGGGTGAGGGTACTTACAGATTCCGCATGAATGCCTTCTGTTTTCAAATAATCGAGGGTACCGCTGGTTGAAAAAATGTGTATGCCATGTTTTTGCAGATCTCGGGCGAGTTCTGGAAGTCCATCACGGTTGGCAACGCTGATTATGGCGTAATCTTGTAACGTTTATATCTTTCAGACAAAAAGGACAACCCTGGCAAACTTCCAGGGTTGTCCTTTTTGTCCAGTGAACATATGCTGATTACTCAGGCTTGCGTGCCAACAAGATCTGCGGTTTCAGCTGCCAAGATTTCGCTTATTGAGGGGCGACCAGGGAACTCTGTATAGATACTGACTTTACGTCTCTCGCGAGAGTCGTGACCAAATTTGACATAGCCATCGATGAGGGCATAGAGGGTGTGATCACGGCCTACACCGACATGGTCCCCGGGTTTAATTTTTGTGCCACGCTGACGAACAATGATGCTACCAGCGGTAACGAGCTGCCCATCAAAGCGTTTAACACCTAACATCTTTGGGTTACTATCCCGGCCATTGCGGGAACTACCCACACCTTTTTTATGTGCCATGATTTACTCTTCCTCTGCTTTGCTTTCAGTATCTTCAACCTTTGCAGTACGGCGGCGGCGGGTCGTCCTCTGCTCGGTATCAGTTTCAGCTGCTTCACTTACAGGTGTTTCGTTCTCATCTGTCTCAGTCGTAACTGGAGTTGCTTCTTCCTCCTCTACTGGCTCTTCTTTGGCCACGGGAGGCTGGCCAGTGATGAGACTTTTCCCATCGGCAACAATATCGTCAATCGTCAGGACGGTAAGTTCCTGGCGATGACCGCGACGATGGCGGAAACGCTTCTTAGATTTGTACCTGAAAACAATCAACTTTTTACCGCGGTCCTGCTTAACAGCAGTTGCAAGCACCATGGCATTGTCCAACAGAGGAGTACCGATCATCGAGCCATTGGCATCAGAGATAAGTAAAACCTCTTCAAACTTTACCTGTGCACCATCATCAACCGGAAGCCTGTTGACTTCAAGCGTCTGGCCCACGGAAACTTTGTATTGTCTTCCACCACTTTTAATGACAGCAAACATTTTTCTTTGTTCTCCTTATCCGGCTCCACAGCATACATATAGACTCCAGGCGGATACGTAGGAGGCGTTGGTGGAGGCCTTCCTTATACAGTTCCTTTGCCCAGACGTTTTGCCATTCAATCCCAACTAGATACAAACGAAGCAGGCCAGCGTTATGATGGCGCTATCGATCAGATCAAGTGCCTCGTAAGATCGATCGAATACGTATGTGGAGCGGGTTTCCTCGCTTTAATTGAAGCATGAGGGGTTTTGACCACAAAGAGTTTTTCTCTTTTGTGTACACGATAGCGATGACATCATAGCAATCTTTCCCGTGCTTGTCAAGTTTTTACCCGTTTGTAAGTAAACCAGCATCTTGTACTTAATTGCTAAAACGACCTGGTAACTCTGATACAATGTATGTATAACGTGGACTCGGCATATTACTCTATGATATAGGTGCCTTCATCATTTCAAGCAATTCGAGTGAGTTCAAATACTATACGGTTAGCAATATACTTACAAAGGGTACTGCATCGTTCTCAGATACATAGTTCCCGTCATGAACGGCATTGCCCGCAACATGGGGAATTGGAGTTTATAGCAGGCATGGCTGCCACCTGTGATTGGCCAGAGGTTTATTGCTCAAAGGCCGAACGGGAGATGGTATATGACAGTACGAGATGGGCAAAGTGAATGGCTTGATCTAGAGCGCTACTCGGATAATCCGATTTTCAATACGAAGGCAGTAGTGCAGCAGACAGGTGTTCCCGCCCCAACACTACGAGCATGGGAACGACGTTACGATATTCTCTCTCCAGAACGGGCTAACAACGATTACCGCTTATATTCAGAACGTGATATCGCGACGATTCATTGGCTCAAGGAGCGCGTCGATGAAGGGATGTCGATCAGTCAGGCCATAGCGCTCTTCCGTCATATGAAGGAAGAATATCAACGATTGATAGAGGAGCGATCACCTTCCGCAACGGGATCACCCTCCTTCTATGTATCTTTGCCAGAAGCTTCACCAGAAGAACGGCCGGCGGGATCTAAGAAGCAAAGTAGTCCTGAAATCGAAGAAACACAGGTTCAGCCACCTGTAAAGGAATGGTCACTTACCGATGCAGAACGAGGAAATTACCAGGTAATCTTTAACCTGCGAACGGTGCAAGAACATCTTCTAGCAGCGTTCAAGAAGTTTGATGAATCCACAGCCAGTACGCTGATGGCATCGGTGTTATCGATTTATACCGTTGAACAAGCCTGTACCGATCTGATCGCACCTACGATGTGGCAAATTGGCAAGATGTGGGAGGTAGGAACGATCACTGTTTCTGTAGAGCACTTTGCCAGTGGCTTCTTTCGCGGTTTGTTGACCAATCTGTTGCACGTATCTCCTTCCTCGAATGCTGGTCCACTTGTGATTGTGTGCTGTGCCCCTGGTGAAGCACACGAACTGGCCCCTTTGATGCTGGCTCTCTTTTTACGGAGGGCTGGAATACGCGTTGCCTACCTGGGGCAGAGTATCGAGGCGGTGGGGCTGCTACAAACGATCAAGCAAATCGCGCCCGCGCTTATTTGCGTCTCATTAAGCATTCCGGCGTACCTGGCAACACTGATCGATCTGGCACGTCAGGTACAAGAGCTACCACTCCCACGCCCCTTCTTTGTTTTTGGCGGTCAAGTTTTTGTCCACTATCCTCATCTCATTCCACAGGTTCCTGGCATCCACCTGGGTGGGGAATTGAAGAAGAGTACTGCCCAATTACAACGCATGATCGCGGAACGGGATTCTTAAAGAGGAGCAAATGATTGCCCCTGGGAAGCGAAAACCGTAATCGGGCTGGCGAGGTGAAGAGCCGAGATGTTTACTAGCGAGATCAAGGGTTTCTTTCATAGGACTTCGAGATCTACGACAACAGGCAGGGCAGTGCGTGACCAGTCAGTGAGGTCGTCACTACTACGGGGTATATATTTGCCAGCAACCAGTTTGCGAGCCAGAGCGTCTTCTTCGGTATCCTTGACGAGGCGCGCCTGCCCGGAGAGCATAGTCTCGTTGATCTTCACCTGTACCTCAGGGGAATGGAGCGCGTTCTTCACCCAATCGGACCTGTCGCGATCACCGGCGAGCATGTAGAGGGTGTATCTATTGAGGGCAAACCAGATTTCAATGGTGTGCGGGCGACCTGTAACGCGGCCAATGGTTGTGAGGTAGCAGAAGTCTGCATCTGCGAATGGCTGGAGATCAAGTAGCATGTGTGTTTTCCTTCTGTTGGTGACTGGTTATTACTCAACATAGTCGCGCTGCTGGAAGAATGAGACACCACCCGAGGCCACTATGATGAGTATGAGTGCGACAAGCGCACGTAAGCCAATAGTTTCCCTGAGCACGACAAAGCCGATGAGCGCTGCAATGGCTGGCTCCAGGCTCATCAGCACCCCAAACACCCGAGCAGGAAGATGTCGAAGAGCCTCGAGTTCCAGTGAAAAGGGGATGATGGTAGAAAGCACGGCCACGCCAACTCCTACCAGGAGAACCTTGGGATTAAGCAACATGCCTCTGCCACTTCCCACGCCGAGCGGGATGAGCACCAGCGCTGCTACACTCATGCTGAGCGCAAGGCCAGCACCTCCTGTAAAGGCGCGACCGATACGGACATTGAGCAGAATGTAGGCTGCCCAACCGCCTCCGGCCAACAGCGCCAGTCCCACGCCCAATGGATCGATGTTGACATTACCAATGGGAGCAAGCAAGGCTACTCCACTTATTGCAAGGCCGGCCCACAACAGGTCACGCCGGCTGCGCGATGCTGCTACGGCGATTCCTAGCGGGCCGACAAATTCCAGGGTGACGGCTATCCCAAGTGGAATGCGGGCAATGGCTGCGTAGAAGGCTGCATTCATCACGGCAATGGTTAGTCCAAATAGCATTATCAGGGCGTAGTTCGCAGGGGTGTATTGCCGTACCCGTGGACGCCACATAAGCAAGAGGACGATGGCTGCAAACCCAACGCGCAAGAACACGATGCCCCCAGAGCCAATAGTCTGGAACAGGCTTTTGGCAAAGGCTGCGCCGAGTTGAACCGAGATGATTGAGAGGAACACGAGTAGAGGAGGTGGGAGAGATATAACACTCTTTCGTTGTTGACCAGCCTGAGGGGTGAGGCGGTCCCGTACCTTCATGAATCTCCATTGAGAGTATCTATATGTCTGGGGGAGATTGAGATGTTCGTTCATAGTTTTCCTTTGATGGTTAGAGGTAGGGCGGAGGCGAACCTCAAGGTGGAGGCGAGCCCTGGCGGGGGCAAGCCCCAATGCATTTTTGTTTTCGAATCGAGATTGAAAGAGCACTATGTTCCTTACTATGGTATCACACATCAGCATAGTGATGATGTGCGGTAGTCTAGTGGCCGTCTGCAGTTTGTTAGAAAAGAGAGAGGCGTGGGGATATACTCAGGGCCTTTCACAGGTGGGTATTTTGTGATGCCGTATTGGGAGCGACTCCGTTTTATCACTCTGTTCGTTTTTTGTTTCACTTGTTTCATTTGTTTCACTTGTTTCACTTGTCGCAGAGGTGCTCATGTATCATAAGAGGAGGTAACAGGGGTTCATTCAGGTACAAATATGTGCCAGGGAATGAGCCACAAACAATTCATACAACCTGTTAGTTGCTCTGGCTTGCCAAGATGGGGAAACAACGATATAATCCGATCACAACACGTACCTCGGTGTCGTTCACGTTTTTCTCAAGATGAACTGTCAGATTGTAAAGTTGCGGGGGCTTTATATGCCGCTGGTTTCCTTATTTACAAGGTGTGTGGCAGCTGTCTTGAATGCAAAACCAATATCTAGCAACAACACCTGGTTGTTAGGACACGGATAAAACCCTTATGAATAAGCAGAAAGCGAATAACGAAGAACCCCAGCGATCAGTTAACCCGAAAGCACCGCTATCAGACGTTGTCGTCGTTGATCTTTCGCGTGTTTTTGCTGGTCCATATTGTACGATGATGCTGGGTGACATGGGCGCAACGGTTATTAAAGTAGAGCAGCCCGGTAAAGGAGATGATACACGCCAGTTCGGCCCCCCTTATGTTGCCGGAGAGAGCGCTTATTACCTGGGGCTGAACCGCAACAAGTATAGTATCACCCTCGACTTCAATAATCCAGAACATAAGAAGCGGCTACTTGAAATTGTGAGCAGCGCTACCGTGCTGGTCGAGAACTTCCGCCCCGGTGCGCTGAAAAGGCAGGGGCTGGACTACGAGTCACTACGAGCTATCAATCCAGGCTTGATTTACTGCTCGATCAGCGGGTACGGGCGGGATGGACCTTATGCGATGCGTCCCGGCTATGATTTCGTGGCGCAGGCGGAATCCGGGGTTATGTCGGTGACCGGGGAGGTCGATGGCGAACCGCAGCGCGTTGGTTCACCAGTTGCGGATAACAGCGCCGGAATGTTTGCCTGCATATCTATCCTGGCCGCGCTTTATGTACGCAAGAGCACAGGGCAGGGGCAGCATATCGATATCTCGCTGTTCGAGGCTGCCGTCTCCCTGCTGGGCAACGTTTCAGCAAACTACCTTATTTCGGGGGAAGAGGCACAACGCCTGGGCAACGACCATCCAAATATTGTGCCTTACCAGGCTTTCCGCACCTCGAATGGCTACATCGTTGTTTCTTGCGGCAATGACCGGCTCTATCAAGCGCTTTGCAAGCTGCTGGACCGGGAAGAGTTGGCAACAGATCCACGCTTTACGACGAACCCGCTGAGAGTGCGCAACCGCAACGAACTGATACCGACCTTGCAAGAGTCGTTTCAGAAGCGTGAGACGGATGAGTGGCTGGCGGAGCTGCGCGCAACGGGCATTCCTTGCGGACCCATCAACACGGTCAGCCAGGTGTTCAACGATGAGCAGCTGCAGGCGCGCGGCTTTATCTGGGAGTGCGAGCATCCAACGGCAGGAACTATCAAGCTTTCGGGGTCGCCCATGCATCTTTCGGAGACGCCAACGAGGCTGTATAAGGCTCCTCCGCTGTTGGGGGAGGATAATGAAAGGTTCCTGAAAGAGGGTAAGAAAGATGACGAAATCGTACAGTGAACCTTGTCCTCTCTAATGGATTGCGGTATACTTACCTGGAATTTCAACTGTTCAATGGCTTACCTGGAGGAAGATCACCTGTGAAAATTACATGCAAACAACAAGATTTGAGCCGTGGGCTTTCGATTGTAAGCCACGCTGTCTCGAATCGGAGCACACTGCCTATTCTCGCCAATATCTTAATAGCGACTGATAATGATCGTCTGAGGCTGTCGGCTACGAACCTGGAGATCGGGATCAATTGTTGGGTGGACTGCCAGATTCACGAGGAAGGATCGACGACGGTTCCCGCACGACTGCTCACTGACTTTGTCAATAGCTTGCCGCAGTCGGCGGTTGATATTACGGTACCGGAAGATACGAATAAAATGAATATCAAGAGCGAGGGGAGCAGCGCGAATATCAAGGGTATGGATGCTTCAGAATTCCCCTTGATACCCAGCGCTGAAGGTGGAGAGCCGCCAGTGATACTGGACGCGGTTACGCTTAAAGAGATGATTGACGAGGTGGTGATTGCTGCCTCCGAAGACGAGTCGCGCCCAGTCTTTACGGGTGTGCTTGTGCAGGTAGGGAACGAACAGGTGACGTTCGCAGCCGCAGATGCCTTCAGACTGGCGGTACGTACCACCCCGCTGCCTGGAGACGACACTGTGCATGGCGATATTCTCATTCCTGCCCGCACGCTGAAAGAGCTGGCACGTATTCTGCCTTCGGAAGGGGCTGTGCAGATGATTGTGACGCCCAATCGCAGCCAGGTGCTCTTCCACACAGAGCAGGTCGATCTTGTGTCGAGGCTGATCGAGGGGAATTTCCCCAACTATCGCCAGATCATCCCTAAAGAGCATACGACGCGAGCGGTTGTAGACACGAAGACGTTTGACGCACGGGTCAAATCGGCGGCTTTGTTCGCACGCGATAGCTCGAACATTACGCGTGTTAAGATCGAGGGTGGTGATGGCAGCGGGCTGGAGCCGGGTGTTGTCACTATTGAGGCGAACGCCGAGGACCTGGGAGATAACCAGGGTATTCTGAATGCGGCTGTTGACGGGCCTGAGCAGCAAATCATCTTTAACGTCAAGTATCTGGCGGATGTGCTGTCCGTGATTGGAACGCCCGAGGTGGCGATCGAGGTAAACGCGCCGACGAAGCCCGGCGTGATCAAGCCGATTGGGCATGCTGATTACACGTACGTCATTATGCCGATGCACACCAACCGCTAGCAGTCTTTGATGGGGATGCGGGTAAGCAGGGTAAGCAGGCCAGATGGGCCAAGACAGGAAAGCTGATACCCGCACCCCACTTCCCCTGCGAATGCCCTTGCTACCTGGGACTACCTGAGACATAGAATGTATCTTTCCCACCTTTGGCTGAATGAATTCCGCAATTACAGGCACCTTGACCTTTCCCTGGGGCGAGGGCTCTTTCTGTTTTACGGGGAGAACGCCCAGGGCAAAACGAACCTGCTCGAAGGCATTGGAATGCTGGCTACAGGCAGTTCCTTTCACACCACGGCCGATCGCGAAGTTGTAAACTGGTACGCTCCTGACCACATAGCCCATATGAAGGCTGACGTCAAACGACGCGAGGATGACGTGGAGCTTGAAATGGTGATCTTTGATCCCACACCTCCGGTCCTGGAAGGGGCGGATGCTCCCCAGAGCAGTATTGCGCTGCCGGCCAATACGCAGCGCAAACGCGTTAAGGTCAATGCCGTTCCGAAGAAGGTGATTGACCTGATTGGACAGATGAAGGTGGTGCTGTTCGCGCCGACGGACCTGTACCTGGTTGATGGCTCTCCAGAGGAGCGGAGGCGTTTTCTTGACCGCGCTCTCTGCCAGGTACAGCCACGCTACTGCCAGGCATTGGTGCAGTACCGGAAGATCGTTGCGCAGCGGTCGGCATTGCTCAAACGTATCCGGGATAACCTGGAAGATCCGCGCCTGCTGGAGTATCTGGACGAGAGGCTGACGACGCTGGCGAATGTGATTGTCTTTGAACGGCTGCGTATGCTCTCCGCGCTTAACCAGCAGACGACTGTGCTGCAGGAGACGCTAAGTGGTGGGCGCGAGCAGATGCAAGTTGTCTATCGTCCCTCATTCAAGGTCGATGCGGCGTGGAATCCGGTGGAGGCCCAGCAGCAGTTCCTTGCTCAGCTGCGGGAGGTACGCAAGAGGGAGTTGATCCAGGGGGTGTGCTTGTTGGGGCCGCACCGCGATGACCTGGAGTTCATGGTGAATGGTGTCAATATGCTGACGTATGGGTCGCGGGGTCAACAGCGTACGACGGCTCTCGCGGCGAAGCTGGCCGAGCTTGCCTATATGCGGGCGTGTACCGAGGATGAGCCGGTGCTGCTGCTGGATGATGTGTTCAGCGAGCTGGATGTGCAGCGGCGTGGGCACCTGCTGCGCGAGGTGATGCGGCACGAGCAGGTGTTCCTGACGGCTACTGATCTGTCCAGCTTTCCGGAGGAGATTGTGGGGCAGGCGCATATATATGAGGTGCGGGAGGGCGAGGTGGTGGTGGCGAGGTAAGAAGGGAGGGGAGGGGCCGATACAGGGCGAGCGGGAGTTACAACAGGGTTATGAACGTAAGCGACGCGAGCAGCCCGCGCCCGCCCCTCAAGCCCACCCCTCAAGCCCACCCCCAAGGTTGACCGTAAGGTTGACCGCAAGGGTCAACCCTACTATATACGATGCGGCTCCAAGAGGCACTTTACGGGTGAAGGGCCAGGCGCATGTGGTAGGGCGAGATGGCTTGAGCGGCGGCGTCGGGGGGAGAGGGCGACGCACAACACAAGGCGTCGCCCGCCCCTACGGGTACCGAGCCGCTTCCGAAGCTGGTTCATGTAGAACCTGGTTGCTGGGTGTCAGTGCGAGAGATTTAGGTGGATTTCTTTCCGATTTTGCGAGGGGTTTTTTGCGTGCCAGACTCAGATTCGCTGGGCAGGTTTGCTAGTTCGATGCGCCAGGGAGTCAGCATTAATAGGCCGAAACCTGGGTGGTCTGCTCCTTTATATATTGTGGTCGGTTGAGCGTGTTGATGGTGGCGAGGTTGCACCAGACGACGTTGTGGACGCGGTCAATGAACTCTGTTTCGATTGCTGAAAATGATGATATTTCCATACTATTCTATTCCTTATGATGGTGGGATTTATGGTCATGAACCGCGTGGGTTAAAGCCCAGCGGCTTGCACCTGGGCGTGTCCCGATGCAAGAGGCTGCATGACGGCAGCCCGAGAGATATTGAGAGCGGCGTTCCGATCAGCGTTACAGGAGTAGCCACATTGCACACAACAAAAAGAGGCTTGGGACTTGCGGTTGGCTTTCGCACAGTGTCCACATCCGCTACACGTGCGAGACGTATTGCGAGGATCGACCGTATGCAAGGGCACGGAAGCCTGAGCAGCCTTGTAGGAAAGGTGAGCACGTGACGCCAATCATGAGCACTGGCAGGAACGTGCCTGGGAAAACCGCTCCACATCTGGTATACGTTTCCTGAGCGTTGTAAATTCGGTGGCGAACCATGAGTGCGCGAAAGGGACCGTGATGATTGATCATGATAATCTGGAAGATTTTCGAGATCCGCAGATCTATGATCTGCAAGACGAGGGCTATTATGACGATTATCCATTGACCGAGCAGTGGGCGCGCTCGCTCGGAGGGCCTCTGCTGGATCTGGCGTGTGGAACGGGACGTATGGCCCTTCGTATGGCGGCGCTTGGCTATCAGGTGACGGGTGTGGATATCACCCCAGAGATGATTGCGCGAGCGCGCCAGAAGGCGGCGCAGCAAGCCATCTCTATTGACTGGGTGGTGGCTGATGCGCGCACGTTCCATCTCCAGAAGCAGTTTCCTTTCATTTACATGCTGGAAAATGTCTTTCAATTCTTTCTGACGCGAGAGGACCAGGAAGCGATGCTGGCGCGCGTCCGGGAACATTTGCTTCCAGAGGGATGTTTTCTCTTTGAAACACGCAATCCCTCCCCACGTAATCTTCTGGAAGTTCGCCATCCACAAGGAGATACGTACGCGACCCCTGAGGGAGGGCACCTCGTGGTTACTGAGCAGCAACACTACGATCCCATGACCCAGATCCAGCACTACACCCGCCATCTCACGTTTCTTCAGCCAGGAGGCCAGCAAAGAGAGAAGACGCTGCGCGTAGCCCTGCGCTATGTCTTTCCCCAAGAGATAGAAGCCTTGCTCTTCTACAATGGGTTTCAGATCCGCTCGTGTTACGGCAATTGGCAGCAAGAACCTCTGACCGCCACTTCTCCTGCGATGATTTATGTCTGCCAGAGACGTGCCTAGCTCGGCCTTCTTGTACTCTCGTCTCGGCTTTTTGACCAAGCTCTTCAAGTGTAGGCTGGCGAACGCGCAAGGAATGAGGGGGAGTGGCAGAATATGCTTCAAATCGGAACATTTCCCGAAGATCGGCTCTCACAGGGTTAAGAAAACTCACGGCCACGATAGGCTGCACAAAGCGGGATCGTGGCCAGCATATCCTGTCATCAGCCTGGAGAGCGGTTCTCTCTGGCTCATCGGCCAGCGCTTTCCAGGGCCGCTTCCCGCAGCCGTTGCACGTCGCGCATCGGTGGGACGCCGAAGAGGTTTTTGTACTCCCGATTGAAATGGGAGGCGTCATGGTAGCCCACGCGATAGGCCGCACTTGCCGCGTCGAGGTCTTCGCCCAGCATCAGACGGCGGGCCTCCTGGAGCCGCAGCCGCTTCTGGAATTGCAGGGGGCTCATCGCCGTGACGGCTTTGAAGTGGTGGTGGAACCCCGAGACGCTCATGCCCAGTTCTCGCGCGAGTTCCTCGATGTGAAGTGGCTGGTCGAAGTCTTGACGGAGTCGTCCGACCGCTCTGGCAATGTAGGGTGTGTAGCCCCCCTGAAGAGCAAGGTGACGGAGTCGGCCACCCTGCTCTCCCATCAGGAGTCGGTAGATAATTTCCCGCGTGATCAGCGGCAGGAGGACCGGCGCTTCGGCAGGGGAATCCAGGAGTCTATCCAGGAGTCTGACGAGCCGCACGAAGGCGTCCAGCAGGTTCCCATCCAATGGACTGACGGCGATGGCTCTCACATCGGCATGCCCTGGAGGCGAGGAGTGACCGGCTTCCACCAGGACCGAACTGACGAGGGTGGGGGCAAGTTCCAGGCGGAGACTGAGGTAGGGCCGCTCCTTCGAGGCTTCCAGGACCTGACTGACGCGGGGCAACTCGACAGTAGCGAGCAGATACTGTGAGGGGTCGTAGCGGTAGCGGCTGTCACCGAGAAGGACCTCCTTGCTCCCCTGGGCAATCACGCACACCGATGGCTCGAGCACACTGTGAACAGGCTTGAGAGGCAAGGAACAGCGGGACAGGTGCAGCCCTTGGAGCAGCTGGACGGTCCCATCTTCGCGCAAGGCTCGCCCGATCCGCTCAACCAGTTCCTCGTGGTTGGCTTGCATCAGCTCGGCCTCGCGTTCTGCCTGCTGGTGGATCATCACATTCATCGGAACCTCTTCTCTTGTTTCTCTATCGCTCATCTGGAGGATTTGCAGAATCAGACAAGCATTTTCGACAATCATTCTACCACCCTGTGCTCCAGGGTGTCTATAATTAGCACCAGACAGAGAACATTCTTCTCTGCTTTTGCCGATAAGCTGGACTTTTCTTCAAGAAGGGACAAAGCTGCACTGATGTGTTGGTCTGTCCAGCCACCATCGGCTTTCACAAGCATGCGGGCACGAATGCACATGCCTTTCGCCATTTCTACGGCTCTCACTGCACTAAAAGCCGCAGGATATGGATCGTGAGGCCTCATGAGGTACCAAAAACGATTCAACGTGGAGGAATTCAGAACATGGACATCAAAAGAAGTGGCTCACAACCTTCCGGCAAAGGACCGGCCGAGTACTTTACCGGCGCTGTACGCATTGACCCACTGTTCGAGGCACCCGATCCGGCACGCGCGGTCGGTGCCAGTGTCACGTTCGAGCCCGGCGCTCGGACAGCCTGGCACAGCCACCCGCTGGGCCAGACCCTGATCGTGACCGCTGGCCGCGGCCGGGTACAACGCTGGGGTGGTCCGATCGAGGAAATTGGGCCGGGTGACGTGATCTGGTTCTCGCCGGGTGAGAAACACTGGCACGGTGCCACGGCAACCACGGCCATGACGCACATCGCCATTCAGGAACGTCTCGACGGCAAGACCGCCGACTGGATGGAAAAGGTCAGCGACGAACAATATCAGGCCGGATTAAGGGCTGAATAAAAGGAAACAATCATGAGCAAAGTCTGGTTTATCACAGGCGCAGGCCGTGGAATGGGCGTACATATCGCCAAGGCCGCTCTTGCCGCCGGGAACGCGGTCATCGCAACTGGCATCACGAAGGAGACGCGCCGATGACGATGTGGACGAGCGACGAGCTCAACAAGATCGGAACAGCGGAAGAACTGGAGATCGCGTCACTCCGGCGCGACGGCACGCTGCGAAACCCGGTCACGATTTGGGTCATCCGCCACGGCGACGACCTCTACGTCCGATCCGTTAACGGGCGCACCGCCGCCTGGTTCCGTGGCACTCAGGTGCGCCACGAAGGCCACATCCAGGCTGGCGGCGTCGACAAAGACGTCACCTTCGTGGACGCCGACCCCGACCTCAACGACCAGATCGACGCCGCGTACCGCACCAAGTACCGCCGCTACGCCGCAAGCATCATCAGAAGCATCGTGAGCCCTGAGGCACGATCCGCGGTAATCAAACTTGTGCCGCGCTCGACAGGCTCTTAGTTCAATAACCATTTCGTTCTTGAGAACCCAAACATACAACGCTCCGCCATCGGACTGGGTTGAAGGTCAATGTCCAGAAATCATATGAGAGGAGAAACCAATGGAGTACGTTCGATTTGGATCAACCGGTCTTAAAGTATCACGCATTTGCCTGGGCTGCATGAGCTACGGGGGGCCAACCGAGCGCTGGCCGTGGGCGCTCGATGAAGCGCAAAGCCGGCCGTTTATCCAGCGCGCGCAGGAGTTGGGCATCAATTTCTTTGACACCGCCAATGTCTACTCCAATGGGGCGAGCGAAGAGGTTGTTGGCAAAGCCCTGCGTGATTTTGCCTCCCGGGACGAGGTGGTGATTGCTACCAAGGTGTATTTTGAGATGGGGCCAGGCCCCAATGACCGCGGTCTCTCTCGAAAACATATCCTCAGCTCGATCGACGCCAGCCTCAAGCGCCTGAGGACGGATTACGTCGATTTGTACCAGATCCACCGCTGGGACTATGACACCCCGATTGAAGAAACGCTGGAAGCCCTGAAAGATGTGGTCCGGGCCGGCAAAGCCCGCTACATCGGCGCGTCTGCGATGTATGCCTGGCAGTTTGCCAAAGCCCTTTATACCTCGGATCTGCATGGCTGGACGCGTTTCGTTTCCATGCAGCCGCATTACAACCTGATCCACCGGGAAGAGGAGCGGGAAATGCTTCCCCTCTGCCAGGATCAGAAGATCGCGGTGATCCCATATTCACCGGTGGCCAAAGGGCTGCTGACCCGCAAACCGTCGAAAGAACGCAATGAAACGCTGCGCGCTCAGACCGATGACGTCGGCAAACGTTTATATACGGAAGAAGATTTGCAGATCGCACAGCGGGTCAGCGATGTGGCCGAAGCCCGCGGTCTGCCCATGGCTCAGGTAGCTTTAGCCTGGATACTCTCCAAACCGGTCGTCACTGCCCCGATCATTGGCGCAACCAAGCCGCATCACCTGGATGATGCCGTCGCAGCCGTCTCTGTCCAGCTCACCCCGGATGAAATTCGCCATTTGGAAGAAGCCTATCAGCCGCATCCCGTGCTCGGTTATGCGTAATGTGCCACACTGGGCAGCGCTCTTTTTATAAAGATCGGGTGCCCTGGTCACTTTAACAGTGAAAAGGGCGCCCGAAATGGGTCAAGCAGGATAACAGGAAGATAAGGCCAATATCCAGGAATAAAGAGAGTAGAGAACAGGAAGAGGAGAAAAACATGAGAGCAACCGTTTATCATGGGCCTGGAGATATGCGCATCGACCAGGTCCCCGATCCCATCATTCAGGCCCCAACCGATGTGGTTGCCCGTATTACGCATGCGGGTATTTGTGGCTCGGATCTGTGGTCCTATCGTGGCATCGATCACCGTGAGCCGGGAGATCGCATGGGACACGAGTGGATGGGGATGGTCGAGGAGGTCGGGGCGCAGGTGCGCACCCTCAAAAAAGGGGATCGCGTGATCTCCCCTTTCTTGATATCGGATGGCACATGCGAGTTCTGTCGTGAAGGCTTGCCAAGCTCATGCGTGCATGGAGAGCGCTGGGGCGGTCCCAATGATGGCGGCCAGGGCGAAGCCGTTCGCGTCCCATACGCGGAAGGTACCCTGGTGATGGTTCCCCCCTCGGCTGAAGACGACGAGCATCTGCTCAAGGCCATCCTTCCCCTCACTGATGTCATGGCGACAGGCCATCA
>WNGJ01003513.1_pt1 | contig 16439 bp, 15 predicted proteins | sample 5400611 | NCBI WGS metagenome assembly WNGJ01 (sample SAMN13153375, study PRJNA577476) | soil metagenome | isolation source: 40 cm soil or saprolite under Garry oak tree replicate 1 | place: USA:California | collected 2016-06-15 | reverse complement strand
CCCGATGACAGGCTCCGCGAAGCAATCCATCTCGCGGCGCGAAGAAAGAAGAATGGATTGCTTCGCTGCGCTCGCAATGACGGCGGAGATGCCTGGAATGTTGCTCCTCCATCGTCGTCCCTGCGAAAGCACTAGGGCATGCGTGTGCATGCCCTAGTGCGAAAGCAGGGACCCATAACCACCGGCGCTTGTTGAGAAGGAAGTTCTCGGAATGCGCGTTCGAAACGATAGAGCACGGCGTATGGGTTCCTGCGTTCGCAGGAACGACGAAAGAGTACGTAGCGAGACCCGTTGGCTCGCAATGACGGTTCTGAAATTGAATTGTCGTCGCTGTTTGAAAATTGAATCCGTGAAACTCACCGGCTGCGGAAACGCCCGCAGCCGTCATCGTCCGCGAAAGCGGACGATCCAATATTCCAGAGCAGTTGCGATCGAATCGAAAAGCCGCGGCGCACTCCCCGCATTCGCGGGGATGACGACCGCTGCGGAGGCGGCCCAGTGCGCTATCGCATCCAGGTTACGAATTGATCCGCTCTACTCCTCGTCCGGCTTCTTCCCGCCGATGGTCTTCAGCTTGGCGAACACGGCGTCGACGTTGAGGTCGTCGCGCTGCTTTTCGCTAGGCTCGAATTCGGCCTCCTTGCGGGTGGTCTCGGAGGCCGGCAGCAGGGTGGCGCCGCCATAGGCGGTGTCGGTCGGCTTCTCCTTGGCGGCGCGCTGCACCTCGAAATCGAGCTCGATCTGCGAGCACAGGCCGAGCGTCACCGGGTCCATCGGGGTCAGGGTCGAGGCGTTCCAATGTGTGCGGTCGCGCACACTGGCAATGGTGGTCTTGGTGGTGCCGACCAGCCGCATGATCTGGGCGTCCTTCAATTCCGGGTGATTGCGCACCAGCCACAGGATGGCGCTCGGCCGCTCGTGGCGTCGCGATACCGGCGTATAGCGCGGGCCCTTCTTCTTGGCCTGCGGCGGCAGCGTCACCTTGCTCTCGCCGAGCTTGAGGCGATAATCCGGGTCCTTTTCGCCCTTTTCGATCTCGTCGCGGGTGAGCTGCCCGGTCGAAATCGGGTCCATGCCCTTGATGCCTTGGGCGGCGTCGCCGTCGGCAATGGCGCGCACCTCCAGGGGATGCATTTTGGTGAAATCGGCCACCTGGTCGAAGGTCAGCGCGGTATTGTCAACCAGCCACACGGCAGTCGCTTTTGGCATCAGCGGTGCATTGCTCATGGCAAATCTCCTTTGTGCTTCGCCCACCTTTTGGAGGCGAAGCCGTGGTCATCGGTGATGACGGGAATTGCCTCTATATAAGCCGTCTGGGGCTAACCGCGCAATGGTTTGCTGACCGGCCTTGACAGCGCCCGAAAGCCGTCCCAAGTCCTTATCTGAATTGACCGTTCCCTCCGTGCCGGTGAGGGTGATTCGGTCCGAGATCGCCCGATGCCAGCCAAACCACCCCTGAAAATCGTGCTTTGTTCGCCCCGCGGCTTCTGCGCCGGCGTGGTGCGGGCGATCGACACCGTCGAGCGGGCGCTAACCATCTATGGCGCCCCGGTCTATGTCCGCCACGAGATCGTCCACAACCGTTATGTGGTGGACAGCCTGAGGACCAAGGGCGCGATTTTCGTCGAGGAACTGGCCGAAATCCCCGACAATACCAACGCACCGGTGGTGTTTTCGGCCCACGGGGTTCCCAAATCGGTGCCGGCGGACGCCCATGCCCGTAATTTCTTTTCGCTCGACGCCACTTGCCCGCTGGTGACCAAGGTGCACCGGGAGGCGGCGATCCATTTCAAGCGCGGCCGCGAAATCCTGCTGATCGGGCATTCCCATCATCCGGAAGTGGTCGGCACGCTAGGGCAATTGCCGCAGGGAGCGGTGACGCTGATCGAGACCGCGCACGATGCCGCGACCTTCACGCCGAAGGATCCGAACAACCTGGCCTTTGTCACGCAGACGACGCTGTCGATCGACGACACCGCCGAAATCGTCGCGATGCTAAAGGACCGGTTTCCCAACATCTCCGGTCCCCACAAGGAAGACATCTGCTACGCCACCACCAACCGCCAGCTCGCGGTGAAGAAGGTGGCGCCGGTGGTTGACGCTCTGATCGTGGTCGGCGCGCCGAACTCGTCGAATTCGCAGCGGCTGCGCGAAGTCGCCGAGCGCGAGGGCTGCCCGATCGCGGTGCTGGCGCAGCGCGCCGGCGATCTCGACTGGTCGCGGTTTGACGGAATCAAGAGCCTCGGCATCACTGCGGGCGCCTCGGCGCCTGAGGTGATCGTCGAAGAGATCATGGGCGCGTTCGCCGAACGTTACGAATTGCATGTGGAGACGGTCTCGGCGGCTGAAGAAAACGAGTTCTTCCCGCTGCCGCGCTCGCTACGGCCAGATGCAGCCGAGTAGTCGCGATGGCGGTTTACACCGACGTCGCCGCCGACGAGCTTGCGGAATTCTTAAGCCAATACGACATCGGCGATTTGCTGTCCTACAAGGGCATCGCCGAGGGCGTTGAAAATTCCAACTTCCTGCTGCACACGAGCGCAGGGTATTTCATCCTGACGCTGTATGAGAAGCGGGTCGCGAAGGGTGACCTGCCGTTCTTTCTCGCTCTGATGACGCATCTCGCCGGCCACGGCATCATTTGTCCGCAGCCGGTGAAGAACCAACACGGCGAAGCCCTGAGCATGCTGGCCGGCCGGCCGGCCGCGATCATCAATTTTCTCGAAGGCATCTGGCCGCGCAAGCCCAACGCGGCGCATTGCGCCGGCGTCGGTCAGGCGCTGGCAAGGATGCATCTCGCGGGCCGCGATTTTCCGATGGTGCGCGCCAACGCATTGTCGGTGCCGGGCTGGCGCCCGCTGTTCGATCAGGCGGCATCGCGCGCCGATGAAGTACAGCACGGATTGCGCGGGTTTATCGGCGCCGAGCTCGATCATCTGGAAAACAATATCTGGCCGAAGAATTTGCCGTTAGGCGTGATTCATGCCGATCTGTTTCCGGACAATGTTTTCTTTCTCGGCGAGCGCGTCTCCGGCATCATCGATTTCACCTTCGCCTGCACTGACATTCTCGCCTACGACGTCGCGATCTGCCTTAATGCCTGGTGTTTCGAGAGCGATTGTTCGTTCAACGTCACCAAGGCGCGGGCGTTTCTCGGCGCCTATGGCCGCGAGCGTAAACTGTCCGACGCCGAACAGGACGCGCTGCCGCTATTGGCGCGCGGCGCGGCGTTGCGCTTTTTGCTGACACGTCTGGTTGATTTCCTTGACGTCCCGCCGGGCGCCTTGGTGCGGCCGAAAGACCCGCTGGAATATGCCCGCAAGCTGCGTTTTCAGCAGGGCGTGAACAGCATGCGCGACTATGGCATAGCTGCCTCGGGGTTGGTGGCGTGAATTCACCCAAGAGTTCGGTCAAGTCTGTCACCATTCACACCGACGGTGCCTGCTCGGGCAATCCCGGGCCCGGCGGCTGGGGCGCGATCCTCAAATTCGGCGATGTCGAAAAGGAATTGAAGGGCGGCGAGCCGCACACCACCAACAACCGCATGGAGCTGATGGCGGCGATCTCGGCGCTGGAAGCGCTCAAGAAACCCTGCACGGTCGATCTCTATACCGACAGCCAGTATGTGCGTCAGGGCATCACCGGCTGGATCCATGGCTGGAAGAAGAATGGCTGGCGCACGTCCGACAAGAAGCCGGTCAAGAACGTCGATTTGTGGCAACGGCTCGATGCCGCGCTGAAGACCCACGAAATACGCTGGCATTGGGTGAAGGGCCATGCCGGCCATGACGTGAACGAACGCGCCGATCAACTGGCGCGCGATGGCGTCGCCATGGCGCGGCTGAAGACGGCGCTGCGGGATTAGCGCGATCGTTCGGAATACACTAGCAGCCGTCATCACCCGCGAAAGCGGGTGATCCAGTATTCCAGAGATGTTTGAGATAACCGAGAGGCCGCGGCGTACTGGATCGCCCGGTCAAGCCGGGCGATGACAGTTGTGCGGGCAGCCGCGCCAACTCAATCCTACAGCTGCCCCAGCAGCGTATCGCCGCCGGAAACCTCGACCTTGCCAGGCGCCGGCTCGAGATTGAACTTCTTCACCACGCCGTCCTCCACCAGCATCGAGTAGCGCTTGGAGCGGATGCCGAGGCCGTTGCCGGAGGCGTCGAGCTCCATGCCGATCGCCTTGGTGAATTCGGCGTTGCCGTCGGCCAGGAACGTGGCTTCGTCGCGCTGGTCGGTGTCGCGCTTCCACGCGTTCATGACGAAGGCGTCATTGACCGAGACGATCGCGATCGTATTCACGCCCTTGTCCTTGATCGCATAGGCGTTCAGGAAAATGCTCGGCAAATGCATCTTGTGGCAGGTGCCGGTGTAGGCGCCGGGGACCGCGAACAGCGCGACCTTCTTGCCTTTGAAGATATCGTCGGTGGTCTTGACCTGCGGACCTTCCGCCGTCATCACGCGAAACTTGGCCTCGGGCAGCTTGTCGCCAACTTTGATGGTCATCTTCAATTCTCCTTGAATGTGCGGAAGTGTCTTAAACCGGGCCGGCGGCCGGCACAATATTCGGCGCCACGGAAACGGCAATGGCCTTCTCCGTTCACTGTTCTGTCATCACCCCGAAAACCCGCCGCGATCGAGAAAAGCCTGCTCGTCCGCCGTCGTCGTTCGTCCGAGCAGGCGATTGCGATGCGGAAAGCGGCCGAACCGACGGACGATGTCGGCATGGTTCTCGGCATATCTGAGATTGTCGGTATTGCCGGCCTTGCGGAACAGCTCGACGCAGCGCAACTGGTCGGCCAAGTCCTCCGAATGCATGAAGGGCATGTAAAGGAATTCCAGCAACGCCGCGTCCATGCGCATGTCGACGCCGTGTGCAACGGCGCGGCTTGCGACCTCGCGTGCCAGCCGATCGCTCGAATAGGTCTTGGCGTCGTCGCGAAACATGTTGCGTGGAAACTGATCGAGCACGATGGTCAGCGCCAGCGCCCCGTCATCGGTTGCCTCCCAGGCTGAAAGCTGGCCCGCGACCGCCTTCCGCCACAGCTCGAAGAAACGGTGCCGCACCTCGGCGTCGAATGCGTCGTCGCGGGTGTACCAGCGTTCGCGGCCGGCCGCGCGCCAGAACGCGACGATCTCGGCCGGCGTGATCTCGCCAACGTCAGGCATGACCAGACGCCCGCGTCATGCTTGCTTCAGGCCGCGGCCTTCTTTTCATCGCGCAATTCGCGGCGCAGGATTTTTCCGACATTGGTCTTCGGCAGGTCGGTCCGAAATTCAATCTGCTTCGGAACCTTGTAGTTGGTCAGTTGCGTGCCGCAGAACTTGATGATGTCCTCGGCGGTGACATTCGGATCCTTCTTCACGACAAACGCCTTGACGGCTTCGCCCGAGCGCGCGTCCACGACGCCGATCACCGCGCATTCCAGCACGCCCGGGTGGCTGGCGATCACTTCCTCGATCTCGTTCGGATAGACGTTGAAGCCCGACACCAGGATCATATCCTTCTTGCGATCGACGATCTTGGTGTAGCCGTCCGGCGTCATCACGCCGATGTCGCCGGTGCGGAAGTAGCCGTCAGCGGTCATCACATTGGCGGTTTCCTCCGGCCGGTTCCAGTAGCCGGCCATCACCTGCGGACCCTTGGCGCAGATTTCGCCGGGCTGGCCGAGCGGCACTTCGTTGCCGTCGTCGTCGCGGATCGAGAGGTAGGTGGAGGGAACGGGAACACCGATAGAGCCGGAGAACTTGTCGGTATCGGCGGGGTTGCAGGTCAGCGTCGGCGATGTCTCCGATAAACCGTAACCCTCGGAAAGCGCGCAGCCGGTCGTTTTAAGCCATTTCTCGGCAACCGCCTTTTGCGTCGCCATGCCGCCGCCGAACGATGTCTTCAATTTCGAGAAGTCGACCTTGTCGAAACCGGGCGAATTCAACAGTCCGTTGTAAAGCGTGTTGACCGCCGGGAAGCTGTTGACCTGGTATTTCATCAGTTCCTTGATGAAGCCGGCCATATCGCGCGGATTGGGAATCAGAAGATTGACGCCGCCGGCCCGCATCGCCAGCAGGAAGCACGCCGTCAGCGCGAAGATGTGATAGAGCGGCAGCGCGCAGACGATGAACAACTGGTCGACATGCGGCGGCTTCTTCAGCGCGGGCTGCAACCAGGCATCGTTCTGCAGCACATTGGCCAGAATGTTGCGATGAAGCAGTGTCGCGCCCTTGGAAACGCCGGTGGTGCCGCCGGTGTATTGCAGGAAAGCGACATCGTCGGGTCCGATTGTCGGCTGATAGAGCGTCATGTGACGGCCGGCCGCGATCGCGTCGTTGAAGCTCACCGCGCCCGGGATTGAGTACGCCGGTACCATTTTCTTGACGCGGCGCACCACCAGATTGACGATCACGCCCTTCAAGCCGAGCAGGTCGCCCATGCTGCCGACAATGACATGCTTGATCGCGGTCTTTGCCAATACCTGCTGCACCGTGGTCGCGAAGTTCTCGAGAACGACAATCGCCTCGGCGCCGGAATCCTTGAGCTGGTGTTCGAGCTCGCGCGGCGTGTAAAGCGGATTGACGTTCACCACCGCATAGCCCGCGCGCAGCACGGCGGCGGTCGATATCGGATACTGCAACACGTTCGGCATCATCAGCGCGACGCGCGCGCCCTTTTGCAGCCCCTTGCTCTGCAAATAGGCCGCGAGCGCCAGCGACATCCCGTCGAGATCGCGATAGCTGATCGACTTGTCCATGCAGATGAAGGCTTTGCGATCGCTGAATTTCGCAAAACTTTCTTCCAGCAACTCAACGAGAGATTCGTACCGAGTCACATCGATATCGGCGGGCACGCCGGCCGGATATTGCTTGAGCCAGATGCGCTCCATGCTATTTCCCCTCTGGTTACTTCCCCGTCGGCAGCGACGGGATTGCCTTGTTTGGGCCGTATTGGTTTTGGGCAGTATTGAGCAATGCGGCGGCCCGTGGCAAGCGGCTGCGCGTTATCGACGCATCGTAAACTGAAAAAGCCGGCCTGACCGGCGGAAGCCGCTTTAACTCCGCGCTGCCGCCGGCTTGGCGTCGGTGCTCTTGGGCACAGGTTTGGCGGGCTTGGCCGCGTCCTTGGGCTTTGCCGGTTTCGCCACGGGTCTAACGGTTGCGGCCACAGGCTTTTCGGCCGGTTTTACGGCGCTATCCGGTTTGGCATTCGCGTGTTTCGGGCCGGCCGGTCTAGCAGCTGTCTTCGGTTCGGCCGCCGTGCCAGGTTTCTTTGCCGCAACCCGTGACCTTTTTCCGTTCCGCGTTGTCTGCTGTTCGCTGTCGGCGGCCACGGCGGCGATCAAGGCTGCGCCGGTCTTGGTCGGACCGGTATAGACCGAGATCGGCTCCGAAGCCGCGGGCTCCGCCGCCAGCAGTTCCGACGGCTTCGCCATCGGCGGCTGTAGCCCGGCGGTGTAGAAGGCAACAGCACTTTCCCCGCCGGCGTTGCTGGCGACGGTGTCCTCGTCCTCGTCGCTCGCCGGGCGCTTGCGTTTGCCGCCGCACATCTCATCGCGCAGGTTTGGCGGCGAGGCGTCGATCGGCACCAGATTTTCGACGGTGCCGAGCGAGGGACGCAACCACGCCAGCTGATTGTTGGCAAAGCCCCGCTCGAGCAGCTGGGCGGCCCGCACCGCGCGCATCTGGCCGGACGAAGCGCCGAGCACCACCGCAATCAGCCGTTTGCCGTTGCGCGTCGCCGACGCCACCAGATTATAGCCGGACGCGCAGATGAAGCCGGTCTTGAAGCCGTCGGCGCCGGGGTAGCGCCCGATCAATTTGTTGAAATTCTGCGTGACCCTGCGGCCGTAGCGGATCGAGGGAATGTGGACGAAATATTCGTATTCCGGCAGATCGCGAATGATCGCGCGGGCAAGGATCGCGAGATCGCGCGCCGAGGTGATCTGACCGTCGGCGGGCAGGCCGTTCGGATTGACGTAGCTCGTTTGCGTCATGCCGAGCCGTTGCGCGGTCTGATTCATTTGTGCCGAGAAACCGTCGATCGACCCTCCGACGCCTTCGGCGAGCACCACGGCCATGTCGTTGGCCGACTTCACCAGCATCATCTTGAGCGCGTTGTCGACGGTGACCTGAATGCCCGGCCGGAATCCCATCTTGGAGGGCGACTGCGAGGCCGCGACCGGCGATACCGTCAGCAGCGTATCGAGCGTGATGCGCCCGTCCTTGACGGCCTTGAGTGTGACATAGGCCGTCATCAGCTTGGTCACGGACGCAGGGTACCAGGGATAGGTGGCGTTGTCGGCCTGCAGGACCTTTCCAGTGTCGGCCTCGACGACCAGCAGCGCCTCGGCCTGCGCAACGCGCGGCGCAAGGATGGCGAGCGCAGCGACAACAGCGATCCAGCACAATGATGACTTGCCAAGCGGCGAGGGAGAAAGATGCACTATCCGATTCCGGTTCTTTGAGACCCGCCTTCGAAGGAGGTCCAGGCATGTGAGTACGGGTTTCAAGCGCGTCCGGCGCCGTTTGCGGCGAATGCAAATCTATACCGGCTTGCCGGTCCAGAACAGAGGCTCCGCAACTAATTCGGGGATGAAAGGGGCCGAATTTCGGCGATCCTCAAAGCTTGGCGGTGCTGATGCCCGTTTCTTTCGCGTGAAGGCTTGTCCGCGCATGTTCCTGAACCATGAACTGGGCCCGTGCGAGTTCGGCAAAACGGCCGCCTCGCGCCACCAGTTCATCGAAAGTTCCACTTTCGATCACGCGGCCGCCGTCAAACATGAGGATGCGCGTGGCATGGCGAATGGTCGAGAGCCGATGTGCGATCACGAACGTGGTGCGTCCCTTCATCACCTCGTCGAGGGCTGCATTAACCTTGGCTTCGGTGACTGCATCGAGCGCGCTGGTCGCCTCGTCGAGGATCAGGATCGGCGGATCCTTCAATAGCGCGCGCGCAATCGACAGCCGCTGCCGCTCGCCGCCGGAGAGCATGCGCCCGCGCTCGCCGGCGTTGGTCTCGAATTTCTGTTCGCCGCGCTCGATGAATTCCAGTGCCTGCGCGCGCGCCGCGGCCAGGCGCATCTCCTCTTCGGTGGCGTCAGGCTTGCCGACCCGCAGATTGTCCGCGATCGAACGGTTGAACAGCAGCGCCTCCTGGAACACGACGCCGATATTTCGCCGCAGCGCCGTCAGCGTCAGGCCGCGAATATCCATGCCGTCGATCTTGATGAAACCCGACTGGGGATCGAACACACGGTGCAGCAATGCAATCGCCGTCGACTTGCCGGCGCCGGTCGGGCCGACCAGGGCGATGGTCTGGCCGGGCAGCGCGGTGAAGGACAGGTCTTCGACCGCGGGCCGCTTGCCGTCATAGGAAAACGAGACGTCGTTGAATTCGACCAGGCCCGAGAGCCGCCCGGTATCGATCGCATCCGGCCGGTCGCGGACCGCGGGTACGGCATCGAGCACGTGGAAGAATTCCTGCAGCCGCGGCGCTTCCATGAACACGTTGTTGATGAAGCTGACCACCTGTTCGAGCTTCTGGATCAGCATGGTCGCGAAACTGACGAACATCACGATCTCGCCGACCGACGTCAGGCCCTGTTCGTGCAGCGCGATGCCGACGGTAAAGATCGCCAGCACGGTGATGGTAGTCGACGCCCGCGTGATGACGGTGACCACCGCCCACCAGGACAGTACCGGCATCTGCACCGCCAGGAGCTTGTCGGCGACGAAGCGCAGGCCCTGCACCTCGGCATCGATGCGCACGAAGCTCTGCACCAGCGCGACGTTGCCAAGGGCGTCGGAGGCGCGCGCGGAGAGGTCGCTGTAATGCGCCTCGACCTCGCTTTGCATGCCGTAGGTCTTGCGCACCACAAGCGTGGTCAGCACCGTGAATATCACGCACAGGACGAACAGCAGGATCGCCAGCCGCCAGTTGATATAAAGTGCCAGCGGCAGCAGCACCACAAGCGACATGATGGCTGCGAAATGCTCGCGAAAAAATCCGAGCCAGAGTCGCCACAAGGAGTCGGTGCCGTTCAGCATCACCTTCATCAGGCGGCCGGAATGGGTGCCGGTGTGGAAGGTCAGCGGCAATTGCATGATGTGCTCGAAATAATTCGTCAGCACCGCCTGACGCTGGCGATGCGCCAGCCGGTCGGCGTGCAGCGCCACCGCCGCGCTGCAACCGATGGTGAACAGGCCGAACACCGCCCACGCCGCCAGCAGCGGCCACGCGGAAGACGACGCGAGCGGGCCGGTGGAGGGCTTGCCGGAGAGAACATCGACGATGTGGCCGAACAGCACCGGTTCGGCGAATTGCGCGCCTGCCAGCAACAGATTGGCGGCGGCAAGAATCCAGCCCAGCCGCGCCTCTTTGCCAAGCAATTGAAGGACGCGGGTATAGAGGCGAAGCAGGGACATGCGGTGGACTCGAGGAGGTCGGCGGCCGGTTGATCGCCCGGAGGGACATTCTAATCAGGGATCGTCGGCAAGAACCAGCTTCACCCGATTTTTAGCTCAATTGATCTGGCGGCCATCCAGGGGGGGCAGGAAGGCGTCGTCGAAAATATCCGCCGCGGACGGCCGTTTCCGGAATTTGAAGCCCTCGGCGATTTCATCGATCGAGCGCTCGAAGCGGGCCGGATCGATGTCGCCGATGCCAATGCGCTTCACCTCGGCGGTGAGGATGTTGTCATGAATGACGGTGCGCAGGCGCTCCAGCTCGAGATCGCGCAAGCCGCCGTCCATCCTATTGACGACTTCATCCACGGCGTGCTCGGGGTCCTTGATGGCCAGATGCATACCCGCGATCACCGCGCGCAGGAAGCCCTTCACCGCCTCTGGCTTGGAGGCCGCGAACTCCGGATTGACGATCACCGCGAATCCGTAGGCCTCGCAGCCATAATCGGCGTATCGAAGCACGGCTAGGTCGTCGGCCGGGATGCCGCGGTCCCGCAGATTTACCGCTGACAAATAAGAAAACCCGGACACGGCATCGACCTGCCCCGCCGACAGGATCGGCTCGCGCACCGCGGCGCTGATCTTGTTCTGCTTCACATTTGCGAGCTTGATTCCGTTCTGTCGCGCCAGTGCCGGCCAGAGTTGGATCGAAAGGTCGCCTTCGGCGACACCGAGCGTTTTGCCTTCGATGTCGGAGAGCGCGTGGATGCCTCGGCTCTTGCGGGCAACGATGGCATAGGGCGATTTGTTGAACAGCACGAACACCGCCTTGACCGGGGGCGTACCCGGTTTGTCGCGAAAGCGGATCAGCGCGTTGATGTCGGCCAACGCGAAATCGCTGGTGCCGGCGCCGACGCGCGCAATCGCGTCTTGGGATCCGCTGGCAATGTTGGTCGTGACCGCGAGACCCTCGGCGCTAAACAGGCCGCTGGCCGAGGCCATCACGAAAGGAGCCGCGCCGGCATCGATCGGACGATCGAGGGAAAACTGGATGGCGATCGGTTGCCGAACGTCGTCCGCGGCCCGGCTCTCTCCCAGCGCGAAATTCGCAAAACCAAGCAGGCCTATCAGTGAAGCCAAAAACCAGCGGCCTGCAATGGTCTGACATACGCGCATTGGGTTACATCGGGACCGGACACGATTACAGCGCCGGCCATGTCTGTTTCATGACGCCTGAACAGCAGCGGAAGGCATTCTGCCCCATGGAATCTGAACGGTCGATGAGCATCACGATTTCGCCGCCGATTGTTCAGCTCCCATTCGGATTGGGGAACCTAAATTGGGCTCAGTGGTTAGCTGCCAGCAGGCCTGCGAGGCCAGGCTGCCACGGAGGATGCTGAGATGTTCGCGCGAAAAGGCTTGTTTTCAACCATCGGACGCGCCACCGCGATGGCGACAGTGGCGGCCCTGGGGTTGACCGTCGTTGAGCCGTCGTTGGCTCACGCGGGGTCGGCGCCGTCAGGCAAGGGCATTTCGACGTCGGCCGGCACCAGCGATGCCACCGACTTCAGCGCCCGCCGCCGGCACTATTATGGCGGCGGAGGCGCCGCGGCGGCCGCCGCGTTTGCTGGTATCGTTGGCACCGGTCTGGCCATTGCCGCGGCCCAGAACCGCCGGGACTATTATGACGATTATTATGGCGGCGCGCCCGTCTATTACGGGGGTGGACCCTACTATGGCGGCAATCCCTATTACGGCGGCTATGGCTACGGATATCACTCCGGCGTGCCCCATTATCGCGGTCATCCGCTAGCGAGTTGGTAACCAACCGCCTCGAAATCCAATCGAACCGCTGGCCGCCTGCTCGGCCGGCGGTTTTTCTTGCGTTTTGCCGCGGCTCGAAACCCGTCGTTAACACGCTGGCCATCGGTTTCGATTAGTTTTGGGATATGAGTGATTCGCTTGACAGGCTCTATCTGGCGGTATTGGCGGCCAAGGATCTCGATCCGGCAACGTCGCGAACCGCACGGCTGTTTCAGCGCGGCCCGTCAAAAATGGCCAAGAAACTGGCCGAAGAAGCCATCGAGGTCGTGATCGACGCCGTCAGTGGCGACGCCCAGGCGGTGGTCCGCGAAAGCGCCGATCTGCTCTACAATCTCACCGTGTTGTGGGCGTCGGCCGGTGTGGTGCCGGAAGACGTCTGGCGTGAGATGGAGCGGCGCGAACATCTGCTCGGAATTGCCGAGAAGCTGCCGAAATCCGCAGTGAAGCTGCCCAAAGCGGCCGCGCCTCCTGCGGCCCGGCGACGAATTGTCGCGCTCGAAGGCCGCACCCTGCGCAAGCGGCACTAAACCGTATCGATCCCCATCGCCCGGCATGGACAAATTCGTCCCATGGTGGTTCATCGCGCCATGCTGAGACGGATCTACGACTGGTGTATCGACGCCGCCCACAAGCCCTACGCGCTCTGGATCATGGGAGCGGTATCGTTTGCCGAAAGCTCGTTTTTTCCGGTGCCGCCGGATGTGATGCTGATTCCGATGTCGCTGGCGCGGCCGGAGCGGGCGTGGCTGTACGCCCTGGTCTGCACGGCGACCTCGGTTCTGGGCGGTATCCTCGGCTATGCGATCGGCGCGGTGCTCTACGATTCCGTGGGGCACTGGCTAATTGAGATTTATGGTCTCGGCGGCAAGGTCGAAGCCTTCCGTGCATCTTATGCCGAATGGGGCGCCTTGATCATCATCGGCAAGGGTCTGACACCGATCCCCTACAAGCTCGTGACCATCACGTCGGGCTTTGCCGGTTACAATGTATGGCTATTCGTCCTGTGCTCGGTCATCGCGCGCGGGGGACGCTTCTTCGTGGTTGCGGTCCTGCTCAACCGCTACGGCGAATGGATCCGGGTTAGAATCGAGAAACATCTCGGGCTGTGGGTCGCGCTGGGGGCGAGCGTGCTTGTGCTCGGCTTTATCGTCGCATTTCGATTGATCTAGAAGCCGATCGTGAAATGCTTTTCCGGTTCGCGGCTTCGGGTTACGTTCGTTGCCATGCTTGATCGAACCGGCAGCCTAATCGCGCGATCCAGGACGCATGTCGCGACCGCGGGCGTGGTGTTGCCGATGTTGATCATCACCGCGGGTGCCGGGTGGCCGCAAGCGGCGGCGCCGCCGGCCTCCCTTGGCGTCCAGGCGCCGGTTCAGCAGGCGGCGCCGGATCGGCCCGGGGCTCTGCAAGGTGAGCCTTCGCCATCATCCCTACCGCCGGCACGCGAAGAGAATCCGGGCCTGATCAACGAAATGGGAAAATTGTTCGAAAAATCCCTGTCGATCCTCCCGACCTTGAAAAGCCCGCAACAGACAATCGAGGACCTCAACTCGCAGACCAAGGATGCCGGCGAGGGCCTCGCGCGTCTGGCCAAGCCTTCGTCCATGGTGGCGGGACGGGTGGCGTGTCCGGTTTCGACGAACGGCGCGCCGGACTGCAAAGCCGGCGCCGACAAGCTCTGCCAGGCCAAAGGTTACAAGGAAGGCAAGAGCCTCAACACCGACTCGGCGGAGACCTGCTCCCCGAAGGTATATATCCCGGGCCGCGCACGAAAACCGGGCGATTGCCGAACCGACAATTACGTGACCAGCGCGCTGTGCCAGTAGCGCCTTGGCACAAGCGTAACGGGCGGATTTGCCTTCTTGGTATGATGTCTGGCATCCTTAAGTCCCACGCAGTACGGCTTTCCTGAATAGCTAGAAGGATCCTCGCGAATGTCCATGCCTGCCTTGTTCAAGGGCCGTCTGTCTTTACCGGTGATCGGTGCGCCGCTGTTCATTATCTCCGTGCCCGATCTGGTCATCGCGCAGTGCAAGGCCGGTATCGTCGGATCGTTTCCGGCGTTGAACGCCCGTCCGCCGGCGCTGCTCGACGAGTGGCTGGTGCGGATCAAGGAAGAGCTCGCCGCCCACGACAAAGCGCATCCCGAGCGGTTGTCGGCACCGTTCGCGGTTAACCAGATCGTGCATAAATCGAACAACCGGCTCGATCAGGATCTCGCGCTTTGCGAGAAGCACAAGGTGCCGATGATCATCACCTCGCTCGGCGCACGCGAGGAACTCAATCAGGCCGCGCATGGCTGGGGCGGCATCGTTTTTCACGACGTGATCAACCAGAAGTTCGCGCACAAGGCGATCGAGAAAGGCGCGGACGGTCTGATCCTGGTATCGGCCGGCGCGGGCGGACACGCCGGCGAGATATCGCCGTTGGCGTTCGTGGCGGAGACGAGGCAGTGGTTCAATGGGCCGATTGCGCTGTCGGGAGCGATCGCCAATGGCCGTGCCATCCGCGCCGCGCGGATACTCGGCGCCGATTTTGCCTATATCGGTTCTGCGTTCATTGCCACCGCGGAGGCCAACGCGGTGGAGGGCTACAAGCAGATGATCACCACCTCGACCGCGGAAGATATCGTCTATTCGAACCTGTTCACGGGTGTGCACGGCAATTATTTGAAGCCGTCGATTGTCGCGGCGGGAATGGACCCCGACAATCTTCCGGAATCCGACGCCTCGAAAATGAGTTTCGGCACCGACGCTTCAGGTGAACGGGCCAAGCCGAAAGCCTGGAAGGAAATCTGGGGCAGCGGCCAGGGCGTCGGCAGCGTCGGCAAGATCCTGCCTGCCGCCGAATTGATCGCACGATTCAAGAAAGAATACGACGAAGCCGTCGATCCGCCGCTGTGACGGGGCAATTATTAGAGACAGTCGGGGCTCCTGTACAACAACGAGCTCTATCCGACTGTAACGAAGCGTTAAGCGAAAGGCCGCCCCGAAAGGTCATAGCGAGGAAACTCAAGTTGCAACTTTTGTGTAGATCCGCCCCCGTATTGTGAGCAGCCCAATCAGCGCGATAAGTGTGAAGCATGCTCCGGTGAGGAACGCCACTTTTGCACCGCCGGCATCCCATAGCGATCCGGCGATCACACTTGCAGCCAGCGTCGCGAAGCCGCCGAGCAGATTGAAAAGTCCATAGGCCGTGCCGCGAAGTTCCGGCGGCGATGTATCGGCCACCAAGGTCGCCAGCAGCCCTTGGGTAAACCCCATATGCAATCCCCACAACACGACGCCGAGCGCGATGCCAGCGATGGATGGCAATAGCGCGAGAGCCAGGTCGGCCCCGATCAGGAGCGTCAACCCGATTATGAGCAGCATCGTCCGATTCATGCGATCGGACGCGACGCCTGCCGGATAAGCGGCAAGGGCATAGACTACATTCATCAATACGAACACTCCGGGCACCAGCATGATCGGCACACCGACGCTTTGGGCGCGCAGGATCAGGAAAGCTTCACTGAATCGTGCAAGTGTGAAGACCGTGGCAATACCAACGACCCACCAGTAGCGTGCGCCGAGACGTTTGATCTCGGAAAGGCTGATGGGGTTGCGCACCGTCCGTAACTCTTGGGGTCGTGCAGGTTCGTGGACAGCGAAAATCATGAGCGCGAGCGCGAGAAAGGCGGGAATCACCGCGACCCAGAACACCGCCGCGAAATCGTTGGTCGTCCACCACATCAGTCCGATCGCCAGCAGCGGTCCAAGGAACGCTCCGGTGGTATCCAGCGACTGGCGCAGTCCGAAGCTTGTACCGCGTAGATCAGCAGGCGCGATGTCGGCCACCAGCGCATCGCGTGGCGCGCCTCGGATGCCTTTGCCGATACGGTCGAGGAAGCGGGCGCCGACAAGCCAGCTCACGGAGGGAGCCAGCGGAAACACCGGCTTTGTGAAAGCGGCAAGTCCGTAGCCGATGACAGCGAGCACTTTACGCTTGCCAAGCCAATCCGACAGCGCGCCAGAGAAAATCTTGGTGATGGACGCGGTCGCTTCCGTAATACCCTCGATGAAACCGACCGTCACCATCGACGTGCCAAGCACGGTGACAAGATAGACGGGCAGCAAGGCATGGATCATCTCCGACGAAATATCCATCAGCATTGACACAAAGCCCAGTGCCCAGACGCCAGCGGGTATATCGCGAAGAGAGCGCATTAATCTAAATGT
>WNGJ01026575.1_pt1 | contig 16441 bp, 15 predicted proteins | sample 5400611 | NCBI WGS metagenome assembly WNGJ01 (sample SAMN13153375, study PRJNA577476) | soil metagenome | isolation source: 40 cm soil or saprolite under Garry oak tree replicate 1 | place: USA:California | collected 2016-06-15 | reverse complement strand
TCACCCTAGGCAAGGGACTCCAGCCGCAGGCCATCACCACCGACGCGAGCGGGACCGGCCGCGAGCAGCTGTTCCGCAACCTCGCCGCGTTCCCGGTGGGGTCGAGGTTCGACATTCATTTCCGCGTCATCGACGCGGCAACCGGAGCAGTGGTATTGACGAGCGACTGCTATCAGTACACGATCAGCCTGTGAGGCGGGTGACACCCCGGGGCTTCGCGCCCCGGGGTGTCCAGTTCGGCAAGGCGTCCGGCGCCCCGATCGCCAACCCGCTCTCCCGCCCGGTTCAACCCCTCCGCACGGTAGTACTACTTCCGGTCGATTAACAACGCGTGTGTCTGTCGCGAAGTGGGAGGGCTACGCGAGAGGGACAATTGTGAGCCTTCAACCATGCAAGAAAAACGACCTCCTGGAACCGGTCCAGGAGGTCGCCCGTGGTGTGAGTTTCGATGTGAGTTTCTCGCTACTACGCAGCGATTTCGGCTCCCGAGGTACGACTCCGACTGCCCAGAACACCGCGTAAGTACTACATTTTGTCGTAAGTCGGTACCCTGGGTCGCCGCTTCGGGACCAGGAGGTCGGTGGTTCAAATCCACTCGCCCCCGACTGTACGGAGAGTGAGTAGGTAGGACGGGAGGTAGATTCCAGACGGCGAGTGGTTCCTAGAGGACAGGTGGGACCAACTCTACCCGTCTACCCGTCTCGCCGTCCCCGTCTAGTATTTGCGCCAGTAGCTCAGCTGGATAGAGCGTCGGCCTCCGGAGCCGAAGGTCCCGCGTTCGAATCGCGGCTGGCGCATGCCGCTCTGATAAAACCCCGCGCGGCCCGAGGGACCGGTACGTCGGGGATCTCGCAGTGCTCCGTCGCCAGCAGGTCGTAGAGCAGCCGGTCGTGGGGGCGGCCGTCGATCCAATGGCGCCGTCGCAGCCACCCGACGTATCTGAACTTCAGCTGCTTCAGCAGGCGACGCGCCGCCAGGTTGCTCTCCACCGTCCAGGCGCTCACCGCTTCCAGCCCGAGCTCGCCAAAGCCGAACGTCAGCAGCTTCGACACGGCACGGGCCACATAGCCGGCGTAGCGCTTCCGGCCCAGCACCATCCAGAGCGAGCCCGCCGTCTTCGATTGGCGACGGATGTCGGACAGCGCCACGATCCCGATGGGCAGATCGCTATCATCCGGGGTGAACAGGCGCAGCACGTGGAGATCCCGCTGAGTCATGATCTTGAGGGAGATCACGCTCAGTGGGTGGGCGCCCTCCCCGAAGTCCAGCCACTTGTAGTTCTCCTCACGACGGAGCCAATTGGCCGCGAGCTCGAGCAGGGCAGGATCGTCCAGCGGCAGGAGCTTCATGGCGCCCCGAAGGCAAGGAGTGCGACGCAGCAACAGGTCGGCCGGCGGCAGGATGCATCACCGCAACAGATGGACCACCGCAACACGAGGGCAGTCGCAGACAGCTCGTGACGTGTGAGATCGCGTGAGATCACCTGACCACTGCAGAATGGAGGCCACACCCGCTGCGGCGATCCATCACATCGGGCACGTACGTACCTGCCTGGACTCAGGCGATGCCGACGCAGGGCGAGTGAGCCCTCAGTTGCTCACCGTCACCGCGACTCTATTCGACGTCGTCGTATTCCCGTTCGTATCCGTCGCTGTCGCTGTGATCGTATGTATCCCATTCGTCGCGGCGCGCGAGTCCCAGGACAGGGTGTACTTGGTGGGGGGCGAGTCGAGCGTCAGGACAGCACCGATCGGCAGACCGTCCAGCTGAAACTGAACCGCCGCGACACCGTGGTCGTCCCCCGCCGTCGCGGTGAGGGTCACCACCCCCGTCAGCGTGGTGCTCCCGACGACGCCCGGCGAGAAGAGCGACACGACCGGCGGCGCGATGTCCCGGAGCGCTGTCGGGTGGGTTGCCTTCCACTGCGCCACCGCCCGGTTCCAGTAGTCCACGCCCGCCTGACCGGTGAGCAGCGTGAAGCACGACTTGCCGTTGAACGTGGCGGGCAGCGGCTCGGGGAACGGCCCCGCGCCGAGCCAGATCATGACGTTGTTGGCGCAGTCGACCAGCTTGCCGGGCGGGGGCGCCAGATAGCGCTCGTTGGAGTTCTGGTCGGCCCGGAACACGTTGTTGTAGAGCGCGATCCGGGGACTGCTGCTCGCCCACTCGAAGATCCCGGTCGTGCCCGGCACGGGTCCTGAGTACACGCCGTCCATCGGCTCCGCGTGGATGAGCGAATTCTTCACCGTGAACAGGTTGGCGCTGCCGTCCACGGCGTAGCCCCCCGAGCTCGCGAACGGGTCGTAGCAGTCCATCAGCACGTCGTCGACCGTACCGTTGTTCTGGAAATCGTTCTCCACGCAGCCGTCGCGCCCGTACGCGAAGTACGAGCTGCGCACGGTCCAGTTGGGCGCGTTCTGCTGGAACGACACGCCGTTGCCGTAGTTGTAGATCCACACGTTCTCGACGGTGACGTTGGCGCCGCTGTCCACCAGGATGCCGTAGGTCGTGTACATGAAGCGCCACGGCGTCGCCGGTTCCCACGCCCCGAGCACCTGGCCACCGTGCAGGCACAGGTTTGACCCACTCACACGGAACGGATACAGCGTCCCCGTCTCGAACTGCGCCTGGGAGGCGTCGATCTTGGTGTTGGGCAAGAGCGCTTGATTGAGGTACTCGGCGCGCTGCACGCCACTGAGCATGATCGTGGGACCGAGCTGGTTGAGACACGAGCCCGTTGCGCCGGGAAGCGTCCGTCCCTGGATCGTCGCCACGGTCGTCGCCACCGCGCTCTTCGCGCCCTTCGCATCGGTGACGGTGAGCGCGACGGTGTAGCTCCCGGCGGACCCATACCCGTGCAGCGGCGTGGCGCCGCTCCCCGAGCCCCCGTCGCCGAACAGCCAGGCGAAGGTGAGTGGCAGGTTCGAGTCGGGATCGAACGAGCCACTACCGTCGAACCGGACCGTGTCGACGCCGGCATAGGGCCCCCCCGGCACGGCGACCGGCGCCACATTGGCCGCGGGCGGCGGTGGAGGAGGTGGCGGGGGCGCCACCGCGTGATGGCACGCCGTTGTACCTGAGTCCGTGACGGTCGCTCCCGCGGCCGGCACGAATTGCCACGTGTACGACGCCGCGGACAGCGTGAGCCGCAGCACGCCGTACTCACCGCTGATCTGCACTTCGCTGTTCGGGATGATCAACGTGTTCTGCTGGTCGAGCCCGCTCCCGCCTGTCCCCACGATGATCTCGCGGATCCCGGCCGAGTCGGGCGTGCCATCGGGACGCTGCGGCGCGAACCGCTCGTAGTCGCGCATGTGCGCGTTCACAATCAGGTCCGCGCCGGCGGCGTACAGGTCATCCCAGAACGGCTCGGACGCCGCGCTCGGATAGAACGCGCTGGCGGTGGTCGAATAGAACCGCGGATGGTGCCACATCGCCAGGGTGCACTGGCCGGTGTGGGCCGCGAGGTCGGCCTGGAGCCACTGCTCCTGAGGCGATCCCACCGCTGTGGCGACCCGGTGGTAGTTGCTGTTCAGCACGATGACGTGCCACGCGCCGACGTCGTAGCTGTAGTAGCCTCCGGTGGCGGCGTCGCCGGCGGCGGCGCCGAAATAGCCGAAATACCCCGCGGCGGTGGCGCTCGAGTCGTAGTCGCGGTTGCCGGGCGCGGGGAACGTGCGCGCCTTCTGTCGCCCCCAGGTGGGATCGTAGCAGCTCTGGTATTGCGCCGGCGTGCCGTCGGGGTACGCGGCGTCGCCCAGGGCGAAGACCGTCCCCGGAACCGAGTCGAGCAGGAGAGCGGTGGCGTCGGCGCCGGGCGCGCCGCAGCGGGAGACGTTGCCGGCGCCGACGAGCGTGACGGGTGCGGGGAGTGGCGGGTTCAGGGCGGCGCGCAGCCCGGCGGGCACGACGCCGCGCTCATCATCTGCACAGGCAACGCAGAGGACGACCGCCACGGTCTGGATGGTCGTACCACGCCGGAGGCGCATGGGCCGTTTCAAAGCGCGCAAGCTGCACGCCACGTCGCGCGACCCGGGCGACGACCCAGCCATTGCAGGGTGCAGGCCACACCCGGTGCGCCGATCCATCACGTCGGGTACCTCACGCACCACATGGACTCACGGGATGCCGACGAGCTTGTGCGTCTGGAGACTGAGGCGCCAACGGGGATGCGCCAGGCAGTAGCGCACCGCGAGCTCGGTGTTGCGGGCCCGGTCGGGCCCGTCCATCGGCTGCAGGAACCAGTGCCGGAAGTTGAGGTCTTCCAGGCTCTCGGGAGGGAGGCCCTCCTGGGGGAACACCAGCTTCAGCTCGTCGCCCCATCGCAGCGCGAGCTCGACTCCGGCCTTGGGGCTGACGCACACCCAATCGATCCCAGGGGGCGGCAGCAGTGTGCCGTTCGTCTCGATCGCGATCTCGAACCCGCTCGCATGCAGGGCGGCGGTGAGGGACTCGTCGAGCTGTAGCAAGGGCTCGCCGCCCGTGCACACGACGAAGCGCCGGGCGCCCGGAGCCCCCCGTCCGGCAGGCCAGGCCGCCGCCACGGCTCGTGCCAGGGCCTCGCTCGAGTCGAACCGCGCGCCACCGGGGCCGTCCGTGCCGACGAAGTCGGTATCGCAGAAGCCGCACTGCGCCGTCGCGCGATCTTGCTCTCGTCCGGACCACAGATTACAACCCGCGAATCGCAGCAGTACCGCGGGCCGCCCGGTGTTGGCCCCCTCGCCCTGGAGCGTGTAATAGATCTCCTTCACGGCGTAGGCGTAGCTCACGGCGACACTCGCTCGGCGGCCCGGTAGCGGATCGGGTCGGGCACGCCCGCCTCGGCGAAGCCCTTCAGGCGCAGGAGGCAGGCGTCGCAGCGCCCGCAGGCCTCGCCGCCGGGCGCGGGGTCATAGCAGCTCGACGTGAGGGCGTAGTCGAGGCCCAGGGTCAGGCCGGTGCGAATGATGTCGCGCTTGGAGAGGGCGATCAGCGGGGTGTGGATCTGGAGGCGCTGTCGGCCCTCGACGCCCGCCCGCGTGGCCAGATCCGCCATGGTCTGGAACGCCGCGACGTACTCCGGCCGGCAGTCGGGGTAGCCGCTGTAGTCCAGCGCCGTCACGCCGATGAAGATATCGGCCGCGCCCACCACCTCGGCCCAGGCCAGCGCGAAGGACAGGAAGATCGTATTGCGCGCCGGCACATACGTGACCGGGATCCCGGTCGCGAGCTCCGACGGGGTCCGATCTTTCGGCACCGCGATCTCGTCCGTGAGCGCGGACCCCCCGAACCGTCGCAGGTCGAACTCGACGATCTCGTGCCGGCTCACGCGGAGGGCGTGGGCGACCCGGCGGGCGGCCGCGATCTCGATCTCGTGACGCTGGCCGTAACGGAACGTGAGCGCGTACACGTCGAACCCCTCGCGCTGGGCGAGGGCCAGCGCCGTGCTCGAGTCGATCCCGCCGCTCAACAGTGCGATGGCTTTCAGCTTGGGATTGGTCATCTTTCCGAAAGTTATGCGCCCGGGTCCATCGGTACAGTGACGAGGGAGGGAGTCGTGCAATGAGCTCACAACCACCGCGGCTGCCCCGCACGGGACCGCTCCCCCGGCCGTCGAACCCGACGGAAGCCCGGGAGTACTTGAAGGCCGAGGCGTTCCCCGCCCCGGACGTGCGGACGGTCACCCTGACGGCCACGGAGTTCACGTCCATCTGTCCCCGCACGGGCCAGCCGGACTTCGGCAGCGTGACGATCGAGTACACGCCCGGGGAGCGCTGCCTCGAGTCGAAGGCCGTGAAATTCTATCTCTGGTCGTATCGCGATGAAGGCGCGTTCTGCGAGAGCCTGGCGGCCCGGATCGCGGACGACATCGTATACGCGATTCGTCCGCGGACGGTGAGAGTGCAGGTCAATCAAAACGTACGGGGCGGGATCGCGCTGGTCGCCGTCGCGGTGCGGGAAGGGACCTGATCCATGGATGCACGGGAGCTTCGGGCCATTCAGACGCCGCTCAAGGAGCGCTACCGCGCCGACCCCGCGGCCGCGCTCGTCACGCTGCATGCGCGGGGCAGGCTCGGTGAGGAGAACGTCGCGTGCCGGGTGGAAACCGGGAAAGCTCTCGTGGAGGCCGGCCTGCACCCGGCCACAGGTGGTGATGGTCGCGCGGCGTGCTCGGGCGACCTGCTGCTCGAAGCGCTGGTGGCGTGCGCCGGCGTCACTCTCAAGGCCGTCGCCACGGCGCTGGCGCTCCCGCCCGTGAGCGGGACGGTCTCGGCCGAAGGCGACGTGGACTTTCGCGGCACGCTGGGCGTCACGAAAGACGTGCCCGTGGGCTTTCAGGCGATCCGCCTGCGGTTCGACCTGGACAGCGACGCGACCGCGGAGCAGCTCGACACCCTGCTCAGGCTCACCGAGCGCTTCTGCGTCGTGTATCAGACGCTCAAGCAGCCGGCGAACATCACGCTGTCGGTGGTGGGGCGCTGAACCCGACGGCCATCCACGGCCGCTATCACGAGCGTAGGTTTTGGGACAACCATGGCCACGCGTTCCGCGCCGTCGGACCGACGTCCGGTGTGCGCGCCCGCGGCGTACGTGCCGAGCTCCGTCCCGAGGCCGGCTCGTGTTGCGTGATCATCCGAGCAGGTCCTCGCCGCCGCACCTCGCGCTAGCCGTCCCTATCCACATCCACATCCACATCGCCCACAGGCTCTAGAACGCCAGGACCAGCCCCACCCGCGCCACGGTCTCCTGGATCGGCGCGTCGATCTGTCGCGGTGCCGTGCAGCCGGCCCGCCAGTCGGACGTCGAGGCCCAGACCCAGGCCGAGCGAAACGGCCGCGCGGCCTCCGCCCGAGAATTTCGGGGCCGCGAGGTAGTCGGCGCGGAACACGACCGTGGCGCCGGGCCCGATCTCGTAGAACGACCGCCCCCCGACACGCACCGCTCCGACCGACTGGGCGTCGAACTCGGGGTCGACGGTGCGGTGGAGCACCCCGACCTCGACGCTCGCGTAGGCGGCGACGTCATACACGACCCAGGCGTCCACCTGGGTGGCGGTGAAGCCCGCCGTCGCGGCGCTGCCGTCCGCGGGATCGAGGCTCACGCGCACCACGGCGGCCTCCACCGAAAGCCGGTCGCGCCGCGCCCACAGCGCGCCGCCGACGCCGCTGCCGCGATAGCGCAGCCCCGAGGCGACTTCGCGATAGTCGGCCAACACGAACTGGGGCCCGACGGTGACCAGCTGGCCCGCTGCCGGCCGCAGCGGGAGGGCGAGCAGCAGCGCAGCGAGTGCCGGGCGCTTCACTTGGACACCGGGGCCACCGTGACCTGCACCTGCTGGCGCCGGGCCACGTTCTCCTTCGCAAGGTCCTGGTTGCGCCGCGCGATCTGGTCGCGCAGCAGCCGGTTATAAAGGATGTTGGCCTCGGCGGGGCGCGGCGCCGGCTTGCGGAGCATCATCACGAACCCCGCCACCAGCGCCGCTCCTCCCACCAGCCCCAGCTCGCGCTTCGAGCTCGAGCCCAGGCTCGAGCCCTCGAGTCCGAGCGTGCCGACCAGCGCGCCGCCCGTATAAAGGAAGGCGAGCCCCACTGGACGCCAGCTCTGCGGTGGAATCTCGGTTTCGGGGAGGAACTGGTAACCGGGCAGGCTCGTGATCGACGGCAGCGTGTCCACGCGGCCGTGACTGACGCGGATCGGCTGCGAGGCGGAAAACGTATTTTGCCCCAAGCGCGCGTCGACCACGACCGTGTAGGCGCCGGCCGGGACGGGATCGCCGCCCGGGAGCCGGGCGGGCCAGCGCAGGTTCACCTGCCCGTTCCACGCGCCCGAGTCGATCAGGACGGTGGCGCCGCTGCCGATCGCGCGCGCGACCACGCGAGACGGCTGCGTGACGGTGAAACGGATCGGCACGGCCCCCTGCCCGCCGACGAAACTGACGCTGTCGACCCGCAGCTGACGCACCAGCAGCACCTGACGCAGCGCCACGTCGAAGGCACTGTACGCCTTGGGCGACACGCGGTTGGGATCGAGCTGGCGCTCGGGGTCAAGGAGCACGACCTGTTTGAAGGCATCTACCGCCTTGAGAATCGAGTCCATGGCGCCGTAGGTGAACCCGAGCAGCTCGTACGCGCGGGCGCGCTCAGCGCCCGTGAGCCGTTCGCGCAGCGCGGCCCGCGCCAGCGTCAGCACCTGGCGATACTCGAGGTTGTCGTACGCCTGCTGCGCGCGCCGCAGAGTGGCGTTCTGCGCGGCCTGGCCGGCGCCCACCGCCGGAGCGGCGAGACCTGCCAGGCACACGACCGCGCGCAGGTAGCGGAGGGAGGCCATGGGATTCACTCCGGCAACAGAGTGTAGCGCTTGCGGACCGTGTTGCTCGCGTCGACCTGCACGGTCTCACTGACCATCTTGAACCCGGGATGCTCGATGCGGACCGTGTGGCGGCCGGGCTTGACCACGTATTCGACCAGCGGCGTTTGGCCGGCATCCACGCCGTCGATGTACACCTCGCCGAACGGGTCCGCGGCAATCGTGAGGAGGCCCTGCGGCTCCGACGCGGGCGTGGCTGGCCGGGGCTTGGGGGGCTTGGCGCGCGCCGGGGTCGGAGGCGGGTTCGTTTGCACCGGCACGCGCACCGTGTCCTGAATGCGCACGGTGTCGACGGAGGGTACCGCTCCCCGCTCCTCGCTCCCTTGGCGCCCCAGAACCAGATAGCCTCCGACCCCGGCGGCCGCGACGACCGCCAGCCCGATGACCGCCCCGGCGCGCGACCGCTTCGGGCGCGCGCCGGAGAGCCGCTTCGTCGGAGCCCCGGTGATCTGGGTCGGCGCGTCGGCCGTGGCCGCGGGACGGGGGCGCGCGGGACCGCGCCCCTTCCCCTTCGCCGGCGACGCGACGGGCTGCTCCGGCCAGACGGCGGTGGCGAAGTCCTCCATGGTGGGAAACCGCAGGTCCGGATCCTTGGAGAGCGCGCGCGAGATCGCGGCCGTGAGGCCGCCCGGAATGCCGGGACGCTTGGCGCTGGCGAGCGGCGGCTCCTCGTAGATGTGCTTGTAGATGATGGTATGAACGGAGTCGCCCCCGAACGGCAGCTCGGCCGTGATCATGCGGTAGCCGACCACGCCAAGCGAATACTGATCGGCGCGCCCGTCCACGGGCGCTCCCTTGCCCTGCTCGGGCGCCATGTAGTGCGGCGTGCCGATGATCATGCCGGTGGCCGTGAACCCGGTGGCCGCATGGAGCGCCTTGGAGATGCCGAAGTCGGTGAGCATGACGCGGCCGTCGTGGTCGAACATGATGTTGGCGGGCTTCACGTCGCGATGCACGACGCCGCGCTGGTGGGCGTGCCCCAGGGCGCAGGCGGCCTCCCACAGGATCCGCTGGATGTCGGGGACGGGGAGCGGATCCTTCTTGTCGAGCAGGTCCTCCAGCGAGGTCCCCGCGATGTACTTCATCACGAAGTAGTTGAGGCCGCCCTCGCTCTCGACCCGGTAGATAGGAATGATGTTGGGGTGGTCGAGCTTGGCGGCGGTCTTCGCCTCCTGTTGAAAGCGGCGCACCACTTGGTCGTCCTGCGCGACATCGGGCGGTAGCACTTTTATCGCCACCTCGCGCTCGAGCGTGAGGTCGTGCGCCAGGAACACCGCGCCCATCCCGCCCTTCCCCAACAAGCGCTCGATCCGGTACTTGCCTTCGACGAGGCGCCCCAACCGCTCGGCCATGACGTCGGTGCTGCTGGTGCTCGCCCCCGTGCCCGCGCCAGAGATGTCGGCGCCGCACGACGAGCAGAACCGGCTGTTCTCGGGGATCGGCGTGTGGCAGCGGAAGCACTCGAGCACGCCGTTGGTCACGGGCGGAGCCTCGAGACGAGCGGTAGCGCGCGCGGGGTGCGCCGGAGGCGGGAGTGCGCGACGGGCGCCGCGGCGGGCGACGACGGAAAGCCGTTGTTGCAGAAGGGCGTGGTCAAGAGGGGGACCGTGCCGACGCAAACCTCGTATTGCGTCGTCGTGCCCGCGAAGTCCAGGACCACGAGATAGTAGTCCCCCGTAGCGAGCGACGGTCTCAGGTCCACGTCGGAGCCGGCTGCCGTATCGGCCGCCACGATCTGCACGACCGTGTCCCCGGCCTGCGGGATCTTCGTCACGTAGAGGTCCAGATCCTTGAGCGAATCCGGGTGCACCCCCGGGAACGCGTGCAACCGGAACTGTGCGGTCGTTCCCACCCCAGCTGACGTGTAGTGAAATCGGATCCAGTCGATGTCGTGCGGGTTCTCGATCGTCAGGGTATCGCGGAACGGGGCCACGAGCGTGCCCTGCAAGTCCGCCGCGTTGCAGGAATTGTCGTCCTCGTGCGCATCCGGCGGCAGTTCGCTCACGTACGCGTCCAACACGGTCAGTCCATAGCGGGCGGACTGGCCGTAGATGGCGATAGCATCGAGCCCCGGCGGCTGGACGCCCTTGAACGCGACGATAGTCGAGTCGCCGTTCGCTTCGGACGGAGCGAAGCCGCGGCCGTGGCACGCGTGCGAGCTCGGCCCGTCGGTCCACGAGTCCGACCCGATCACGTACTGCTTCGTCGTTCCGTCCCAGGCGAGCGAGTCGGCGATGAACGTCTCGAACGTCCCCGGGACCGAGGGCGCCGTGAGGATGATGGTCAAGGGGCGCGTCGTCGATTGGCTCAGCCGGTACCAGTCCGCCCCGAACGTCTCTCCGCGCTTGAGGGGCTCGAAGAACAGGCCCGGGTTGAACACCAGCAGCGTGGCCGCCTGGGTCGGGAACGGCCCGGGCAAGTCCAGGTCGAAATCGTGGGGCGTCGTGTCGTTCGGCTCGAAGACGTCCCGTTTGACGATGTGCGTCGTGTCGTGGCTGTACGTGAGGACGCCGTTGCCGATGAACAGGATCGAGTCCGACTCCGCCGGGGGCGGCACCCAGAACTCGCTCCGCCCGTATCCCACGCTGTCTCGGAAGGTCGAGAAGGGGTAGGGGAACAGAAACTGCACGCCCTTCATGCTCGCCACGAGGACGTCGTCCGCGCCGGGGCCGTATGCCGTGATGAGCCCACCATAGCGCACGTTGGCCGGCACGACGCTGTCGATCTCGAGCGGCGCCGTCACCCGCAGCGTGTCCACCCCGGGCAACGCGCCCCTGTCGAAGTTCGCCGCGGCGGCACGGATCGTGACGACCCCCGACGTGAACACGACGTTGGGGATAAGTGCGGAGTCGCCCGGCCCCCGCATTTGCCATGCGGTGGCCGCAGCGCTGGTGTCGTTCCCGCGAATCAGGATCTTGAGCGGTGTCACGCTGACGTGCACCGACGAATCGTGCTCGGTGGGGTAGACGCAAGTGGCGACCGTCACACCAGTCAGCAGCAGCGCTCCCGCGGCGAGGCCGCGCCGATGTCGCATGCGCCAATTTAATAAGCGCCGGGAGCTACAGCCGCCCCCGGCGCTTCAATTCGAGATACTGCGCCACCACGGCCTCGGCGGCCCGCTGGGGCGCCACGTCCAGCACCAACACCCCCGCGCGCCGCATGTGCGCCAGCGCCTCCTCCCGCGCCCGCAGCAGCTCCTCGGCCGCCGCCTTGCGGAACGCGTCGTGCGCCACGGCGGGCCGGAGCGTCGCGACCTGCTCGAGCTCCGGGTTCTTGAGCGTGACGGCGAGCGGCAGGTGGCGCGGCCGCAGGCTGGCGACGTTCGCCACCAGGGCGTCTGACGCGAAGCGGTCGATCACGTCCGAGAACAGCACCGTGAGGGCGCGCTTGCGGTTGCGCGCGGCGAGGTAGCGGAACGCCCCCGGGTAGTCGGGCTCGACGAGGGTCGGCTGGATCACGGCGAGCACGTCGAGCACGCGTTTGAGCGCCGCCCGGCCGCGCTGCGGCGCGACGAAATGCTGCACCCCGTCCGCGAACGCCATCACGCCGACATTGTCGTCGTGCTGCGTCGCCGCGTACGCCAGCTCGAGGGCCGCGCGGACCACGTAATCGAGCCGCGACAGGCCGGCGATCTCCGCGGTGAGCAGCCGGCCCGTGTCGAGCACGAGCAGCACCTGCTGGCGCCGCTCCGCCTCGTACTGCCGCGTGATCACCTTGCCGCGGCGGGCCGTGGCCTTCCAGTCGATGTGCCGCAGGTCGTCGCCCGGGACCCAGTCGCGCAGCGACTCGAACAGACGGCCCTCGCCCAGCTGTCGCAGCGGCGTGATCCCCTGCTCACGACGTCGCTGGGCCCGCGCCACCGACGCCTGGAGGCGAGCGGTGACGAGCGGGGGATACACGGCTGCGTCCCACGGCAGGTCGATCCGGTCGCGCCGCGCTCCCAGGCCGAGCGGGCCGATCGAGTCCAGCGCGAACCCGCCGCCCCGCTCCCGACCCCGGCGGGCGGGCCACACGGAGACGCGGTCGCGCGCCGTGCCGCGCGGCGGCACGGCGATGCGGCGCGACGGCTGCGGCCCCCCCAGCACGTCGGGGCGCAGCTCGCGCACCCGCAAGCGGGCGGTGCGCCGCGTGCCGTTGACCCAGTGGTAGGAAACGTCGGCCTCGCGGCCCACCGAAAACGCCGGGGGCGCGTCGCGCGACACGCCCAGCCCGACGGTGCCGGGACGGGCGGCGAGCACCGCGTCCAGCCACACGGCCGCGACGAGCGCCACGTCGGCGATGAGCATGGCGTCGAGGCTCGCGAGCCCGGCGAGCGCGCAGCCGGCGGCGCACCAGAGGCCGCGGGGGGTCCAGAGCAGGCCCGCGCGCGTGCCGACGAAGTACCAGACGCCCCAGAACGCCGCCACGGGCGCCAGATAGGCGAGCCACTCCAACGGCGTCACGCGGTCGGCACTTCCGTCTTGTCGAGGATCGCCTTCAGCGCCGCGTCCGGCGTGACGCCCTCGAGCTCGAGCTCCGGCGCGACGCTCACCCGGTGGCGCAGCACCGCGGAGGCGAGATGCTTCACGTCGTCGGGGATCACGTAGTCGCGCCCGTCCAGCAGCGCCGCCGCACGCGTCGCCTTGAGGAGCGCCACGCCGGCCCGCGGGCTCGCGCCCAGCGTGAACGACGCGGCCTGTCGCGTAGCCCGGACGACGCCCGCGATGTAGGCGGTGATCTGCGACGCGACCCGCACGGCTTCGACCGCGGCGCGCAGCCGCTCAAGGCCGGCCGCGTCGGTCACCTGGCTCACGCCGTAGGTCGCCGGCCGGTCCGCCTCGAAACCCTGCACCGTGCGCTCGAGGACGCCCTGCTCGGCGTCCGAGTCGGGGTAGCCCACCAGCACCTTGGCCATGAAGCGGTCGAGCTCGGCCTCGGGGAGCGGGTAGGTGCCTTCGAACTCGACCGGGTTCTGCGTCGCGAACACGGTGAACGTGGCCGACAGCGGGTGCCCTACACCATCCACGGTGACGGTACGCTCCTGCATCGCTTCGAGCAGCGCGGCCTGCGTTTTCGCCGGAGCCCGGTTGATCTCGTCGGCCAGCACGAGATCGGCGAAAATGGGACCGGGCCGAAACGTGAACTCCCGCGCGCCGCTCAACAGGGTGACTCCCGTGATGTCCGCGGGCATCAGGTCGGGCGTGAACTGGATGCGCTGAAACTTCACGTCGAGCGCCAGCGCCAGGGTGCGGACCAGCAAGGTCTTGGCGGTGCCCGGCACGCCTTCGAGCAGCACGTGGCCGCGGGCGAGCAGGCACACCAGGGCCTCACGCGTCGCCGCGGTCTGCCCGAGGATCACGCGATCGAGCGCCTCTAGGATGCGGCGCGCGTCGTCTGCGGGCGAAGCTCCCCCCACACGTCCTCCACCGCTTGGGCGGCCGCGAGCGCACGCTCGGGACCGCCGGGTTGGTTGATCGTGCGCTGCAGCTCCCGCACCGCATTACGCCCGGTGGCGGTCGGCAGCCCCAGCTCGAGCGCCGCGAGCCAGGAGCGCTGGGCGTCGACCGACAGCGCCCCGGCGCGACCGAGGCGCCGCCGCAGCCCAGACACCGTGAGCGACACCGCCGTATCCACGCCCCCGGCGCCTTCGAGCCCGGCGGCGAGCGCCTCGAGGTGCTCGAGCGGCGATCGCCGCCGCCGCTCGACGCCCGCACGCGGCGGCCCGAAGCGCACTGCGACCACCGCGAGTGCCACGAGCGCCACGCCCACGAGCTGGAGGATGGCCCACCCCGCTGGATGACCGACCAGCCAGGCCGCCGACGCCGCCAGGAGCGACCCGCCCGCGCCGAACCCCTGGTGATACTCGTCCACGACCACCCGACGCGTGCGCCCGTCAGCAAACCAGGGCAGCACGGCGAGCCCCGCGTCGGTCTCCTTGAGCGAGCGGTTAGTCAGGAACCCGCCGTCGGCCAGCAGCACCGCTTCCCCGCCGGTCGGAAAGCCGAGGCGGAGGGCGAGCGGACGACCACCGCGAACGCCGAGGAGCGTGTCCACGCGGGCGGCGAGACGGGGGGCGCACTCATCGCCCTCGAGCCGCTCCGCCGTCGCAGGCGCCAGCGACTCGGCCGGGATGCGCGCCAGCACGCGAGCGGCACGGGGGAGACGCCAGGCGCCGCTCACGACCGGGCTCGAGTCTGCCTGCGCGCCGCGCCGCAGGCGCCGGGAGCGGTATCCGAAGCAGCTCTCGATCTCGGTCACGCCGGCCACGAAGACGCGTCCGCCGTGCGTCACGTAGTCGCGCACCGCCGCGAGCTCACGCGCCGTGGGAGGGTCGATGTCGAGGAACGCGAGCAGCACCGCCCGCCGGGGCTGCCCGCTGTCGCCCGCCAAGTCGAAATAGGAGCGGCGCCGCTGCTCCACCGTCATCCCGAGGCGCCTCAGGGTCTGCGCCAGCCCTTTGGCGCCGTGCGGCCCGGCCAGGTAGGTGGAGAGGCGGGGGTCTTCCAGATCCCGCGTCGGCGCCGTCAGCACGCCGGCGACGGCCGCGAGGATGACAGCGACAATCGCCCCGAGGACGACGGCCCGCTCACCGCGTCGCAGCATGGAGCCAGAGGCTGGCGGCGAGTGCGTCGAAGTGGTGCCACTGCTCGGCATCGCAGGGCGTGCCCCCGAACACGTGGCGATACAGGCTCGCCACCAGCTCGCTCAGTCCCGAGCGCCCGGCGGCGTCGAGCCGGGCTTCCAGCGCGTACTCGGCCGGCGTCTTGGACGGATGGAACTGCACGACACGCCGCTCGTCCAGGTCGAGCACGGCAGCGACGAAGCGAACCCCGAGCGCCTCGGCGAAGCGTCCCGCGGCACTCAGGCGACGCGCTTCCGCCGCGTACCAGGCGGCATCGCGCGGCGGGGCGGCGGGGGGCGGCGGCGCGCGGACCGGCTCGACCGGCCGCAGCGATCGCCACACCAGCCAGCCGAGGTGCACGAGCGACGCGACGAGCGCCAGGGTCAGGACGGCGAGCAGGAGGTAGTAGCGCACGGGAGAGACGAGGCGCAGGCCCTCGAGCCAATCGAGCGCCCGGTGCCATTGGGTGACCAGCCACACCCACGTACTGTTGGGCTCGCTCCAGCGGTACTCGCGCGCCGCGAATACGGTGCGGAGCGCGGCGCGCAGCGAGTCCGGATCGGCGGCCTGAGGCGCGAAGCTCACGCCCTCGCGACCGCGACCCCGAGCTGCTGGCTCAGGAGCTCCAGGTCGAACGCTTCCTTGCGTACCCGCAGGTCGTAGTAGAACAGCGTGAAGACGCAGCTGATGAACGGATACAAGAAGAGGGAAATCAGGCCTAGGCCGATCACCGCCGGAACCATCAGCGGTGGAAAGACCGCGGCAGCGACGAGGGCAATCACGCCGAACCCGAGCAAGAAGAGGCCGAAGAGGACCATGACCACGAAGTACAGTCCGAACGCCTTCCATTTGAACCCGGTGGTGAGCTTCCACGAACGGCCCACGCCGTCCGTGCCCCCCGGCAGCGGCTCGAGCACGGCCGCTTGCACCGCGACGGCAAGGCCGCATGCCACGACGACGCCCGGAATAATGATGAGGAGGCAGGCGAGGCCAATCAGGATGCCCGAGGCGAACCCGGAGCTGAAGCTGCGGCCCATCTTCGCCAGCGCGAAATCGAGCGCATCGCCCATCGACGGCTCGTGGCCGAGGTACGCCTGCGACACCACGCGGATGGACGCGCCGGTCACGATCAGGTATCCCACGAAGCTCAGGATCTGCGACGCGATGTAGAGCCCGAAGTGCTGCTGCGGCCCGCCGCCGAACTGAACGAACAGACCAAGCGCCGTCGGGAGGCCCTGGCACACGATCGCGATGCCGAAGAAGACGCCGGCATGGCGCCGCAACAGTGCAAACGACGCATCCAAGATCTCGCCTAACGCCATCGGCCGGAGCTGTGCGGTAGCCATATCTCCTCCTTCGTGATTAAGATGACTCCCGGATGCCTGCCCCGCGAGCCCCGACGGTCCCGCAGTTCGCGCGGCGCCTCGCGATCGAGACGCCGGAGCACCTGGTGCTCGAGCTCGAGCTCGCCGGCGTGGGATCCCGCATCGCCGC
>WNGJ01003366.1_pt1 | contig 16445 bp, 17 predicted proteins | sample 5400611 | NCBI WGS metagenome assembly WNGJ01 (sample SAMN13153375, study PRJNA577476) | soil metagenome | isolation source: 40 cm soil or saprolite under Garry oak tree replicate 1 | place: USA:California | collected 2016-06-15 | reverse complement strand
CCTGTTCTTCCTTGACCCGCCCTACTACCATGGCGAATCTGGATTCTACCAGTTTAGCGTTGAGGATCATAGAGATCTCCGCACAATTCTTGGCAAGATAGGAGGGCGGTGGATGCTCACCTACGATGATTCGGAAAACGTACGCGAACTCTACAAAGATTTCAACATCCAAGCCATTTCTTCCAGCCTTAGCAGTCAGAAAGTGGAGAATGGCGGAAAGAGGATCCGGCTCAGACAACTTCTCATCACAAATTTTGACATTAAGATAACTAGTGAATTCAGATGAGACGCGAAGATCACCAAGCTATGTCGCCTGACGATTGCGTGCTACAGAAGCTCACGAACGCTGTGAGGGAGGCCCGGCTGGCCGGCTGTAGCCTGTGGCACATTCGTGAGGGCTTGATCCACGCCATGGCATTCTCGACCTACCACCTTTCCAAGGCGGGAGTGTCGCGCGTCGATATGGAACTCTTCGACGACAAGGTAACGCTTGAAGTGGAGAATTGGCTGAAGAATAGGCATTGAAGGCTGGCACATTCCCCCTAGTAACGATGATAGGTGATTAGTCATGAGCAACGTAGAGAGCAACGTTGCAGTGATGAACGGGCTGTTCAACAACTGGAGCATTATCAACCCGAGCAAGGATACGGTCAGCGCAACGCAAAACCCAGCCAGGATCCATTTCACCACACGATACTACGCCTATGCGCCGTTGCGGATTCACCCATTCCAGATCAGTGTGAGACGTCAGCCGGAACAGTTTACTCCGATCCAGTTCGGGCAGGTGACAAAGTATCTGAACGACAAGGGAATTCTGATCGATGCTTGGGTCCTGACGGGTCCTGCGCAGAGTTTCGAGCAGGCCGAGACGAGCTGGTATGCGATGATACAGGAGATCAAGCGAATAGTCCGGGTCAATGGTACACAGTTCGGTTCAGGAATTCAAGCAATCTTGCTCGGCCGGACGGTCCATGATGATGAGGCTCTCGATAGCGCTACGCCGAGGCTGCACTCTGTAACAAGTTGCAAAGCCAAACTCTACGAAACGGTGACAACCTAGCTGACAGTTCCCATCGGCGCTTGGCTGACCCTTAAAGAACTACAATTCTGCGAAGAAACAACCTACGGCACTCTCCCCGCAAGCTCCGCTTTTACGCCGATTGGATACGAACCTCGAGCGATGTTTCGGTTCGACCCGAAGATGCTTGCCATTCCACAGCCCGGAAGCGAGGATCCTGAAACTATCCAGGCAGGTAACTCGAACGAGATTACCTGGGACGTCACCTACCGCATGACCGACACTACCTTCGCAAAATACGGAGTGAATGCCCAAGGTGGGGGCTCCGAGACCATCGACAAGTCTCTGACCCTCCTCATGAGCGTCCAGCTAAATGCAACGACAGAAACCTGGATCATTCTCCAAGGCGCCAGACCGGATATCACGACGATTAGCGGCCGGGCAGGGGGGGTGCTCGAGGCTCGGATAATCGGCAAGAGCCAAACGATGCCAGTCCCGGTTCAATTAGATCCGGGATATACCTACGCCACGAGTTCAACTGCCCAGCCTATTCAACTGAAGGATGGAGGGCTCACACCTCTAACAATCGCCGGCATACCATACGACGTCACATCGATCACTGTGAGTGTGAACCGGAACCTCAGCATTCTACCTCAACCCGGGTCCCATACTCCGCAAATCATTCTCCCCCAGAATCGTCAGATAACTGGAAACTTCGGAATCTGCTGGGAGACCATTGGGTTGCTTACTATTCTGGGAACTCAGGCAGGGCCGAACATGGTTTGGACCCTGAGCACGACTCTCGGATCCACGCTTACCGTCGGCTCTACACAGTTCACGAAGCTAAACTCTCTCCAATTCTCGAACGGTGATCCTGCAGTTGTCGAAGACTACGCCTACCAAGCCTCATTTGCGAGCCTGACCTAAAGTTGGGATTTCCCACGATAAGCCGCGGATTCGGTGTCAGAGATGATTATCTGGATGCAAGTCTCACAACCCTCAACTCGGCATCAGTGAGTACTGACACATTCACCAGCGATGGGGACATTGTCACTTGGAACGTGACGATGACGAACCCATCAAACGGAGACGTAGCCATCCTGTACCGGCCGGTCGTAAGCGGCCCAGATCCATCAGTCTACTCGGCCAGCATTGTCAGAGCCAACGTCACCTCTTGGGCTAATGCGACAAATTTTCAGCTGAGACCTTGGGTTGCCTACACTCCTAGCGGAGCAACCGACACAGGACAGAACAGCCTCATTAACACAACCAGTCTCAACAATTTCATCCCGGTAAATTTTCTGCTCACAAATGGGAAGCAGCTTACCAACAACACGATCAATCAGATCGGATTTGAAATTCTCTGCATAACCGGAGGTGCCGGCACCTTCAACTTCACAATCCAACTCGACTTCATCTACCTCTTCAAGGAACTGCTCACCTTTCCCTCGGTAAGACAGCCCATCGCGCTAAGAAAACGCCGAAACGTGATTGAGATTCCAATCCTCCAGAGAGAGGGAGGAATCCTTCAGGACCTCGGGTCCATGGCGGCCGACATAACAGTGGGCGGTCACCTGATCTCGACTATTGCAGGCGTGGGAAACTGGACGAACACATACACCGCTGACCAGTGGTGGTACATTCTGAGCGGCTTGGTTCTCGAGACAGGCATCATCGCGCCCGACGGGAACCCGCGCTGGCAGTGGTTCCAGAGTGACCAGATACAGGCTAAGGTACTGCCTACTGATTGGATGCCACAACAGCCAATGGGAAGAGTCCAATTCTGGGACTACGCCCTCCAGCTGAAGAAGTTCGACATCAATGCCGAGACCCACCTCAAGGACTTAGGATACGAGGGGATTCCAGGATTTGGTTACTAGTGGGCCAAGTTCGGCTACTAGTAGCAGCGACAATTGAACTGGAAGATCTCGACGAGCTCCGGGACGAACAATCAGAAGCCCTCGAGGAAGAAGTCCACAACATTGTCGAGAATGTCGGAGATAACATGGTGACTTATGCTCAGGGGATTGTTCCAGTGAGAACCGGGAATCTCATGGCTTCCATATTCGCTGATGTCGATGAAGACAATCTCTCAATAACGCTAGGTGCCACCGCAGATTACGCCAGCTTCATCGAATACGGCACTGCGAAGATGCGGGCGCAACCCTTCCTTCAACCCGCAGCGGATGTTGGCGAGGAAGAGATGAACGCTAGAATTGAGGAAGCCATCATACAGCGCATGGAAGGCCAGCTCAGCAGCAACGAGGAAGGCGAAGACGTCACAATAGAAATGGAAGGAGCAACAATTGCAGACACAGGGATCGAATGAGAAAGCCGAGCATGGCTACCCATCTGCCTCACCGCAGATTCAGGAAGAACTTAGCAGGCTAGCGTGTCAACGCGACGCGATGATCGTTGCGGCATTCTACCAGCAACTCATCACTGAGAAGATTCCGGAAGACGTCGCGAAGGATCTGACGATCGCCTACATCGTGAAGCCAAACCCATTCGGCCAGTGAGAACCACATGTCATTCAGCGAAATCTTCCATGTTGTCAGAACGGTCCGGAAAGCCTCTGTCATTGGAAGAGAGGTTGCACGCACCGAAATAGGAACTGGAGAGATCTCCCCACTCTCAGCGTTCGAAGCCATGCGAATGACAAGCCTCGTATCCCAGGCATCAATTGCAGGAGGACCCGGCGTAGCAGCGGCCGCAGCTGGGGGACTTGCAGTTTTGGGGATTCTCGGCTACTTCAGCCAGTTCATCCAACCCGGAGGAAACATTTTGCTTTCAGACCCTAACAGCGGAATGGCCTATGCAGACCAGTCCCGGCAAGCACTACTTGTCAGAATCTTTGGGTCCCAGGCCGGCAACGCGATCTTCCAGAACGAGTTCACGAACCGCACGATCGAAGTGGACCTTCGAAGCAAGTACCCGTGACAAACCATGCCACAATTCTACGCCGAGATACTACGGAATCCTGGGCCCCATGACAACAGCTTCAGACTTCTCAACAGTAATGATCCTTTGCCGTCAACAATCGCCTGGGCAAAAGACATCGGAGTAAGTGCAACTAGTGACGGTGATATTCTTACTTTAAGCGGTTCGAGTCCGGGCCTCGGAGTAACCTGGTTCCCCGGGTCCACCAACTCTACGACCTACCCCTACCTTATCGTCCGGGCGAAAGCTGCCAGCGGCGGGACCCTGGCTGTCGCCGTTTTCAACAGCGGCGCAACCATGAACCTCAGCTTCACTCTAACGCCTACCTGGCAGACGTTCACATTACCACTTACAACGGGAAGAACGATCAGCTCGATACTGTTCGGAAATCAGAGCATCGCAGGAAACATCCTACTACACTACGCCTACTTGTGCGGCAACACTCCACTGCAGCTCAGCCAGAAAGATGTAATCAGTGGAAGCGTAACTCGAAGCTCCCTTGGAACAGACCATGCTGAGCTACGGCTGAACAATTATCGCGGGAAATTCTTCAGCTCAACAAACGCATTCTCATTCGGAGATCATCTCCACATCTACCTAGGACAGGGAAGCGAGCCATTCCATGTCTACGGGGGCGAGACCGAGCATCAAGAACCGATGCAACCGAACGACGAGATGATCATCACCAGTCGAGGATTCGGAATAGCTCTGCAACAGGCAGTAGTAGAAAATCAGCCGTCAGCCGCTCCAATCTATACCAACGCAAGCCCCTTAGCGATCATCAACGACTTCATTGACAACCACGTCAACAACGCGACCAAGAACGGAGTACCGATAGCAACCAACTATCGCATATCACGAAGCTACGTGCAGAACATAGGCAACACGATTCCACTCTACATTAGCCAGTTCAAGAATGTCTGGGACAGCATGAGAGAACTCATGGACCTGTCAGTTGCACAGGGCTTCCCAGGAGTCTTCTTCGTCGACCCAGCTGAGAATCTCCATGTTGTCCCGCTAGGAGCTCAGGCAACAGCCAACTGGGGAACGGACCCTATACCAGCAAATTATGGTACATCACTTGCCACGGGAGTAAATCTAGTAACCTATCGTTTCCCGCGCGATGTCAAGAGCCTCCGGAACAGAGTCCACTACTTCGGCGTCAGCCAGAACCCCGGGAAGTATGGCGCTTGGACGGAACAGACGGCCAGCACCTGGGGTAGCGAGAGACTCGTGCCCGGGACGACGGCGACCTTCTCTGATGACAGTAGCATCGTAGCAACAGGAAAATACTCTGTCAAGTGCATTCTCACGAACAGCGGTAGCGCCCATTACGGTGGAGGAATGTTCTATCCTGCGGCCAAGAATCTAGGGCTCAACATCACTGCCCTGGGATCCGTCTACTCTCCACCCTTGTTCGATTTCTACTTCCGGATAACTCAGGGCGCGAACTGCAAAACGACTGCCTTGGGGTCCCCGCCTTCCATCTTCTTCGCAACAGACGCTAGCAACCGTTTCGAGTACAACTTCGTCAGCGACGGCAACACGGCAGCTCTACAATCAATCCTAGGAGTCCAAGGAATTAACAACGTCACCGACAACTACTGGTACCATGTCTTACTTCCGATTGGACCCAACGGCGGAGTCCTGTTCAACTCAACCCCAGTTGCCAACACGGTGGCGCCGACGATCTATACTGGTGCGAGTCAGTATCAACGCACAAACGTTGGTACTCCATCATGGAGTAACATCAACTACGTCGGAGTCTATTGGGAGGACAGTGGAGGTTGTGGAAACCCGAGTGGGAGCGCCCCTATCTGGCACAACGGCTGGAGAGTCATCGGAGGCCGACACATTCTCGCGTACGACAACCGAGCAAGCCCTCCACGATACCCGAACATGCGTGAGATCCACTTCTTTGACCCGATCACCAAGGACGACACTGCATTAAACAACTACGCAATCGCAGAGCTCAAGCGTCTACGCAACGGGATACTTAGGGGAACGGCCATAACACCGCTCTTGGGAGATGCCTATCCAGAACAGCAAGTCCAAGTTACAACGTCAAGCTCGAACTACTCCAACACATTTCTCCGCGCCACTTCGATCATTCACCGGTTCAGTCCCCAAGGGATGCTGACCGAATTTCAGTTGAGTGACGACTTCACGAACAGCCAGCCACTAGATTTGTGGAAACTCATCAATGTTCTCTCCCAGATGGGAGACAATGCTATCCTCAGCAGGGAACTCTACGATCTCAAAACCGCGATTCTAGATCCCACCTTCACACCTCAGCTCGTACCAGTGACGTAAAGGGCAGAGAACCAGTCAGATTCTGAGGAATTAGCCTTGAGTGAATCTACCGCGAGTTATGATGATAAACGAGTCAATGATCTTAGGGAAAAACTGGGAGCTATCGCCTTAAATTCGCGGAGGAGGACTCCTTTTCAAGGGATCGGCACGTATTCCCAATAGCCGATACTGTCTTGTCGTTTAGCGACTTCCGCTTTGATGCCCTTTGTACATTCCGCGAAATTTTCCTTTCCCTGTCTGACATCGTTGAGTACGTCGCTTATCGAGTGCCCCTCATAGACGGGGCATTTTCCGAAGTGGCTGAAGAGATATTCGACACCCTTCGTGAGACGTCCCCCGCCGAACCTGAAAATCTTGTTTGAGCCGATGAACCCGATCTTGCCGGGCGCATAGTTCCTCAGAACCGCGTGAAGAGCCGAGTACGCTAAGATTTCCAACGTTTCACTGCGGGAGAAATCGGGAAGATGAACATAGGCATTGTCAAAATATATTGGATGGAGGATGTTAGTCGAAGAAGTCCAAAACACCTTTGCTCCAACCGATGCGCTCCACAGAGCGTAGGCAAGTTCATCGGGTAGATTGGGGATTCCGAGCGGCTTGATCACGTTCTCGGGAATTACTTCTGAACCGCCTTTCTTCGGGCTATCGTGAAATACTTTTGGTGCTGGTGCGTTGAAACTCTCACAGTGTTGTACCACAATTTCGCCCTTCACAATGCCCTTGTCTCTTTGATCGTACTTCCAACCGTCCTTCAGTAAGGGTAGTTTGCTGAATGTCACGGGTTTAGTGTTGCCTGTCTTGTCCATGAAGTCGAAACTCAAATCGAGAGGTTTGCCGTTCGTGTTCGGAGCGTATTCCCATATCGAGAAGCCTACTGGCTTTATTCCACTGATATCATGGAAAAAGAATCCAGCAAAGACGTACCCTCGCAGAAATCTGAAATCTTTGAGCAAGATGTCCAATAACTTCGGATACTTTCCACAGTACAGGCCAAATGGAGAGAAGAAGGCGATCCAAGTCTTCTTGTGAACCCTTGCAATCTCGATCAGCCTTCCGACGATTGGAAGAAACAAGTCCCCTTTCCCATACTTCTCCAACACTTCGGGGTAGCGCTCTCCGATTTGCGTGGACAACTGACTCCTCGAGAGTTTTCCATTCATCTCACCTTTCTTCGACACCAACACATTCGATGTTCTTGTTCCGAATGGCGGGTTTGTGTAGAGCAGTAGCCTCTGCTCTGCTGGAACGCTCCACTTCTTGATCAGATCATCGGTAAACGTGCTGACAACGTTAAGAGTTGTGAACCTCCAGCCGTATCCGTCAAATATCTTCTTGCAGTTCTCAACATGGACGACATCGATATCGTTCATGGTACCTTTGACGAGAGGAACTATCTTTCTTACGAGAGACCCGCCGCCGACGCATGGCTCAACAACATAGGCCGGTTTTGTCAGTGCCAACACTTCGTCGGCCACTTTATCGCCGACTTCTGCTTCAGTCCAGAAGACACCTTTCTCCCGTCTTTTCTTTCGAGTGAGAAGCCGATCTACCTCATGTAGAATCTCGGCGAGGTCTTCATGTCGAACACGCAGAGACTCAAACCACTCCCGGTCATCGAGTCTTATCGCCAAATGCTTCGGTTTGCCGCCGAGCCGTTGCTGTTGCTCGTCCTGCAACTCATTCGTGAAAACATTCTCAGGAGGTAGTCTATCGACGGCCACAAGCCAGCCATCTTTACTGACTCTGATCGTATCCGTTTCACCTATACCGTCGAGCCAGTCGATCAACAGATCAAGGTCGATTTTGTACCTCTCAGTTTCCTTTCGAACCGATAGTAGATTGTCTTTGTCGATGAATCGACGCGATGTTTTCGGGAACTTTAACTCTATCGTCTTGTCGGGTTCGCTTAAAATCTTGAACGCCTGTTCGTTCAGATGGTTCTTGTCAACTTGGCTTGGAGTGAAGGTTAGCGTTGGGTCAAAACCGGTAGCAAAGGCTCGAATCTTCTCGAATGGCGGCGGTCGGTATAACTTAACTTCCTTATTGTCTGCTACACCAAGGAACTTGGAGTCCTTGATCCCCTTCCTCGCTATGGCGTGTAGTATCTGCGCTGGGGCGAAATGATCCGGCTTAACTTCAATGAAGATTTTGTTCTTCTCGTCTGCTATGTCGCAGAAATCATCTATGAATTTGAATTTGGAACCAACGATCTGTCCTTTGTTTAGGTATTCCGTTATCTTCTTCGACAGTTCTTTTTCGTCCACGAGGATTAGACCTTCTCCCTGCTCACCCGGCGTATCCTGGGGTTTTCCATTTGCGCATCTGCGAATCGTTTATGGCATCGGAATAGGCAGAGAACAGTTTGTTCAATCTCGCCACCGCTTTGAACGATCCGCTGATCTGACTGTTACTCATCGCATACCGCATGATAGCGTTGATCTGCTCATTTGTGAATTCTACACCTGTCGCCAACAATAGTTCAGAGTTCAGGGTAGCATCAGCGAAAGAGCCACTGCTGGAGAATCTCAGAATCAAGCCTTCGACGGTTAACAGTTTCTTCTCCATGAGGACTTTGACCAGTTTCTTGAAACTCTCTTCCTCATCGTCTACATCCCATTTCAATGCCTGAATCTTGCCGATGAATCCGTATGGATCATGGTGAATCTTGATGGGCACTATTATCTTGTCAAGAGCGGTTGCGATCCCCGTTTCTTGGTCTGTCCAATCGGACGACGCAAAACTATTTGTCAGAAGTGGAATGAATGCGTGGCATTCTCTCAGGTTTTTGCGAATAGCCTCTAACCAATCCCGAGATGGATCAATGTCCTCATGCGCAACGAAGACATCGCACCCAAAACGTTCAAGCTCCTCTTTCAACGTCCCAGCAAGTTCTCTGTCGTGGTGAGAGTGACTCAGAAATATTTTCGTCTGTTTCTTCAGGCTCACAGTTTCAACTACCGACACCATTCGTCAGGGTATCCGCCTCATCGTTAGACCTTCTCCCACTCTCGGACAAGAATCGCCACTTTGGTGATAAATACGATGGCTAACCCAAGGACTCCTGAGACGAGACAGATCAAGTACATCGTCATATCCCCGAAGTGTTCGCTCGCCAATGCCAGCGCCAGAAGGGCTAACGATATCCCACCGAGACCGCTAAGATTCAGGTTCACAGAGAGTGGCAGATTCTACTCCCTTTCTTTGCCATGTCGGAAGGATCAGGGGGCAGTTATCTCAATGATTTCGCGGACGTTCTCCCGCTTGTAGCCACAAGACGGGTTGGTGCAAGAATAGGTGCTCTCGTAATTCCTCACTTCTCTGTCGGACAGTTCGGCATGCTTCGTCAAAACCCTCTTCGTTCTGAGCCAACTGAACTTCCAGCCGCATCTCGGGCAAGTCGTCGATGAAGAATCCACGAATATCAACCAACCGAAATAGAGAATGGCCGCTAACAGAAGAGCAAATCCTCCCCAGACCCAGATGAAATTCGTTTCGCCAAATGTCTGAATCAGAAGGGGCGAATACACCGTGGGAACGCCAACAGCGATACCCAGAGACACGCTGACGAGACCGTACCACTTCATACCGTGCTTGAGGGTGCCGAAAAGTTTGAGCATGATCCATCTTCCGATTCGTATCGTGAGGTCATCATCGTCATCCGCCTCCATCTCTATACGCTGAGAAATTGCTTTTTGAGTTACAACGTTTCTGTCTCCGAAAATCATTGCAGTGTTGGTGGAGTCACTGACATCAAAGGTGCTATCACTAATTCGCGTCTCCGGTCTCGCCCTGTTGCGTTTGGGCTTCTTCTTCGTGGACATTATGATCGGACTTGCTCCTCTAACTTATGAACATTGATTCTCCTTACTCCTTTTCTTCGCCCATTAGGAACTTGTAGAGAAACGTAACCAGAGACCCGAAAGCAGTCCCGAAAATGAACGCAACGGTATCGCTCCCCAGAACTTTCTGCCAAGCAAGAAATCCAGTGACTACGAAGACGAGTCCCATTAAGATCATAAATCCGATTGAGACTCGGCTCTCAAGTTGAATCTCGGCTTTGACTTGTTCTGGTCTCGATCCCGTCCATGTCAGCATGACCTCCTTGATTGCACTCATCAACTCGCCCGTCTCTTTGGGAAAATGCGTCGCAAGACTTTCTATGAGGTCGGGCGGCTTCGGCTTCTCATCCTTCTTCTCGATCTGATCCAAGTTAGAACCTGAGCAGTTTCACTTCCACTCAACTCCGATAGATATACACTGGAGGTCGGCGAAAGTAAACTTCACCTCTTTTCATAGTTATAGTACACAATCTGACGTTTTACACTCGTTCTTGTTTCTCATTGTTTCTGTTCCGTATGTGTGATCATCGGGGCTGAATACTGAGAATCTGTGGCCTTACACGTTTTATCATAACGAGAGTTGTCCGATGACGCTACCATGTCACGAAAGTCAAGTCGTGGTATGGTCTATTCATGACCGAGGTCAGTCAAAAGTTGATGATAGAGTTCGTCTCGCTTCCTATCCGAATAGTCACTGTATGCTAGCTCAAACACTTTGTATCCCCGTTTTCTGAGAAGGGTTCGCAGTTCCTCATCTTTGATCATCTGAGCGGTTGTGAGATGGGGTCTTCCATCAATGAAGACCAGTGTGGGTCGCGGCTCCGTAGCGAAGTAGAAATCGGCGATCGTAACGGGAACTTCGACTTGTGTCTGGTACTGGATTCCGGAGGATTCTAGTTTTGCAGCTAGTTCGAGTTCCATTCGGCTGGGATTAACAAGGAGTCGTTCGCGCCAGTTGCTCCGCTGACTCGACATCTGTAGGGTTGAGCAACCTTTCGGCTATTGCTCAGACACGAGAACGAAACTGAAGACTACGTTATTCAGCCTGGGCAGGACGCGAGCCTCGATAACTACTTCCCAATGGAAGACTCCGGTCGTTTGACAAAACATCTTGTATAATCCATCCAGTGTCGAGAGGATATGAGGCGTTTTCCTGTTGAAAAAACCGAGTATTCCTACGATGGGTGAGTTAGGCAAGTAGCTTACAGAAACTATTCTGAAGGCTCCCGACAATACGTGAATTAGGTTTCCCGAAGTAAACTTCGAATAGATCTTGTCGCGGTTCCATGTTCCCGCGATCCTCCTCGCCACAAAGAAGAGCGGATCGTTGTCAACTGGTTGAACTAGTCTGAATTGCCCGTCATTGCTGATGACACGTCTGATCTCCAAAAGAGCTTCTCGATAGCCATGTATGTGCTCCAATACTGATTCGGCTATTAAACGTTGAAAAACGTGATCTTTGAACGGAAGGAATCGGCCATCACAGCAGAGGACTTGGATCTTATTCTTGGCAACACGTAGTCTGACCTTGCTGGTGTCGACCCCTATGACTTCCTCGTTTCGCTTACCCCAGACGGGACCGGACCCACATCCGAAGTCGAGAATCATTCGGTTGACTGCTCAGACTTATCTCTGCAACCGTGGATATGCTGAGAGTCAACCCAAAAGACGCGAGTGAAATTGCGCCCTAGAATATCTTCAAGTTCGTTTTTCCTATCCCTATTGTGCAATTCGATTAGAACATTTCTCACCTTTCCATGAGCCAAGGACTCCTTCATGCCTTCAAGCACGAGAAACTCGGCACCCTCAACATCGATCTTCACAAGGTCGACAAGCGGCTCCGAAACAAGGCTATCAAAGGTCACGGTCTTAGTGATGATAGGAAAGCCCGAATAAATCCTGTCAGTCCCGCCGTCACTGGAGCGGGACTCGAATTTATCGAACAATGAACTCGCACTGAAATTATTGAAAATATTCTTCTGGTCAGAATTGACATAGAAGGTAGTTTCGCCATTCTTGTCCGACAGAGCTACGGGAATGACCGTCACATTTCTAACAAACCTAATGGACAGACTGCGCTTCAACCGTCTTACGTTCCTTGGAACCGGCTCCACCGCGTAGACCCGGTGGAAATTGTGTCTAAGCAACAATGAATAGTAGCCTACATTCGCTCCCACATCATAGAAACAATCGCCATGAATACCCTTCAGAAGATTCCTAACGCTCTTCTCGTGCACGCCAAACATCTGTTTGATAGCCAAATTTCTTCTCATTTACCCCGAGCTTTTCTCCCGCTATTCCGAAGCCCGAGATGAGGAGCGTTTGGCCGAAGGAGACCCTTCCCGAGCAGGGAGATCCAGCAGAACGCCTAGTAGGAGGGTAGTGATAGACAGGAACCCAAGAAGAACTACTGGAAGTAGATCAGAACTCCGAGCATCATTCTTTTTCCATGCAGAAACCGTGCGTAGTGGATTTACACGCTTGAGGAAAGACAACGGCTGTTTCGACGTACTCCTCAGCAAGTTTGGAGAGTAGTACAAATTCCCCATTACGAAATCTTTCAGATTGACAGGAGAACCCAGGTGCCATTCTCTGGCCGTTGAATCATGCATTTTGAAGCCTTGGAGAAGAAATCTTTGGTGAAAGTCGGTATCCTGTCCCATGTAGAGATCCAAGTCAAAGCCTCCAAGGCGATCAAATACGTCCTTCCTAACGAATCTGATCGCAACGTTCAGCGGGTCGTAAGACAGAATCTTTCTCCTCGACGCAATCAGTTGGGACACTTTAGAGCCCTTTGTGATGTCTTGATTTCTTATCACGACGCCGTCAGCCCCTTCAACGGCTTCCAAGCAGATGGTAACCACGCTAGGCTCAAGTTTGAAGTCGGCGTCCACGAAATAGAGATATTCTCCCTTTGCGAACCTAGCTCCCCAATTCTTCTGAGCTGACCTTCCATCATCGTGGAGCATTACGGTTGCACCCATTGTTCTCGCGATTTCCGCTGTCGAGTCCGCGCTGAAACTGTCAACTACTATGACTTCAATCGGCCTATGCAGCTGAGAGATTATCGATTTCAAGCAGTCCGCAATCGTGCTTTCGGAGTTTCTTGAGGGGATAACTATGGACACGAGAGCCCTGCTATGCTGGGGACATCCATTTGTTTTGGAATTATGGTCAGAGTGCTTCATTTGTTCATGTTTCAGTCCAGCGGGGTCTGTGGGAGATTCGCCACTCATATCATGATAGACCTCATTCACATATGATGACGGTGGAAGCACCCATTCCCTAGTCCTCAAGCGGGTCTTCTCAAAGAGGATAGACTCCTAACCAGAAGTAAAGTACCAGATAGATTGAGAGAGATATCCCTGCGGTCCTCAGTATTGTTTCATTTGCTTGTCCACTCCCGTATTTGAGAAAGAACAACAGAATGATTGCGAGGGAGGTCACCATTATGCTAGTAATTCTCAATGCGTTCTTTATTCCTTCAATGCCAGGCACGATGGCCCCAAAGCTTCCAAAGATCAAGTAATTCGACCCAAAGGCGTACGCGACTTCCAAAAAGGCGACGCTTGTGCCGAATACCAACATGAAGGCTCCGAGGTCGTTCTTTTCCTTAATGATTGCGTAGAGTAGACAGATTGGCAATAACCAAAACCAGAACGCAATGAGGTTCGAGAACAAGAGAAAGAAAACAGAGGATAGAGCCATGTAGAAAACAGTCCTTTCGACGTTCATTCGCTGCCGATAGGTGTCGAAGATTGCAGCGCCTAGGATTATTGTCTCTGACAGAAGTAGCGGCTTGAATTGCGAAACGACTGACAACTGCGAGAAGCTTCCGAAGAGACTGAAACGCCCGGGTTGAGACAATGCACTGTTAGCAACATTGAAGCCCGCAAAACCGAGGAAAATTCGGAAAATTTGGACAGCCTCTGAAGGGTAAAGTGCGACAGGCAAGGTTGCCAGAACTGCGATAGGTAAGGTCTTGTAAAGTCGCATTCGTGCCGTTCTCAGGAGCAACAGTAGGTAAGGAAAAAAACCAAACAGTTCAACCATACCCGATACAACGAATGCGATGGCTGCGATTGCGTTCTTTTGTCGAGACATCCAATATACTCCCCACACTATGAAAGTAGCTGTTGCTGCCTCATACTGGCCCCAAACTGAAGAGACAAATATCGACAGTGGGTTGAGGAAATAGAACGTCGCCCAGACAAACGTAGCTCCGTCCTTCCTAAAGCGGAGCAGAACGAGGAACGTCGTTAGGTCCATGACCATGGGGAAGAGTTTCACGAAGGCTGCTTCCACCAACCCTGCAGCATGTCCTAGGATCTGGGCATCCTGAAATCCGGCTAACTGGAGGAGTCCGTACGGAGAATAGAATATCCAGTAAAGGAAAAATGTGAAAGGCAATGTAGGCCCTACGCTGCCCACGGGAGTTCTGTATTGGAACCAGCCTCGAATTGAGGTCAAGTATACGTTCATGTCGAAGACATGGGCTGTTGTGGTGGCAAGCGCTATTCGACACACCACGCCCGCGACTAGAACAATAGCGATACTCGCCTTGGGAACTGACTTTCGCGAAAGAAACTCTCGGAATACAAGGATTGCAATGCCTACTGGAAGCAAGAAAAGAAAGAAGATGAAGTACACGTAGTAAAGTCCTAGAGGCTGTTGCGTCAGATCAGGGCTCACTCTTGCTGGCAAGAACTCGAAGTTGGCAAACTGCACCGTTACACTTTGTAGGGTGCCTGATGTGGCAACGAATACGATCGACGCGTTGGACAGTGGCAGAAGCTCTGGGAAAACTTGTGGCTGTAAGTTCGGGTAGAATGTAATCTGACTATTTGACGTAAGTGAATTGTACAATTGTCCAGTCGCGGTGTTAGAGGCATACAGGACGGGACCGTCGAAGAAATAAATCGAGAACGTAGTCCCCTGAGTTGCCTGGACGGTTATGCCATAGTCGATCTTGTTGAGAGACCAAGACGCGTTTTCCTGAGGCGTATTCTTCAGGTCAAAATAGATAGCGCGGTACTGGTTGTTCGAAACTCGCTCTAAGCTACCGTTTTCAAACGAGAGCTTTGACAAAATGAACTGGAAATCTTGGGGCGAATACGGAGGATCTTCGATGTACAATTGTATCCTGTTGATATTCTGAACAGCGTGACTAGTTGCGAGAAGAGCCTCTCTTTGCATGTTTATCCGCAGAGACTCGTATCCGATTCCGGGCCGGTGGTCGAGGGGGGATCCTTCCCACCAGACATTATATTGTGTACCGTTAGGGTATTGTGCGAAGAATCTGACACCATATCGGGTACCGGTTGTGAGATTTACATTGAGGGTTAGAATCGGGTAGGATGTTATGTTGACACTTGCAACCTTGTAGAGACTAACCGCTGTCCATGTAGAAGCGTTCTGGAAAACGCCGCTAACAATCAGGGAATTCGTCGTTGTATTGACTTGAGTATTTTGGCTGGGGACCCATCCGCTGAAGTTGTCGCTATAGCCAACTATCGAATTGGAACTCAACTCGCCGTACGGCGAGGACATTGAGCTAGAAACATCAACTATTCGAATCGTGTCCGACCTTACGGACCCACCAATCGCTAGAGTGATTGCAGCTCCGACTATTGCGATTATGATAGCGATGGCTTCTAATCTGCGAAGATTCTTTCTTGCAAAAACAGTGATTGAGCCAATCTTCACTGGCCTAACGCCCTACCGAGGGCGAAGGCGGATTGTTCAGGGGTAAAGGCTTCAAGAGCTCTTTCTCTCGCCCTCTCTCCCATGGTTTTACGCAGGTCTCTGTCGTCGAGGAGCAGCCCCATGGCTGATGCAAAGCTCCTTGTCTTTCGAGGATTGACAACAAGCCCAGTCTCCTGGTCAAGAACGAACTCCTTGGTCCCTCCGAGCTCGGTCACAACGGAAGGCTTACCTGCCAACGCACCTTCGAGAGCCGTCATTCCAAAAGGCTCGGACAACGACGGGACTACGACGAAGAGGCTTCCCTCATAGAGGCGACAAAGCTCTTCTCCGGTGACAAGCGGATCAAACTCCGTGTCCACGCCCAGTTTTTGTGCTTGGTCCTTCAAATTGCTTCTCTCCTGCCCATCCCCTACGATACGAAGCGTAGGGGGCTCCTTTAGAAGAGACATCGCTTCTAGGAGATCATGATGATTCTTATTTGGCAAGAGTGCACCCACGGCGAGGACATAGTCGCCGTTGCCATAGTTGGGCTTGAACATCGACGCTGGGAGCGAAGGAGCAGGATATGCGACCGACATGGGTCCAGGATAGCGGTAAACTCTTCTCACTAGGTCTGCCATGTACTCGCT